>Ga0335394_10006522_pt1 | contig 13162 bp, 10 predicted proteins | sample MAT03_FD_205741 | JGI IMG/M metagenome (GOLD analysis project Ga0335394, IMG submission 205741) | Freshwater microbial communities from Lake Fryxell liftoff mats and glacier meltwater in Antarctica - MAT-03 (spades assembly) (version 2) ...
TGTTGCGTTCCAATATCACTTTCACCAGGTCGAGGGCGTCCGGTGAAACCGAAAGCAACAAGCCTCCGCTGGTCTGCGGATCACTGAGCATCATCATGCGCTCGAGGCCGTCAGCGCCGCTCACCTTGTGCGCGTAGCTCTTCCAGTTGCGGAACGAACCGTCCGGATAGCAGCCTTCGGCCAAATAGGTCAACGCCTCTGGGATCAACGGCACATCGGCGAAGGTGATCCGCGCCCCAAGGCTGCTGCCCTCGCAAACCTCCAACAGATGGCCCAACAGACCGAACCCGGTGATATCGGTCATCGCGTGAACACCGCCGATCACGCTGAGTTCGGCACCGATCGCGTTGCTGCGGCACATGAGTTCCGTACCGATGTGCGCATGCTCCGCGCGCACCTTGTCGCGTTTCTGTGCTGTGCTGAGGATGCCGATCCCGAGCGGCTTGGTGAGGAGGAGCACATCGCCCATACGTGCGGTGTTGTTGCGCTTGATGTTAGCCACAGGTACCTCGCCGGTCACGGCCAGGCCAAAGAACGGTTCGGGCGCATCGATGCTGTGGCCACCGGCCAATGCGATGCCCGCATCGCGGCAAGCTTGTCTTCCGCCGTCGATCACGCGGGCGGCGAGTTCCGGAGGCAGCTTCTCCACCGGCCAGCCGAGGATAGCGACGGCGAGCAAAGGCTTGCCGCCCATGGCGTACACGTCGCTCAAGGCATTGGTCGCGGCGATACGGCCGAAGTCGAAGGCATCATCGACGATCGGGCTGAAGAAATCCGTGGTGCTGATCAATGCACGGCCGTTCCCGATGCTGTAGACGGCAGCATCGTCCTTGCTGCCATAACCCACCAGCAGGCGCGGGTCGGGGAAGGTGCCGAGCTCGCTCTTCAGGATCGTATCCAGCACTGCGGGTGCGATCTTGCAGCCACAGCCGGCGCCGTGGCTGTATTGGGTGAGACGGATGGGATCGTCGGCGTTCATGCGGCGCGAAGATCGCCAACAGAGGCACGAACTCAGCGTGCGACCTGGAGAGGTAGGGTGGCATTCCCCTCAGGGCCGCTGAGCCGAATGAAATAAGAGCCGGGAGCCAGATCCGCCGTTGAGAACCTGAGTACACCCTTGAACGACCCCGTGAGTTCGATCAACGATCTGCCCGTGGGGTCGATAATGCTGATCCGATCAATACCCGCGTCGATATCCTGGATCGAGATCGTGTTGTTGGCGGGATTGGGGTAGAGGCTCATTGCCGCCGTGTTGGGGGCAGGAAGTCCGGTGATCAGGTCCGTATCGAAGGCCGCGAGGTAGGTGCTGTACTCAGTGCCCGATACTCTGCCGGTGAGAAAGAGCCTTGAACCGATGCTGGTGATATCATCAATGCAGCGACTGTAGCTGTTCACGGTGTAGGAACCGATCGAGGAATGGAAGCGGTATATGAGACCCAGATCGGCCAATTCTGCGGTGTAGTGTGCGAATGAGATCCACATGTCGCCGAATTCATCCACGTGATAGGCCTTGGGTTCAGCCCCTGATGGTATCGTTATCGTGTTGTTCCATACCAGGCCGCTGTTAATGTCGACAAGACCGATATCCATAGTGCCGTTGCCGTTCACAGCAGCGTAGTTGAACGCGGAGCTTCCGTTGGGCAGGCATGTCCCGGAAACCGCTGTGCCGGAAGAGGGCACCTCGATCGGCGCGAGTCCGGTCAATGTGCTGCGATGGAACCGGTTGATCGATGGGGGAATGCCAAGGATCACCTCGTTGCCGACCACCGCCATCCGCCCCGCATTTTGAACGTTCGCGGAAACGCTGGGCCACCCCGTGAGGCCATAGCGGCGCAGCTTACTCGCAGTCAATACCAAAATGCCCATAGCATCGCGGTGAACGTCCATTGTTGCGATGTGACCGTTGCCTACCAGGTAGATCGGGTTTCCATCAGCGCTCAAGACCTTCAGCCAGTTCATATCAATATCACTGACCTCGCTTTCACTGTAGAGATTGTGGAAGCGCACGATCGCTGACAGCGTATCGTTGATCGCCGCCATACGAATGATGTTCGTCACCCATGCATCTGCCGGGAAGTCGATCCCATGAAGCTCCACTGCGGGTGAAGGCGTAAGGTCATTGCCATCAGGATCGAATACTTCCACGATGTAAGAACCACTCCATTGAGGTTCCACAACGGCACGGTAGATCCTTCCAGTGCCGTGGTCGATGGCAATACGCGTTGATAGCACATCCGAGTACGGGTAAACGGGGCCAGCGCCGAATGCATCTAAATGCAGCCATAGCGGGGTTAGCGGTTCTTGGGCATGCACAGCGATCCGTGCTATGCATACCAAAGAGAAGAGCAATGACGAGTATCGGGTTCTCATGGTCTATGGAACTATATGCCCGCGCAATACATAGCTCGTTATTCCGTCCATCGTACCGGTGATCGCCACGACTGTTCCGACCATATCGATATCGTTCACTATGCTCCCAAACGAATAGCTCTGATATGAGCCATCGGTCTGATCGATCCAAATGATCCTATTGCCAGCAGCGGTCCACAAGCGACCCATTCCATCATCATGAAGTTCCACTGGATAACCGGAGAATGGGAGCGTGACCTCCCAGACGGTGCCTGATCCGATCAGGTACCGACCCAAATGGAGTTGCCCGTTGTTGAATCGGCTTGCCCAGAAGAGAGTATCACCGGATATCGCCGTATGTCCGTTGGTCACTGGGGTACCGGCGAAGAGTGCGAAGGTCCCGGCTTGCAACCCGTTAAGAGTGTCCACCTTGGTCACCGTGGGGAATCCGATGGCGAGCAGGGTGTCGTTCCACATGTCGAAGGTCTCGAAGGGATTGTCCAGACATGTGGTCCAACTCCAGCCGGCATTCTTCCAGATCCGGTCCATGCAATCAAATTCAGGCCCACCGATGATGCCGTTCTGGCCGCCAAGGAAGAAGTTGCCCCCTGAAAAGAGAAGCGCATGCCGTGTGGGATCCGAAACGGAGAAGGTCCCCGGCCCGCTGTATATGGAAACGGGCTCCCACGAAATACCAGAAACCCAAAGCGCTGGCCAACCCGCGCCAATGTCCAGGCTCACGATGATCGGAACACCACCCGGGGAATATTCGAATGCGCAGAACATCTGCGCAATGCCAACAACCTCCAAACAAGGGTCATCGAACTGAGCGGTAAGAGGTTCACCGGTTGCTGCGATTTCGATCATCGTTACACCCGTACTGCAACCATCTTCCGGTTCCGTCGCGCCACCTATGAACATTGTGACTCGGCCGGTCGTTGGCTGTATCCTTACTCCACGGGTCGAATTGTTCCAAAGCAATTGGTCCTGTATCCAATCCACCACGATCGGCGGCTGCGCCTGCACCGATGCACCCGCTACCATGCTCGCACAAGCGATCCATCGCGCGGCAATTACGATCGAAGAACTGGATCCGGTCACGCTCGTATGACGATTGCCCACTTCAGCGGTTGCGTTCGATGTGTTCATGCGCTTACGTCTTGAGCACTCCCTGTTTCACACGAGCCATCAATTCTTCCGCTATCAAACGGCTCTCCGGCCCGGTGACGGGCACTCGCTCAACGCGCTCGGCCTTGCGCTCTTCACATCCGCGTAGGTAGGCCTTGTCGTAGTAGGTGAGTGCCGTTTTCGCTACCGTGAAAAGATCACCAGCCTCCAGTGCTTCCAAGGAGGTCTTACAGTGTTGCGGCCCCAAGCGCTTCTGGATCCGCAGCAAAGCGTCCCGCAGGTCCTTGCGTTCAGCCTTGCCGTAGTCGGCAACCAGTCGCTGTGCACGGATCTCCTGTGGCATTTCGATGAAGAACATTTTCGCTGCGCGCAATTGGTTGAACACACCATCGGGCACCTTCACCCGACCGATCATGATACTCTCGTCTTCCAACCAGATCGCGCGCGCGCGATCGAGCGTGAGTAGTTCGTGCCACAACAGGTTCTCGAAATGCTCGGTCGTTGGTTGCGGCGGAAGTCCCAGCGCGCCGAACGATGATCCGCGATGGTTCGCAATGCCTTCCATGTCCACCACTTGCTCACCCAGCGTGCGCAATGCAAGGAGGATCTCTGTCTTGCCGCTGCCGGTATAGCCGCCCAAGATGATCAATGGAAGCGGAGCATCGAACGAAGCCAGCACATGGGTCCTGAACGCCTTGTACCCGCCCTTCAGCGTGATCACTTCCGTGAAGCCCGCCTTGTCCAGCAACCACGCGACGCTTCCGCTGCGTTCACCACCGCGCCAACAATGCACGCGGATCCTTCCGCCATGCGCGATCGCTCGCGCCTGCTCCACGATGGGCGCCAGCTTTGGTCCGACGATGCGCAGCCCTTCCAGCACCGCGGCATCACGGCCTTCTTGTTTGTAGAGTGTGCCGACGATCGCTCGCTCCTCGTCAGCGAACAGTGGTAACGAATGCGCGCCGGGAAGGTGCCCACGCGCGAACTCACCCGGTGATCGCACATCGATCATCGGCGTGGACTGTTCCAGGAAGGATGCGATCTCCAGCGCGCGCGGCATGTCGAAAGGTAACGGGCGCTAAAGAAGCAGGAGCAGGGGCAGGCAATGCTCCTGCTCCTGAGTTCAGGTGATCGGGTTCAGCATAACGCTGAACACAGTGATCGCGTTGGGGTCGCGATCATAGAAGAGCTTGTCCAGCGCTTCGAGCACGTTCTTCGCACGGAAGTACGAGGTCTGCAAGCCGCCCTCGCCACGCGTGCTCCATTGGATGGTGTAGCTGCTCGTGCGCTCCTTATAGGTCCGCACGTAATCGAGCATGTTGCGCAGCGCGTCCAGCTTGTCGCTCCCTTCGGTGGATTGGAAGAGGAAGCTTTGGTTGTGGCGCGGATTGACGGTGATCAGGAAGAGCTTGGTGCGCTTGCCCTCCTCGTAATTGAACACGAGGCTGTCCGGGCCTGCGCCGATGTGATCGCCGATCTCCTTGTGCAGGCGCGCGATCTCCAGGTTGCGATCAATGGTCATATGTGTTGCCCTCTGCGCGCGGCCGGTCAAGGGGTCACTGAGGGGGCGTCGAAATTACTGAACGTGGAGTTGTGGCTGCGGTATTCCGGCACCAGTCGCTTGAGGGCCTTCACAAGATCCGCTTCGTTGTCCTGCTTGAGCAGATCCATGAGTTCGTTCGCCGCGCTGCGTGTCACTTCCGGATCGCTGGCCGCCACTTGACCGATGAGGATGCGCGGATGGTGTGTCGGCAGCGTGTTCTCGCTCGTCGCCAGCAGTTCCTCATAGAGTTTCTCGCCTGGGCGGAGTCCCGTGTAGGCGATGGCGATATCCGTCCCCGGCTCCTTGCCGCTCAAGCGGATCATCTTGTCGGCGAGGTCGGCGATGCGCACGGGCTGGCCCATGTCGAACACATAGATCTCTCCGCCGCGCCCCATCGCCGCCGCTTCAAGCACCAGGCGGCAGGATTCCGGAATGGTCATGAAGAAGCGGGTCACCTCCGGATGTGTCACCGTCACCGGTCCGCCAGCGGCGATCTGCTTGCGGAACAAGGGGATCACCGAGCCGCTCGATCCAAGTACATTGCCGAAGCGCGTCGTCACGAACGCCGTGGTGCATTCCGACTGGAGGCTGCTCACGACCATTTCCGCAACACGTTTGGAGGCGCCCATCACGCTGGTGGGGTTCACGGCCTTGTCCGTACTGATCAACACAAAGCGCTCGACACCGTGCGCGCATGCGAGCTCCGCCATGATGCGGGTGCCCATCACGTTCGTATGCACGGCCTCGGCGGGTTGCGCCTCCATGAGCGGCACATGTTTGTAGGCCGCCGCATGGAATACCACCTGTGGATGATGTTCGCCGAAGAGTCGTTCCATGCGCTGACGGTCGCGCACGTCGGCAACGACCGCGCGCAGGGTCGCCCCATGACCACTACCGCGTAACTCCATCTCCACATCGTAGAGCCCTGACTCGGCGATGTCGACCAGGACCAATTGTTCGGTACCCAGCTCCGCGAGCTGGCGCGCCAGTTCGCTGCCGATGGATCCCGCGGCGCCGGTAACCAGCACGCGCTTGCCCCGGAACAAGCTCTGCACCTCCGCCTGGTCCAGGTGGATCACCGCACGACCGAGCAGATCCTCGATGCGCACTTCCTGGATCTGTCCGGCGCTCAATTGCCCGTTGATCCAGTCATTCACCGGCGGGATGGTGAGCACGCGCACCTTGGCGGCGATACAAGCATCCACAACGCGACGGCGGTATTCGGGATCGGGGCGTTGGATGGCGATGATCACCTGGTCCACTTCCTCCGCGGCGAGCAGGGCTGGAAGCTTGTCCGTCGTGTGGATCAGCACACCCTCCAGGCTCTTGCCCGCCTTGCCGGGATCATCGTCCACGAAGGCTTCCACGCTGTATTTCACCGAGCCTTCGCGCTCCAGCGTACGCTTGGTGATCAGCCCCGCTTCGCCCGCGCCATGTATGATCACGCTGACACGGTCCTTGCCGGCACCGCGCGAGCGCAGGTAACGCAGCTTGAACGCGATGCGCGAGCTGATCAGCAGCATGGCCGTGGCCAGGAAATCGATGACGATCACTGCCCTGGGCAGGAAGTAGATGTCATCGATCAGGTAGAAGCGCACCGAACTGGCGATCGCGAAAAGCACGGAACCGGCCACCACTGTGTAGAAGATCCGTCGGGCGTCCTCCGTGCTGGTGTGGCGCACCATCACGCGCTGTGTACCGGCGAAGAGGAAGGTCGCCAGGCGGATCGCGAGGAAGATCGGAAGCACCGGCAGCAGGAGATCCACCTCCTGTTGGGGCACCTGGAAGTTGAACCGCAACAGGTACGCCGCCGCCAGCGCGATCAGGCACTGGACCAGATCGATCACCAAGATGCCCCAGCGGGGGAAGAGGCGCGGCGTGCTCATCGTGAAGCAGCGCAAGATAGAAGGCACCTGGCTGGCTCTCTCCCATGCGGTGAGCAGTAGCCTCCGGTTATCTTCGGCGCCGCTCTTCCTGAGCGGTATACCGCGTCCGATCAACTGATCACCGGATCATCTGATCACCACCCATGCCCCGCATCCTCTTCGTAGCCGCCCACCGTCCCGGCCGGTCGCCCAGCCAGCGCTACCGTTTCGAGCAGTTCGTGCCGTACTGGGAGCAGCATGGATACAGCGTGGAGTACGCCTGGATCATCAGTGCGGAGGACGACGAGCTGTTCTATTCGCCCGGAAACCTGACCGCCAAGGCGCGTATCTATTTGAAAAGCCTGAAGCTGCGCGCCGAGCATGTGCGCCGGGCCGCCGAATTCGACCTGGTCGTTGTGCAACGCGAAGCGTTCATGACCGGCAGCATCCGTTTCGAAAAAGCGTTGAGCCGTACCGGCACGCCGGTGATCTATGACTTTGACGACGCCATCTGGCAGATGGACGTGAGCGATGCTAATCGCAGCCTCAAGTGGCTCAAGGCTCCCGGCAAGACCGCCAAGATCATCCGCATGGCGGACCATGTTATCGCGGGCAACGAATACCTGGCGGACCACGCGCGCAAATACAATCCGAGCGTGGAGGTGATACCTACGGTGGTCGATACCGAACTCTATGTGCCGGGTCCGCCGAACGTACGATCCGACGGCACCGTGATCATCGGCTGGACGGGCAGCTACACGAGCATGGCGCATCTGCGGACCGCTCTGCCAGTGCTGAAGGCGTTGCAAGCGGAGCATGGTGATCGCATCGGCTTCCGCATGATCAGCGATCGCGACATGGAGGAGCCGGGCCTGCGTGTGGAGAACGTGCGGTGGAACGCGGCCACCGAGGCGCAGGACCTTGCGGCCATGGACATCGGCATCATGCCCCTGCCGGACAATGAGTGGAGCCGTGGTAAATGCGGCTTCAAAGGCCTGCAGTACATGGGCATGGCCAAGCCCGTGGTGCTCACCAGGGTGGGAGTGAACACCACCATCGTGCACGACGGCGTGAACGGCTTTCTCGCCAGCACCGATGATGAATGGCGCGAGAAACTCAACAAGCTCATCGCCGATGCCGAACTTCGCCAACGCTTGGGCGCAGCGGCACGCCGCACCGTGGAGGAGAAGTACTCCGTGATCGCCTGGCGTGACCGATACCTCGAACTGTTCAACCAGATGCTCCGCAGGAAATGAACGACTCTCACCCGAAGACCTCCAACATCATGGCGGATATCGTCGAACCCAAACGCACCGCACTGGCGCATGTGCACGAAGCGCTTGGCGCCAGGATGGTGCCCTTCGCCGGTTACCTCATGCCCGTGCAATACACCGGCGTGAACGATGAGCACCTCACCGTGCGCAAGGCCGTGGGCATGTTCGACGTGAGCCACATGGGCGAGTTCCTCGTGCGCGGCCCGGGCGCGTTGGACCTGATCCAAGCGGTGACGAGCAATGATGCCAGCAAACTCGCTGTCGGCAAGGTGCAGTACAGCTGCCTGCCTAATGCGGCCGGCGGCATTGTCGATGATCTGCTCGTGTACCGCATGCAGCACGCGGACGATCATCACTACGTGCTCGTGGTGAACGCCAGCAACATCCAGAAGGACTGGGATTGGATCAACTCCTTCAACAAATTCGACGCACAACTCGAGGACATCAGCGACCGCATGAGCTTGCTGGCCGTGCAAGGGCCGAAGGCAACGGACACGCTCAAGGGCTTCTTCGGCGAGGACATCGGCGCGATGCCTTACTACACCGCGATGTACGCGGAGATGAAGGGCGTGGGCCTGGTGCTCATCAGCAGCACGGGCTACACCGGTGCAGGCGGGTATGAACTCTATGTCCCCAACCCGCTCGCGGAGAATGCTTGGAACGCCATCATGGCGGCTGGTGCGGCCCACGGCATCAAACCCGCAGGTCTGGCATCCCGCGATACCCTGCGCCTGGAGATGGGGTTCTGCCTCTACGGGAACGATATCGACGACACCACGTCGCCGATCGAAGCAGGACTGGGATGGATCACTAAATTCACCAAACCCTTTACCAACTCGGAGGCCTTGAAAGCGCAGAAGGACAGCGGCATCGAACGCAAGCTCGTCGGCTTCGAGTTGCTGGACCGTGGCATACCGCGCCATGATCACCCGGTGCTGGACCTGGCGGGCACTGTCGTGGGCAAGGTCACCTCGGGCACCATGAGCCCCTCGTTACAGAAGCCGATCGGCATGGCCTACGTGCCAACCGCCATGGCCACCATCGGGAGCGACATCTGGATCGATGTGCGGGGCAAGACCCTACAAGGCCGCGTCGTCAAACTTCCCTTCCTCACCACCCCTTAATGATGGAGGAGAGCAGGAACACCGATTATCCCTACCGGGTGGAAGTCTGCTTTCTCCCCGGCCAGTATCCACTGTACGCGCCGGACATGGGCATCGTGGTGGTGATCGACGTGCTGCGCGCCACCAGCGCCATGGTCGCCGCGTTCGAGCACGGCGTCGATCGCATCATTCCGGTGAGCACTATCGAGGAGGCCCGCCAGTACATCGGCCGCCCCGGCTACATCGCCGCCGCAGAGCGCGATGGCAAAGTGGTTGAGGGTTTCACCTACGGCAACTCACCGCTCGCGTACGTGGACCAGGACCTGCGTGGCAAGACGATCGTGATGACCACCACCAACGGTACCAAGGCCATCAACCTGGTCGATGGTTCCCGCAAGCTGGTGATCGGATCGTTCCTCAACCTCACCGCGCTCAGCGACTGGTTGGTACAACAGAACGAGAACATCCTGCTGCTCTGCTCCGGCTGGAAGGACAAGTTCAACCTGGAGGACAGCGTCTTCGCCGGTGCCGTGATGGAACGTCTCCTCGCCAGCGGCAAGTTCGGGCTGGAGGAGGATTCGTCCATCGCCGCCAAGTACATGTACATGGCCGCGCGCGACAACTTCATGGGCATCTTGAAAGCAGCGCCGCGCCGCCGCCGCATCGAGCAGTTGCAGATGCTGCCCGATGTGAAGTACTGCCTCACGCCGGACCAGAGCCGGGTGATCCCCATGCTGCGCGATGGTGAGTTGGTGCGCATGCCCGTTGAGGCGATGGCCCCATGATGCGTCGTGTGCTTCTCCTTTCGGTGATGCTTGTCGTCCTGGCCGCATTGCTCGCACCGCACGCTGTGGAGCCTGCGAGCGCATGGGGTTTCTTTGGACACAAGCGCATCAACCGCATGGCGTGCTTCACGCTGCCGCCGGAAATGTTCCCCTTCTACAAGCGGCACATCGACTTCATCACCGACCACGCTGTGGATCCCGATCGTCGCCGCTATGCCGTGCCCGACGAAGCACCGCGCCACTACATCGATATCGACCACTACGAGCGGCAGGGCGAGGATGTCTTCACGGTGATGCCGCGCAAGTGGGACGATGCCGTGGCCAAGTTCACCGAGGACACCCTCAAAACCTACGGCATCGTACCCTGGCACATCCAGGTCGTCTACGCCCGTCTCATCCGAGCCTTTCAGCGGGGTGACGTGGACCGCATCCTCACCAACAGCGCCGACTTGGGTCATTACATCGGTGATGCCCACGTGCCCCTGCACACCACCAAGAACTACAACGGCCAGCTCACCGACCAGTATGGCATCCATGCGTTCTGGGAATCGCGCATCCCGGAGTTGAGCGCTGACAATTACGACCACCTCGTGGGCCGTTCTGTGTACATCGACCAGCCGCTGGACGTGGCGTGGGAGGCGGTGCGCGCCAGCAACATGGCCGTGGACAGTGTACTCGGTATCGAGAAGCAATTGAGCCTGCAGTTCCCCGAAGACCAGAAGTACATCTTCGAGGACCGTGGCCGCGGGGGGCAGCGCACGTACAGCCGTGACTACACCAAAGCCTACGAGGATGCGATGCTCGGCATGGTGCAGCGCCGTATGAACGCCAGCATCCTCACCCTCGGCAACTTCTGGTACAGTGCCTGGGTCAATGCCGGACAGCCGGACCTGGATCGATTCGAACAGGCCGAGGTGAGCGACAGTCTCAAGCGCGTGCTTAAAGCGGAAAAGGAGCTCTGGGACCAGAACCAGAAGGGGTTCGGGCGGGACCATGAATAGCCGCGTTTATTCCACGCTACTGTGGGATCTCTTGCCCAAGTGCACCTAAAGGCGTAGGGCGCACCTGCGCTAGGGAGCGCAATAGCGGAAGCGCATAGAGTTTGCGATGGTCTGGTATGCACCGACCGAATTCGCGCTTACTGGATATTGCCATAGCCCTCATCTCCACTGCTGCTGCTGTCGCCGTCCGCTTCGTAATGGAGCCGTTGCCCCCAGGTCAACTGGTCTTCCTTACGTTCTACTTCGCGGTCATCCTCTCAGCGGTTTACGCGGGTACGTGGAGCGGACTGCTGTCAACCTTCATCGGCATCGTGCTCGGATACGTGTTCTTCTCCGGGTCGGAACCCACTGTGATCACCCATCTGGAGGCGGTTGGTTTGTTCATTACCGGGGCGTTTATCAGCGCTCTTGGTGGTGCGCGGCTGAAGGCACGGGTTGATCGGAGGGAACGCGCCGCGCAGCAACAGAGTCTGGCGGACCGCGCTCGCGAGAACGACGGCGTCCGGAATATCCTTGTCGGTATGAGCGATGGGGTGATCGCCACCGACACCGACGGGCGCGTAACCCTGCTGAACCCCGGGGCAGCGGCGCTGGTCGACAGTTCGGAGCAAAGTGCGCTGGGACGTGACGTGGATGAAGTGTTCCGGACGCTCAACCTCCATACGCTCAATCCCGTTTTCAATCCTGCGAAACGCGCACTGCGCGAGGGGAAGCCAGCGCGCCTGCCGGTACACAGCGTGTTGGTCGCGCACAATGGAAGTCGACATCCCATCGACGCGAGCGCGGCACCGATCAAGGACGCCAGCGGCGGCGTTACAGGCAGCGTTCTTGTCTTCCGGGACATCACTGAGCGGCAGGAACAGGAACAACAGATGATGGTGAAAGGCAAACAAAAGGAGGACTTCCTTGCCACCCTCGCCCACGAGTTCCGCAACCCGCTGGCTCCGCTCTGTACCGCGCTGCATTTGTTGGAACTAGCACCCGATCTGAACACGCTCAAGGAGGTGAGGCCGGTAATGGTGCGCCAGGTGGATCGTCTTGTGCGGTTGGTGGACGACCTGATCGACCTCAACCGGATGGAGCGTGGGATCGTGGACCTTCACATGGAGAAGGTCGATATGCGCCGGCTGTTGGAGCAGGTCGTGGACACGTCCCATCCGCTCGCCATGAACGCCCATCTTACCGTGGAATTGGACCTGCCCGCCGAACCCCTGTACACCACCGGCGACCGCGAGCGTCTTAAGCGCATCTTCACCAACCTGGTGACCTATGCGTGCGAGAACGCCAGCGATCATGGCACCATCCTCATCGGCCTTGCCCGCAAGGGTACGGACGTGCTGGTCCGGGTAGAACATGAAGGATCGGGCGTACAGGATGATGGATCTACAAACCTGTTCGCAAGGTCAACGGGCGCATCAGGACCTGATAACGGGAAGGGCGGTATGATCGGGCTTGGGTTGGCCGTTGTTAAGCATTTGGTGGACGCGCATGGGGGGCATGTCAGCGTGAAGAACGTGATAGGCCAGGGCACCGAGTTCAGCGTGCGGCTCGCTAGCTCCGTTGATGACACCCTTTCAGGTACCGCACCGCTCACCACCATGCATCAGGAGTATCGCCGCCGCCGGGTGATCATTGTGGATGACAATGAGGACACCGCGGATCTGCTGGGCGTATCACTCACCCGCTCCGGGCACGAAGTGCATGTGGTGCATGACGGGGTTTCGGCGTTGCACGAAGGGGCCACCGTTCATCCAGAGGTGGTGATCATGGACATCGGTATGCCGCGGATGGATGGGTACGCTACCGCCAGGTTGATCCGGAACGAGGCATGGGGCCGGCATGTCACCTTGATCGCGCTGACCGGTTGGGGCCGGGAGTCCGATCTCGCGCTGGCCAGGGAGGCGGGCTTCGACCATCACTTGGTGAAACCACTGTCCCACGAGACATTGGACCAGATCCTGGCCATGCCTATGCGCCTTCGAGCGGTGAGCTAGTGTGACTACCCTGAAGTTCCTAAACTATCTCCCCCCTCTTTCTCCTTCCTGCGGCGTTGGAACATTTCGCCGTAGCCACCCCCGGTTCGTGGACCGGGGCAGGCTATTACGTCGCGCATG
>Ga0335394_10006524_pt1 | contig 13159 bp, 8 predicted proteins | sample MAT03_FD_205741 | JGI IMG/M metagenome (GOLD analysis project Ga0335394, IMG submission 205741) | Freshwater microbial communities from Lake Fryxell liftoff mats and glacier meltwater in Antarctica - MAT-03 (spades assembly) (version 2) ...
CGCACCGCGTCATGCGACTCGGGCACCGACTGACGTTGCACGTAAAACGCGATGGCGCCGAGCGTGGCGATGAAGAACACCGCGCCGAATCCGCCGAGGCGTGTGCGTGGGGCCGACATGCAGGGGGTCATAGCAGCGGGGCCGCGTCGCGGTCAAAAACACGGCGCGTAGGCACCTGCGCGCGTGTCACGACGGGCCACGAGCAGCCGGAGATCTCGGCCCAGGACGGGTTTTACTGCGGGTGACTCGACATGGGGGCGGCGAGAGACGACGGCGGTGAAGCGGGCCATAACACCACGTTGCGAGGGGGACCCGCCGCGTCCGCGCTGCTTCGAGCCTACATCGTGGGTGCATCGCGCACTAGATTCGCGCCATGGCATACGCGTGACAGCCGGGGTCTGGTACCCTCCGGTTTAGGAGTCCCCATGACGGGGTCGGCCGCGTGCCTATGCGTGACGAGACGATTGTCACAGTCATCAATAAGTCTGACGACGCGGGGGGTAACCGTCCAAAAAAGGAAGCGTGCCTGGTCGTTATCTACGGGGCAGAGCTCGGACGGAAGTACCACATCGACGGCCGCGAGATGACGATCGGCCGCGGCACCCTCAATGACATCTGCGTCAGCCAGGACTCGGTGTCCCGCACGCACGCGACGCTGCGCGTGGAAGATGCGGGCGTGAAGGTCCGCGACAACGAGTCGACCAACGGCACCTATGTCAACGACCACAAGGTCCACGAGGCATGGTTAAAAGACGGTGACCTCGTCAAGATCGGCCGCGCTATTTTTAAGTTTCTCAGCGGCGACAACATCGAGAGCCTGTATCACGAGGAGATCTATCGCCTGTCGACGGTCGACGGCCTGACCCAGATCTTCAACAAGCGCTACTTCCTCGAGACCCTCGAGCGCGAGCTGTCGCGTGCCCGTCGCTATGACCGGCCGCTGGCGCTGGTGATGTTCGACATCGACTACTTCAAGCAGTGTAACGACACCTATGGCCACCGCGCCGGTGACTTCGTGCTGCGCGAGATCTCGGACGTCGTGCGTGAACGGGCCCGCAAGGTCGATGTGCTGGCCCGCTACGGCGGCGAGGAGTTCGCGTTGATCCTGCCGGAGATCGAGCTCAAGGGCGCGTCGCAGTTCGGGGAGAAGATCAGGACGATGCTCGCCGAGTCGAAATTTATGTTCGAAGGCCGACACATCCCCGTGACGATCTCGATCGGCGTGGCCGAGCTGACCCCCGATGTCGCAACGTATGACGACCTGATCAAGCGCGCCGACGCGAGGCTGTACAAGGCCAAGCAGACCGGCCGTAATCGGGTGGTCTCGGTCGACTGATCAGGCATGATCAGGCGTGATCAGGCGTGATCAGGCCGCGGGCCCGCCACGAAAGCTGGCGACGAGCATCCAGGTGCCGAGCACGAGGAAGAGGGCGGCGGCGGCGCGCTGGATCCACATGGGGTCGACGCGGGTGCGCAGGAGGTCGCCGAGGAGCACGGCGATGAGGCTGGAGAGGACCAGAGCGGAGGCGGCGGCGGCGAAGACCCCCCACCGCTGACCCGAAGTGGCCGCCATGCTCATGGTGGCGAGTTGGGTCTTGTCGCCGAGCTCGGCGAGGAAGACGAGGCCGAAGGTCGTCAGGAAGCTGCGCAGGTCCATGCTGGAGGGTGGGCCTGGGGGCGTAGGGGTGGCAAGACGCGGGGGCTTGCGCTTCCGCGCGCGGTGGGCCTTACTTCGCCGGTGAGCTCGACCTCGCCCATGTCCGCGGCGGCCGCCCGGATCGCCCTGCTGAGCCCGCTGGTGATCGACCAGATCGCCGCCGGCGAGGTCGTGGAGCGGCCGGCGTCGGTGGTCAAGGAGCTGGTCGACAACGCGATCGACGCCGGGTCGACGCGGGTGGATGTGGAGCTCGAGGAGGGCGGGCTGGCGCTCATCGCCGTGCGGGACAATGGGCGGGGGATCCACCCGGACGACCTGCTGCTGGCAGTCACGCGGCACGCGACGAGCAAGCTGCGTGACCCGAGCGAGCTAAGTGACATCGCTACGCTGGGGTTTCGTGGCGAGGCGCTGGCGAGCGTCGCGGCGGTGGCTCGGCTCGACCTGCGCAGTCGACAGGCCGGGGCGGCGGTCGGGAATCACCTGCACGCGCGGCCGGGTGAGCCGCCGCGCATGGTGCCCGCGGGGCTGCCGATGGGCACGCAGGTCGAGGTGCGCGGGCTGTTCGCGAACTTGCCGGCGCGTCGCAAGTTCATGCGCGCCGAGGCGACGGAGGTCGGGCAGTGCAGCGAGATCTTGCTGCGCCTGGCGATCGTGCATCCGGAGGTGCACATCACGCTGCGGCACGGCAAGCGCGAGCTGCTCAATCTGCCGCGCGGCACGCTCGACCAGCGGGTCGCGCAGGTGCTGGGGCGCAGGGTGGCAGGGCCGCTGTTCGCGTTCGCGGGCGAGGAGGACGACACGCGCGTGCAGGTGTGGCTGCCGTCGCCGGACGCGGCGGGGCGCGGGCGCGGCGGGCCGTATCTGGTGGTGCGCAAGCGGGTGGTCCGCGAGCGGAGTCTGGCGCAGATCGTGGCGCAGGCGTACGGCCTCTCGGGCGAGGCGAGCGCGTGCGTGATCGTCGACCCGCCGAGCGCGAGCGTCGATGTCAACGTGCATCCGCAGAAGTCGGAGATCCGCTTCAGTGATCCGCAGCGGGTGTACGCGGCGGTGCGGCGGGTGCTGGCGGCGGCGATGAGCGCGGCGCCGTGGGCCGGGCTGAGCGCGCCGGCTGAGGCCGAGGTCGAGGCCGCGGTCGAGCCGGCGCTGCGTCCGAGCGCGGGGCCGCGGTCGTTCGCGGAGATGGCGACGCCGGTGGCGCCCGCGCGGCCTGACGAGCCCGCGCGGCGGCCTGCGGAGCGCTCGGCGTCCGCGGAGTTCGTGCAGTCGGCACCGCCGCCGCGCTTGATCGGGCCGGTCGCCGGCGGCGAGGCTGGCTCGCGTACGCCGCGGGTGGCGGACCGCGGGGACGGTCGGCTGGCTGAAGGGACAGGCCGCGAGGAACGTGCGGACCGCGGGGATGGTCGGCTGGCTGAAGGGACAGGTCGGGACGGCCGCGGCGATCGGAGCGCTCGGGCCGACGATGCATTGCGCGACGGGCTGGTCGAAGGGACAGGTCGGGACGGGGTCGTGGGCCGTGGGCCGGCCGGGGCCGAGCTGTCCCCGGAGCCAGGTCGTGGCGGCTATCGCCTGAGCACGCGGGCGCTCGGTCCGGACTATGGCCAGCACAAGCGCGGCGTGATGGCCGAAGCGGCGGCGCTGCGGCCGGCGAGTGAGCCGCCGATGTTGCAGCAGTCGCAGCAGTTGCAGCAGTCGCATGACCCACAGGCGTCGGAGCCCTGGCAGGAAGATCGCGTGGTCGGGCGTGGTGGGCGTGAGCTGCTCGCGCTGCGCGGGGCGGGGCATGGGCCGCCGGCCCTGTTCTCGGCGGACCAGATCGCTGCGCCGGTGGCGGAGGACATCGACGACGTGCCGGCGCCGAGCGATCGCGGCGTGCCACCGCGCGAGGCGGTGCCGCAGTTATTGACCTGCTTGCCGGGGCCGGTGGCGCTGTTCGCCGAGCGCGACGCGCTGCTGGCGGTCGATCTGCGCCGGCTGCGATCGCATCTGGTGTATCTGCGGTTGCAACGCGATCTGATCGGCAAGCGGGTGGTCGCGGTGCAGGGGCTGCTGGCGCCGGCGGTGGTGCGGCGTCCGGTTGAAGAGGTGGCGCTGATCGTCGCGGCGCGGGCCGAGCTGCTGACGCTGGGCGTCGACCTCGACAGCTTCGGCGACGACGCGGTGGTGGTGCGAGGCGTGCCGGCGCATCTGCGGCACTGTGTCGACGACGCAGACGTCGCCGACCTCATCGCGCGCATTGTCCCGTGGCTGCGCGTGCGCACGCGTGAGTCGGATACTTCGGCGGTCGAACGCGGGCTGCTCGGTGCGATCGCTGCGACGCGGGGGGCCGACCCGGCGCCGCGGCTGGCCAGGCGCTGGCTGGCCGAGCTGCTCGACGCGGGCGCGACGCTGACGGAGGTGCCGGGGCTGCGGCGCTGGACCCCGGGGGCGCTGCTCGGTGAGACAGCAGGCGCGCCGCGCAGGGCGATCGCTGTCGGGCACGACGACGGGGCTCCGGTGTGAACGCGGACGCGACGGACGAGATGATCGGGCTCCCGCGGGCGCTGGCGATCGTGGGGCCGACCGCGTCCGGAAAGTCACGGCTCGCGTTGTGGCTCGCGCAGCGGCTCGAATTACCGGTGCTGTGTTGCGACTCGGTGCAGGTCTATCGCGGCCTCGACATCGGCAGCGCCAAGCCCGACGCGGCGCGGCGAGGCCGGGTCGCGCACCGACTGATCGACCTCGTCGCGCCCGACGCGGAGTTTAGCGCGGGAGATTACGCCGCGGCGGCGCTGGCCGAGGTCGGCGAGGGGCCGGCGTTGTTCGCCGGCGGGACCGGCTTCTACCTGCGCGCCGCGGCGTGGACGCACAGCGGTGAGGGGATCGCAGACGCGGACGATGTGACGCGTGGGGCCTTCACGGGCGAGTGGGAGCGACGCGAGCGCGAGCAGCCGGGCTGCGTACACGCGGCGCTGTCGCGCACGGACCCGGAGACAGCGGCGACGATCCACCCGCGCAATGTCGTTCGCGCCTTGCGGGCGTTGTGGTTGTGCGAGGCGCACGGCGGCCCGGTGAGCGCGCTGCGTGCGGTCGACCCGCCGCGACCGCGGCTGGCGCTGGCGCTGGTGGTGCTTGAGCCCGAGCAGGTGGCCCTCGATCGCGCGATCGATGCCCGCTGCGACGCGATGATGGGCGCGGGCTTCCTCGCCGAGGTGGAGATGCTGCGCGAGGCTGGGTATGATGCGCGCCACAAGTCCATGCGCAGCCTCGGCTATCGTCAGCTCCTCGATCATCTCGCGGGGCACCACAGCCTCGCCGACGCGGTCGCGGCGATCAAGCTGGCGACGCGGCACTACGCGCGCCGCCAGCGGACCTACTTCAAGACGCAGTTGCCGTCGGCGTCACGGATCTCGATCACGGCGTCGCTGTGGGATCCGGCGGTCGACCTGGCCGAAGAGACAGCCGCGTGGTTGCCGAATTTACAACGGTTCCTGGCGGGTGAACGCATGGGCGGAGGGGTGAACGCATGAGTGGCAAGGTGCTGGAATTCGAGCGTCCGATCGTCGAGCTCGAGAGCAAGATCCGCGAGCTCAAGGACCTGTCGAGCGGCAGCACCGGCGCTGGCGGCAGCAACGACATGGCCAGCGAGATCGCCAGGCTCGAGGAGAAGGCGGCGGCGCTGCAAAAGGAGCGCTTCGCCGCGCTGACGCCGTGGGAGCAGCTCCAGTTGGCCAAGCACCCCGACCGGCCATACACGCTCGACTACATCGGCGAGCTGCTGACCGACTTCGTCGAGCTGCGCGGGGACCGGGCGTTCGGCGATGACCCGGCGATCGTCGCCGGGCTGGCGCGCTTCGAGGGCGCGCCGCTGGTGGTGATGGGCCAACAAAAGGGCCGCAACACCAAGGAGAACGTGCACCGTAACTTCGGGATGGCGCGCCCGGAGGGCTACCGCAAGGCGCAGCGGCTGATGCGGATGGCGGAGCAGTTCAATATGCCGGTGCTGTGCTTCATCGACACGGCCGGCGCGTACCCGGGGATCGACGCGGAGGAGCGCGGCCAGGCCGAGGCGATCGCGTCGAGCCTCGAGCTGATGGCCGGGCTGCGCGTACCGACGATCTCGGTGGTCATCGGTGAGGGCGGCTCGGGCGGGGCGCTGGCGATCGGGGTGACCGACCGGATCCTGATGCTCGAGCACTCGGTGTACTCGGTGATCTCACCGCGCGGCTGCGCGTCGATCCTGTGGAAGGACGCGGACGCGGAGCGCATCGCGGCCGAACAACTTCGTATGACGGCGACGGACCTGGTCGGCCTCGGCGTGTGCGACGAGATCATCCCGGAGTCGGCCGGCGGGGCGCATCGCGGCCTGACCGTGACGGCGCAAGCGCTGCAAGCCGCGCTGCGTCGGCACTTCGCGGACCTGCGGGCCCTGACCCCGGAGGTCCGCCGGGACCTGCGCTACGCGAAGTTTCGCCGGATCGGCCACCTCGAGACGGTGACGCAGGCCTGACTTGGCGCTCTACGAGAACCTGCTGGTCTTCGCGGCGATCCTGCTGGGCATGAGCGCGCTGCGGCTGATCCGGCGCCGAGACCCCAGCCAGCGCCTGTACACGCTGCTGGTGGTCGGCGAGCTGGTCCTGGCAGCCGCGGCGATCGTGCGTGAGGATAGATTCCTGGGCGCGGTCGCGGTGTGCCTGTGCGGGCTCACGGTCGGATTACCGTGGCTGCTCGAGCGCGCGGCCCGGCAGATCTTCGCGGCCGGGTATCCCCGCTGGGCGGTGCGCTTGACCGGGCTGCGGGCGCTGCTGATGCCGGGCGCCGGGCTGGCACGCCAGCAGCAGATCCTCGCCGGCTTCTCGCTGCTCGACCGCCGCGGACCGGCGGCGGCGCTGGCCCACTTCCGGGCGCTGCTCGCCGAGGCCGAGGACACCGCCGAGCTGGCGATGCTCCACGAGCAGATCGTGGCGATGCTGCTTTATGACCTGCGCTGGAGCGAGGCGGCGGCGCACTACGAGTCGCAGTTCCAGCCGAATTACGCGGCGCTGCGGCCGGCCCTGGCGCTGGGGATGCTGCGCGCGTACGGCGAGCTCGGGCGCATGAACGACGCGGACCGGCTGCTGCGCGCGCTCGAGGACGGTCCGCTCGGTCAGGAGCCCGGCGCCGGCGATCTGCTCGGGCAGGCGCGCCTGACCTTCCTCGCGTACGCGGGCGCGTCGGCGACGGTCGACGCGGCGCTGACCGGCGAACACGGCAAGATCCTCGGCGCGTCGCCAGCCAGCGCGGCGCTGCTGCGGGCGACCGCGGCGGCGTGCAGCGGCGACGAGACGCGGGCACGTGCGCTGATCCAGCAGATCGAGGCGATGCCCCGCCGACTGCGCGGACGCGACGACCGCACGCCGGCGGCCGCACGCGCGCTGCTCGGCCACTTGGCGAGGAGCGCGGCGCCCGACCCTGCGCTCGACGAGCAGGCGCTGCGGGTCGCGCTGCGGGTGCGCGAGCAACTGAGTCGCGGCCGGCCGCCACGCCGCGCGGAGGGGGTGCTGGTGACCTCGCTGCTCATCGTGGCGATGGCGGGCAGTTTTTTGGCGGCGCTGTGGCAGGGGCGCGCGGGCGTCGGCTTGCTGTACGCCGGGGCGTTCACGCCGGAGCTGTGGCGATCGGGCAGTTGGGGCCGCCTGCTGACGGCGCCGTTCGTACACGCCGACCTGCTCGGGTTGCTGCTCGACGCGTATTCGATCTGGCTCTCGGGACATGTCTTTGAGCGCATCCAGGGCCGCGGACGCATGGGCTTGATCGCGCTCGGCGGGGCAGCAGCAGGGCTGTGGGCCACCGGACGGATCGACCCGGAGCCGGCGTTGATGCTCGGAGGCGGCAATGCGATGGCGGTCGCGGTGCTGGTGGCGACGCTGTGGACGCTGGTGCCGGCGCGGACCCCTGGCATCGGACCGGCGGTGCGCCGCAGCCTGGTGATCACGCTGCTGCTGCTGCTCGGGGCCCAGCTTCTAAGCTGCGTGCCCGGCGACTCGGTGCTGCGCTCGACACCGCTGGCGCTCGGGGCCGCGGCCTTGGTCGGCAGCATGGTGGCGATCGTGCTCCCGCCGGTGCTGCCGCGGCTGTTCGCGCGGGCGCTCGACCTGCTGCTGGTCGCGGCGGTCGGCGTGACCGGCGTGGCCGCGTATCGCGTGGCCCAGGAGGACCCGATCGGCTTTGCGCTGGCACATCGTGAGGCGCGACCGGCCGAACGCGGCGCAGTGCTGGTGCTGCCGCAGAGCTTCGAGCGCGTCGGCGCGGCCGGTGAACGCCGCCACGTGCTGCTGCCGGTGTATCAGGGCTGGATCGACGCACAGGCGCTGCGCGGCGGGGCGCTCGTGCAGGTGCTGGTGGTCGAGGGCCCGGCCAGCGCGGGCAGCAGCGCGCTGTTTCGCGTCGACCCTGGGCTGCTGCGCGAGCTTGTGGTCCGCGAGGATGACACGGTGTCGGCCGAGGCCCGTACGCTGCTCGACGCGGCCGGCCCGTGGTCGACGTATACGCTGCAACGCAACGGCGAGGCGGTGGCCAGGGTGATCGAGCGGCCGCTGACGCCAGCGGGGCCCACCGTGGTGCTCGTCGCGGCGCCTCCGCTGGCGTTCGAGCAGGCGCCCTCGCTTTATGCTCGACTCGTCGCGGATGCGCAGCGGGGTTGAGCGCTGTCGATAGCGATCGGAGGATGGGAGGATGAGACGATGAGACGATGGGACGATGGGACGATGGGTTAGCGGCGTGCTGACATTGCGAAGAGGGTCCTGGTCGCGCTCGGGGCTCGATGCTCGGGGCTCGATGCTCGATGCTCGATGCTCGATGGAGCCCCGTGCGGGTCAATCGCGGGCGAGGCTGGTGTTGCTGGCGTGGACCAGCTCGACGCGGCTATGCACGCCGATGCGGCGATAGATCTGGCGCACGTAGGTGCGGACGGTGCTGAAGGAGAGGCCGGTGCGGGTGGCGATCTGCTTGTCGGTACAACCGGAGATCACGAGGCGGGCGATCTTCGCCAGGCGGGGCGGGAGCTGCGGCTCGGGCGTGCTGCCGGCGGTGTCGAGGGCCTGGTTGGGGACGGCGAGGTAGAAGGTCTGACCCTCGGCCTGGATCGCGGCGCGGCGCGGCCAGTCCTTGGGGTCGGACGGGGTGCCGTCGTCCTCGTCGCCGGGCTTGCGGTCGATGCTGCGCATCGCCGCGGCGTTCATACAGACGATGACCCCCTGCTCGGTGCTGATGACCGCCGGGCGGCGATAGCCCTGCAGCAGCTCGGTCAGGATGTTGAGCACCGGCACCGGGCGCACCGGCACCGGCTCGGCCTCCGTCGCGGTCTTCTGCCAGGTTGCGGGGTTTCGGGCTTCCGTGGGTGTGGTCATTTGGGTGTCGAGCATCGAGGTCTGCGTTTCTAAGTTGTGCCCGGTGAAGGCGCCGGGGACGCCGAGTCGCATGAACACAGTTCATGCCGCCGCGAAGACAGCCGGGGGGGGTAGTGTCCGCGCCGACGTCACCGATCCCAACTTCCTCTGTAAATGACGTATACGCGGGAATTGGGGGTCACAGTGCCGGATGAGGCGCCTGTACGGGCGACCGCCGCGGCTGTGAAGGCCCGAGGTTCGTTGGCCGCCGCGGCGGTCATTCGCCGCTGAGCTGGGCGCGCAGCGAGCAGACCCACTTCTCGAGCGAGCTGGTGGTGGTCTTGAGGAGGGCGGGCTCGGCGGCGAGGGCGGTCATCTTTGCCGACAGCGCCTCTTTCGCGCGGCGCAGGCGGGACCGGACCGTCCCCTCGGGCAGGCCGAGGACCTGGGCCAGCTCGGGGGCGGCCATGTCTTCCCAGTAATAGAGCTCGAGCACGAGCTGATAATCGAGGGGGATCCGGCGCAGGGCCTCGAGCAGGAGCCGCTGCTCTTGATGGATCGCCAGGATGCTGCTGGGCGAGGGGGTGAGCTGGTCGCTCGAGGTGTCCGAGAAGTCGATCGGCTGGTTCTCGGGACCGCGGCGACGCTCGCGGAAGTGGGCGCAGAGCACATGATGTGCGACGGCAAACAGGTAGGTTCGGAAGCTCGCTTGCTTTCGGAACCGGTCGCGGCCCTCGACGCAGCCCAGAAAGGTCTTCTGGATCAGGTCGTCGATGTTGTGGTGGACCTTGTTGGTGAAAAAGCGGCAGACCGCCTCAAAATAGCGTTCAAACAGCGAATTGCCGGCTTCGCGGTCGCCCGCTCGCCACGCATCCAGGAGTTCGAAGTCCGTCACCGGGGCCAGTCGACGGCGATACTATCACCGTCGGGGCCGGCTGTGGTGCTCTCATGGTACGATGGGCCATGGCGCAAGGGGTTGGCGGCGGGCCGGATGGCCTGACACTTCAGCGCCGACTTCAGCTTGAGGCCGCGCGGGCGATGGCGCCGGATCTCGAGGTGCAGCAGCTCAAGGCGTCGGTGCGGGCGCGGCTGTTTGGGATCGTCGATACCCCGCCCACGCTCGGCGGTTACACGATCGTGCGATTGATCGGTCGCGGCGGGATGGGGGCGGTCTACGAGGCGCACGACGAGCGCGGCGAGGTGGTCGCGCTCAAGACCCTGCGAGGCTGCGAGCCTGCGGCGCTGGGCCGCTTCAAGCACGAGTTTCGCGCGCTCAGTGATCTGGTGCACCCGAACCTGGCGCTGCTCTACAGCCTGGCGATCACGGGTGACCAGGCGTTCCTGACGATGGAGCGGATCGACGGGGTCGACTTCCTGGCGTACGTGCGACAGGCACCCGCCACGGAGCAGGCCCCGCGCCTGTGCGACGCGCTGGCCCAATTGGTCGATGGGCTCGGAGCGCTGCACGCGGCCGGAAAACTGCACCGCGACGTCAAGCCGTCGAACGTGCTGGTGACCCGCGAGGGTCGGGTCGTGGTCCTCGACTTCGGGCTCGTGCAGGAGCTGGCCGGGTCGACGCCGCCGGGCGGCGAGGCGCTGGCCGGTACACCGGCGTACATGGCCCCGGAGCTGTTCCGCGGGGCGCCTCCGACGACCGCGAGCGACTGGTACAGCGTCGGCGTGATGCTCTACGAGGCGCTGGCCGACGCGCTGCCGTTTCGCGGCGGCGGGCTGACAGTGCTGCGCGACAAGTGCGAGCGCGAGCCGGAGCCGCCGGCCTGCGGGGTGACCGGGGTCGAGGCGGCGCTGGCCCGGTTGTGCATGCAGTTGCTGGCACGCGACCCGGCGGCGCGCCCCGATCGCAGCGCGATCACGGCGGCGCTGGCGGCCGCGGCGAGCGGCGAGGGCCTGGCCCTCGGGACAGATGAGACGAGGCTGACCTTCGGGACAGGTGATGGGATCCGCGAGGTGCGGCCGCGCAGCCCGCGTCAGGGGGCGTTGATAGGTCGGCAGGACGAGCTGGCGGTGCTGCGGCAGGCGGCGGCCGGGGTGGGTATGGGCGAGCCGGCGGTGGTGCTGGTGCGCGGCGGCTCGGGGCTCGGCAAGACGACGCTGATCGACAGCTACTTACAAGAGCTGCGCGGGCCGAGCGCGATCCTTCGCGGTCGCTGCTACGAGCGCGAGCAGGTGCCACACAACGCGTTCGACGGGCTGGTGGACGCGCTGGTTGGGCACTTGCTGGGAGCGCCGGAGCAGGCGCAGGCGGAGTTCTTGACCGGCGATGTGGCGGCGCTGGTGCGCCTGTTCCCGGGTCTCCAGCGGATCCCCGGCCTGGTGCCCGAGGCGGTCGCTGGCGGCGAGGCGGCGGGCGAGGGCGAGGCTCCGGACTCGCGCTGGCGCGAGCGGGCCTACGCGGCCTTCAAGGCGCTGCTTGGATCGATCGCCGGGCGGGCGCCGGTGGTGCTGTATATCGATGACCTGCACTGGGCCGACGCCGACAGCGCGACGTTGTTGGCCGCGCTGGTCACCGCCCCCGCGCCGCCGTGCCTGTTGATCACCAGCTATCGGACCGGCGCGAGCGGGCCGGGGCCGGTGGTGCGAGGGTTGTTGCAACAACTGCGCGGGGGCGGGGCGCGGGTGTGGGAGCTGACGCTCGAGCCGTTGACGCTCGACGAGGCGGAGCGGCTGGCGCGGGCGCTGCTGGGGCCGGGGCCGGCGAGCGCGAGCGCCAGGATGGTCGCGCGCGAGTCGGCCGGGAGCCCGCTGTTCGTGCGCGAGCTCGTACACGACGTGCTCGGCTGCATCTCGGCGGGCGCGGGCGCGTGGCCGGGGCGACTCGAGGACTTGATCGCGGCGCGCGTGGTCCGGCTGCCGGGGCCGGCGCGGCACATGCTCGAGATGTTGTCGGTCGCCGCGAGGCCGCTGGCGCGTGACCTGGTGATCGGTCTACCGGGTCATCCGGCGACCGGGCGCGCGGCGTTGCAGACGCTCGGCGCGGCCCGGCTGGTGCGGGCCAGTCGCAGCGAGCGCGGCGAGCTGGTCGAGGTCTATCACGATCGCATCCGCGAGACGGTGCTCGCGGGCCTCGACGCGGGACGCGAGCGCGACTGTCACCGGCGCCTGGCGATCGCGATCGAGGCGTACTCGCCGGCGCATGGTGAGGCGCTGACCGAGCCGGAGATCCTCGCGCATCATCTTCACGCCGCGGGTGACCCGGCGAGCGCGCGCCAGCACATGAGGGCAGCGGCGACGCGGGCCGCGAAGGCGCTGGCGTTCGCGCGGGCGGCGGAGCTGTCGCTGGCGGCGATCCGGCTGTGTCCGGCGGACGACGTGGCGGGACGATCGGCGCTGCGGGTGGACGCGGCCCAGGCCCTGATGCACGCGGGACAACTGGCGGACGCGGCGACGTGTTTCCTGGCCGCGGCCGCCGAGGCGCCGCCCGCTCAGGCGCTGCGGCTGCGTCAGCGCGCGGCGGAGGTGCTGCTCAACTGCGGCGCGCCGCGACGCGGGCTGGCGCTGCTGCAGGAGGTGTTGACGGCGCTCGGTCAGCCGCCGCCGCGCAACCGGGTGGCCCGGGCGGCGCGGGTGGCTGTGCATGGGATGTGGCTGCGCCGCAACGGGCTGCGCTTCACGGCGCGTGATCAGGCGCAGGTGCCCGAGTCGGTGCTGCTGCACCTCGATACCTTGCAGGCGGCCCGACTCGCGGTCGTCAACGTCGATCCATTGACGGCGCGCATGTATCAGCTCGAGCATCTGCGGCAGTGCCTGGAGGTCGGGGAGCCGCGGCGGATCGTGCGGGCGATCGCGGGGCACGCGGCGTACATCTCGCACGCGGGTTCGGCCGGCGCGGTCGAGGCCGGGCGCCTGCTCGATCAATCTCGGGGGATCGCGGCGGTACACGGGCTGCGCGGCGAGCGATACATCCCGGTTTGCGCCGGGCTGGCGGCGTACAACGTCGGCGCGTGGCGGACGGCGCTCGACTACTTCGACGCGGCGCTGCCGAAGGTCGGCGCGAGCAACACGCGTGACGCCGGCGCGGCGGTCATTTACAGCATGTGCGGGCAGTGGATCCTCGACTGCAACTTTTACCTCGGCGATCTGCAGGGCATGCTCCGCCGCCACGCGGAGTGTCTGGCGATCCTGCGGGCCGAGGGCGACC
>Ga0335394_10006531_pt1 | contig 13150 bp, 5 predicted proteins | sample MAT03_FD_205741 | JGI IMG/M metagenome (GOLD analysis project Ga0335394, IMG submission 205741) | Freshwater microbial communities from Lake Fryxell liftoff mats and glacier meltwater in Antarctica - MAT-03 (spades assembly) (version 2) ...
CTTCTGTCACTCGCTGGAAGTCCTCAGCCAGACAATGTTCTCTTGTCACTGGTCTCTGTCCTTCAGAGGTTGGAACCCGAGAATCGCTGGGAGCTGGCATCGGCAATCCTGGACTGTCCGGAGAACGCGCACGCCATCGCCGCCGAAAACCAACTCACGCTGATGACCTGGTACGGCATTGAACCAGTAGTTTTCAACGAAGGTGCACTTCAACTTCTGGACTCCAATCCGAAACTGCAGCAGTTTGCCGTTCGAAGGCTTGCGCATGAGATCAGCACGAAGCCCGCCGTCTCAGAATCCGCATTGCGCTTTATCGGTGTGAAGGCCGCCAGCAATAACAGTGAATCCGAGGCTGCGGCGGCGAAACTTCTGACATCGTTCAAGACAGGACTCGCCGGACGCGCCAGGGTCGATGCTCCGAAAGACTGGACTGCGATTGAGAAGCAACTCCGAGCCTCAAAGAACAAGGATGTCGTGCTGGCGGTGGACTCGCTGGCGGTGATGTTTGGCGACGGTGCGGCCATTGCTGATCTGCGGACACTCGCTGGTGATGCGAATATGGATGCGGTCGCACGTGAGCAGGCCATCGGTGCCCTGGCACAGGCACAGGACGCAGATGCCGTTTCAATGCTGTTCAATCTGCTCAACGATCGAGCCGTCGTAGATGCGGCAATCACTGCACTCTCCAGTTTTGATCATCCGGATACTGCAAAGCAGCTACTCAACCGTATGGGCGGCTTCAAGGATGGCAATCGAAGTCTGGCCATCGACACGATGGCCAGTCGTGAAGCGTACGCCCTCGAGTTGATCCAGGCGATCGAAGAAGGCCGCATTGACGCTCGCGAACTCACGGCAGCTCAGGTGCGACAACTGTCCGCATTGGGAAACGAGCACATCAAGTCCGTGCTTGAAGCAAAGTGGGGCGTGATTCAGGAAACTCCGGAAGCTCGCGTCGCTTCGATCAAAAAATGGCAGGCGGAACTCACACCCGAAACCATCGCCCATGCAGATCGCGAAAACGGAGCGGCAATCTTCAAGAAATCCTGTGCCGCCTGCCATAAGCTCTACGGCGAAGGCAAGGCCATCGCTCCGGATCTCACCGGTGCCAACCGCAGTAACCTGGAATACATGCTCATGAACATCATCGATCCCAGCTCGGTCGTGCCAAAGCAGTTCACGACGTCGGTGATCGCGATGAAAGACGGGCGAGTCATCACGGGGGTGATCGTCTCTGAAACGGATCAGACGCTGGTGATTCAAACTGACAAAGAGCAGTTGTCGGTAGCTCGCGGCAACGTTGAGGAAACAAAAAACACAGGCAAATCCCTCATGCCGGATGGAATGCTGGACACACTGACGCCCGAACAAGTCCGCGATCTCTTCGGTTTCATGATGCCCAGAAAGTAAGCCCGGCTCTTTTGCAAAAGCCGGGCTCCTGATTCGACGTCCTGAATCGTGTGGTGTTGTTCAATCCCAGTTCAATGAACCGGCGCTCTGGTATTCGTTGACTCGCGTTTCAAAGAAATTCTTTTCTTTGGACAGGTCAATGGTTTCGCTCATCCACGGGAATGGGTTGGGAGAACCGTACTGCGTCGGCAGGCCGATGCGTTCCAGGCGGCGGTCAGCGATGTGCTGAACATAGTCACGGAACGATTCGGCGTTCAGGCCCAGGACACCGCGTGGCAGGCAGCCTTCTGCATAGTCGATTTCCAATTCGACTGCAGTACGAATGCGTTCGATCATTTCTGACTGAAACTGCAGAGTCCACAAGCCAGGATTTTCGGACTTAATTCCATTAATCAGATCGACGCCGAAATTCATGTGGACAGTTTCGTCCCGCAAAATGTACTGGAACTGTTCTCCAATCCCCTTCATCAGATTGCGACGGTGAAATGAAAGCACCATTACGAAGCCACTGTAAAAGAAAATGCCTTCCATGATGACATAGAAGCCGATCAGATTCTTCAGAAACATCTGCTGCCCTTCGAGGGTGTCGGTCGAAAATCCCTCGGACATGATTTCCGCAGTCAGTTCCATTTCGAAGGCATCCTTCTTCGCAATGGCCGGGATTTCCCGGTACATGTTGAAGATTTCGCCTTCGTTCAGACCAAGACTTTCGACGATGTACAGAAACGTGTGCGAATGCACAGCTTCTTCGAACGCCTGACGCAGTAAGTACTGACGGCACTCAGCGTTTGTCACATGTTTGAAAATCGCGAGAACCAGATTATTGCCGACGAGTGATTCCGCTGTTGAGAAGAATCCCAGATTGCGTTTGATCACCAGTCGTTCGTCGTCGGTCAAACGATCGGACCGCCAGACTTCAACGTCCTGATTCATTGGCACTTCCGTCGGCATCCAGTGATTGGAGCAGCCGCTGTTGTAGTGCTCCCAGGCCCAGTGATACTTGATGGGCATCAACTGGTTCACATCCACCTGGGCATTATTAATCAAGCGTTTGGCAGTCGCCTTGACGCGACCTTCAGCACCGATGAGCAATGTCTGATCGTCAATTACAGCAGTCGTCATAAAGACCTCATTCCGTGAGAGTAAAGGAAAACAAAAAAGGGTGGTTCAGAGTTGAGATTGGAAATGTCAGATTTGAAATCTCAAATATTAAATCGACTTACGGGGACTCGATGCCACGCATTGTAAAGATAACCTTTCGGGTTCCACGACACCGTTTCCGGCATCGTGTTTCCCAAAGAATCTGTCGCACGCACACAGATGTCTGTTTCAGGATTCGCAATCGTCACAGTCGCAGACCAAAGGTGCCAGCAGAAATCACCAGCCTCGTCTCCAAGCGTGGCAGGTGTCCATGATTTTCCATTGTCCATTGAGATCTCAACGCGGCTGATGGAACAGCCACTGCGACCTGTCGGCAGAGCGTACCCTTTCAAATGCATCCGGTCAGCCTGCTTTTCCGCAGAACATAACGCCGCATTCACAGGATATCTGTAGATCGGAGCCGTTTCATCAATTTCGACAGGAGTTCCCGAGTACACCATCTTGTAAACGTCGGCGATGAAGTGATTTGGAGACGGCTTATCGCTGACCACAATCTTTTGCAGCCACTTGACGCTGCGAGCCCCGATGTAACCGGGCACTATGGTGCGAATCGGGAAGCCATGATCAGGCAATAATGGCTGGCCATTCATCTGAGTCGCGAGGAGAACTGCCGGCATCGAACTGTCCTCTTCCAGAAGCTTAGACAGTGGCACCGAGCCGCCAAACGGAAAAGTCGCTTTCCCATCCACAATTTCGTCAGCACCTTCAAACCAGACGTGCTTTGCTCCGGCTTTAATACCAGCCGCCTTCAGCACATCTGAAAGCCGAACTCCTGACCACACCGCATTGCCGATCGGACCTTCGTGCCATGCAACGCCCTTGATTTCCTTGACCTTGTTGAATTCATACCGCCGAATCCCCGCACAACTGACCGTGCAGGTACAGGACGACTTCGGAAATTTTCCAATCAGCTCTGCAATCGAAAACGCCGCCGGTTTTTCCACCATGCCTTCGATGGACACCTTGAACTCGTCGGCCACGATCGCCGGATTCGCGCCATGGCTGCGAATATAGAACTGAGGCGTGGGTGTCACCCAGTGTTCAACGAGTTTGTCCAGTTTCGGTTCGCCATTGCGAGGGGCTCGTGTTCGATAAATCAATTCAGCCTTTGCCGGATCAATCGGGGCTTCATCCCACGTCGCAGCGGATGTACGTGAAGCCACTGACCACGGCAGGAAAGAAGGAGAAACTGCCCCCGCAAAAACGGTGGCAGAAACTCCGATGAAATTGCGCCGGTTGATCTGATTCATCCAATGAACCTCCGACAGGAAGATGCCGTTTCAGGGTGTGACCAGCGGAGCGCAGGCTCACCGAAATGTGACAATGGTGTGCCTGCGTTTCGCCGGTCACACCCTACGAATAAGATCAGGCCCGACAAGCCGCAATCACCTTATTGGTCATTGCGGCTTGGTCATTGGTCATTCATTCACTGACAGGCTTCGCAATCCGGGTCCGTGATACTGCAGGCGTTGTACTGAGAAACCTCAGTCACCGGCACGACGTGTGGAGACGGGATGTCGGTGCGTCCCTGCTCTGGAGACCGATCAGAGTCCATGCGTGCGACCTGAATGTCGCTGGACGCACTGCGACTCTTAACCCAGCGAGGCTGAAGACCAAACTTGTTGATATCGACCGTCGATTTCTCGATCTGAGTTGCGGCCAGTGTTCGAAGATAATACGTCGTTTTCAGGCCTTTCCGCCAGGCGAGCATATACATGTCATGCAGCTTGCGGCCGCTTGGTTCGCACATGTAAAGATTCAGTGACTGGCCCATGTCGAGCCACTTCTGACGACGCGCTGCACATTCGATCAACCATTTTGGTTCAACTTCAAACGCAGTCAGAAACCGTGCTTTGATGTCACCGGGGATTCGCGGAACCTGAGACAGCGTTCCGTCGTAATACTTCAATGCTTCCAGCATATCGGCATCCCACAGACCGCGTTGCTTCAGCTCAGTGACCAGCGATGTGTTCAGGTTAGTGAACTCACCCGACAGATTGCTCTTCACAAACAGGTGCTTGTACATCGGTTCAATCGACTGCGACACACCGATAATGGTGGAGATTGTCGCGGTCGGAGCGATTGCCATGCAGTTGCTGTTACGCACGCCGTGCTTTGCCACGGAATCGCGAACAACAGCCCAGTTCATGCGGGCCGTTCGATCGACGTCAATGCGACAACCTCGCTCCTGTTCCAGCAGATCCATCGTGTCGATCGGCAACATGCCACGATCCCACTTGGAACCCTTGTACGTGCTGTACACACCTCGTTCAGCCGCCAACTCAGACGACGCCAGAATCGCGAAGTAAGAAATGGCTTCCATGCTGTAATCAGCAAATTCCACCGCCGCCACACTGGCATAGCTGATGTTCATGGCCGCCAATGCGTCCTGGAATCCCATCAAACCCAACCCCACCGGTCGATGCCGTTGGTTTGACGTCTTTGCTTCATCCGTCGGGTAGAAGTTGATATCGACAACGTTGTCCAGCATCCGCATTCCGGTCCGGACCGTCTCTTCCAGCATCGGCAGGTCAAGGTGGCCGTCTGTGATATGAGCCAGCATATTGACTGAGCCCAGATTACAGACGGCAGTTTCTGTCGAAGAAGTATTCAGCAGGATCTCCGTGCAGAGATTGCTGCTGTGAACCACACCCACATGATCCTGAGGCGACCGAATGTTCGAAGGATCCTTCCACGTGATCCAGGGATGACCGGTTTCGAACAGTCGAGTCAGCATCTTCCGCCAGAGTTCAATGGCTGGCAGTTTTTTTGACATCCGGATTTCGCCAGCTTCCGCCATTCGTTCGTACTCGATATAGCGGTCTTCGAACTTCCTGCCAACCAGATCATGCAGATCGGGAACTTCATCCGGGCTGAACAGTGTCCATTCGCGTTCTTCCTCCACGCGTTTCATGAACAAGTCCGGAATCCAGTTCGCTGTGTGCATATCGTGAGTTCGACGACGATCGTCGCCTGTGTTCTTGCGGAGGTCAAGGAATTCCTCAACATCCATATGCCACGTCTCAAGATACGAACACACTGCTCCTTTGCGCTTACCGCCCTGATTCACCGCAACCGCAGTGTCATTCACAACCTTCAGGAACGGAATTACACCCTGACTGCGACCATTTGTGCCTTTGATGTGCGAATTCGTGGCGCGAATGCTGGTCCAGTCGTTGCCGAGTCCGCCAGCCCATTTGCTGAGCTTTGCGTTGTCAGACACGCACTTAAAGATGTGTTCCAGGTCATCCTTCACGGTCGATAGATAACAGGAACTCAGCTGCGGATGATTGGTCGCCGAGTTAAACAGGGTCGGCGTGGCGGATGTGAACCGCATGGTCGACAGCATGTTGTAAAACTCAATCGCCCGCGATTCCGGCTGATCCTCTTTCATCGCCAGTCCCATCGCCACACGCATCCAGAAGTACTGGGGAGTTTCAATGCGGCGACCGTCAATATGCAGCAAATATCGGTCATAGACCGCCTGCAAACCAGGATACTTGAACAACCCGTCGCGTTCCGGGTGCAAAGCGGCTGCAATCCGAGTCAGATCGAGATTTCGCAGGTCCGGCGTCAGACGATCTTCGTTAATGCCGTCGATCACGTAATGTTCAAATTGATTGCGATACAGCTTGCTGTATTCCGCCGGATTCATCGGCGAACTGCCCAACGCCTCATTGCTGATCACCATTCGCAGCAGGCGCGCGGCCACTGTGTCGAACGCCGGATCACATTCGATGCGGCAGCGAGCCGCGAGAATCATGGCTCTGTAGATTTCGCCCACAGAAATGCCGTCGAAGACGGATTTCATCACTTCTTCGAGCAACGCGTGTGGGTCACACTCAGGCAGACCCACGCAGGCGGCGTCGATGCGTCGGCGAATCCGCGCACTGTCGAACGGCACGCGAACGCCGTCTTCCAGTTTGACGAACATCCTCGGCTGCGCCACAGCATCTGAACCTTCAATGGTTTCAGGGTGCAGGAGTGAACGGATCTTGGCATGTTCAGCTCGATAGACGATATAGCGACGCGCCACTCGGTAGTGACCTCGCTTCATCATCTGCATTTCAACCAGGTCCTGTATATGCTCAACACCAACGCCACGATCCGATGCGGCATCGTTGGCGGCTTCCTCAACGACCTGCTCGGTGATTGAGCCGATTTCCAGTTCAATGTCTTCGTCCAGCGGCTGGTTGACCGCCAGATTCTGCTCTGCTCGAAATGCGTTGCTGATCGCGCTGGCGATCAAGCTCGGCTCGAACGGAACTGTTCGTCCATCTCGTTTGCGAATTATCCATTCCGACACTGCTCGAATCATTCGACGCTACTCCCCTTACTTTTCCAGGTGAAAACTGCGCTTCATACGCAGAGACTTCAACTTAATGAAAACTCGACACAAGCTCAACTCACTGCGGCAACGCCGCGAACTAAGTAACTGACTCTCTGAGTCGAGTAAGACGGCACTCGAATTCAAAGAATAAATTACCACGTCGCAACTCGACTCAACTGAGTCAAGCTGCGAAATCATGACAAGTCCGTCTTGCGCGCAGCGGCTTCCGCTAACAGTTCACCAGGGCAACTCAATCAGGCAAATGAGATTGAGGCAAATGGCAGCCAATGAGGGGGTAGCCAGATACGCGAGCCACGAAATTGTCATACGATCGACCTCCTGTCGAGAGGGGCTTCCTTACCGAGACGTGACGCAGAATAAACTGCCACCGCGCCATGTCAACAAACCTGCCTCAAGGTCACTCAAACCATGTTCTGACAACGGCTTGCGGTGGTTCCCACCAGAACGCGGCGTTAATGCAGGTTCATCAACAACCGCAATATAGTGGGCCTCTGGAATCTGTCAACACTAAATGTGGTATGTCTGCAACATCGTCAGATATGCCGATTTTCGTGCAGGTTTTTCTGAAAAAAAGTGAAACTCGCTTCAGAGATGGACTCAAGGCATTGCAGGATTTTGAAAATTGTTGACACAGAAATCGGAGTACGACGGTAAGCGTAGCTACGCCGCCGTTTCTGCTCCGGCACACTGCGGGCGCAGGCTTCGGGCTCAACGGGATGATGAAGGATCGACAAGCGTTACAATTGGTCCCCGTGGACTCGTCCGTCAGACCTGACTATTCGTTCGACTGCTCCGGTCAAATCTGCCATTGAATTCAACTGGCGTCGGTTTCGAGTTTTCTCTGAACCGATAAGTTCAATGATCAGGCGTAGAAATGATCAGGCGAAGAATCGCCGGCGCTTAATGTCCTCTGAAGCCGGTCTAACGACTGCCGGAGGTTAATCAGGAGTCCGCTGCCATGCGTTTGAAGTATCTTTTCTCGGCAGTTCTTTTCGCAGCCACTGCTTCAACATGCCAGGCTCAGATCCACGGCTGGCACGCCGCGTTCGAACAGGCCCGCACTGCTGCCGAGACAGGTGCTCAGCCAGTGCTGATTCACTTCCATGCATGGTATTGCGGTCCATGCCAGAGAATGGATCGTGAAGTGTTTGCGGACCTGCAGGTTCAGCAGGCCCTGACAAATGGAATGGCATCGGTGAAGGTTGATGTCACGCACGAGCCTGAGCTGGCGTCTCGCTGTGGAGCGACATCGGTACCGCGAGACGTGGTGATGTTCCAGGACGGGACAATCGTAACACTGAACGTGGGATATATGCAGAAGCCGCAGTACATGAATCTGCTGCGACGTATCTCGGAACGCGGAAAGACCTTGTCCGTCCCGAAGCCGACTGATCCGGCACCGGAGAGCTCCATCGTATCGACCAGTTCACCAGAGCGTGTGGGCGACGCAAAAGTTGACAAAGCACAGGATTCTGCCCAGGTCGTCCTGTCCGATGCCTCCGATCCATCGATCGATCCGCCACTGATCGGGTTGGAAGGTTTTTGCCCGGTCCTGTTGCATGACAAGCGTGAATGGACTGTGGGACAGGAGAAGGTCACGTCAGACTATCGTGGGGTCCGTTATCAGTTTTCCTCAGACGCAAATCGCGACGTGTTCCTGAAGAATCCGGCTCTTTACGCTCCACAGGATCTGGGCTGCGACGCCGTCGTTCTCACCGAAACTCAGCGAGCTGTGACGGGAAGTATCCGTTTCGGGGCATTTTTTGACGAACGGCTGTACCTTTTTCAGTCGCCGGAAAATCGAGCAGAATTCAAACAGAACCCCCTGAAATTCGTCCGAATTCGCAGTGCCCTGCGAGTTGATCAGGTCGAGGGAAGCAAGTTTCAATAAAATGTTCATTTTTGTACGGAAGAGTACAATTGACATGGACGCGAAATCAATTAATACTAATCTACAGCGGGACTACGTCCGGCGCTGGTATATGTTTCCTGACATGGAAACAAAGATTGTGTGAAGCATCTCTTCTGATGCGATGGTATTTGGCGTGTTGAGTTTCGATGCATTTGTTTTCGATTCTCAGTGGAACTGCCTGATGAGCTTCCATTCGCTGTCCGAGCTTTCCGGTTTGATGCCTGCGAAAGATTCCATGGGCATCTCAAAAAGTTAATTCCCGGAAAGTTTCGGCAATTGAAGGCTCTTTCGCTCCTCGACACCGTTCGAGCCGTGACCACTTCACTGAATTCCTGTTATGTATTCAGGAGTGTTCAGGCATTTGCATCTGGCTCAAACGTGAACCACCTGGGAATGGATGAGGGGCTTCACTGAAAAGTTTGTTGGAAGTCCCGGCAGGACAACTCTTATTTGTCTGTCGTGGATTTGTTCCGCACTATCAGCATTTGCGGCCATAGTCTCGATTTGCGTCTTCGTTCGGACGCACATGTCATTTTTTGTGTGACACTTCCGATTCCCTTTGCAGTAGGCATAGTGCATTCTGCGGGACTCATCAATCTGGCGATTGTTTGCGATTGTGAGTCTGAATTCATTCGGAAAAGTCCTTTGACCGAGGTTTGTGACGAGCGTTCGTCCTCTGCCTCCTTACATTTTACGGCTCAGTCAGGTTTCCATTTATGCCGACAAGCAGTTCCGATTCAGAAGGAACCAGCCAGCAGACGCCCCGTCGTCGCTCCACTCCTCGCAGCACGACCAGTCGCCCTGCCACACGATCCCGCCGCAAGGCAGCCGATGGAGATGTTGAAACACCCGCACCTGTGAGCGATGACGACTTCGGGTCCGGCGTTTCCGAAGAAAAAGCGGCCCGCGAAGCGAAGCCAGCTCGACGTTCACGCAGCACCAGTGATGTCGAAAGTAAGCCTGCGGGTTCTGAAGATCCGCCGCGGCGCGAGCGAAAGCCTCGCCGAGAACCGCCGGAGGGAATCGTTTCCGTCGGCGCTGAGACTCAGGATGCGGCGGAACCACTCGATCGCCTTCCACGCGGCGAACGAACATCGAACCGCCTGGAACGCCAGATTGCTGACGTCGAGTCACAGACGGGGATGCGTTACTTTAGTACCGACGAGTTGGATTTTGGCGACGACGACCATGAGTCGCCTCCTTCTCGCAGTCGCCCGCGTTCCAGTTCCGAAGAGCCTGAAAGCCGGGATTCCCGCAACGATCGCGGTGGCTTCGATCGTGGTCCTGCGACTGAGGACAGTGGATTCGACGGAGATTCCGGTGACGGACCTGGTCAAGGAGAAATCGTGGGCGACGCCGAAGGCGGTGATCGACGGCCAAAACGCCGCCGCCGCCGCCGCCGCCGCCCTGACGGTACAGGTCCTTCCGAGGCGGGCGACGCCAATCGCAGCGGCGACAGTTATCGCAGTAGCGACGAGAATCGCAGTTTCGAGAGTCATCGCGGCTCAGACGACGATCGCAGTGACGACCGCCATCCGGGTGCAGAGGACAATCGTGGTGGGGAAGACAATCGCGGCGGCGACAACGATCGTGTTCGTGATGAAAATCGCGGCAGCGAGGCCAATCGCAATGAACCGAGAAATGATGCACGTGGTCGAGGTCGGGATTCCGGTCGGAACGAATCCGGTCGCAACGATGGCGGTCGTAACGATGGCGGTCGTAACGATGGCGGTCGTAACGATGGCGGTCGTAACGATGGCGGTCGTAACGATGGCGGTCGCAACGATGGCGGTCGTAACGATTCCGGTCGCAACGATGGCGGTCGAAACGAACGTGGTCGCGGCGATTCAGGACGCCCGCAGGGTTCAAATCGTCATGAGTCCGGTCGACAGGACGGAGGTCGAGGGCGTCGCCCCGGCGGTAGTAGTGGCGGCAGTAGTGGCGGCAGTAGTGCCAGTAGTAGTGGCGGAAATCGCGGGCGGCGCAATGAGGGCTCTCAGCCGCGTGGCGGAGCTTCAAGCCGCGACAGCGGCGGACGGGGTGGCCGGGATCGAGGCATGCCGCGTCGCAATAACCGGCAGGTTCAGCCTTCGGTCGAAGTTGTCGAAGGCACCTACGAAGGTGTGCTGGAAATGCATAGCCGCGGCTACGGATTCATGCGCGATCCAAAGAAAAATTATGCGGCAGAAGATTCCAATCCGTTTGTTTCCAGTTCTCTGGTTGAAAAATACAAACTCCGCGAGGGTGTGTTGATTCGCGGTGATGTCGGAAATGGCACGCGGAATCAAGGACCTCGATTGCGCGAAGTTGAACTGATCGATGGTTATACTCCGGAAGCGTACGCTGACATCAAGATCTTCGACACGCTGACGGCCATCAATCCGTTCGAACAGATTCGTCTCGAAGTTGGGCCGAAGCCTTTGACGATGCGCGTGATGGACCTGCTGTGTCCGATCGGCAAAGGTCAGCGAGCCCTCCTGGTGGCTCCCCCACGGACCGGCAAAACGATGCTGCTGCAGGACATCGCAAATTCCGTGAGTATTAACCATCCGGAAATCTACCTGATGGTACTGCTGATCGATGAGCGTCCCGAAGAAGTGACTGAAATGCGGCGCATGGTGAAGGGCGAAGTGATCTCGTCCTCGCTGGACAGTGACGTCGAAAGTCATGTCCGCATCAGCCAGCTGATTATTGAGCGTGCCAAACGCCTCGCGGAAGAAGGCAAAGACGTCTTTATCCTGCTGGACAGCATCACACGGATGGCAAGAGCGTTCAATAAATGGAGCAATACCGGACGCACGGCAACCGGCGGTCTGGATATCCGGGCGCTGGATATTCCGAAAAAACTGTTTGGCCAGGCACGTCGCTTCGATGAAGGGGGTTCGCTGACCGTCTGCGGCACGGCGCTGATCGATACAGGCAGCCGTATGGATGAAGCGATTTTTCAGGAGTTCAAAGGCACCGGTAACATGGAAATGGTGCTCAGCCGCGATCTTGCCGATCGTCGCATCTGGCCTTCGATTGACATTTCAAAGTCCGGAACCCGACGTGAAGAAAAGATCCTCGAACCGGAACTGCTTGAAGGAATCACCATGTTGCGCCGCAGTCTGGTCAGCATGAGTCCCGTGGAAGCCATGGAACAACTCACCAAGACGATGGATAAGTTCCCGACAAACGCAGAGTTCCTGAAGCGTATCAAAGCGGTGTTGTAAGATCTGCTGTGACATGTGAATCTGAATTTCTTCGAGACTCACTGCAGGCGTTGTCTGCCCATTGCTGGTCTCACAGAAATCGACGTACGTGCCCTGGCAAAGTCCAATTCGTGTTTATGATCCCGGCGGAGAGTTTCGGTTCATGTCGTCGAAGAAACATGTTGTCCCTCCCGGTTCCACGATCGGAATGCTGGGTGGTGGCCAGTTGGGACGCATGTTCGCGATTGCTGCGAGGCAATGCGGATATGGCGTGCAGATCTTCGGTGATCCTCAGGATTCGCCTGCGGGGCAGGTCAGTGACCGATCCTGGCCCTCGTCCTTCACCGATCATGACGCCCTGCGACAATTTGCACAGCATGTCGATGTCGTGACATACGAACAGGAGAACATTCCCATTGCCGCGGTGGAAACACTCCTGCAGCATGTTCCGGTGTTTCCCGGCCCGGATCTTCTGCGCGCCTCACAACATCGCCTTCTGGAAAAAACATCGCTCCGCAGAATCGGCATCTCGACGGCAGATTTTCTGAAAATCACTTCGGAGTCGGAACTTCGAAAAGGAATCGCTGACTTTGGTGGTGACGCGATTCTCAAGACGGTCACGCTCGGATATGACGGCAAGGGACAGGCCCGAGTCCGGAGTGAAAGTGACTGCGACGCAGTCTGGAAGACATTCAACGTACCGGAAGCCATTCTCGAAGCAGTCGTCCCGTTTGCGCATGAACTCTCCATTGTTGCGTCACGGTTTGCGGACGGAACATGCAGCTTCTTCGCACCGGTGCTGAACCACCATGAAAACCATATTCTGGACGTGTCAATCAGTCCTTCACCATCGATTTCCAATCATCAGACGCTGGAAGCTCAACAGATTGCCCGCGCCATACTGGAACACTTCGAAGTCATTGGCGTGCTGTGCGTGGAGTTCTTCGCCACGCACGACGGACGGTTGCTTGTCAACGAAATCGCACCGCGTCCGCACAACAGCGGGCACCTGACGATCAATGCCTCCCGCAGCAGCCAGTTCGAACAGCAACTTCGAGCCGTATGCGGACTGGCAACGGGAGATGTTTCTATGCAGACGCCGGCAGTGATGCTGAATCTGCTGGGAGA
>Ga0335394_10006539_pt1 | contig 13142 bp, 8 predicted proteins | sample MAT03_FD_205741 | JGI IMG/M metagenome (GOLD analysis project Ga0335394, IMG submission 205741) | Freshwater microbial communities from Lake Fryxell liftoff mats and glacier meltwater in Antarctica - MAT-03 (spades assembly) (version 2) ...
GCGCGGGATACGGCCGGGGACTCGCATACCCGGCTAGTCCCGCGCCCTTTGTTCTGAAGGGGGTGTTCGGCGCTGACGGTTAATCAGTTCCGTTGTGGGCGGGACTCGCAACCGCCCACGGGAGAGATTAATTGCATGCGCGGTGCCAATCCGCCGGTGTGCCGCACAACATGGCCTCCGGTTCGCCCCAATTCATTCTCTGGGAATGGGTTCGGGAGATTGGTAAATACGATGTGGGGAGTTCCGGGCACTCATCAGAAGGTCAGTGACCGTTCAACTGTTCGCTTCTGCAACAGGGGACGGAGCGATTTGCCGCGCTGCGTCGGAAAAGGCGACGGTGAGGTTGCCCGATGTCGCTCTCACACTCTTTCGTCCAGCCGACTCATTAGAGTCGCTGCACATGAACCCGTGGGCGGTGTCGACGAGCTGCCCCCCGGCCCCCGGCGGGTGGGTCAGGCGAACATCCGGTTGTGGAGCCCGGCCACGTCCTTCATGATCGGCGTGTGCCGCCGCCGCGACACCCGCCTTCTGCCGGGCCGTCCGGGTGCCCCCGGCCGGCTTCCGCCGGGGCGTCTCCAGCCCCGTCCCCAGGTACCCGATGTCCCCGGTCCGCTTGACCCCCGGCGGGCACACCACCCGCGTCCGGCGGTCGAACGCGGGCGGGGTGATCCCGGTGAGTCGGCGGAAGGCGTCCGCTGACTTGCGGAGGCGGTCGGTGTGGGTCATCCCCACACCCGATGAGCTCAACACGTTAATGTGCAGCGACTCTATTGCGTCCACGGACCGGGGTGTCACGCCCGTAGACGCAAGACGTTCGCCCGACCGACGCGCGTCAGGCCGGGTACAGTAGGTGCGGCGCTCGCCGGGCCGCGAACGCCGCTTCGCCCGCCTCCCACGCCGCGGCCAGCTCCGGCCACGGCACGCCGGCGTCGAGCCCGAGCCGCTCGCGGGCGGAGCCGAACAGCAGGTCGATCGCCGGCTTGTCGCGCACGAACTCGTACTCCTCCGTCCGCCACGCGAACCCCGGCGCCGCCCGCAGCGCCGCCAGCACCGCCAGCCCCGTCCGCACCGGGCGGTAGGCGCGGCGGTCGGTGACGTGCAGCTGCACCCCGCCGCACTCGGCGCCGGCGTGCTTCTGGAACGTCGGCCGGAACCACGCCGGCCGGAAGCGCACCCCCGGCAGCGCGTCCGCGTCGAGCCGCCGCGCCAGCGCCGCGGGGTCGACCGCCGGCCCGCCGCACAGCTCGAACGGCCGCGTCGTGCCGCGGCCCTCGGACTGGTTCGTGCCTTCGAGGAGGCACCCGCCCGGGTACACCACCGCCGTCTCGACCGTCGGCATGTTCGGCGACGGCAGCACCCACGGCAGGCCGGTTTCGTCGAAGAACGTGCCGCGCCGCCAGCCGTCGCAGGGGATGACGGTCAGGTCCACGTCGAGGCGGCGCTCGGCGGCGTACAGGCGGGCGAGTTCGCCCATCGTGAGGCCGTGGCGCGTCGGGATCGAGTGCGGGCCGACGAAGCTCTCGAACCCCGCTTCGACGCCCGGCCCTTCGACGGCGCCGCCCAGTGGGTTGGGCCGGTCGAGGATCATCACCGACAGCCCGAGCGGCGCGGCGGCTTCGAGGCAGAACAGCATCGTCGCCTGGAACGTGTAGTAGCGGCTCCCCACGTCCTGCAGGTCGATGACGAGCGCGTCGAGGCCGGCGAGTTGCGCCGCCGTCGGCCGCAGGCTCTCGACGGTAGCGCCGTAGAGGGAATGCACCGCGACGGTGTCGGCGACGCCGATCAGGTCTTGGGCGGTGCCGTGGAAGCCGTGTTCGGGGCCGAACAGCGCGACGAGCTTCACCGCGCCGGCGAGCAGGTCGGCGGCGTGGCGCAGCTGCGAATCGACGGACGCGGGGTGGCAGACGAGCCCGACGCGACGGCCGCGCAGCGGCGCGAAGCGGGCGTCGCGGAGGGCGTCGAGGCCGGTGCGGACGGGCGGCATGGGGGCATCTTACGCGCTCGATCGCGGCGTCACCCCCGGCGAGCCGACCGCCGTCAGGCGGCGGGTGCGTTCGCACGTCGTGTCACGTCCGACGTGGTCGAAGCGCGTCACCCGCCGCCTGACGGCGGTCGGCTCGCCGGGTCGCTCGTTGCCACGCCGGGCCGGCGGCGGTTGACTCCGCGGGCGGCGGGCGTACCCCGACCCTTCCCTCCCGGAGCGAGGCCGCATGTTCACCCGCGCCCGGCAGCTGCTCGAACTCGTCCGCTTCAGCCACACCGTGTTCGCGCTGCCGTTCGCGCTGCTGGCCGCGGCCCTCGCGTGGAAGGACGAGCCGTTCCGCCCCGCCGACCTCCTCGGCATCCTGTTGTGCATGGTGTTCGCGCGCTCGGCCGCGATGGCGTTCAACCGCCTCGCCGACCGCCGCATCGACGCCAAGAACCCGCGCACCGCCGGCCGGCACCTCCCCGCCGGCCTCCTCGGCGTCGGCACCGTGTGGGCGTTCACGGCGGTCTGCGCCGCGGGGTTCGTCGCTTCGACGCTCCTGTTCCTGTGGCGGGAGCCGTCGAACCCGTGGCCGCTGGTCCTGAGCGGGCCGGTGCTGCTGTTCGTGTGCGGGTACTCGCTGGCGAAGCGGTTCACGAGCCTGGCGCACCTGTGGCTCGGGGCGGCGCTGATGCTGGCACCCGTCGCCGCGTGGATCGCCGTGAAGGGGCTCGCCGACCTGACGGTGCCGCTGATCCTCGGCGCCGCGGTGATGGGCTGGGTGACCGGCTTCGACATCCTGTACGCCTGCCAGGACGCGGCGTTCGACAAGGCCGAGGGGCTGCACAGCGTGCCGGCGCGGCTCGGGGTGGCGCGGAGCCTGCGGGTGGCGGCGGCGTGTCACGCGGTCATGTTCGGGCTGCTGGTGGCGCTGGGGTTCGCGTCGCCGCACCTGGGGGCGGTGTACTTCGCGGGGCTGGCGGCGGTGGGGCTGCTGCTGGTGTACCAGCACGCGCTGGTGCGGCCGGACGACCTGTCGCGGGTGAACCGGGCGTTCTTCCACGTCAACGGCGTCATCAGCGTGGGGCTGCTGCTGCTGGTGCTGGTGCAGCTGGCGGTGCGGTAGCGGGCCCGCGGCGGGGCGGTTATTCTTCACGTCAGCCCTTCTGTGGAGGCACGACCATGGACGAGCGCGACCCCCGCTTCCCCGGCGGGACGTGGACCGGTTTCTACCTGCAGTACTGGCTCCCCGGCCGTCACCGCACCGACGCGGCGCTGACGTGGGCCGGCGGCGAGGTGTCGGGCGGCGGGGCCGACGTGGTCGGTGGGTACACGATGTCCGGCACCTACGACGTGGCGACGGGCCGGTGCGAGTGGACGAAGCAGTACGCGGGGGCGCACGCGGTGGTGTACCGCGGGTTGGCCGACGCGAGCGGCGTGTGGGGCGTGTGGGAGATACGGCAGCTGGGCGGCGTGTACCGCGACCGCAGAGGCTTCCACCTGTGGCCGGAGGACCGGGCGCCGTCGGACGCGGAGGTGGCGCACACGGAGCGGGCGGTGTGGGAGTTGATGCACGCGGAGTTCGGCACCCGCACGGCGCGCGCGATCCGGGCGACAGTCGTGGTGGGGATCGTGCTCGCGCTCGCCGGCCTGGCGTGGTGGCTGGCGGGGTATTGAGCCGTCAGGCGGCGAACCGCCCGGCGAAAGCCCGGTGGGTGTCGCCGCCCTCGCCCGGCATTGCGACTATAACCACGTTGAGGTAGTGGTCGTCTCGAAGTGCCGGCTGGCTGACCCGGACACCCTTCCCAGAAGGCACTCGAAGGAGCGACCCGGTACCGCATGGATACTGTCGAACTGTTTTCCGGCATCGGCGGCTTCAGGATCGCTGCCGACTGCCGCTCGTTTCGCACCCTCTGGGCTAACGACCTCTCCTCAAAGGCGTGTGCGATTTATCGCTCGCAGTTCGGCGGGGGCGAGTTGCTTGAAGGGGATGTCCACGAATGCGTTGCGTCCGTTCCCTCCCACGACCTGCTGACGGCCGGATTCCCGTGCCAGCCGTTCAGCAGCGCGGGCAAAAAGGAGGGCGTTCGGGATCCGCGTGGCACGCTCTTTCAGGTGATCATCGACGTGCTCCGGCTCCGGCAGCCCAAGTTCTTCATCCTGGAGAATGTCAAGCGGTTGCTCACGATGGAGCAGGGGCTGCACTTTGCGACCATTCTCGCCTCACTCGCTGAACTTAACTACGACATCGAGTGGCGACTGCTGAACGCGATGCACTTCGGCTTACCGCAAAACCGCCAGCGCGTGTTTCTGATTGGCATGCTGCGCACCGGCTCCCTGTCCGCGGTCCGCGAGGCACACGTCCGGCTCGCATCCGCCGTTGACCTCGGCAGTATCACCGCACGACAGCGGGGCGTACTGGCGGACGGCGCCACCTGGCATCCGATCGAGAGTCACGGCGCCCGCTTCCCGAACTGGGGTCTCGCTTCGCAGGGGAAGTTCTTCGCCGCCGACCTCGACGCCTTCTCGGAACAGTCTGTGATCGTGCCCGTGCGGACGATCCTCCAGACGGATGTCTCCGCCGAATTCGACTTTACGCAGGCAACGCTCAAATGGTTGCCGAACAACACCGAGGTGAACCGGTACGTCGGCGGCGTCGAGATCCTCAGCAACCAGGCCGGCGGCGCCCGGATGGGGTACACCATCTTTGGCATCAACGGCGTCGCGCCCACCCTCACGTCGACCACCAGCCGGCACTACGAGCGGTACAAAGTCGGTGACCGGTACCGGCGCCTGACCCACGTCGAGTACGCGCGCATCCAGGGCTTTTCCGACGACCACTGCCGCGCGGCGTCCGTCTACGACCAGTACGCGCTGATCGGCAACGCCGTCCCCCCGCCGATGGCGGGATGGGTAATGGACCGCCTCTCTCTCCCGGGAATCCGCGCCGATAACGCGTCCCCGAAAACCAAGCAGCAGACCCTCTTCGACTATGCCCACTAAAGATGTTCTCCAGGCGAAGCTCCAGACGACTCTCGACAGCACGATGGCCCACGTCAACGCCGTCCTCCGTGGCGAGGGTGTGAGAGCGCTCGAACCCGTCCTGTCTCGGATCGGTCGGGGACAGCAACTTCCTCACTGGTACGAGGCACTGAAGACCACCCAGGGGCTGCCGAATTCGGACGGGAAGACCATCGGCAGTATCGTGGAGATGCTACTCGTCGCGGTGTTGGAGACGTTCACGTTCAAGGGGATGAACCCGCCTCCGCTCAGAATCAGCCCGGCCCGCGGTGTCGACTTTCCGGACCTCGATCTCGGCATCAAGTCGCCGTCCGAGAACTACTGCACCAGCGAGCCGTTTTTCTCGGCCTACGAGCGGTTGCTCGGCAGCGACCACGATGTTCTGGTACTCATCACGAACTACCAGGACACCAAGAAGACATCCCCGCTCCGCCTACAGTTGATCCGGTGGAAGTACCTCAAACGGACGCAGATCGCCGACCACAACCTGTGTCGGATCGCCCGGAAGCACCGGTCGTGGCTCCTCGCCGCTGACGAGGCGCGGGCGAAGCGGGTGATCCGGTTCCTCGCGTATGTCAATCAGAGCGACTGGCGGGCCAAGCGGATTCTGAGCCTGATTGACAACCTGGATGACGAGGCCCGAATCCGGTCGCTCGTTCAGAAGGCGGAAACGGAATTCGAGAGAACAAACCGGGACCGGCTGAGGAGGGATAAGATTCCGATCCCGGACTCCGACATCGCGGCCCTACGGGGCGTCCTCGAAATAACGCCACTTTACCTGGGTGTCATCGACGCGGCCGAGAGCTGGGTCGTCGATGTCCGCAAGGAGACTGCGCGAGCACCGAGCGGCACGGAATGGAGCAGCTTTCTGACCGGTCCGTTGGACGGCCAGATCGGGATGAGCTTGGCCCTCCAGTGGAGGTATAACTTCGGTCCGCTGTTCGGGGTAGGAGACCGACGAGGACGGCAATGAATAATTGCCGCGAACGGTGTCTTACGCCGCCTGCCGCGCCGGCTCCTCGTCCGTCCAGTCCTCGAACCGCATCGGCAGCACCCGGCTGACGCCGCTCTCCTGCATCGTCACGCCCCACAGCCGGTCCGCCGCCGCCATCGTCCGCTTCTTGTGCGTGATCACGATGAACTGGCTCCGGTCCAGGAACTCCCGCAGCACACCCGCCAGCCGCGCAGTGTTCGCCTCGTCCAAAGCCGCGTCCACCTCGTCCAGCAGGCAGAACGGGCTCGGCTTGTTGCGGAAGATCGCCAGCAAGAGCGCGATCGCCGTCAGCGTTCGCTCGCCGCCGCTCAGCAGCGACAGCGCCCGCAGCTCCTTCCCCGGCGGACGCGCCGTCACCTCGATGCCGCTCTCCAACACGTCCACGCCGTCTTCCAGAACCACGTCCGCCTGACCGCCGCCGAACAGCTTGCGGAACAGCTCCTGGAAGTAGCCGCGCACCGCCGCCAGCGTCGCCGTGAACAGCACCCGGCTCTCGATGTTGATGGCGTCGATCACGTCCTGGAGCGACTTGCGGGCCGCGGCCAGGTCGTCGTGCTGGGCCTTCAGCCCGTCGTGCTCGGCCTCCACCCGCGCCAGCTCGTCCAGCGCCTCCAGGTTCACGCTGCCGAGCCGCGCCAGCTTCTTCCGCAGGTCGTCGATCTCCTGCTGGGAGACGAGAGGATTCGGGATTCGGGATTCGGGATTCGGGGAAGCATCGGCCTCCCCCGCCTCTCCTGAATCCTGAATGCCGAATCCCGAATCCTCCTTCAACGAGATGCCGTAGTCGTCGCGCAGCCGGGCGGCGACGGCCTCGCGGCGCGCCCGCAGGTCGTGAACGGCCAAATCCCGGGTGTGCGCCGCCGCCTGCTGTTCCTGCCAGCCGGTGCGGAGGCCGTCGAGCTCGCGGCGGGCGATGTCGCGGGCGGCGCGGTCGGCGGACGCGCGGCCGGCCAGCCCCGCCGCCTGCCGCTCCCGCGCCTCCTTCTCGCCGAACGCGGCCGCCGCCGCGGCGGTCGCCCGGAGGATGGAAAGAACCGTCTCCGCGAGGCGCCCCTGAACGTTCCGGGCCTCGGCCGACCGGTCGATCGCCTCGATCCTCCGCTTCTTCAGGTCGGCTTCCAGGCCCGTCAGCCGGTCGCGGGTGCGGTCGCGGTCGGCGGCGGCGCGGCCGGCCGACACCCGCGCCGCCGTGTGCGCCTCCTGCGCCGACGCCTGCGCCGCGGCCGCGGTCTTCACCTCGGATTTCAGCCGCTCCAGCTCGGTTTCCAGCCCCGCGGCCTCGGCCTCCGCCGCCTCGGCTTCGAGCCTCGCGCCGACCCACGCGGCCTCGGCCCGGCGGACTTCTTCTTCGTCCATCCGCGCCTCGGCCCGCAGCAGCTCGATGCGGTCGTCGAGCTCGTCGAGCTGCTGGCGCTGCACGGCGATGCGCTGCTGAAGGTCGCCGGCCTCGCCGGAGAGCATGTCGATTTCGGCCTCCGCGGCCTCGGCCCGGCCGGCCACCGCCTCGGCCGTGCGGCGCAGGTCGGCGAGCTCGACTTCCGCGGCGGTCACGTCGGCGGCGAGGGCGCGCGACTGCTCGCGGAGGTCGCGCAGCTCGCTCTTGCGCGACACCAGCCCGGCGCCGCCGACGACCGGGCCGACGGTGAGGGTGCCGTCCGGCTCGAGGAGGTCGCCGGCGCGGGTGATGACGCGGCGGCCGGGGAAGCGGCGCGCGTCGGTGAGGGTGTCGGCGAGGAGGACGGCACCGAGGAGCTGATCGGGCAGCGCGGCGAAGTCGGGGTGTTCGCAGCGGACGAAGGACGCGAGTGAGAGGGGCGAGCGGCCCGCGTGAGCGGGCTGTTCTTGTGAGTCGTTGATGCGCTCAGGAACAGCCCGCTCACGCGGGCCGCTCGCCGGGGCGAGCGGGATGAACCCCACCCGCCCCGGCACCCCCGCGACCGCCGCGGCCACGGCGTCCACGGTCGAAGGGTCGCGCACCACGAACCGCTGCGCCGCGTCGCCGAGCGCCAGTTCGACCAGCCCCGCGACCTCGCGCGGCACGGTGAGCAAGTCCGCGACCAGCGGCAGCGGCGTCGGCACGTCGCGGGTGCCGTCGCGGAGCAGGTCGAGCACCGCGCGCACGCCGGCGCCCAGCCCCTCCTGCGCGCGCTCGAGTTCCTCCAGCACCTCGACGCGGCCGCGCAGGTCGCCCTGCCGCACCCGCAGCGCTTCGAGCCGCGACTGCACCGCGTCCTGCGACTGATCCAGCGCGTCGCGCTCGGCGTGAAGGCGGTCGAGCGAGTCGCGCGCGTCCGCCAGTCGCGCCTGCACGTCGGCGTCGGCGCGGGAGAGGCCGTCGAGCGCGGTTTCGAGTCCGCCGCGGCGCGCCCCGAGGTGGCCGAGTTCGCCGCGCTTGCGGGTGTAGCCGGCCTGCAACCGCTCCACCTGTTCCAGGCTGGCGATCGTCCGCCCGCGCGCCGCCGTCGCCCGCCGGACCAGGTCGAACTGGCGATCCTGCCCCGCCGTGATGCGCGCCGTCAGGTCGGCGGCACGCGTCGTCGCGGCGGCCAGCGCCGCGGTCGCCGCTTCCGCCGTGTGCGTCTCGGCCTCGAACGCGGCGTCGGCGGCCTGCGCCGCGGCCGTCGCCTTCGCCAGCTCGGCCTCGATCGCCTTCAGCCGCGCGGCGATGTCGGCGCGGGCCTTCGCCACGCGGAGCACTTCCGCCTCGTGCTCGGCGGCGGCGGCGCGGTCGTGCTTCGCCCCGGCCTCGAACCCCGCAATGCGCTGCCTCGCGTCGGCCAGCGCCGCCTCCTGCCGCCGCAACTCGGCCTCCGTGGCGGTCACCGCGGCGTCGAGCGCGCGGGCGGTGCGGTCCAGCTCCTCGGCCCACGCGGCCGACCCGCCCGCCGCCGCGGTCAGCTCGGCGAGCGCCGCTTCCTCCGCCGCCAGCGCCGCCGACAGGTCGCGGTACTCCTTCGCCCCGAGCCCGACGCGCAGCTCCTTCAGTCGGTCGGAATACTCCTTGTACTTCTGGGCCTTCGACGCCTGCATCCGCAGCGTCCGCAGCTGGGCGTCGAGGCCGTCGAGGCGGTCGCGGCTGCGCGTCAGGTTACTCTCGACGGCGACCAGCTTCCGCAGCGCCTCGCCCTTCTTCGCCTTGAACCGGCTGATGCCCGCGGCCTCGTCGAAAATCTCGCGGCGGTCCTTCGTGGACGCCTGCAGCAGCTCGTCGACGCGGCCCTGGGCGATGATCGTGTAGCCGCCGGCACCGGCCCCGGTGCCGAGGAAGATGTCCTTGACGTCCTTCAGCCGCGACATCTGGCCGTTGATGAGGTACTCGCCGGTGCCGTCGCGGTAGACGCGCCGCGCCACCTGCACCTCGTCGGCGTCCACGCCGAGTAGCCGGCGGGCGTTGTCGAACGTGACGGTGACCTCGGCCATGCCGAGGCTCTTGCGCGACGAGGAGCCGTTGAAGATGACGTCGGCCATCTCGCCGCCGCGGAGGCTCTTGGCGGACTGCTCGCCCAGGATCCAGCGGACGGCGTCGACGACGTTGCTCTTGCCCGAGCCGTTGGGGCCGACGACGGCGGTGACGCCGGGGGCGAAGTCGAGCCGGGTCTTGTCGGCGAACGACTTGAACCCGACGAGTTCGAGGCGGGACAGCATTCGCGGCGGGGGATGGGGTTGGGGAACGCCCCGGCGGTTCCGTGGACGCCGCCCGGGTCGTCGGACGCCGCCCGGGGCGGAAGCCCCGGGCGGCGTCCGCGGTGTCTCGGACACGCCTACCTTCCGAACACCGTCCCCGGGTTCGTGCCGCGCGGGCCGGTCGGCGCCGCCGGCGCCGGCTCGGCCGCGGTCGTCGGCACCACCGGGCTGAGGCCCTCCGCCTGCGTCGGGGTCGGCGGCTGGCGCGGGCCGAACAGGCGGCCCGGATCGCGGCTGAGGGCCGGCCGCGGCGGCGCGTCCGGCGCCCGCGCCTCGCCCGGGTCCGCCGGCAGGTCCACGCCCGACGCCTCGAGTTCCAGGCCGATGGCGCCCACCCGGGCCACCTCCACGTCGGCCTTCACCAGCGTCGGGTCGAGCCGGGCGAAGTTCGCCAGCTGCTGCACCGACAGCTGCCGCGGGATGGCGTCCTGGGCCACGGCGGCGCTCAGCACCTGGGCGGTGTCGGCCCGGCGGACCAGCTCCACCGCCTCGCCGTACCCGCCCCCGAGCCGCGCCACCGTCGCCAGCACGGCCGTGAGATCGGTCGCGCAGGTCACCTCCTTCACGTCCGGCTGGCCCTTCACCCGCACGATCCGACTCACCTTCGCCTCCGGGCCGTTCGCCGGCACGCTCACCGTGAACTCGCTCCCGAGCGGCAGCGTGAACGGGCCGCGCAGCTTCACCCCGTCGCCGAAGATCACCACCTCCGAGCGGCGGTCCGACGCCAGGTGGACCAGGCCGGGCGAGCCGGGGGCGACGCGGTGGACGTGGAAGGTGTCGTTGAGCAGCACGCCGCGGACCGCCGGGTGCGCCTCGTCGGCCAGCCGCAGGGCGATGAACGCGCCGTAGCGGACCACCGGGTCGGGGTTGCCGAGGAGCTCGGCGAGGCGGTCGGTGCAGGCGGCGTCGTCCATCACGGCCAGCCCCTTCAGGGCGTACGTCCGCAGGGCCGGGTGCTCCTCGACGGTCTTGGCGAGTACGGCGGCGCCGTCGGTGTGACCGAGGTACGCCAGCGCCTCCGCGGCCGCGAACCGGACCCACGGCGACGGGCTTTCCAACCCCACCCGCAGCGGCCGGCGGCTGTCGGCGCCGAGGGCCTCGAGCTTCACCGCGGCGAGGAGGCAGTTGGCCGGGTCGAGCAGGTCGTCGGCGAGCTTGCGGCGGTAGATGCTGTCGGCCGCGACCGGGACCATCGGCACCTGCCGGGACACGATCAGGAAGCGGTGGTGGTTGTGGCGGTAGGCGTGCGGCACGTTCACGATCACGTGCTTCGGCTGGGCCTCGGCCACCTTGCGGGACGGGTCGCCGTTGGCGTGGAAGGTGGCGTTGAGCCGCTCCGCGACCTCGGCGGACATGCGGATGTTGTCGTCGCCGGGCTTCAGGTGGAAGAAGTACGGGCGGTTGTCGGCGACGCGGCCGCCGGCCCACACGCGGCCGGCGCGGCGGGTCGGCTCCTCGCCCTCGGCGACGGCGGCGACGGCGGACTTGTCGTAGGTGCCGGCCACGACCGCGGCCTTCTCGAGCGTGCGCGCCCACACCTTGCCGAGGAGGAGCCGGCCGGGCGGGCCGGTCGGGGCCGTCCCCTTCACCGCCGCCGACAGGTTGGTGGTGGTGTCGTACTCGGTCAGCTCGCACGGCATGAGGAGGCCGCCGCGGAGGCTGACGGTCTTGCTCTCGTCGGGCACGGTGATCTGCAGGTCGAGCGGCTCGCCCTTGCGGGCGCCGGGCGGGACGAGGGCCGACACGAGGACCAGCGAGGTGGTCTTGCTCGGGTCGTCGAGGATCTCGCGGATGTTGGTCCAGCCCTGCTTCTTGAAGCCGTTCTCGAGCATCTGCCGCCACGCGCCGGCGGGGGCGTGGCTGCCGCTGCCGGGCTGGAGCCGGTAGACGAGGCCGACGCCGCTGACGGGGATCGGTTCCATCCCCGACGGCAGCGTCTTGCTGCCGACGGTGGCGTAGGCGTCGGGGTCGGCGGCGGGGTCGTCGGAGCCGATCTGGGACCGGCCCTGCGCCTTCTCGGCGGGTGAGTTGGTGCAGCCGGCCGGGAGAACGGCGAGTGCCGCCAGCCCGGCCCACAGGACGCTCGCCCGGAGCATACGGTTCCCCTCCGGCCGCCGGCGGGTTCCCCCGAACCCGGTCCCGGCCGCCCGACCCGCCAGCGGATACGCCGATTCGCCGCGGACCATACCGCGGGTTGCGATGGGGTCAAGAGGGAACTTCGCAGTGGGGGTGCCCCTGCCGATTTTGGCACATGACCGATCCACGCGGAGAATTTTTGCCGCACGATGAAGAACGATAAACGCACGATCCGAACAAAGGCCGGGTTCGGATCGTGCGTTTATCGTTCTTCATCGTGCGGCTCACTCCGGCGGAGGAATGCCAAGAACGAAAGGGGCACCCTCGCAGTGGGCAGTGGGCAGGGGACAGTGCAGAGTGCGGGCACGGCGCCGTGTCTTCGGTTCGGTCGGCCCGCTACCCACTCGGTGATCCCGTGCTCCTCGCCGCCGCCTACCTCCTCGCCGCCACCGCGCCCGCGCAGCCGCCGGCCCGGCTGCTGAACGTCGTGTTCATCCTCGCCGACGATAGGGATTAACGGGGAGAGCCGCTTACCGACTACGCCTCGAATTGACTGAACAGGTTACCTGAATTCGAGAGAGTCAGGGTAGGCATGATCTGGGATTCGGGTCAATCTTCGGTCAATTGACTACATATTGCTACACATCGTACCCAATGGGGCACGTGAACTCGACGACTCGATCGTTCCGGCCGCCTACATCACCCTGACCGGGCATGCCGAACGGGAGTCGAGCCGTTCACGGGGAAGCCGGTGTCGATCGCCCGCAACCCGTGCGACCGGAAGTTGCAGCGGGCGCTGATGCAGTTCTTCAAGCCGGAGAACGACTTCCTGGTGCGCGACGTGCCGGCCCAGGCCGGCCGGGCCGACCGGATCGGCGGGTGCGACGGGCGGATCCCTGCCCACCCGCCGAAGACCGGCTACCGGTCGGGGCGGAGTACACGGAAGCGGCGACCGGAGAAGCGGAACGGGAAACCGGGGCCGGGCGCGTAGCCCGGCTTCGGCCCCGCCGCTTTCCCGGCGGGCGTTTGTCGGGTATCCTAAACCGTCCGCCCGAGCCAACCCCCCGAGCCGCCCGTGATGCCCCGACCCGGCCGCCCCCCCCTGCGGCTGGAGCCGCTCGAAGCCCGCGACACGCCCGCCCTAATCGGCCTCGAAGTCGCCGACCAGGTCGTGGCCGCGTCGGCCGCCGCCGAGCAGAACGCCCGCGTGGCGGTCCGGCCCGACGGCACCGGGTTCGTCGTCGTCTACGACGCCCCGGACGGCGGTGGGGAGACGGAAGGGAACCCCGACCGCGGCGTCTTCGTCCGCCGCTACGACGCCGACTGGAACCCGGTCGGCGGCCCCGTGCAGGTCAACACGTACACCGCGCAGACGCAGAACCTCCCGGCCGTGGGGGTGGA
>Ga0335394_10006541_pt1 | contig 13141 bp, 8 predicted proteins | sample MAT03_FD_205741 | JGI IMG/M metagenome (GOLD analysis project Ga0335394, IMG submission 205741) | Freshwater microbial communities from Lake Fryxell liftoff mats and glacier meltwater in Antarctica - MAT-03 (spades assembly) (version 2) ...
CGTGTAAACGCCTTGCGCCCACCCCTTTACATTGAGTTGTGTCATGCTTTGCCCGGAAGGCCGTACCGTTTGCACCAGCTGGCCCAGGGCGTTGAATACTTCGATACGGTTTGTTTCCAGCTTGCCGGTATACACCACTGCGGCGTCGCTGGCGGGGTTGGGATAAACGTAGACCGTTTCGTTCGGGTCGGCCTCCTTTGTTTTGGTGGATTGCAGTAACTTGATCCAAACCGTATCTTGTTGAACGGGCACGGAAAATTCTTTGGCCTTTCCGTCGGCGTCGATCGCCCGCAGGCCTCTTACGGGGATGGTGAGCGGCATGATGTTGTTTTCAGCCCGATCTGTGATATCTACAATAATGATAAAATCCGAACGAAACGCGACTTTGCTGATCACGCCGTACCCGCCGGCCGTCTGGTGGTTTTTCCGCACGAAGCCCATGTCGAGCTGCTGGCGGGCGTTATCGTCTTTTCGGATCGATAATACGTGGTTATCCGTTCCGAAAAATTCATTTACATAAAACGTTTGCGGATCGTGGTCGATAAATTCGGGATACTTGAGCGCAAAGGCAAGCCCATACAGGCCAAGTGCAGGCTGCGCCGGACTTCCAACCACAACGTCGGCCATGATTTCCAGCGGCATCGGGTTTGCCGGATCGATCGTAATGGTATCGCTGGCAAATCTTACCCAAACCTTCGGCGCCTCCGGCAGCCAGGCCACTTCCGTGCTGTCTATAGCCTCATAATGGTCTTCAATGACGTCTACGTCGAAATCATGTATGGAGCCGTTGCCGTCGCAATCCAGGTGTTTGAAATTCACCGTGCTGTCCACGGTTTGCATCCAGTTTGCTCCGAATTGCGGCATCCATGCACTGCTCGCATTCGGCCGGGGTATACCGTCCGTATTGTATCCCACCCCTACCTGGAGCAGGTCGTACACGTTGGCTTTCAGGTCGGTGTTGGCGTCGCCGGGTAGCACATAATCGGTTGCGGGAGGCAGGTTTTCCGTGTTAAAACTGTAAGCGTCCGTGGCCAGCAGGTGGGTATAGTTGGACACATAGCTTTCGTTTTTCCAGACCGAAATGGCCGTGCGGTATATCGAACCGGCGGCATAATGGTGCAAGACGGTATCCCATTGGGTGGATTCGTAAAAATCGTGCCCGTCTCCAAAATCGAGTTGCAGAAAATTATAGGAACCGGTGCATTTATTGGAAAAACGCACGGTAAAGCCCGTATCCAGCGAACCGCTGATCACCGTCGCGTCCATATCTGCCTGGCAGGAACCAAATACGGAACCGCAATTGCCCGCCCACCACGAAGACAGGCCCAGGGAGACGGCATCGCATTCATTCGCATACGTATTCCCGTCGCAGCCGCATACCGGAACCTCGACCGGCGGGCAGTTGACCAGCTCGTCCATCATCGGCTCGTTCAGGCATAATCCCGGTTCGGCCACGATCAACTGCCGGCAATCCGTCGTAGCGCAAATATCGTTGTTGGCCGGATTGAGCGATTCATAACTGGCGCAAACCAGGTACGTGCCGTATGCCGGCAGGGGCGCTGTAAAACTGGACGTTTCGGCGATCGTTTGATTGGATTGATTGGTATACCATTTAACCGACTGCAGGATATAGCCGGGCATCGTTTGTTTGAGTTTCCCGACTAATTGCGAACCGACCGCCGTTACCTGCGCTTCAAAACCACAGACAGGCGGGTTCTGCACGGCGATCTGAATATTTTCACAGTGGGATGCCGAACACCCGAAGTCGTCGCTGACCATTAGGCATACCGAATAGGCGCCCGGCTGCGCATAGGTATGTTGTACGGTACTGCCGGAGCCGAAAGTGCCATCGCCGAAATCCCAGTTACAATTTTGCGCCAGTGCATCGTACACCGAACCCAGCAGGGTTATGGAAAGCGGGTTGGCGGCATTCATTAAATATCCGAACTGGGCATTGCAGGGCAACAGGGAAGACAGGCAGGTAAATTCCACTACCGGATAATTATCGACCGGGCAGGTAGGCGGCAAGGGGTAGGGCGCGCTTTTATAGGATATCACTTCGCCTCCAAGGAGAACACTGGTGCCTTTTACAACCCGCATTTCCTGGCCGTTATCGAGGTCGGTAACCATAATACCGCAGCCGGGCAGTACGGCGGTGACTTTGGCAACCCGATCGCATTGCGCTGTCAGACGGCTTCCAGCCGCAAAAAAAGCCAGGACCATCAGAAACCCGAAGTGCCGGCCGGGTATGTTCAATCGATAAGGCATTATGCGCATTCGTTCGTCTTTTATGCTTATAAACCGAACTTCAGGAGCGTTGCATAAGCGACACGCCTGACCCGATTATTGATGATACAAAGGTGTACAATTATCAAGCCACAATCAAAGACAAATTGCGTAACTTGCCGGAAAATTTTTTACCGTGTTTTTTCTATAAGAATTTGATAACCAAAATACTAAGATGATAAGTGGGAAGCTGATTTCGCTACTTAAAGTTTTTTCCAAATATGAATTGAATCGCCTGCGCAAGTTTCTGCAATCGCCTTATTTCAACGACCAGGAGGATGTAAGCAGATTGTTTGACCTAATTAATTCCGCGTTGCGCAAGGGCGATGCTGCCGTGGCGCTGCTGGATAAGGAGAGCATATGGAAGGCCTTGTATGCCAAACGCAAGATGGATGACGCGCATTTGCGGCGGCTGATATCCGATCTGAATCAATTGGCGCTTCATTTCCTGGTGCAGGAAGCCCGGGCAAAAGATCCGCTGGGAGAAGCGCTGGAGCTGCAAAAAGTGCTGGAAAAACCGGAGTTGAAAAAACACCTATCCGGCGTGGAACGCCAGATACAGCGGCATCTGGAAGTTGAACAAGGGCGTTCGGCCCAGTCTTATTTCGTCAATTTTCAACTTCACTGGACCATTTACAACCGCGCGTCCAAGACGGTTGCCGCATCCGATTACGTCGACAAATTACTTCCGGCAGATTATTACTTAGAAGTGTTTTACGTCGTTCAGAAGTTAAAATTTTATGTCAGCTGGTTGATTTTCAGGGGCTTTCGGGCTACGCCGCTCGAGCTGCCCATGATGCCCGGTTTCATGGAATACCTGGGTAATGAACGGTTTGCCCGCGTTCCCCTGATCATTATCTATCAAAACATAATCTTGTGCCTGACAAAACCCGAGGAAGAAAGATATTTTCAAAACCTCATTTCCGATTTAAAAAACTACGCCGATAACCTGACCAAAGAAGACATTCGGGAATGTTATCACATTGCCCAAAACTATTGTGCGTTTAAAATTAACCAGGGAAAAACAGAATACTATCAGGAGGTTTTTCAGATTTTTAAAAACATTATCAATTTAGGGATTCTGCTTGAAGAAGAGCAACTTTCGGAAGGTGTTTATAAAAACATTATCACAACCAGTTTGCGGGTCGGCGAGTTTGAGTGGGCAGAAGCGTTTATTCAGGAATACTCAATTCACTTGCCCTCGGATATCCGGGAAAACGCGCGCACTTTTAACTTGGCTAATTTGTACTCGCACCAAAAAAAATATGGCAACGTGATTGAGTTGCTCCGAAATGTCGAATACAGTGATGTTGTATATGCATTGAGCGCCAAACTTATCCTTATCCGCACTTATTTTGAAACCGATGAATTTATGGCTCTCGATTCACTGATTGACAGTTTTCGAATTTATATTCGCCGCAATAAATTGATTTCCAATACATTAAAAACAGAATATAATAACTTTCTGATCTTTGTCAAAAAACTTTCCACCTTGCCCCCCAATTCGCCAAAGATGATTGAGCGGCTGCGCAGTCAGATCGAACGCTGCAATTCCGTCAGTTCCAAAAAATGGTTGTTGGAAAAAATTGAAACGTATTCAAGATGATTGAAGCGCGATTGAAATCCATTCTGTTTTTCCTGATTTTCATTCTGGCCGGCTTTTCATCTTTCGCCCAAGTTTCTAACGCCTACAACGTCGAAGGGGCCTTGCATTACGGCGTCGTCTGGCGGCATTCGCCCAAACTGACCACCCGCACAGGAGAATGGCTCAGCGGGCAGGAACTCGGCTTTCATATCCAAACCAGCGGCCGCCGCGACTGGCACCAATGGCAGCGGTATCCGACTTTAGGCATCAACGCGTACCATTTTTCGCTGGGCGAAGGCAATCACGGCGACGCATTCGGGTTATTGCCTCATCTGAGCGTGTCCATTGTGCGGACTGGCTGGTTCAAGGCCGATTTTCGGCTCGGCTCGGGCTTGGCCTGGGTGACCAAACCCTACGATTCTTTTACGAATGCCGGTCAAAACGCCGTCGGCTCCCACTGGAACAACATCACCCAGTTTCGCCTCGGTGCAGAAGCCAGGTTAAACGCGCATCTTCGTTTACAAACCGGTTTTGCGCTCACCCACTTTTCCAACGGCGGGTTGGCACTGCCTAATTACGGCATCAACCTGCCCTCGGGTTTTGCCGGCTTAGCCTGGTCGCCCGGGGCGGTTCGTGAAGCGGAATTTGTCCCTGCCAGAACGTCCAAACGCAGCGGCCGGCGTTTCGGCGGCCAACTACAAACGGGTCTCGCGATCATCGAATATTCTATTGTCGACGGTCCAAAATATCCCGTATGGCAGGGCTCGGCGGCGGGCATGTTCCATATCAACCAGGTGAATCGTTTCTTATTAGGCCTTGATTATGAGTATAATAAGGCCGTCAGGGACTGGGGTTTACATATTGGCGAATTTGCCTCGGACGCCCAGGCCCGTCAAGGCGCTACCCGGCTCGGCTTTTTTCTGGCCGATGAATTTGTGTTTGGCGACCTGGGTATCCAGCTGCAACGAGGCTGGTACCTGGGAGATCAATTTAACCGGTACGTATTGCGCAAAGCCTACAGCAAATTAGCCATGCGATATTACTTCCCCCGCTTTCGCCCCAGCAGCGTTCAACTTTTTGCCGGCATTACGCTCAAAGCCCATGCAAGCGTGGCCGAATATATTGCTTTGCACAGCGGTCTGGTGTTTTAACTGGTTATTTTGCGATAAAAAGCCTTAATTTTGCACCCGCTTTACCCGCCGAGGCCCGCAGGGCGCAGGAGGGGCGACTAAGAAATGGAGGAAATTAACAAAACAATTCAAGTTCAACGTATCGCGCGTTAACCATGACTTTGTTAAGAAATACCCTACCATTCGCGTATTCTAAACCCTTTTACCCGCCGCAGCCTTTTCAGGCGAAGGAGGGCGACAAACCCCCTAAACCCCCTAAACCATTCTAAACCAATACTACATGTCCACCCCGCGTACCGTCGCTTTTCACACCCTCGGCTGCAAGCTGAACTATTCGGAGACCTCCGCCCTGGCGCGACTCTTCGAAAGCAGCGGATATTTGCCCGTGAAATTCGAGGAAGGCGCCGATATTTATGTGATCAATACCTGCTCCGTGACCGAACAGGCCGACCGCGAGTGTAAAAAGATCGTGCGCTCGGCCCTGCGCCGCCAACCGGAAGCCTTCGTGGTGGTGACCGGTTGTTATGCCCAGCTCAAGCCCGCCGAAATTGCCGACATCCCCGGGGTCGACCTGGTGCTGGGCGCCGGCGAAAAATTCCGGATACTGGAGTACGTGGACGACCTGTCCAAAGCCCCCGGCAAAGGCATGGTGTATGCCGGCGAGGTGCGCGATGTGAACACCTTTAACGCCTCTTTTTCGTTCGGCGACCGCACCCGTTCTTTCCTGAAGGTGCAGGACGGCTGCGATTACAAATGTTCCTTTTGCACCATCCCGCAGGCACGCGGAGCCAGCCGCTCCGACACGGTGGAAAGCGCTGTGGCCAACGCCCGCCGCATCGCCGGCATGGGTAGCCGTGAAATTGTGCTGACGGGCGTCAACATCGGCGATTTCGGCAACGGTACAGCCGTGATCGAAGGCGAACGAATTCAAAAAGAAGCCCTTTTTATTGACCTGGTCCGCGCGCTGGACCGCGTGGAGGAAGTGGCCCGTTTCCGCATCAGCAGCATCGAACCGAACCTGCTGACCGACGAGATCATCGGGTTTGTGGCAGAAAGCCGGCGTTTTATGCCCCATTTTCACGTGCCGCTGCAATCGGGCAATGACAAACAACTGCGCGACATGCGCCGCCGCTACGGCCGCGATTTGTACGCCGCCCGGGTGGCAGCGATCAAGCAGGCAATGCCCCATGCCTGCATCGGTTGCGACGTCATCGTGGGTTTTCCCGGTGAAACGGAGGCTGATTTTCTCGAAAGCTATAAATTTCTCCAGGCGCTGGACGTATCTTATCTCCACGTTTTCACCTACTCCGAACGGGCCAATACCCCGGCCGCCGGGATGAGCGACGTGGTGCCGTTGGAAGAGCGCCGCCGCCGCAACCATGCCCTGCGCGGCCTGTCGGAGATGAAACGCCGCGAATTTTACCGGCAGCATCTGGGTACCGTTCGCCCGGTTTTGTTCGAACAGCATAAAAATCCGGCGTTGTTGAGCGGATTTACCGATAATTACCTGAAAATCGAAATTACCGCCGGGCCCGAATTGCTGAATACCATCGCGCCGGTGCAATTGTTAAGGATGAATCCGGAAGGCAATATCGTGGCGGAATTTGCGGAACGCGAGATGCTCGTTTTTTAAACACACAAACCCGCGCATCCCGTGCAGCTCGAACTCGATTTACTGCAATTTCAAACCCGTTTGCGCTTATCGAAGCTAAACGATCTGACCTATGTGTACGATCCGATCCGGAAAAGAGATATTGTATTGCAACCGGAGGAAATGGTGCGGCAGCTCGTTTTGTGTCATTTGCTGGAGGAAAAGAAATACCCTGTCAACCGCATCCGGGTGGAAATCGGCATCGAATTAAACGGCCTGAAAAAGCGTTGCGATATCGTGGTGTTCGACGCGGCCTTGCAGCCCTGGCTGCTGGTGGAGTGCAAATCGCCCAAGATCGCGCTCAGCCAGGCGACCTTCGAGCAGGCGGCCCGCTACAACTTACAACTGAAAGCGCCTTTTCTGGTAGCCAGCAACGGCTTGGCGAGTTACGTTGCACAACTGAATTTTGAACAGAATACCTTTGAATACCTGCCGGCGTTTCCGGATTTTGGCGGTTATTAATATAGGTCCCGTAGTAATCAAAACACTAAACCCTCTAAACCCTCTAAACCACTCTAAACCAACTAAACATGCACATTCTCCTCCTCAACGGCCCCAACCTCAACCTCCTTGGCAAACGGGAACCGGAGATATACGGGAACCGCTCGTTCGAAGACTATCTGAGGGAGCTACAAGCCGGATTTCCGGATATCCAATTAGACTATTTTCAAAGCAACCACGAAGGCGCGCTGATCGACAAGCTGCACGAAGTAGGGTTTTCGGCAGACGGAATTGTGCTGAACGCCGGCGCTTACACCCACACTTCCATTGCTTTGGCGGATGCCGTAGGCGCCATTACCGCCCCGGTAATCGAAGTGCATATCAGCAATGTTCACCAGCGCGAGCCTTTCCGGCAACATTCGTATTTGTCGACCAAATGTGTGGGCAGCATCGTTGGTCTGGGTTTAGACGGCTACCGGCTGGCGATTGAATATTTTCGGCGTTAGCATTTATTTAATGTTTAATAGTGGGCTAATGAGCGCAGTATTTCAGAAATTGACACTGGCAGGTCTCCGACACTGCCAGGTCAAGCACTCACGCGGCGCAAGACCTGGCAGCGTCGAGACCTGCCAGTGTCGGACAAGCGCTTCGGCAGGTAAAAAACAACACGCCGAACGTTGATTTGCTACGGCGTAAACTACTTTTGCCCCAGATAACATCTTCAAAACATGCTATAACAGGTATAATAGATTGAACGTCAATCTTCTAAACCACCTAAACCCTCTAAACCACCTCTAAACCCTCTAAACCACCTAAACCCTCTAAACCATTCTAAACCAACTACACCACAATGTCCGATATTTTTGAAAAAGTCCGCCAAACAACGGATGCGGTAAATGCCGCTCGTCCTGCCTCGACCGATGCCCTCGAGCAATTCCGCATTCAATACCTTGGTTCAAAAGGCGAGCTCAAGGCCTTGATGGAAGAGATGCGCAACGTACCCAACGAGCGCAAACGCGACTTCGGCCAATTGATAAACGCCCTCAAGCAGCAAACCGAGGAGAAATACCAAACGCTGAAAAGCGCGCTGGAAGACGGCGCAGACACCGCAGCGGCCGGTCAGATCGACCTGACGGCGCCCGGCGAACCGCTGGCCCTCGGCTCCAGGCACCCGGTAGCGGTGACCATGAACCGCATCGTCGACATCTTTACCCGCATCGGCTTTTCGGTAGCCGACGGCCCGGAAATAGAGGACGACTGGCATAATTTCACTTCGATGAATACGCCCGAAGACCACCCGGCACGCGATATGCAGGACACCTTTTACGTGGTGGATGCGCCGGGGATGTTGCTGCGAACACACACTTCGCCGGTACAGGCCCGGGTGATGGAAAACCGCACACCGCCCATCCGCATCATCGCGCCGGGCCGGGTATACCGCAACGAAACCATTTCCACGCGCTCGCATTGCCAGTTCCACCAGGTGGAAGGTTTGTACGTGGATGAAGGCGTTTCGTTCGCCGATTTGAAACAAACCCTGCTGTATTTCGCCAAAGAAATGTTCGGCGCGCCGAAAATCCGTCTGCGGCCCTCGTTTTTCCCCTTCACCGAACCCTCGGCAGAGATGGATATCTGGCTGGGTACGGATTCTGAAAAAAATTACCGCCTGACGAAAGGCACGGGTTGGCTGGAGATCCTCGGTTGCGGCATGGTAGACCCGCAGGTACTCGAAAATTGCGGTATCGATTCCAGCCGTTACAGCGGTTTCGCCTTCGGCATGGGCATCGAGCGGCAGGCGCTGCGCTTATACGAAATCGGCGATATCCGGCTGTTATTTGAAAACGACGTGCGGTTTTTGCGGCAATTCGCCGCCGCTATGTAGGAAAACACCACAAAGACCACAAAAAACACAAAGTGAAGGTTTATCGAAGCAGTTTGCCGTAGCAATGTAGGAAACGCGTCCTTTTTAACGGCTTGGACGTTTCTGCATCCGGCTTCATCGAAAAAAGCAGTCCTTTGATTAAGTTTGTAACACACCTTTCCACCATAAATGGCCGCTTAAACGGCCAGTCTTATTAACCAAACTCAAACATCATGTTCCTTCTTATTCTTGGCATTTTTATTCTTGTGATTGGCGGCGTGGTCGCCAAAGCCAATCCAAACCTGGCTTCCTTAGGCAAAACCAGCCGTATCGCAGGGATCGGACTCGTCGTGATCGGCCTGGCGACTGCCTGTTTTGTGCAAATAGAACCGGGCGAAGTAGGCGTGCAAACGCTGTTCGGGAAAGTGCAGGCGGGGGTACTGACCGAAGGCCTGAACCTGGTAAACCCGGCGGTCCAGATAGTGCATTTTGACGTAAGAACGCAAAACTATACCATGTCCGCTGTGCACGACGAAGGCGATCATACAGGCGACGACGCCATTCGGGTGCTGACGGCCGACGGACTGGAAGTTGTTATAGATCTTTCCGTCTTGTACCATATTATTCCGGACAAAGCGCCGGATATTCTTCGGAACATCGGAAGGGACATCAAAGACGTGATCGTGCGGCCCGTATCTCGAACAAAGATTCGCGACAATGCCGTTTATTACGACGCGATTGCGCTGTACTCTTCCAAACGGGATGAATTTCAGCAGAAAATTTTCCAATCCATTGAAAAAGAGTTCGCTACACGTGGCATTGTCCTGGAAAACCTGTTGATCCGGAACATCCAGTTGCCGGAATCCGTCAAAACGACCATCGAGTCGAAAATCAATGCCGAACAGGAATCACAGAAGATGAAATTCGTACTGGAAAAAGAACGGCAGGAAGCGGATCGCAAACGCGTGGAAGCGCAGGGTATATCCGATTACCAGCGCATTCTTACCTCTACCTTGACGGACAAACTGCTTCAATACGAACAGATCAAGGCGCAAAAAGAAATTGCGACCTCGCCGAATGCCAAAGTCATCATTATGAACGGTAAAGGCAGCGCCCCGATTCTGGTCGGGCAATAATTTTCAGTCGCAAATAGCCGCTACTCAAAATTTCTGTTTACATTTCAAAATGACGCAAACGCCGCCATACGATATTGTTTTTTTCAGCCTGTTCCGCACCGACAATCCGTACTCGTCGATTTCCCTGTCGATGGCGAAAGAGCTGGCGAAAACGAACCGTGTGTTTTATGTCAACCATCCCTATTCCGTGCTCGACGTATGGAGGGGGCTGCGGGCCGGCGATCCGTTTTTGCGAAAACGTTTGTCCGGAATGCTCCTTGGCCGAGTCGGGTACGAACACCTGGAGGCCATTCCTGAAAATTTCACGGCTGTGCAGCCTCCGCTTACCCTGCCGGTTAACTGGCTCCCCAAAGGATTCGTGTACAAGGTTTTCCAGCGCTTCAACAACGGTATTGTGTTGCGCGCCATCCGCAGGGTATTGCGGGATCACACCGTAAAAAAGTACATTTACATCAACTGCTACGACCCTTTTTTTGCCGGTTCCCTGCCGGCAAAAATGGGGGCGGCGTTGCATATTTACCATTGCATCGACGACATCACCCAAAACGCTTATACCAATAAACATGGGACGGCGCTGGAAAACGAAGCCATTGGCCGTGCGGACCTGACGTTTGTAACGTCCACCAACCTGCAAAAACTGAAAGCCCCTTTTTCAGATCGTATTGTTCTTTATTTCAATGCGGCCGATGTATCTGTGTTTCATCAGGTTATCTCGAATAAATACCCGCGCCCCGATCTGTTAAGCGGCCGGCCGGGCAAGGTGATCGGTTTTATCGGCAACCTCGACGATCTTCGGATTGATTATCCTTTACTTAAAAAAATTGCAGGCGCTTACCCGGATCATACGCTGCTGCTTGTCGGACCCGTAAACAGCTCCGGGCCGGCAGATATTGGTTTGGACCGATGCCCCAACGTCGTGTTTGCCGGCAGCCGCCCACTGGCGCAGCTGCCGCCGCTTTTGCAACACATGGATTGTGTGCTGATCCCTTTTTTATGCAATACCCTCACCCGAAGTATTTACCCGCTCAAAATCAATGAGTATCTTGCTGCCGGGAAGCCGGTAGTGTCGACCGCTTTTTCGGAGGATATTCGCGGGTTTTCCGACTGCATTTACCTTGCGGAAAACGAAGCGGAATTTATCGTACAAATTGAACAGGCGCTTGGCCCGCAGGATCCGGTACAGGTGCAACAGCGCTTGGACATTGCGAACGAAAATACCTGGGAGGCAAGGATCGGGCAGTTGTGGGAGGCAGTGGCAGTAGCAGTGGGCGGGTGAACCTACAGCAGCTTTAGCGTAGGGGGCGCTTATTTGGTATGCTTTTAGTATTCCAATCATTCGAATATGAAAGAACCCATCGTAGAACGCACGCGTTACCAGCGCAATATCGAAAATATGATGCACGCCTTTATCATTTTGGTGTTGCTGGCTATATTTTTAAAGGTATTGGTGATTTAAATGTGGTTTAGGGAGTTTAGGAGGTTTAGAGGGTTTAGAGGGCTTCGCGTCCGGTTTATCGTATACACCCGGCGCGAAGCCTTCTAAATCTCCTAAACCCTCTAAATTTTTCTAAACCTTTCAATTGTTTATGCAACAACAACCCTCCCATGGCGATCTCTTTTCCCGCAACACCTCGTTGGCGGGTCGAATCCGTACGTGGGTGGGGCGGCGGATTTGGGCGGAGCAACTCAACAACCCTCTGGGCCTGATGCTCTTGTTGCTGGGCACTTTGCCGGTCGCCTATTTGTTGTCTGTCCTCGATTTTAAAGTCAGTTTCGTGGTATTTTTGGCTTTGATTGGGTTTCCATTGGTCGTTTTATGTTTGTTCAACATCACCTTTGCCTTGGGGCTGATGCTGCTCGTGTCTCTGATGGTGGTGTTTGGGGCGAAATTCACGTCGGCGCCCATAGGCACTTTGCTGGATTTATTGATCCTGGTGAGTGCGATCGGTATTTTACTGCGACAGATCAAAGAGCGCGACTGGGCTTTTATGAAGCATCCCCTGAGTTACATGGTGCTGATTTGGCTATATTACAACATCATTCAGGTGCTGAATCCATATGCCGAATCAAAAATGGCCTGGCTGTATACGGTGCGCAGCGTTGCGATCCAGCAAACCGTGTTTTTTATCGGGGCTTATGCCTTGAAAGACAACAAAAAAGGTATTTTTATCCTGCTGAAATTCATCATTCTGATCTGCGGTTTTGGCGCCTTATACGGTTTGAAACAACAATTTTTCGGGTTTTCCGGCGCCGAAACGGCCTGGATGATGGCAGATAAACAGCGTTATGAGCTGTATTTCCAGTGGGGTTTGATGCGTATTCCGTCTTTTTGTTACGACCCGACCACCTTCGGCATCCTGATGGCTTGTTTTGCCATGTTTTGTGTGGCGCTCATCGTAGGGCCTACCAAAGCGTGGCAAAAAGCGCTGTTGGCTATTTTGTTCGCATGCTCGATATGGGTCATGGGCTATACGGGTACCCGCACTGCTTTTGTGCTTGTACCGGCGGGGGCTATTTTTTATGCCGGATTGATTTTGAACCGCAAAGTATTCATTATCAGTCTGTTTTTTGCCATTGTGGGCGTGGCGTTTGTGCTGAAATCCACGTCGAGCGGGGTTATTTACCGAATACAATCGGCTTTCAACCCAACCAAAGACGATTCGATGAACCTGCGGCTTGAAAACCAGAAAAAAATCCAGCCCTTTATTCAAAGTCATCCGATTGGCGGCGGCTTGGGCAGTTGCGGGTTTTGGGGCAAACGATTTAACCCCGACAGCGAATTGTCTAAATTTCCGCACGATTCCAGTTTTGTGCGGATGGCGGTGGAATTGGGCTGGATAGGCCTGATTCTATATACTTTACTGCATTATTTCGTACTGCGCACAGGTCTGTATTATTTCATTCGCTGCCGGGATCCGCTTATTAAAGCGATCTATGCGGGTATTACGACCTGGTGTTTTATGCTGGCAGTTGCCTGCTACGCCCAGGAAGCCATACTGCAACTGCCGATGAACGTGATCTACAACGTTTTTCTGGCCATGCTGCTCACCT
>Ga0335394_10006548_pt1 | contig 13136 bp, 6 predicted proteins | sample MAT03_FD_205741 | JGI IMG/M metagenome (GOLD analysis project Ga0335394, IMG submission 205741) | Freshwater microbial communities from Lake Fryxell liftoff mats and glacier meltwater in Antarctica - MAT-03 (spades assembly) (version 2) ...
GCGAGCGCAACGCGCGGGCGCGTTCGAACACGCAGGCGACCATCGCGAACGACACCAGCCACAGCGGAATCATCGGCCAGTGGAACAAGCCTTCGCTGACGATGTCGACCTTGTCGGCCTTGACCGCAGTGGGGGCGGAATCACTGGCGTCGACGGAACTATCGCTGGTCGTTGCGCCAGCGGCGCCAACGGCACCAGTGTCGTCAGCAGCCGTGGCGGCATTGGCGACAAACAACAGCAGACAGAGAGCCGGCGTTATGAGCCGGCGGCAGAGGACAGACATGGATACTCCTAGAAAGGCGCGTTCAGCGCTTGGTCACGACCATCGCATAGCCGACCTCAATGGTGGCCTTGGAGGTCCGGTCCGCTTCGCCAAAGGCGCCGCGTGCGTCAACATAATTGAAGTCGATGACATCGCCCCCACGTACACCGACGGTGTTGGAGACGAACGGCAGTAGGTAACTCTGGGTGTCGAGTGAAGCACGGAACACACCGGTGTTCGCGCCGGTTTCGACCATGGTCACGTAGATCGGCTGTTGGCTGCTGCCCTGCACGCGCACCTGGCCAAGCACTTTGTCGATCACGTAGGGACTGAGATTCATGTCGGCATCCCGCACTTCGACCTGGACGGGATCGCCTGGGGCCACGAAGGCCGGCGCATTTTCAGCGCGCTGATGCAGCGCGCTGATGGTGGCCTGGGCGTCGGAGCCGAGCAACTGCATGTCGCCCCAGGTGTCGGGTTTCTGCCAGCTGCCGATGATCTTCGAGGCCGATGACTGGCGCTGCAGGGCGTACATCGCTTCAGGGTTAGCCTTCCAGTCGCGCAGGCCACGGTTCACCGAGACGTTGAAGGCGATGAAGTCGCCCGGCAGCAGCTTGCGCTTGGCCAGCGCTAAACGCGGCACGAAAGCTTCGGCGGTGTAGCCCTTGGCGTCGCGCTTGGCTGCGGCACGGCCATCATCGCGCCACTGCACGGTGTGGCGTGGAATGCCGCGCATGTCGTGGCCGATCTCGCACACGGTCTTCTTCATGTCGCCCTGGAATCCGAACGGATCGAGGCAGATCTGCTGGGCGAACTTGTCGTTCTGCATGCTGCCCTTGCGGCTGTTGTCGACATCGATGAAGAGTTCCAGGCAATCCCCAGCGTATGGGTGGTCGGGCGTGCCAATAATGTCGGCTGGATCCATGTCGATACGCCACGCAAAATACAATCCATCCGGAGCCCAGCGCATGTACACCGCAGGACCTGACTGGCCGTCCTTCTCTGCTTTGTAGACGTTGTAGGGCGTGGTCAGCGGCTGGGTCAGTGTGCCCCAGTCGGAGAGATCGCCATCGATGGTCAGCGGCCGCTGCTGCAGCGGCGCGGCGCCAAAGGCCGGCGACGCAAAAGCAGGCTTGGCCACTGGCCGATCGTTAGCGACGATGGGCGGCGTGGCGGGCTTGGCCTCACCCGCACTGGGCACGAAGACGATGCGAGCGCCGTCACGGCCGGTTGCGCGTGACTGCGAGCCACGGCCTTCGCCGACCGTGCCCGCGACGCCAGCGCCGGCGTAGAAATTGTTCGGGTTGGCGCGCTCACGCAGGTCTTTCACGAACGCTTCGTACGCCGCGCGGTTGAAATCCGCCTGCTCGCGCACGTTGCTGACGGCGCCGCCATAGGTGGCGACCTTGACCGTCGCGCGGATGGTGCTGCCGGCGGCGGCGCCAGGGCCACTGCCGGGGCCGTTGCCTGGTCCGTTGCCGGCGCCGCTGCTGGATGCGGCCGCGCTGTCGCCGCCCTTGAGCGCGGCCGACGACAGCGCTCCGACGCCATTGCTGGCACGGGCCGCCGCAGCGGCGTTCTTGTCGCCCAGGGTCGAACTGAGTTTGTCCTTGAGGGCCGAGAGCTGCGCCATGGCGCCGGCGGTTGCCGATTGGCCGAGCGCCTGCTTGAGGCCATTGCCGTCAGTCTGCTTGCCGGCGGCACTGGCCGCCTCGCCGGCCTTCGCCGCGATGGTCGACGAGGCGCTGGCCGCCATCGCGTCCACGGCCTTGCCGGCAGCGGAGCTGCCGACCGCGTCGCTCAGTGCCGCGGCGCTCGCCTGGGCTTTGGCCGCAGCGGCGGCGGCGTTGTGCAAATCTTTGGCTGCGGCCGTCAGGGCTGCGGCGGTCTCGGCGGCGGCCTTGGCTGCATTGGCAAGGTTGCCCGACGCATCGGCGGTGGCGCCGTGGTCGAGATTGGCCTTGGCGGCGTCGGCTGGTCGCTGCGCCTTGTCACTGGCGGCTTGGTTGCGCGCGTTGTTGCGGCTGTCGCTGGCGGCACCGGTGGCGGCGCTGGCTTGATCCAGCGCGGCGATCGCGGCGGCATTGCCCTGCGCGATGGCGGCGCTGGCAGCGGCCTGTTGTGCGGCGGCATCGGCGATGGCGGTGTCGCGCGCGGCACCGCTGGCTTTGGCCGCGTCGGCGACCTGGGCGCCGATGGCGGACTCCTGCTTTGCAGCAGCGGCGAGTGCGGCAGCGGCGCTGTCTACTGCTGCGGCGGCCTTCGCGATGGCGGCGGCGTCGGCGCTGCCCTGCGCTTCGCGGGCGGGGGTCAAGGCTGCCTGGGCGGTGGCGGGATCATTGGCCATGGCCTTGGCCAGCTGGTCCTTGATCTCGTTGGTCAGCGCGGCGGTGTCGATCGCGGGCAGACCCTGTTCCCTGGCGCTGTCGGCAGCGGCCTTGGCCAACGCGGCGGCGGCAGCGGGAATGGCCTTGTCGGTGACGGCCTTGTCGATCGCGGACTTGGTGTCGGTGGTGGCCTTGTCGGCGGCCGCATCAGTGGCGGCGCGTTTGGCGGCATCTGCCTTGGCGAGGTCACCGGGTTTGATCTGGTCGTTGGCGGCCTTGGCGAGGTCGCGCTTCAATTGGTCGGCGGCGCGCTTGGCGAGTTCCTTCTCGACCGCGGTCTTGAGCGCGGGCGCGGCCTTCTCCTGAACGTACTTGGCGATGTCCTCGGCCAGTGCGTCGTGTTTGAAATCATCAAGATGGTCGCGCAGGTCGGTCAGCGCCGCTTCCTTGAGCTGGTCGGCGAGCTCCTGGCGCTCGGCCTCGGTGCGTGCGCTGAGTGCTTTCTCCTGCTCGGCCTTGGCCAATTCACCTTCGAGCTTGGCATCAGCCACCTTGGCCAGGGCCTCGGCCAGGACCGGGTCGGGCACCTGCTCGCGGATCGCCGTCTCGACCTCCTGGCGAACCTGCTCGGCGAGCAGATCGCGTTCGGCCTTCTGCTCTTCTGCCTCACTGCGCTCGGCTTCCTTGCGCTCCAGCGTGGTGACGTCCTCCATCACCAGCTTTTCCTGGAGGCGAACGCTGGATTCCTGCTGCGAGACCAGGGCGATGATCAGCGCCACCGCGCCGCCATGGACCAGGGCCGACGCAGCGAGGTAGGGCAGGAGGCGGGTCTTGGTGGACATGGGATGGCTCCAGCGCAAAAAACGGGGGTGAGATCAGTTGTGACGTTATAATTCAGGGTTTTTAGAGACACCGATTGATGGCCTTCGTCGTCATCGTCGCCAGGTGACTGAGTGATTGGCCTGCGGTTACTCATCCGCACAGGGTCTGAGAAGTTGGAAACAGCTGGCTACGCGAGCACGTCGCCGCCGAGAAGGGCGCCCAGGCGGTCTACCTGCGCGGGGCTGACCGTGGCGACCCGAACGGGTACCAGCTGGCCAAATTAGGACAATTTTTCGTCGTCATGAACGGCCTGAACTGCCATTCAGGTCGGACGAGGGCCGGAAGTGCGGTTCATCACAATCAGCCGCTTGGCTTATTTATGGTGGTGATTCTCAAGTCACGGCTTGCGCAGATCCAACTCCACTTGGTGTTCGTCCCCATTGGCTTCACGTACGGTGAGGGTGGTCGGACAGGTCGCTGCCGTGAATGACGCCACCGGTACATCGATCGCCGCTTGTACTTCGACCTTCTTGTTTGGCGGTAGGTCGATGGTGGTCGGTTGCATGGTGATGATGCAGCCGAGTGCTTCGGGCAGGTGGAGGGTCGCGCTGCGCTGATCGCCGGTGCGGTTGATGAGCGAGAGCTTGACCCATTGGCGGATGACCGGCTTGTCATCGAGGGTGATTGCGACTGGTTGGATGTCGGGACTCAGGACGACGGTCTGGATGTTGGTGCGCGCGGCGAGGCGCCAGGCGAACACGCTGACCAGGATGGCCAGCACCACGGTGTAGATGATCGTGCGCGGCCGGACGATCCGTCGTTTGCCGCCGGCCATCTCTGCTTCGCTGCTGAAGCCGATGAGGTTGATCGGTCGGTCGAGCTTGATCATCACCGTGTTGCAGGCGTCGATACACGCCGTGCAGTGGATGCACTCCATCTGATTGCCGTTGCGGATGTCGATGCCGGTGGGGCAGACGTTGATGCACAGCTCGCAGTCGACGCAGTCGCCGGTTACCTCGCCCGGTTTGCCACGGGGTTCGCCGCGTTTCACATCATAGGCCACCACCAGTGACTCCGGATCGAGCATGACGCTCTGCAGCCGGCCATAGGGGCAGACGATGGTGCAGGTCTGTTCACGGAACCACGCAAAGTTGAAGAGGATCAGGCCGAGGCTGATGCCGTAAAAGATCGCCGCGCTGGGGTACTCCACCACATTGAGGATGATGCCGTAGCTGAACGCCTGTGGCCCGGTGAAGATCATCGTCGCGGTCGCGGCAAGCAGCGCTGACACCAGGATGAAACCAGTCCAGGTCAGTACTTTACGCCAGGAGCCGCCGATCTTGCCGCGGGCGCGGTTGAGGCGTTTGACCGCCGCACCTTCGAAGAGTCGTTCCAGCGGGCGATAAACGGTTTCCAGGAAAACGTTGTGTGGGCACAACCAGCCGCAGAAAAAACGACCGACCAAGGCGACCAGCAGCGCGGTGCCGACCACGAAGATGAGGATCAGGATCAGCAGGTACCAGAAATCCTGCGGCCAGAAGACCTGACCGGCGACGGTGAACTGGCGCTTGGGAATATCGAGCAGCAGTGCGGGATGCCCACCGACGCTGAGGTAAGGCAGGACGAGGTAGAATCCGATGAGGCCGACTGCAAGGAGGATGCGGCGCAGACGCCAAACACCCATAATCATGTGCACGTGCAGCCACGTCCGTCGGCCATGGGCGTCCACGGACGCCATCACCGAGCGGAAGTCGCTGCTGTTGCCCGGTGCGTTGGCCATGGTGGTGGGACCCGTCAGTAGGTGATCGGGTCTTCCTTCTCCTTCGCCGCTTGCGGGCGCATGCCGGGCTTCTCGCCCTCAGTCCGGTAGAGATTCACAAGATAACAGGCGATGGCTTCGATCTCATCGTCTTTCAGGGTCAGGTTCTGCGGCGGCATGAGCGGCGCGCGGCCGTAAGTGATGGTCTCGATCATGCTGGTCATGTTCGACGTGTAGATCCAGTACTTGTCGAGCAGGTTCGGGCCGACCAATCCGGTGTATTGCGCGCCGTGGCAGGTGAAGCAGAGGGTCTTGGGCATCAGCGCCTTGCCCTTGGCGATAATCTCCGGGTTCTTGCTCAGGGCGCGGAGTTCCGCCTCGTTCTTCTTCTCCTTCGGCTTGTTCGCGATGACCGCCTTTTCGTGTTCGAACCGGTCCGCGTCTTTCTTGGTCAATTCACCAGTCCAGAAGTGGAAATAGAACACGTACCACACCGCGAAGGTGGACGACAGGTACAGCGTCCACAGCCACCAGCGTGGCAGGCTGTTGTCGTATTCGGTGATGCCGTCGAAGGCGTGCGAGCGTTCCTGGTCGATGCTCTCACCATGTTTGGGCGCGAAGTCTGACATGGCTCAGTTCCCCGCCTTCACTGCCGTTGCCTCGGACGACTTCTTGTTCAGGTCGGTACCGAGACGCTTGAGGTAGGCGATCAGGGCGATGATCTCCTTGTTGTCGAGATCGGTGAGTTTGCCGTATTTGTCCGAGTTCGTCTGGCGCAACTCGTCGCCGATAGTCTTGGCCTGTTTCTTCGCCGATTCGACGGCATCGCGGATCTCCTCCGGCGAGTAGGGGGTGTTCATCGGGAAGCTGGCGAGGACCTCCAACTTGCGCGAGAGGCTCGACAGATCCATGTCGTCATGCACCAGCCATGGGTAATTGGGCATGATCGACCCGGGCGACACCGAGCGCGGACGTTCCATGTGGTCGTAGTGCCACGCGGCACCCGGCTTGAGCACGCCGATGCGGGCCAGATCGGGACCAGTACGTTTGCTGCCCCACAGGAATGGCCGGTCGTAGATGAACTCGCCGGCACGGGAGTAATGGCCGCCGTAACGTTCCATCTCAGCGCGGAGCGTGCGGATCATCTGCGTATGGCAAACCGAGCAGCCTTCACGGATGTAGATGTCGCGACCGGTCAGTTCCAATGGGGTGTAGGGTTTCACCGTGGCGATACGCGGCGCGACGGCGCCTTGGATGATGGTTGGTGCCAGTTCGCAGATGCCGCCGATGGCGAGCACCACCACCGACAAACCGACCAGTGCCGTGGGCCAGCGCTCGACCAAGTCGTGCAGGGCGTTGGTCTTGTTGCCCCAACCCTTCTCGCGCAGGGCCTGATCGATTTCGACGCTGACGGCGCGCTTCATGGGGATTAATGCTGGAGCCTGGAACACATCGTCTTCGAGCGGCTTGGCCGCAGCGATGGTGCGCCAGATGTTGAAGGCGCACAGGATCGTGCCGGTGAGGAACAACAGGCCGCCGGCGAGGCGTACCCAGTAGAACGGCACGATGGCGTTGACGATCTCCATCCAGTCGGTGTAGGCCAAGCGACCGCCCTCGTCGAAGGCGAGCTGCATCGAGCCGGAGGTGATGCCGGCAATCCACATGGCGATGGCGTAGGTGCCGATGCCGATGGTGGCGAGCCAGAAGTGCAGATTGGCCAGACCTTCTGACCACAGCTTGGTCTTGTACATCTTCGGGACCATCCAGTAGATCATGCCGAAGCTGAGCAGCGCGACCCAGCCGAGCGCGCCGTTGTGCACGTGTCCGATGGTCCAGTCGGTGTTGTGTGACAGCGCGTTCACTTCGCGGATAGCCAGCAGGCAGCCTTCAAAGGTCGCCATGCCATAGAACGTCACGGCGGCGACCAGGAATTTCAGCACCGCGCTCTCGGCAACTTTGTCCCACGCACCGCGCAGCGTCAGCAGGCCGTTGATCATGCCACCCCAGGACGGCGCGATGAGCATGATACTGAAGACCACGCCCAGAGTCTGCGCCCATTCCGGCAGCGCGGTGTGCAGCAGGTGGTGTGGACCGGCCCAGATGTAGATGAAGATCAGCGACCAATAGTGCACGATCGACAGGCGGTAGCTGTACACCGGCCGCTCGGCCGCCTTCGGAATGAAGTAGTACATGATGCCCAGAAAGGGCGTGGTCAGGAAGAACGCCACTGCGTTGTGGCCATACCACCATTGCACCATCGCGTCCTGAATGCCGGCGTAGACCGGGTACGACTTGAAGAGCGTGACCGGGTACTCGACCGAGTTGACCACATGCAGCATGAAGATGCCGAGCCAGGTGGCGATGTAGAACCAGATGGCGACGTAGAGGTGTTTTTCACGACGGCGGAAAATGGTGCCGAACATATTGATGCCGAAGGCGACCCACACCGCGGCAAGGGCGATGTCGATCGGCCATTCCAGCTCAGCATACTCCTTGCCCGAGGTGATGCCGAGAGGCAGCGTAATGACGCCGGCGACGATCACCGCCTGCCAGCCCCAGAAATGGAAGGCCGACAGCTTGTCGCTGAACATCCGGGCCTTGAGCAAGCGTTGCAGGGAGAAATAGATGCCGGCGAAGATGGCGTTGCCGGCGAAGGCGAAGACCACCGCGTTGGTGTGCAGCGGGCGGATGCGCCCATAAGTCAGCCACGGCAGGTCGAGGTTGGCCGCCGGGTAGGCGAGTTGCAGGGCGATGGTGACGCCCAGCGACATGCCGACGATGCCCCACACCAGGGTGGCGATGACGAAATTCCGCGCCCAACGATTGTCGTAGGCGAAGGTTTCCAGGTTAGTGACAGGGACGGCAGGCGACGATGGCTCGCTCATGAGGCTTCCAGGCTGCGAAGTGGCACGTTCCCGTGGCGGAAACCCCGCCAGAGGAAGGCGGGGAAACTAGCGGTGACGACCGGTCCGGCAATCGGATACTGTTGTCCGATATGTACGGATGGTTCGGACCTGACGTTTCATCGGTCATGGACGTGGTTCGACAACTACGTCTCGGCGCATGACTGAGCATGCGCTTCAGACATCCCAGCACGCTGCGTGTGCCGGGATGCGTACGCCAACAGCAACCCCCAGGCGGCATGGCCGTCTGGGGGCAGTGGTCAATCGCGTTGGGCTAAGCGCGTGACGCGGATCAGTGAACCAGCCCTGGGACATCCAGAAGCTGGATCATCGCCAGGTTGTTGCCGAAGAGGTCGAAGTTCTTGTACGACCACAGCACTTTCTTCTCGCGATTGACCGCGATGACCTGGGGATTCTCCGGGCCGGCGTGGCAGTTGCCGAACACCACGGTGCCATCCGGCAGCGCCTGCACGGTGGTGATCCAGGCGAAGGTGATGCCGGGCAGGTCGCCCTGCTTGAGATGCCAGACGATCTCCTTCGTCGGGTTCACCTCGATCACCGAGTGGCCATTGCCGGTGCTGATCAGGGTGTTGCCGTTAGCCAGGCGCACTGCGCCGTAGGTCTGGTTGCCCCAGGCTTCGGGACCGTGACCGCCAGCAGGTTTTTTATCGAACAGCGGGACGGAGTAGTCCCATACCACGGTGCCTTTGGCATCGTATTCACGCACTGCGCCATCACCTTCGTGGCAGACTAGATAGTTGCCGTTGGCGATCTTGCGCACTAGGCGGGTGTCACGGTGCGGATGTGGCTTGGCGACCGTGAGTGCGATCTGGTGTTTGATCGCGCCGTCCTGGTCGACCTCGATGATGCGCGACACGCCGGACTCGGCGATCATGGTCAGGCCGTTGGCCAGACGCTGTGCGGCGTGGACCTCGATCTTCTTGCCGTCATTGCCATTCATCTTGGCGGAGTCGTACGACCACACCTCCTTGTTGCTCTTGGCTTCGAGTTCGACCACCCGGCGGTTGTCGAGTACGATCAGCACGTTGCCATTCGGCAGCACACTGAGGTCATGCGGCGTGCCTGGCACCGGTTGCTTCCACGACACCGCGCCATCGGCCTCGACGATCGCCAACGAGCGGTCGGCACCGATAAAACGGTAGCCTTTGCCGGTAATGTCAGCGGTGAACGCGATCAGGGGTGAAAAGATCATGCCGGCCAGCAGACCGAGGAGGGGGATGGTGCGCATAGGAATCCTTTGGGGAATCGGGGAGAGAAATTAACCGCGGAGGGCGCAGAAGACGCAGAAGAGGCAGAAGACGCAGAGGAACGTGCGGACAACGTGTGTGATCGATGCCAGACCAGGAGCCGTCATCTCTGCGCTGCGGTTTGATAGGCTGTCAGTGGTCGGTGCCCCGTAGCCTGTAGCCTGTAGCCTGTAGCCTGAAGCCTGTAGCAGGTAGCCTGTAGTCCGTCTCAAATGATCGCTTTGATCGGATCGGCACCTTCGATGCCGACCAGGCTCTCATCGAGGCCGTTGTGGAAGAAGTTCAGGCGGCTCGAATCCATGCCGAGTTGGTGCAGGATGGTGGCGTGCAGATTGCGCACGTGCAGGCGGTTCTCGACCGCGGTGCCGCCCAGCTCATCGGTCTTGCCGTAGCTGATGCCACCTTTGACGCCGCCGCCGGCCATCCACATGGTGAAGCCGTAGACGTTGTGGTCACGGCCGGTGCCCTTGGCGTATTCCGCCGTCGGTTGGCGACCGAATTCGCCGCCCCATACCACCAAGGTGTCATCAAGCATGCCGCGCTGTTTGAGATCCTTCAGCAGGCCAGCGATCGGCTTGTCGGTGTGCAGTGCATGTTTGGTGTGGTTGATCTTCATGTCGCCGTGCGCGTCCCAGTTGTCGTCGTTGTGGGCGCCACCGGAGTAGATCTGGATGAAGCGCACGCCGCGCTCGACTAGGCGACGGGCAAGCAGGCATTTGTTGCCGAAATCGGCGGTCTTCTCGTTGTCGATGCCGTAGAGCGCCTTGGTCGCCGAGCTTTCCTTGGAGGTGTCGACCGCCTCGGGCGCGTGTTTCTGCATGTTGAAGGCGAGTTCGTAGCTGGCGATGCGTGCCGCCAGGTCGGTGTTGGAGACGCGCATGGTCTGGTGCTCGTCGTTGAACTGCTTGAGGGTGTTCAGCAGTTTGCGCTGACGCTCTTCGGTCATGCCTTCGGGAGCCTTCAGATCGAGGATCGGTTCACCGCTGCCGCGCAGCACGGTGCCCTGGAACGACGCCGGCATGTAGCCGCTTGACCAGTTCTTGGCGCCGCTGATCGGACCACCGGTCTTGTCGAGCATGACCACGAACCCCGGCAGGTTCTGATTCACCGTGCCGAGTCCGTAGTTCACCCACGAGCCAAGGCACGGATGGCCAGAGATGATGCGCCCGCTGTTCATCATCAGCATCGCCGAACCGTGGATCGGCGAATCGGCGGTCATCGAATGCAGGAAGGCGATGTCGTCGACGCACTCGCCCAGGTTGGGGAAGAGGTCGCTGACCATCTTGCCGCACTTGCCGTAGCGTTTGAACTGCCACTGCGGACCGACCACGCGACCTTCGTTCTTGTGGCCACCGCGGCCGAAGGTCTTCACTTGGATGGTCTTGCCATCGAGCGGGTAGAGCTCCGGTTTGTAGTCGAAGGTGTCGACCTGGCTCGGGCCACCGTACATGAAGAGGAAGATGACGTTCTTGGCCTTGGCCTTGAAGTGTGGTTCACGTGGCGCGAGGGGGTTCTTGAACGGCGACTTGCCGTCTGCGGCAGTCGCCTGCGAGGCAAAGAACTGGTTGCCGAGCAGGCTGGCAAGGGCGACGCCGCCGAAACCGGCACCGGTCTGCCACATCATCTGGCGTCGAGTAGTGCGGCAGGCCTGGCCTTCAGCGGGAGTGTTCTGGTTGGTCATGGCAGGATTCCTTGGCGTACGGAGCAGGGGTCGATGAAAAAGTCGATGCAGCAGGGCCGCGTCAGTCGAGGTAGACGAATTCGTTGAGGTTGAGCGCCAGCAGGCAGAAGAGTTTGAGTGCCTCATCAGCCTCGACCTTCTCGCTGGTGCGCAGATCGTTGATGAAGCTGGTGCCGCGTTTGACCTCAACCGCTTTCGGTTCGCGCTGCATCACCAAGCGCAACGCCAGCGTCACCTGTTTGTCCAGCGACTTGGGTTCCTCGGTCTGGAGACGGTTGGCGAAGGCTGCCGCGCGCTCGTTGATGAACTCGCTGTTGAGCATGGTCAGCGCCTGGGTCGGCACGGTGGTGGCGAAACGTACCGGGCAGCTCTGGTCGGTGTCGGCGAAGTCGTGCATCGACAACATCGGGTGCAGCAGGGAACGCTTGACCTTGATGTAGAGCGAACGGCGCACCTCATCATCGGCGGAACTTTTTCCCCAGGCGTCGTGCGGCTTCGATGAAGTCGCCAGCACGGCCTTGGGCATCGGTGCGAACACCGCTGGTCCACCCAACGATAGGTTCAGGCTGCCATCGACCGCCAGGATCGAATCGCGGATCTCTTCTGCTGTCAGACGGCGCATATTGTAGCGCCACAGGTGCAGGTTGCCGGCATCCTTGGCTAGGGCCGCCGGATCTTCCTTTGACGACATGCGATAGGTGCTGGACGTCATGATCAGGCGGTGCATCGCCTTGATGCTCCACTTGCGCTCGATGAATTCGATCGCCAGCCAGTCGAGCAGCGGCTGGTTCGTCGGCATTTCGCCGAGTTTGCCGAAGTCGTTCGAGGTGCCGACGATGCCACGGCCGAAATGGTGCTGCCACAGGCGGTTCGCCATCACCCGTGCGGTGAGGGGGTTTTCCGGGTTGATGATCCAGTCAGCGAGCAGCGTACGACGGCCTTGCGGACCTTTCGGTAGCGTGGGCTCGGGGAAGCCGAGCACCTGCGGAAATCCCGGGTCGATCTTTTTGGTTTTGGCCGCGGGGTTGCCACGGGCGAGGACCCAGTTGTCGCCCACGCCGCCGTGTTCGGTGATGCTCAGTGCAGTGTAGTCGCCCACTGGATTGCTGCGCAGGTGGTTGAGTTCGCGGCGAGACGAGCGGTAGGTGGCGTAGGTGGCCGCGCCCAGGATCTCGCTGCCGCGGTTATCCATCTTTGTGGCGAGCGCCTGGGCGGCACCGGCTTCGACATCGGAGCCACGCACCAGCGGCACGGTGCCGATGCCATTGCCCGACCACACCATCTTCAGGCCCTTGCCGCCGGCGGCCTGGAAATAATCCAGACGCAGACGGGCTTTGCCGGTTTTCAGCTTCACCTGTGCATCCTGATAGCCACCCAGGCCACGGACGCCGTCCATCTCTAGCACTTGTTTGCCGTTGATGGTCAGGCGTGCGCCGTCGTCGCTGTCGAGGCGGAAGGTGTAGTTACCGGCGTTCGGAACTTCCAGGTCACCCTCGAAGACGAAACCGTAGTCTTCGTTGCGGCCAGCGATGTTCGGGTCGATCAAACCATCGGGAATGTCACCTTTGCGTTCGACCTCCAGCTTGTCGAACTCGGGAATCTTGTCGAAGCGGCCATTGTACTGACGGAATGACAATTTGATGAAACCCTTGCTCGACGTTGCGGCCTGACGTTCTTCTGCCGGCAGTTTGTCGATGAAGGTTTTCTCAGCGGAGGCGACGATTTTTTCCAGGTCGCCGATGCGCTGCTCCCACGCGGCCTTCTCGCTGGCGGTGGACGAGACCTTGGTCTCGATGTCCGGTCCGCCATTGTTCATGTGCTTGATGTTGTTGAAGAAGCCGACCATCCGGTAGTAGTCGTCCTGCAGGATCGGATCACGCTTGTGGTCGTGACAGCGTGCGCAGCCGACCGCCATGCCCATCATCGCACCGGTAGTGGTAGAGACGATGCGGTCGAGGTTGTCGTACTTCGCCAGTTCGCGGTCGGCTGGTTCATCGTCCCACACGCCCATGCGGTAGTAACCGGTGGCGGTGATCGAATCGGCGTCCTTGTCCGCCAGTTCATCGCCGGCGAGCTGCTCCTTCACAAAGCGGTCGTATGGTTTGTCCTGGTTG
>Ga0335394_10006549_pt1 | contig 13134 bp, 11 predicted proteins | sample MAT03_FD_205741 | JGI IMG/M metagenome (GOLD analysis project Ga0335394, IMG submission 205741) | Freshwater microbial communities from Lake Fryxell liftoff mats and glacier meltwater in Antarctica - MAT-03 (spades assembly) (version 2) ...
CGTGTGCCATTTGCCTCCTCTCACTTTGTTTTCTGTAAGTGTCGTCAACATGCTTTCGGTCCAAACAAGCGGCTGAGCCCACTGGCTTATGGCCGGTGTCTCTCGGGTGGGTGTAGCACGAAAGGGCTGATCGGTACAAAGGATCGTAGGACTGGCCGTCGCATCGCAAGGGTTCGACATTTACAAGCAGTCTCCCCGACAGGCTTGGCCAAACGAGTTCGCATTGATTTTCGGATGAAAATCTTCACTACGGACTGGAATTTCTCCTCAGGTTGCTCTCCACCTTTGCTCACGCAAACGCAGTTACCACTGTCGGATGCAGGGCGGTAACGTTACCCTGACTGGGACTTTCGCCCAGCAAATCAATCGCCTTCGGAGGCGCACTTGTACGACGCTCCGCGTCGTGATTTCATGGCCGCAGACTTCATGGTAGCAGGCACATTCCATGTGCCGTCTACAATTGCCCTCGTGCCCAAGCCCCAGCTTGGGAACGCCGTCCACGAAGCTCTGCCGCGATATCCTGCATTCGACACCCTGCATACCGCGCTCGATCGACGCCCGCCAGCTTCCGCACTTCGACATGTGAGAACATAAAAGTCAGCAGGCTCAGGGTTCGGGGGTTCGGGAAGCGGAGCTTCCAGAGTGTGCGTTCCCAAGCTGGAGCTTGGGAACGAGGGCCAACGAGGGCCAACGAGGGCCGAGCTTGGGAACAAGTTCAACGCGTTGCTTTCACTTCACGGTCACACCCGGCAGGTGTGACCCACGGTGGGTCACTCTTGCCGAGTGTGACTTTGCCCTCGTTTGCCCTCGTTCCCAAGCTCCAGCTTGGGAACGCCGTCCTCGAAGCTCTGCTTCGACACCCTGCATCCTGCACTCGATCGACGCCCGCCAGCTTCCGCTCTTCGACATGTGAGAGCATAAAAGTCAGCAGGCTCCGGGTGCTCCGGGTGCTCAGGCGGGTGCTCAGGCGGGTGCTCAGGGGCCATCCATCTAGCTATTGCGTCATTTAGGCCACGGCTGTTTTATTAACGTCCTAATTGCACCGCCTCCTGTTTTCGCTGTCCTTGTCTGGAGAATCTCTTATGGCTCGACAAAATCGGCGTGATATCTTTAATCCAGATGAAGTCGGAGCTTTCCACGCCGTGCAGAGAACGGTTCGTCGGGCTTGGCTTTGCGGACTAGACCCGATTTCGGGGAAATCGTTTGAACATCGGCGAACTTGGATCCAAAATCGCCTTCAGGAACTTGCTGCTAGCTTTGGGATCGACTGCCTTTCTTTTGCGGTGATGGTTAACCATTTTCACGTTATCCTTCGCAACAGGCCTGATGTCGTTGCTGGTTGGTCCGACGAGGAGGTTGCTAAGCGTTGGTGGCAGTTGTTTCCGCTTCGAAAGAACAAGGACAAGACGCCCGCGGTTCCTACTGAGAGTGAGCTCAAGATGTGGATGACTCCCGCCCGCAGCAAGCAATTGCGAAGCCGCTTGAGTGACATCTCTTGGTGGATGCGTGCCTTGGCCGAGCCCATCGCTCGACGCAGTAATATCGAGGATAAATGTACGGGTCGTTTTTGGGAGGGCCGTTTTAAATGTCAAAAATTGGCTGATGAAACGGCTATTCTAGCTTGTTCGGCGTATGTGGATTTGAATCCCGTGAGGGCGGGTGTTGCCGAGGCTCCTGAGAAGAGCCACTACACTTCGGTTTATGAACGCGTCGAGTCGGAGAAGGCTGTACGCAAAGAAAGGGCAAAGGCCAAACTGCAAAGGAAGCGGGTTGGCCGGAGGCGGACCGCTTCTGCGAACAACCAAGCTGCGTTTGTTCGTCGAGACGATTGGTTGACACCGCTGACAGTGGATGAGCGTTCGGTTGCTTACAAAGGTGCGATGCCGAGCAAGACAGGTAAGCGGGCCAGCGATAAGGGCTTTTTGGGGATGAGTTTTGAGTTGTACTTGAAGTTGCTCGACTGGACGGCCAGGCAGATACGACGTGATGACAAGAAGGGTCGTATCCCGGCTGAGTTGGCTCCGATCATGGAGCGAATTGGTTTGTCAGGGGAGATATGGTGCGACGTCGTGAAACGCTTCGGCAAGATCTTTAAACGCGTGGCGGGAACACCGGAGTCGTTGGCTCAGGAAGCGATTCTTCGAGGGCGAAGCGGCTACCGAACGGGGAGTTCGCCATTGCCCATTACCGGTTAGCGATTTTTCGCTAACAAGTTGAGTTGAACTCAGGTGGTCAAGACCGACGATTATGCTTCGTTGACTTACCGCTTCGATCTGCGTTCATTTCTATGTACTGGTTGGCATTTTTGAATGCGCGAAGGTAGTAGCCGCAATGCCTCGGTATTTTCACGCCGAGTTAGAGTTGTTACAATTATCTCTGAAAGCATAAATGGATGGCCCCCTAGCCCACCCTAGCCCATTAGGTGCCTGGTACCTACCGAAGAGCCCTCTCAGAGCAAGGCCAGACGACTGTGCTGGCCGCTGGTGAGCGATTCCAAGTGCTGGCAAAGAACCCATTGAATGAAAAGTGACAGGCTTCTATGGCCGTCTCGCACCAGAGCTTGTTTATTCTCGCGGAGAAACATCTGTGGTGCATTGGCAGATAAGTACCGATTGACTTCACAAAACGTAAGACGACTATGTACAAAGATCCAATAAATCAAGATCGACGTCAGTTTTCTAAGACCACGCTTTTGGCCGGTGCAACATTGGCGTCAGGTGCAACACTGGCGTCAGGTGCAACGCAGTTACTGGCAGACGATGAACCGAAAAAACGCATCCGCACCGGGGTGATTGGTTGTGGCAGTGTTTCGAATCAGTACCTGCCGATATTAACTCGCTCCCCATTCGTCGATGTTGTTAGCCTGTGTGACATTCGTCCGGAACGCGCTCGCGGTCAAGCGGCGAAGTATAAGATCGCAAATCATTATCCGAACATCGACGCTATGCTTGCTGGCGAGCCATTCGATTTTCTCGTCGATCTTACCGACATGCAGGAGCATGAGAAGATTAACCGACGCGGTCTGGAAGCGGGAAAGCATATCTGGAGCGAGAAGCCGATTGCGAACACACTTGCAGCCGGCCAGGAGCTACTGCAATTAGCGAAAAACAAGAATATTCGCCTGTGGGTTGCGCCCATTACTGTGCATAGTCCGCAGTTTGCGTTCATGGCCAAGTCGTTGGCCCGAGGCGATCTCGGACGCGTTGCCGCAGCCCACGCGCATTACGGGCACGAAGGTCCGAGCTGGTCCTCGTTTTTCTACGAGAAAGGTGGGGGGAGTCTCCCGGATCTTGCGATCTATAACCTGACTAGTCTAACTGGTCTGTTGGGGCCGGTGAAACAGGTCAGCGCGATGCTCAGCGTCGTCACACCCGAGCGAGATATTCGAGAGAAAGGGAAAATACAAGTTGTTGCTGAAGATAACGCAATGTTGCTGCTCGATCATGGCGCTGGCCTGATATCTCACGTGCAGTCTGGTTTCAACTACTTCAATGTCCACGGCCACGATGGCAGCAGCGAAAAGCGGCATACCATCGAAATTGTCGGCAATCGTGGCTACATGGGAATGGTGGGCTACGATTGGGCGCCCCTGGGTGTGGAATTGGCGACGCATGACAGTCCAAAGCTCACGCTCCACGCGACCGACGCAGATGGCTATGTATGGCAGCAGGGAGCTTCCCTCGCCGCCGAGTGTCTTGCCACCGGGCGCGAGTTGTTGGTAACGCCCGAACAAGCGCTGCACGTTCTCGAAATCATCACCGCAGCCCGTGAATCCTCGGCAACCGGGAAACGCATTGCACTGAGCTCAACGTTTCGCTGGCCTCTTTTCACTTGATTCAACGGTAGGTACCAGCTGGGCATTCGCTACCGCTGGATTCATCCCAGCGGGGCGATAATTGGCAGCTACATGCGACCCATGGAGGCTGGGCAATCCGCCGGGTTTATACCGTCTCGGTGGTTATTGAATGCGTCCGCCCTACTAGAGTCTGCGTCCCGGCTCATTTCATCATTACGTTGCCAAGTTCCGTTTCCTTATCTGTCGTGAGTATGTCCGCAACCCATCCGTAGGACTCGCCATTCTCGTCTTTGTTGATTCGATAAAGTTTGTGGACGATCCCTTGCACAATGCCCTTTAGCTCAAACAGCCCTTCGCCATCGGTCTTTATCTTTGTTGCTGTGATGTTGGACATCAAGCCGTTCGATTTGACTTCGACTCCGAATTGCAACTCCGCACCTGCTATTTGAACCCCCTTGTTATCCACCAGTGTTCCTCGAACGGTTGCAAGTGGCCACACAGCAACTTCGAGTTCCTGATCGTCCGCCTGTAGGATCGAATATCCACCCAGTGATTTTTCTTGATTGATGGCGAGAACGTGCATGACACCTGAAACTCTCTTGGTTTCGATCTCGCCTGCGGCATTCGTAGTTGCTCTCAGATCCGACTTCATGAAGTCCTGGTTTTTGCAAATCACCGAAACATTGGCAACGGGCTCGTCATCCTCAGCGGAATAGACTCGGATCTTGATAGGAATCCGCGTTTCTGTGGATTGAAATTCAAACTTCTTCGCAACGTCGCCGGGGCCAAGAGCAAATTCTTGAGTCTTTCGATCCGTGTCCCATATTACGAAATCACCTGGTCCAACCTTGAACTCAAATGTGCCATCCTTTTGCACGGGAATCGATACTTGCGAAAAGGCACTGATCGAAAATCTTGAATTCCCTGGGTTGGGGAGAGGTCGGCTCGGGAGGGTATGGTACTCTTTCGCTTTTTGCTGGAGCATAACGTACGCGTTGCCACCATCAAGTCCGGCGACACTGCCGTGGATACGGCGAGCCGGCTCAAGAACAAAGCTCAACACGGGCTGTTCCTCACCTTCCAGGATACAGATGCCATCGTACGCTTTCGATGCAAACTCTTCGTCTTTCACAACAATCAAATAGTATCCATCGGGCTTCACCCACATCTCCCAATTCCCACTTGCATCCGTCGTGGACTCTGCCGAAAACCGACTGGCATAGTGAAAACCTGCATGCGCAGCGACGCGAATGTCTTTTGCTGGTTGACCATCGGCATGAGTGACGCGACCTCCTATCTTCATCATCTCCCTTGCCTGAACAGTTACATCGGCTTCTGCATCCCATCGGATCGTCGCTCGCTCATCGGCCATGTCCTTTCCGTTTCCGACAACAAACCAATCCTCTCGATCTAACTTGGGCCAAAAGAAGACTCCAAACTCTTGGTCGATGGCGAGCATATCAAACTTCGCAATTCCATTCTCGTCACTAGTCCGCAGGAACTCTTGATAACCGGGAAGGTTCCAATGCTCGCCGAGGTTGGGCTTCTTCATCAACCATGGTCGAAACTCAATACCTGGTAGTGGCATTCCATCGGGTGCCAGGATCTTGACCGACACTTCCCGCACGCCGTTCAAACAGAGCTTTACGTCCCCTTCGAACCCTTGCTCAAGATTGGATGGGTGGGTCTTTTGTCCGGCTACTTCAAAATTTCGATAGTCGATTCCAGACTTTGGTTTCATCGCTCCAACGGTTTGATTGGTAAGGCCGTCTGGGTAGCGAAGCATCGCTACACCACCTTCATTCGTTTTTTCTTGACAGACCCCTTCGTAAGATGCTTGCAAATAGACGTTCGTATCAGGTACCGGTTGTTGTTGTGAATCGACTACATGGACCCGGATGATCTTCGGGGGACCAAGGACAATGTCAGGCAATTGAATCCCATGTTGAACTGCGTTGTCTTTACCTGGATTCTGCAAAAGTGACGCAAAACCAAGTAGCTTTTGATCTGAAGATTCGAGCAACAATGGAGCAAAGTGGTCGGTACCTTTGAGACGAATTTCGAACTCACCATCAACGCCCGTCTTCACCTCAACCCTTTCAGGTCCCCGCCCCTTGATTAAGTGCTTACCACGAACGATTACGTTCTCGATCGGTCTATCGAGATAGAGAACTTTGCCGTGATAAGTTGTCGAAGGCTCATCGCACATTGCCGAAACGTATAGGATCGCAACGAACCAAATCGCCATCGCTTTTATTTTGATCGACATCGAGACCACCGGATCGCTAAAGTGACTTTCGAAAACCACGCTGAACTTCTATTTCACCGCCTAACACCGGAACATTCAAGTCAGCGATCGCTCTATTGTGTTGATTCTGTTTACGCTTTTGATTTTTCTTTCCGGAGCCACTGGGATTTCCATTGCTGCGGAAAGCACCAAAGTCTCGATATTTAAAGTGATCCATAATAGTTATAAATTGACCAGTCATTAATTGCTTGTGTCTGCCCTTATCGGGCCTCGAAGTTCGGAGGAAGGAACCTTGCGTGACTTAGCGAGATTGTCCACATACCAGCAATAATCACCTGTATCCAATGCAAATAGGTAGCTTTTGTTCAGCTTATGCCAATCTCGCCAATTACTGACACTAGCGTCGCGGCCAGGCCCGCATGGAACATAGCGATCAAGTAATCGTCTCGACCGGTCAACGCTCTTCGACTCGTTCAAGCCCAGGTCGTTTAATACTCGCTCAAAAAATTCGGGTGCGTCGAATGCGAGGGCAATCGACTGTAGATCTTCGTCGATACCCAGCAGCTTATCGGGGCCAGGAGCAAAATAACGCGAATTCTCGTCGCACCAAGCTGCTTTCGCGGCATTTGTTTTTAACAACTCAAGTTGCGTGCGGACCTTTGGTTGAAACATATCAAGGACCCAATCAACTGGTCTATCATCGCGTTTTAGCCATGCTCCTGGCGCGCGTCGTGGACGAGCTACCTCCCCACCGAAAACCGATGGTGTCGTCGCGATGGGGCGATCTTGCGAAAAACGGGAAATGTACGCAATCGAATTTAGTAGAAGTCTTTTTCCATGCTGATTCATTTCGCTTGGTGATTGTTCGAATCCAAAGTGGAGAAGGTTACCCTGCCTCCACAGTCCCGCAGCTGTAGGTGTCTTGTGATTCACTCCACCACAGAAGAATTCTACGTCCGGATTCTTGTCGAAAAAGTTCGAGTAGGTACACCATCCAGCTCGCCACGTTTTTTGGTAATCGTCTACCAAAGGCAACACTTCGATTTCTTTCTCAAGCAATTCGCCCGCGAACGCTTCAGGGGTTTTTATTCGAATCTGTGAACTGAGTTGAATCTCGTTTGGGTACTTGAAGATCTCATGATCTCGAAACCCGTAAGCCATCGGGTCCATGCACGTGCAACCCGACCCACCTTGCAATTTCCACGCCACCGCCAAATTCAGTCCTGCGCTTCCCAGCAGAACGGTCGGTCGACTCCACTCTTCACGCGCACCAAGCGGTGATCGAAGCAATCGCATCTCGCGAGTTTCCTCGCCCTGTGGCCAATCAAGAAGAATAACGTCAAAAGCGAAGGATTGCTTCGCCTGGAAGTCAGCACGGGAGACGGATTCTATTTGCCCAACGAATTCTTTCAGAAAGCTTGTGTAGTCATCTGCCCTCTCCAAACCGACGAATAAAACACGCAACTCTCCAAGTGGCTTACTTGCCGAGGTCTGTGCATTCGAATTGTTGGCAAGGGCAACCGCGATAATGAGTGCGATGAACGCAATACACCAATGTAGTCGAACCATAATAAATCCTTCAGTTTAAACGGGCTATCGATCCAGAAATTGGCAATGTCGCCGAAGGGTAACAAACGTCTTCGTTGCACACTTGGAAATGAACGGTTGCTTCCACTTTGGAATCGGAAGCCTTAGAACAACGCAATTGCCGATGCATTACAACGGAGTCAAAGTAAACTTTGTGACCATTCTTCGAAATGGGGACTGGAAATTGCCAGTCGCCTTCGGTAGAGGAGTTCTTGGGCAGTTGCAGTTCCACAGAAAGCCCCTTGAAAGGACCTTGATCGTCTCCCGATGCGTAAACATAGTGTCCTCTCGCTATCTTCACCTTGATCCATACCTCGACGACCGTTGAGTCATCGTTGTCGGAAACAATTTGGCAGGACATTGCGGCACTTACCGGGCGATCTCGAGTAGGAAGTTCAACAGAAATGAATGGTTCGCTAACGGCAGTCGAGGTTGCGATCGTCGAGAGATCAAGAATTTGCGATCGAGCGTTCGCAACATCTGAATTGTTGGAATCCAATTTGTCCCGCGGTTGTGAACGCAAAGTACTGCTCTCACATCCCAATGCACTTAGCATCGCAAGGGTAACCAGAATCCGGAATGAAATTGACACCGTTGATGTCCAACAGGAGAACAGGAGGAAAGTTAGTTCTAGCGAGAACTATCTTAACGTTTCCCTTTCTTGCGCACAACGAAATTGTTTTGCCGAGGAATGTAGGGGAAACTGTTGTTGCAAAGCGGCATTGCGTCCCCTTCAGTGGCGTGGGCAGATCGCCGGGTCGCACGAAGACGCCGACCGTCACCGGCATCTCCTTCGTCGCAATCATCGTTTCCAAGAGCGTCTTTTTCGCGAAGATTGAAGCCGTCCGATTTTACATACTTACGCCACCTGCGTCACAGATTCTGATGTCTGGCCGCCCATCAGCATTCGACACCCCGCGTAATGGATGCGTTTTGGTTTGGCTCTCCTGGATAGTCAATGAGACACGCAATCTGCTCTCGACTGGCCTCAGACACTGACGTGCGTTGCACGCCTGATAGCGGAACAAGCATGACAGGGCATATTGCCCTGGGGCAACAGCGTTCCCAATGCGGACTTTCCTTGTAAACGTAGCCTTACCGGCGTAGACCATGTGACTATCGGGCAATTCAGAGCGAAAGGACGTTGGATCGCTCCAGTCTTCGATCGCTTCAAAACCTGCTGGCAAATTCAATTCTATCAACGTCGACACCGCAGGCGGTAGGGAATTCCGGTCTTGGATTTCGTATGAAAAGGCGATTTCGAAATCGACCGATACTTCAAAAGTGTCACCAGCGCGAAGTGCGTTTTGGGGAACGCTGAATGACGCAGCGACCGGATCATCGGCGCTTCGCGGCTTGACGCTCTTAACATCCGCTTCGTCCAATTCAGCAACGGATTCTGTGGGCTGGACTGCTGTGCTCGGTTGCGGCATCGCGAGCGGTGGCGGCTCCACGCGAGATACGACGGGTTCGCCACAGCCAACGAGCCCGAGTAGCCAGACAAGTGTAATGCTTCGCTTTAAGTTTCGCATTCATTTACCCTTGTCCGAAAAACGTATATTCCGCGACTCTCAGTCATTTGCGGAGATACAACCATACGTGACCGTGAGACTTGGCAAGGTCAAAGCTTCGATCGCCGTCGCCTCTGGTGCCCTTGAGAAACGGGCGTAGAGTTTTGACAAAGTCTTTTTCGTTCGCTTCCATTTGTTTGGCCTCGGGGCTTTCTTTTAGGGCAAGGTACTCCTTTTGCCACTGTTTGTCGGCCTCCTCGCTGAAGGCTTCGTCGCCTGGATATCGTGCCGTAAAATCTTTTCGCAACGCCTCCAATTTTTCCCTCGCTTTACCCATTGCCCCGCTTTCAGCGATAAGACCCTTCACTTCCTGTTGCTGTTTGTCTGAAAGATCACTTTTGACGTCATAGGCCGTATAGAAATCTCCGACGAGAAGGTCGAGCTTTCCGTCGCGGTTGTAATCCGTAACTTCGACTTGCGATCGAATTCCAGGGACAATATCTTCATCGCTCCAATAGATAAGATTGTGGCCAGAACCGCTATTCGGCGCGACAAGTTCATGACCCGCAGAGAATGCTGGAGACACTTTGTTGCCAGTATTTCGAAACCACGTGACGCTTCCGTCATCACTGCCGGCGACAATGTCCCAAAGTCCATCGTCATCCCAATCGGCAACAACTGGACAAAAATGGGCTTTTACCTTGAGTGGTTCGCCATTCGTTTCGACGACGATATTGTTGATTGCAAATTCCGGTTTCTTCGATGTGCCTTCGTTGATTCGAAGTTTTAAACTACCATCAAAACAGCCGATGAGCAAATCAAAATCTCCGTCGTGGTCCCAGTCAACTGGTGCGAAAAAACTACCAAACGACTGGTAGATCTGTTTTTGGATGGGGGTAGAACGGATGGGTGTGTTTGACTTGTCAAGAAGCTCTTCTCGCGCCGCAAACTTGTGGTCCGGCAGACCACGGAAGTGGTAACAGTGCCCGGGATCGTACGAATTAGCAATCAAGTCGCGAATCCCGTCGCCATCGAGGTCGCAGAAGCGTGCCTGAGAGCCGATACAACAGTAGATCCGAACTTCGGCAGTCACCCCGCCGGCCTGTATTGCCCCGGCTTGCACATAGGTTGGTGATTTGGCAGTGCCGGTATTGCGATAGATATTAAACGTGCCACCGTAGTCACCGACAACGAGGTCATCAAGTCCATCGCCATCAACATCAGTCACGCACGGACTGCTATGTCCCCAAGCCGAGCCCGTGTCAATGAACTTGTCATTGTCCTTGAGGCGAATCGGCAACTCAAATGGAGTTGTCGATGAGCCACTTTTATTGTCCTCAGCAACTGTGGTCGCACCAACAACCAAGGCCAACGCCATAACCATTCGGAAGAGTGTTTTGTTCATACTTGTTTCCTAAGTTTGTAAAGCCAACGAACGATCCTATCTAAAACTTCCAGTCGAGCTTTCCTGTAGACACTCAAACTAGACCCACCCTGTGCAATATTTTAGCGTTTCTCGCAGGCAATGGTAACAGTTTTGGCCAGCCGCCGACTTCTTTGTGTGAGTCTCTTTGATCGACAGTGCCATTCGTGCCATGCTTTGTGGCCAAGTACTCGGGACGGATTGGCGAATTGGGCACCTATTCAGATAGCACCGAAATCGCTGGTTATTTTGGCTCGCGAACGATCAATCGAAAGCCACAGGCTCGAAGTCCAAGTGTTACGCTGACTATGGATGTGACGTAGCCCAAAGAGAACGCATAGAAATTGAAAGTGTAATCCGCATAGAATTGGATCCCTTCGAAGTAGGTCAGGCAAAAAATGACCAATGGGGCTACAAAAATAAATTGTAACACGAGCGCGATGAATGCCGCCCATCGACGCTTTGCGCCAATTCCGAGGTAGAAGCTCGGTAACAACAAAAGAATCGAGTACATAGTAAGGACAATGCAAACAACAATAGACCACCATATCGGTGGCATGCCGGACTCGCTCGTTGTCGGCAAACTCGCCCTTACAATCGTGTAAAGAATGGCCACCATCGTCGTGATCCCGAGTAGAAAAGAAATGCTGAATTGCGATTGGTTCTTCGATGTTTCCGAATCGCCCAGATCCATTAATTTCCATCCGCGAGTCAGCCTTAGGATGCTAAGTGGAATATTGAGGCAAACAAAACCCAGGACGGAAATACCGTAGATGATGATCGCAATTTGGATCGGAAGTCCCGAGTCAGCTAAACGCAGACCCGCAATGAAAGTGGAAGCAATGAACACAAGTGTTAGAAAGCTGACTGCGATCCTGGATGCCCAACTCATGCTTGCAAGAGCACTCCAGAGGGTCAGGATTGCGATTTCGGAGACCAAAATGCCATTAAAAAACATGGCCAGCCACTCGGTAACCCCTCGCCTCATCTGCCAGAATACCTGCGGAAGTAGAATGTTACCAACTGCAAAGACAACGAAGACAACCATCCAAGGAATCCACCTCACGTTTCTAACAACGGCTCCGCGCATGTACGATTTTTGCGATGGCTCCTGGATCGATTCATTCCTCATTGTGGAGTACCGTTTCTATCTGCTCTCTGCATGTTCGTTTTATTTGGTGTCGGTTTGTTTAGACCCGTCGGAGAGCTCTGGCCCTTTGTCAGCGGGCATGGAGTCATTCCACAACCGCAGCATTTTCGATAATTGGGAGACGAGCTCTAGATTCGATGCCGCGAGATTCGTGGTTTCTGACTTGTCACTGGCTAGATTGTATAATAGCTGTCGACCGCCATCGTAATCGCAAAGAAGTTTCCAATCTCCTTCGCGAACCGCTAAATCCGGAAGTTGCTCCTTGGTTTGCATGGTCTTGCGATCCGGCTGACATCGCCAGCAAAGTGGGGCCTTGCGAGAAGCCTCGCTTTGCCCGAGCATCGTCCATGAGACATCCTCGCCGTCAAATTGGACATCGAGCGAAGGAGACCATGGGGATAGCACTCCCTTCCCACTCAGGAGGGCGTGTCCTGAGTGAGTAAATCGAGATGCCACAGGGCGGTAAGTGCTGCGTTGTTAAGTAATGGGAAGCGGGTTGTCGCTGCCGGATCACCCGGAACCTTCGGGCCATTGGGTGGCAATGCCGTCGGCAGCCCGCTATACCCTGACTGTTGGCGACAGAGTCAATTACATTGTCGATAAATACAAATGCATCAACCTGCGATCGAGCGTACCTGAGGAGAAGGGCCCTGCGGTAGGTATCATGCACCTTTCTGGTGTTCCTTTCGGCGTAAGGATCAAGCGCACCTGTTGGATATGCTTGAGATTGGTCTGATTGACGGCACCTGGCCCAGCAGATTTACGCCGACTCTTGCCGCTCGACTGCAGGAATAATCGACAAAATCAATAGGTGCCTGTACAATCAATAGGTGCCTGGTACCTAGCAAAGGGCCTTTTCCGGATGCAGAACCAAGCCCACGCTTTCTACCCATTCCCGAATGACTTGCAAAGCTGCTTCGGCTTCCTCTTGGCTCTTGCACAGCACAACAAAGTCGTCGGCGTAGCGAACCATGCGATAGCCTTGATCGCTCATCAAGTGATCCAACGGGTTTAGGTAAACATTCGAGAGCATCGGTGAAAGGACCGCGCCTTGCGGAACGCCCTTTTCCGGAATCCATGTCGCAAGTTCGGACATGATTGCTTGATCGAGGTACTTCTTCACTAGTGCGATTACCGCACTGTCCGAAACTTTCTGCTTCACTAGTGCAAGCAGTCGGTCTTTGGGTATCGTGTCGAAGTAGCCTTTCAAATCTGCATCCACGACATAAACATATCCTTCGTCCAACCATTTCTCTACGCACCGAAGCGCGTCGTGACAACCGAGGCCATGGCGAAAGCCAAAGCTTTGCGGATGAAAAGTATGATCAAAGATTGGTTCTAGAACGTGAACCAGCGCCGTTTGCACGACTCGGTCACGAACTGTCGGAATGCCTAGCGGTCTGGTTTCTTTGCTGCCAG
>Ga0335394_10006553_pt1 | contig 13131 bp, 12 predicted proteins | sample MAT03_FD_205741 | JGI IMG/M metagenome (GOLD analysis project Ga0335394, IMG submission 205741) | Freshwater microbial communities from Lake Fryxell liftoff mats and glacier meltwater in Antarctica - MAT-03 (spades assembly) (version 2) ...
CTCGACGCTTTTGGCCGCATCATCAACACGGCGTCCCAACTCGCCTATAAGGGCTGGCCGGGGCTGGCTCACTACACCGCTGCGAAGGGCGCGATTATGGCGTTCACACGAACTCTTGCGCTCGAGATCTGCGAGCGGGAAGTTCTCGCTAATAGCGTTGCGCCCGGAGCGACCCACACGCCGATCCTGGCCGACATGCCTGCGGAGTTGCTTGAGAAGATCGGGAAAGCGATTCCCACAAGCCGGCTAACCGAGTTCAGTGACATTGTGCCGACGTATGTGTTTCTCGCGAGCCAGGGTGCCCGGCTCTATCAGGGGCAGTGCCTGAGTCCGAATCGATGGCGCTGCGGCGCAGTGGGCGAGAGCACCAGCCAGCCTCTCGATCATCCCTGGCGTGTGCAGCGGGGTCGGAGTGATCCGCAACCGCTCGGTTCCCTGCGGCACCGTCGGGGAGTTGATGGGCTGCAGGTATATGCCGTACTGCAGCAGCAGCTGTTCGGCGATGCGCTCGCAACGCACCGGATCGCCGATGATCCAGGGCAGGATCTGCGAATCTCCTTTCACGGTTGTCAGCTGTAGATGCGAGAGCAAGTCTCTGACCTCATCGACGCGCTCGAGCAGCTGTTGCCGTTCAATACTGCTGTCGCGCAGATGACGCACGCTCGCGAGCGCACTTGCTGCGATCGAAGGTGGCAGCGCCGTTGTGAAGATGAATCCTGGCGCATGGCTGCGAATAAAGTCGATGAGAGTTGCCGATGCCGTCACAAAGCCTCCGACAACGCCATAGCCCTTGCCGAGCCCGCCCTGCACGATATCCACTTCCTTGCTAAGGCCTGCCGCTGCGACAAGTCCTGCGCCTTCCGGGCCGTGTACGCCAACAGCGTGCGTTTCGTCGATGAAAATCAGGGCGCTGTGCGCGCGGGCCACCGCCACGAGCTGCTGCAGCGGAGCGATGTCGCCACCCATGGAGTATAGGGACTCGATCGCGACGATACGCGGCAGGCGCGGGTCAGTTTGCGCCAGCGCGACATCGAGAGCGCCAGCGTCATTGTGTGCAAACACCTGGCAGCGCGCGCCGCTGCGGCGCATGCCCTCTATCATCGATGCGTGATTGCCGGCGTCCGAGAAGAACACGCAGCCAGGCAGGAGCCGCCCCAGCGTCGCCAGCGTAGTGTCGTTGGCGACGTATCCGGACGAGAACACCAGTGCACCGCCCCTGCCATGCAAGTCTGCGAGCTCGCGCTCCAGTTCGACAAGGAGTGAGTGGGTTCCTGAGATGTTACGAGTGCCGCCAGCTCCGTTTCCGAATCGATCTATGGCCTTGCGCGCCGCGTCGCGGACGACCTCGTGCTGACTCATCCCCAGATAGTCATTGCTGCACCAGACCACAACTTCGTGACGCTGACCGGAATCGCTTCGCCAGTACGCGCGCGGGAAAGCACAGGGTTCCCGCTCCAGAGTGCGGAATCTGCGGTAGCGGTGCTCGCGATGCAACGCGTCGAGCCGGTCTGCGAAGAACGAGGTGAAGTCGAACATGAGGCTCAGTGCAGACCGACCGAGCGCGCGCGTCTGGCGCCGTAACTGATGATGAAGCTGGCGCCGGCGCGTCGCATGACTTGCCACGTTTCGAGCAGCATCTCGTCGAATGACCCTAGTCCCTCGCGCGCCAGTAGCCGAAGCGACGCATACTCGCCGCTGACCTGATACGCGCCGACAGGCAGATGCGTCGCGGTGCTGATGGGTCCGATCAAGTCGATTGAACTCATGCCGGGCTTGACCATCAACAGATCGGCGCCTTCCGCAGCGCAGCGCACACTGGCCCCGACTGCATCGCGCGCCGAGCGCACATCGAGCTGATAGCCGCGGCGATCGCCGTGCTGGGGAGTCGAACCAGCGGCGTCGCGAAAAGGACCGTAGAAACTACTGGCGAACTTGCTGCTGTAGCTCATGATCGGTACGAGGTCGTGGCCTGCCTTATCGAGTTGCTGCCTCAGGTGTGCCACGCGACCATCGTTCATGTCACTGGGGCTGATTCCATCTGCACCAGCGGCCGCATAGGTCACCGCGAGCCGCGCTAGTTCGTCGAGCGTGCCGTTCAGGTCCTGGCGACCGCGCGCATCGAACAGGCAGCAATGACCGGACTTGGTGTGGCTGCAAAGGCAGGTGTCGACCCAGAGCGTGGCCGCGTTGCCGCACGCGCGGCGCAGGCGCTCGATTGCAGTCGCCGCGAACTCGACATCAAACCGCTTATCCGACTTGTGCCGGGGAACCGGAAACAGCAGAAATTGGCGTACACCGGATTCGAGATCCATCTCAAGCTGCGCCTGCAGCGACTCGACACCGTGGGCGCAATTGTCATCGATTCCGCGAAGCGCTCGGGAGCCGGTCAACACTTCGTCGAGGAAAAGCGGCTGGATCAGTTGTGCAATGCCGAACTCGGTTTCTGCACAGAGGGCGCGAAGGTCCGCGGTACGCCGCAGCCGCTGCAGACGCTTCATGACAGCAGTTCGTCGCGGAAATGGCGCGCGTTCAGGAAAGGTCGCACTCTTTCGGTACCGAGCAGATCTACCGCGATCGAGTAGGTATTGCCGGGACCGCAGCCGTGCCAGGCGTTGCGAAGTGTCGGGAAGGCGCGCAAGTAGTCTCGCAGCTGGGTACCGCTGTTCCAGAAGAAGTGGGAGAAGCGCTCGACCGGCACGACCGTGTGCCGGCGCCGGGTGCGGTAGGTCGCAACGAGATTGGCGAGCGGTGTCCAGTGGCCCTCGGCGTGAGTCAGTTTGAGCCATTGCTGGGATTGCGGGAACCATGGACGGATCGCGACTGCCCCGGTTTCGCCAAGCGATTCGTCGCTGCCCGTTACCCAGATGCCGCGCACCGCCAGCTTGCGCCAGGTCGAGAGGCCGGCCGTCCAGACGACATTGTCGTGATCTGCTCGTAGACCGTAGGGCAGGGCTTCCGACCGCGCCACTAGAAGGCCGACGTGACGATCAAATATCGTTGGCTCAGTCGCGATCGGAAGGCGCTCGCGGCCCTCAGCGAAATGTTCGCTGCCGGTCCACAATGCGTCGGGGCTTTGCGGGCGTGGCAGGGACGACCCACGACGATGCAGCGCGACCCGTTCGAACGTTTCGCTCGCGGCACTCCCGCGCACAAATTCAATATCGCCATAAGGGAAGCGCAGCCGAGTTATGCCGAGCGCCTCTTCATCTCCCATACGAGAAGCTGCGGCGCGCTCCGCCAGCACAAGGTCAAAGCTGTCGGCATCATTGATGTCGCCAAGCAGGTGCCGGAGAGGCGAGTCGTGGCGCACCTCGAGTGCCAGTGCGCCTTGCGCTGGAGCAGCAGGGCAGTGCAGCAGGGGCAGGACCATGACGCGGCACGCCGCCAATGCTTCGTGCAGGTGTTGTTGTTCGTTCTCCAGCCGCGACTGATCGCCAACGCCAGCGGCAGCGAGCTCGGCAGGGTTGAATGCGAGTAAACGGTCAATCGCTGCCTTGGCGATGACCAGCGCGTCGCCGTCGCCACGCAGAAGTTTGCGTAGGCGCATGCCGATGTCGCCGCGGACAGGCAGGAAGCTGACCCCGAGCGGGCGAGTGGGCAAAGCCCACCCCAGGAACTCCTCGAGATGATGGCGGCGTCGCGCCGATGAGCTCAGGATGCGGAGATTGCGAGTCCCGATCCCGGGCAAGAAGTCGCGCCGGACCAGCAACACATCGCGCGCGTCTGCGCGAGGCAGCGTCGCAACGACCTCAGTCGCAGCTGGACTTGATAGCGGAAGGTCCTTCCATGAATGAACGGCAAGGTCGATGGTGCCTGAGCGGAGCATCTGTTGGAGGTCTTCCGCGAAACCGCCGCGGGCAGTGACAAGCGCAGCGCTCTGCTCGACAGAGCGATCTCCACTGGTCTCGATAAAGACATAGCGGATAGATAGTGTCGAATCCCGCTGCAGCAGGGCGCGCCCGACCAGATGCGACTGGACACGGGCGAGCACCGAACGGCGCGCCCCAATGCGGATGGCTCGACTCACGCTGCGTGCTCGCTGTCTGTGAACAGTGTTTCTGGCGCTGTCCCGAACCAGTGCCATTGGGCAGCCAACGCGGCGACAGGTCCGAGTACGACGATGCTCGGCGAACCGAGGCCGTGCGTCGCTGCGAGTGTCTCGGCACTATTGAGCGTTCCGAGCACGACCCTCTGGTTCGGCTCGGAGACATGCTCGACGAACGCCAGCGGCGTTGCGGCATCGAGACCATGACGCAGCAGTTCGCGTCGCACGCGCGCAATCACGCTAGTGCCCATGTAGATCACGAGCGTATCGCGGCCCTCGGCCCAGCTCTTCCAGTCTGGCTCGGTGCCATCGACGGCACGCTGCGCGGTGACGAGCCGAACGCCCGCGGAAAGTCCGCGATGCGTCAGAGGGATCGCGGCGGTGGCAAGGCCAAGCGCCGTCGTGATGCCCGGAACGACCTCGTACGGGATGCCTGCTGCGCGCAGTGTTTCGATCTCCTCGCCACCGCGACCGAACACGAACGGGTCGCCCCCTTTTAGCCGCACGACGTTGCGGCCGGCGCGCGCGAACTGCAGCAATAACTCGTGGATCCTCTCCTGCGGCGTGCTGGGGCATCCGCCCATCTTTCCGACGTCGACCAGGTCCGCGTCCCGACGCGCGAGTGTCAGGATCTCGGCGGATACCAACCGGTCGTGCAGCACTACGTCGGCGCGCTGCAGTGCACGCAGTGCCTTAAGTGTCAGCAGCCCGGGATCTCCGGGTCCCGCGCCGACCAGCGTGACTCGCCCCACACACGTCTCTGCGGCGGATCCCACCCGGTCGACTGCCCGCTGCAGGGCCATCTCCGCGGCAGCGTACTGGTGCCGCGCGGCGAGGCCGCCGACTTCACCGTCCAGAAGCGCATCGATGGCGCGCCGTCGCGCGCCGGCTTCCGGCCAGCGTGTCACGATCCGTGCGCGCCAGCGGGACAACATCGCGGCGACCGGCCCTAGGGACTCCTCGAGCACCGTCTCGAGCGTCTCCCGTAAACGACGCGCGAGGACCGGCGATGCGCCGCCAGTCGAGACGGCGACGATCACGGGCGAACGATCGACAATACTCGGCATCAAGGCCGTGGACAGCTCGGCATCGTCGACGACGTTGATCCACAGGCCCTGGGCTTGTGCCGCCGCTGCGACAGAGGCGTTGACGCCGCGGTCATCGGTCGCGGCGATCACGAGGCGCGCGCCGTCAAGATGCGCCGGCGTGAAATTACTTGAGATGTGGGCCATCGCACCTTCACGCACGAGATCCGCCAGCGCGACGCAGAGTTGCGGCGCAACGAGTGTGATCGATGCGCCTGCGCTGCTGACCAGTCGCGCCTTGCGCGCAGCCACCTCGCCACCGCCGACGATGACGACACGTTGGGCAGCGACGCGCAGAAAAAGCGGCAGATGGTCCATTGCGGTCAGCCCTCGAGGCCGTGCAGGCCGCACTCGCGCTTGAGGCCAAAGAATCGCGCTGCTTCGGCGTCTCCAGCTTCATCGAGCGGGTGGGTCGTGTGCCAGTCCCCGATCGAGATAAAGCCCTGCTCCCAAAGCGGGTGATAGGGCAGTTCTTGCTCTCTGAGATAGCGGCCCACGTCACGATCGGTCCGGTCGACGATTGGGTGCATCTTGAATCGTCCCTCGTGTACTTCGAGGGCGCGAACCTTGGCCCGGCTGCGCGACTGGCTGCGGCGCAGCCCTGACAGCCAGGTTTGCGCGGAGAACGCCTGCAGTGCACGGCGCATCGGTTCCGCCTTCGTAATCTCACCGTACTGCTCGAGTCCCTCGCGATCCTGTTCCCAGAGGCGGCCATGCCGCGCCTCGAGCCACGCCGCGGACAGCTCTGGACGACTGATATGCAGCCGCAGGTTGAGCCGTTGTGCCAGGTCGTCGACGAACCGGTAGGTCTCCGGGAACAGATATCCGGTGTCGATCAAAACGATGGGTATCTCACTCGAGACGCTCGTGACGAGATGCAGTGAGACGGCGGCCGGCGCGCCGAAGCTCGACGAAAGGACGGTCTGCCCCGGCAGGTGCTGCAGCGCAAATTCGATTCGTCGAGGCGCGTCGAACGCCGCGAGCGCTGCATTCATGCTCGACAGCGCATCGGTGTCACCCGCCAGCGCCGATGAGATCAGAGAATTCGTGATCGCCACAGGAAGTCTCCGAATCGCTCTGCCGTCTGACGCTCCGCCGCGTAGCGCGCGAACAGCGGATCGAGGGCCGCCAGCATCGCGGCCTCGCCGACGTTCTCGCGGTAGAGCGTGTTAAGCCGCTGCCCGGCAGCATCACCGCCGAGGTGCAGGTTATAGCGACCCGGTGCCTTGCCGACCAGACCGATCTCGGCAAGGTAGGGTCGGGCGCAACCATTCGGGCAGCCGGTCACCCGTACGAGCAATGGCGTGCCCGCGAGACCGTGCAGCGCGAGCCGCGCCTCTATGCGCGTGATCAGGTCGGGCAGGTAGCGTTCCGCTTCCGCCATCGCGAGCGGGCACGTCGGGAGCGCCACGCAGGCCAGTGCATCGAGTCGTACTGGCGAGGCGCGCTCGTGCAGGTCGAGCCCGTGCTCGCGCACCAGCTTCTCGATTAGCGGCCGCTGTGCCGCACTGATGCCGGCGATCAACAGGTTCTGGTTCGGCGTAATTCTGAAGCTGCCCTTGTGCATCGTGGCAATCGAACGCAGGCCGCTGAGGCCGCGCACTTCCCCGGTCTCAGTCTGACGATCTGCGATGCGCCCAGCCGGGATGCGCAGCGTCAGATGCCAGTTGTCATTCTCGCCGCGAGTCCAGCCGAAGCGGTCGCCGCTGGTGCGAAACTCGAACGGGCGCGCCGGGTCGAAGTGGAGTCCCGCGCGTCGTTCAACCTCGGCACGAAACGGCCCCAGTCCCATCGTCTCGATCGTGTATTTGAGCCGTGCGTGCTTACGGTTGCTGCGGTCGCCCAAGTCGCGTTGCGTTGTGACGACTGCCTCGGCCACAGCCAGGACGTGTTCCGGGCTCACGAACCCGAGCACATCCGCGAGCCGAGGGAAGGTCGCCGCATCTCCATGAGTGACACCCAGACCGCCACCCGCCACGACGTTGAAGCCCGCCAATGCCGCCGGACCCTCCGTTTCGGGAATACCTATGAAGCCGAGATCCTGCGCGAAGACGTCGACATCGTTGTGGGGAGGAATCGCCACTGCGGCCTTGAACTTGCGCGGCAGATAGGTTGGACCATAGATGTGCTCTGTCTCTTCGTCTTCGGAAACCTTGGCGCCGTCGAGCCAGATCTCATGGTACGCGCGTGTCTTCGGCAGCAGGTGCTCCGAGATCTTCACCGCCCATGCGTGCGCTGCGGCGTGCAAGGTCGATTCGTCCGGGTTGACGCTCGCGAGCACATTGCGGTTCACGTCGCCGCAGGCTGCGATTGTGTCGATCAGCACCGCATTCATCGCCGCCAGCGTCTGCTTCAGATCTCGCTTGATCACGCCGTGCAGCTGGAACGCCTGGCGTGTGGTCAGACGTAGCGTGCCGTTCGCATGGCGCGTCGCGAGGTCATCGAGCGCGAGCCACTGCTCAGGGCTGCATACGCCACCTGGCAGGCGAGTGCGGATCATGAAGCTGTAGGCGGGCTCGAGCCTTTGCAACCGGCGTTCTTCGCGCAGGTCGCGGTCGTCCTGCTGGTAGCTGCCATGGAACTTAAGCAGGTGCGTGTCAGGCTCGGCGAGTGAGCCGGTCGCGCCGTCCTGCAGCCCTTCCGTGATCGTGCCGCGCAGCAGCCGGCTACGGCTCTTGATCCCCTCGACCGGGCTCGGTGTGGCATTGCTGGTGGTTTCGGTCATGGCTGGCTCAGTAGACGTCGCGCGCGTAACGGCGCTCATTGGCCAGCTGCGCGAGCTGAGCCTCTGCCCGTTCCTCGCTGCGCCCGCCGTGCGTGACTAGCGCGGCGCGCAGCGCGGCGTGGACGTCGCGCGCCATGTGCTGCGCGTCACCGCACACATAGATATGTGCGCCGCCTTCGATCCATTGCAGCAACTCCGCGCCCTGCTCGGTGAGGCGGTGCTGCACGTACACCTTTTCCCGCTGGTCTCGCGAGAACGCGACGTCGAGCCGGTGCAGCGTCCCGCTGCGCCGGGCTTCCAGCCACTCGGTCTGGTAGAGGAAATCGCTGGCAAAATGGCGGCCGCCAAAAAACAGCCAGTTGCGTCCGCTCGCACCCGATTCGATGCGCTGCTGCAGGAAACCCCGGAACGGCGCGACGCCGGTGCCGGGCCCGATCATGATGATGTCCCGGCTCGGGTCCGCAGGCAGGCGAAAGCGTGGGTTTGGCTCGATGTATGCGCGTAGTGGCGAATCTGTCGCGGGGTCCATTGTCGTCAGGTACCGCGACGCCGCGCCGACGCGCTGGGCGGCGCCGCGTGCGTACTCGACCGCTGCGACCGTCAGGTGTAATTCGTTGCCAACCGCCTCGCGGCTCGAGGCAATGGAGTAGAGCCGCGGGGTCAGCGGCCGCAGCGCGCGAACGAGGTCCTCCGGCGTCCAGGCTCCCGTCCAGCGCTCAAGGAGATCGAGCGGCTGCCAGTACCGGAGCAGGTCGCGCAGGCCGGTGCCGTCGTTTGTGCTGCGCAGTGCATCGAGTTCCGGACTTGCAGCCTGGCGCGCATGGGCATCCAGGAACGGACGCGACAACCGGGTAATCTCGCGGTGCTGCAGCAGCCACTCGCGCAGGGTGCGCTCGATGCCGTCCAGCGCCACGCGGCTCTCGGGGTCGGCGCCGATCGCTGCCGCGAGATCATCGGCGACGAACTGTGGATTGGCATGCCAGATCCCGACGGCGTCGCCCGGCTCGTAGTCGAGCTGCGGCGACGGCGCGGCAGCCTCTAGGTGAACGATCGCGCGCTGGCTGCCGCGCCCTGTGAGTCGCGTGGACGCGAGCAGTTCGATTTCGATCGGGTTGTCACGGCCGGCTGTTGCCGCAGATGCTACGGGAACAGTTGAAATTATCGCGATGTGCGGACTCTGGAGATGGGTGCGGGCGAGCGCGACCGCGTGCTGCGTCCAGACGTCGGCGGCGGTTTCGAAGTCTACGTCGCAATCGGCGCGAGGCGCGAGACGACGCGCGCCCAGCGTTTGCAGGCGCTCATCGAGCTGCCGGCCCGTCTCGCAGAACTTCGGGTAGCCTGAGTCGCCTAGCGATAGGACGGAATAGCTCAATCGCTCCAGCCGCTGAGCTTTGCGTCCGTTCAGGAAGTCGAACAGCTCCCGGGCATCGTCGGGCGGTTCGCCGTCGCCGTGCGTGCTGGCGACGACATACAGCAAGCGTTCGGCAGCGAGCTCGCGTGGACGAAAGTCAGCAGTGCTGACAATGCGTGCAGAAAGGCCCTGTGATTCGAGCTGCCGGTGCAGGCGCTCAGCGATTCGCCGACCGTTGCCGGTTTGTGACGCGAACAGCACGGTGGCGTGTGCGGCGGACTCGGTCGATGCCGCGACACCCGGATCGAAAGCTGTTGTGTCGGCAGCCTGCTCTCGCTCGGCAGCGATGCCGACGAGAAAGCCGGCCATGTAGCGCAGCGCCGAAGCGTTTACGCCGCGGCTCAGGTTCAGCAACGCTGCTTCGCGTGCCGGTTCGATCGGCATTGGCGAAAGCCGCGCCTGATTCGCGTTCTTCATCTAAGCATTATTGATAACAAGAGTGAGTGTAAGTGGCAAAAGCTCATATCACTATGGGTATGTATTCCGCGCATTCAGGCATGCGAGCCTTGCGCCACATGCTCAGCTCGACGAGGGTATCCGAGCGAAGTTGATGGCCATGAGTGCGGCGACCAGCGACCGGCTTCTGCGCGAGGTCCGTTCCGTCTCCGGCCGCAGTCGAGTCCGGAGGACGCCGACAGCGCTACGCAAGCGTGTGCCTGTTCGCACGTTCGTCGACTGGCACGAGCCTGTTCTGCGTTTCATGGAGATGGATCTGGTCGCGCACTGCGGCGACGTCGCAGCCGGATCGAGCGCAGATCAAGCCTCCGCGGCACTGGCGGACGCGCCCTGATGCGTTTGAATCAGCTTGGCCGCGAGTCTGCACGTGCTTGGAAAGGGACCCCGACCTGACGGTGTTGGAGCTGTACGAGCGCCTTGAACACGAGAGCCCAGGCGCCTTGCGTGCCGGTCAGCTACGCACGCTACCGCGTCGTCTCAAACAATGGCGTACGAAAATGCCGCGCCGACTGGTATTCGGTGCGCGGGACGGTGCGGATTCTGTTGCAACGCCTCGGGTCGCATGATCGCAGAACGTCTCGGCAAAGAGCTTCTGCCGCCTTCGGCGGCAGACTGCATTTCCCTACGACGAGGGTCAATCGATGAACCGAAAACAAGCCCCATCCAAGACCGCTTCGCTAACATTCGGCCTGAGGCAGCCCGGTAACCTTCTCGGTTGAGGCAATACGCCGGCAGGAATCGTTGACGTCAGACAGACACATCACTTCCCTATGACGGCCAGCGACTTCCGAAACCGACCGGCACGCTGACGCGAAACTCGCGTGCGGCCTCCGGGCCGCCCCCAACGTGCAGACCAGCGACAGGCCGTGCCGCGGCCTTTAATCTTGCTGTCGCTCCAATTCTCGTCGCTGGCCGTCTCTGGACAATTCCCTAGCGCTCACTTGCCTTCGTTCCCGGAATCCTTGGGTGACTCCTCGACCACACCCCGGATCACTTCCCGATATCCCTCGAATCGTAACGAGACGGGCGCCAGAAGTCCCAGGGAGTCGATGTCGCGACGATAGTTTTTTGCCAAGGGCGTATGTGGCCAGCCACAGGCGAAGACGCCGCTCGCGGCTTCTGGCGAAGCTCCTCGCCTTCTCGTTTTCAGAACCCTCTTTCAGACTTATAGAGTTATCAGGAGTTAGGTCCGAGGCCGTAGGACACCCTGTCCTGTCTGGTAGGACAGCGGCGGCCAGATACTTCTCTTCGATCTTGACCCCATCCGGGACGCTGGCCCACAGTTCACCGTGATGCTTGGACTTCCCCTCTGGCGCGAGCACCAGCCACCCGTCCCTGATCGCCTCTGCCCGGTGCTTGAGGACGGTCGCCTTGTTCTGGTACGTGGTCTCCCCGATTGTCCGCGCCCCGGCCCAGCAGCCGCTGCCGTTGCCTTGCATGAAGCGCATGTGGCCAACCAAGGCGAGCCGGGTTTCCCGGTCCTTCGGCCCGTCTTTGCTGAGGGTGTCAGCGACTCTCGGCCACGTACCGTTGCAGTTCCTGGGTGGTGATGTAACTCCGCCGACCGTCCTTCTGGGTCTTGATGTGCCCCGTGCGGATCCGCTCGTACAGCGTGGCGCGGCTCTGGCGGAGAATGCGTGCCGCTTCGAGGATATCGAAGCGGAGCTCATTGCCCGTGCAGCATTGGATGCAATGCGCAAGCCGGCCTGAGTCGCAACCCTATCTGCCCGAACGCACGCGATGTGGCGTACGGATGCTGATCAGTCGCCGCAGGTTAGGGGTGCGGCGTGATCGCGATCAGGGTGATCTGTCCTTTGACTGGCCCGTAACACCAGAAGAGGCGATATGCTCCGGGCGTTCGATTCTGCACATAGGCCTCGAACACCTTCTCCTGACTGTCGTAAGGATTCTCGATTGAGCTGTACTCGTGAGTTTGAAGGCTTGGGTGCCGTGGATCTTGCAGCAGCAACGCTACGCACTTGTTAACTTGCTTGAATAGACCCTCGGCCTTGCTCGCCTTCGTCTTCCTGTTTTTTTGTCGGTGTCGCAGCGATGTTGCAGCCGCCGTCTGCAGTTCGAAAAATTTTGTGGCCGCTTGGTCGGTCCATTGCGGCTCGAACGGCATTCTGCACCCTAAAGCTGATCGGCCAATTCGGCTGCAGCCTCAAGGCTGGGTTTCTTTGCAAACTTGCGCCCTCGCGCCTGCTGAAGGCCACGGCGAACGGCAGCGAGCGCGACGTCATTCTCGTATAGCCAGGCCTCACGCTCTGGGATGACTCGTGCGAGCCGAATCAGAACCTCGCCCGCACCCCGTTGCTCGACGATGACGGTTCGGTTGGCAAACGCTTCGCCCAGCGTGAGCCGCCCCTTCGCATCTACATTTTTGGTTTGTGCTGCTTCTTTCATCGAAAAATGCTAGCCCACAAACCCACTATGGTCAAGTGGGCAACTGGCTTCGACTATGTCAACCCAAAACAGCCCGAACGCACGCGATTTGGCTTGCCGATGTTGATCATTCGCCGCGTAGCCTGCGGGGTCCCTGTCAGGTTTCGGCACGCGCCTCATGCCCGCCGCCGCCCGTGCGCAGCGGCCACGCGCGCCGTCCTTCATCGAGCCCGCGGGCTACACGCAGCATCGCCCCGAGGCCACGCTGCTGTATCGGCTGATCGAGCGGCACTATCCGGATTTCCGTGAGCTGCGAGCAAGGGAAGGTCGATCCCTTCCCGACTACGTGGCGCAGGAGTTCGATGCCTATCTGAAGTGCGGCCGGCTGGAGGAAGGATTCCTGCGCGTGCGCTGCGGCAGTTGCCACGCCGATAAGCGGGTGGCGTTCTGCTGCAAGAAGCGCGGGTTTTGTCCCTCCTGTGGCGCGCGTCGCATGGCCGAGACCGCTGCACTGCTCGCTGATGAAGTGCTGCCAGAACGCCCGCTGCGACAGTGGGTGCTGTCGTTCCCCATTGCCTTGCGGTTTCTGCTGGCGACGGATCCGGATTCGCTGACGCTGGTATTGCGCACCGTCTACCGCGCGATCGCGGGCTATCTGCTTCAGAAGGCGGGGCTCGCCCGCGCCATAGGCCACCCCGGCGCGGTGACGCTGATCCAGCGCTTCGGTTCGGCGCTGAACCTGAACATTCACTATCTACATGATCTTTCTCGACGGGGTGTATCTGCCGGTCGAAGACGCGCCGCCGGTGTTTCGGCATGTGTCCGCGCCGACCGGCACCGAGTTGCATGAGTTGGTGCAGCGGATCGCCGCGCGCATCGCCCGGGTGATGGAGCGCCGTGGCCTGATCGAGCGCGACCTGGAGAACGCCTGGCTGGCCACGCAGGGAGCGGAAGGTCCGCTGGATGATCTGATCAGCCACTCCATCACCTACCGGATCGCGGTGGGTCCGCGCGCCGGACAGAA
>Ga0335394_10006554_pt1 | contig 13130 bp, 7 predicted proteins | sample MAT03_FD_205741 | JGI IMG/M metagenome (GOLD analysis project Ga0335394, IMG submission 205741) | Freshwater microbial communities from Lake Fryxell liftoff mats and glacier meltwater in Antarctica - MAT-03 (spades assembly) (version 2) ...
GCCGAGGCCAAGAAGCGAATCAAGGCGCGCGAGCAGACCCGAAAGGGCCCCAAAACCGACGCTGAGACCGACCCGTTCTGATCGTCCCCGCGCGGGGGAAGCCGCTACGGGCTACGCCCTGCGCGTCTTCCCCCGCGCGATCAAACCAGTACCCGAGGAGGCCAACGAAGCAAACCAAGAACTAAACTTATCCACAGCTGACGATCCCAAAGTCGGCTTCCACCCCTGGCTCTATATTCGGTCGGCGCGGTGGCTCAGATTTGAATCGGCGCCGACAGACAAGCACGAACGGGCGCCAGGCGAAGAAGCGCCGATCGGCCTCATCCTGTGCGCGGCGGCCGACGCCGAGCAGGTGGAACTGCTCCAGCTCGATGCCAAGTCCATTCGCGTCAGCGAGTACCTCACCGCCTTGCCGCCGCTGCCGATGCTGCGCGAACGGCTGCACCAGGCGATGGAGCACGCCAGGGAACAGGCGGCTCGGCGCCTGCCTGACGCGGGGGGCCGCTTGTGATGCACGATGACCATCCGCCCCAGGCCATCCTCGACCTGGTGGACAGCATGCGCGAGCTTGAACAACGGGCGGCGCTGCAATACCGGCCAGTGGTAGACGACATCCTGTGGACCGGCAGTCGCGAGGTCCAGCACATCGAGCACACGCTGGATGGTCTGTTGGACTTCTGTGGGCACGCGCCCGTAGTGCTGATGTACCGGCAGCTATGCCGGCACTACTGGCAGGTTGACCCAGCGGCCACGGCGTTCTACATCAATGCCTACCGCGAACGGTGGGACAGTGATGAGCCGGAGGACTTGGCGTGATCGGCGATCTCAAGCCGCATGCGGCCTACAAGGACTCGGGCCTGCCGTGGCTGGGTTCCATCCCGGCGCACTGGTCCCTTCTGCGGGCCAAGCGCCTCTTCTGCGAAGTGGATGAGAAATCCAACACTGGCAAAGAGGAGCTGCTGTCGGTATCGCACCTTACGGGTGTGACGCCGCGCCGGCTGAAGACCGTCACCATGTTCATGGCCGAGTCGAATGTAGGCCACAAAGTGTGCCGTCCGGGCGACCTGGTCATCAACACCCTGTGTGGTGGCGAACGCCGCGACGAAGCGGTCTTTGACGACGTGGCCCCTCTAAGCCACCCGTGCGGTGGCGAACCGTCGGCTTGTCTGTACCCACCACGGCGGGCGCCTCTAAGCCACCCGTGCGATGGCGAACATCGACGAGCTGGCCGGCGAGCGGTTCGACGAGCCTCACTGCCGAGCCCATCGAGACCTCGTTCGCCGAGGTAGCCGGCCTGATCGAGCAGGCCCGTTAGCGGGCCTACCGAGCAGTTGACAGCGAGCTTGTCGGCCTGTACTGGCGCATCGATGAGTACATCAGCGCCAAGTTGGCCGCGGCTGTCTGGGGCGAAGGAGTGGTGGATCGCCTGGCCCAACACCCTGGCGCGCACGATGACGGGGCAGCGCGGCTGCACGCGGCGCAACCATTACGGCGTGCCGTTCATCAACACCGCTACTGCCAGGCCTGATCGCCACCGGCATCACGCACCATATCGTGTTGATCCTGTAACGGAAACCCAGGCCAGGTCGAATAGACCTGGCCTACCAAGACAGCCTCCAGACAACCAACAGTCGCCATCGGCGCAATCGAAATGTCAATTTAGATGTCTTGTCATAACGCATTTGAAAGCGCTATATTTGAGCCTTGCAAGCTTCGCGGGGTTCGTCATGTCCACCTCTTCTCTTCGACTTGTCCGCCTAGCTCCTGACCCACTGGGGCTGTACGTTCGCGCTGGGCGCCTTGATCAGAAGGACCTCCAGAGCTTCATCTCGTCGGGATCGGAAGCGTTCACGGGCGTCGTCTTCGAGGCCACCCACACCGATAGAGGCATGCCATGAGCAACGCGATTGCACGCCGCCTGGAAGCTATCCAGACCAAGGGAGCCATGCGGTCATCCGACGTAGCCAACGTCTTGAACGTACGGCCAGAGACCGTTTCCCGATGGAACAAGGGCAAGGCCCTGCCGCACGCCAGCACCGAGAAGCAGCTCCTAGAACTGGAGTTCGTCATCGACAAGCTCGCCGACATCTACGAGCCGCACGACGCGCGGCTGTGGCTCTTCGCCCGCCAGCGCCTACTAGAAGATCAGGTGCCAGCGGAGTTGATCCAGCAGGGCCGCGTTGACGAAGTCCTGGCATCGGTCAACCAGCTGCTCGACGGCGTGCATCTGTGAGGCCTGGGCAGCAGGATGATCCACGACCCAGACTTGATAGACCAGCTGGACGCGCTACCGAAGGAGACCTTCGACGGTGAGGTTTTCCGGGGTACACGGCAGAGCCTCGACCCTCTGGCCAGCTCGTACAGCGGCGGCCGTTGGATGCGACGTGACGGCGCCGGTGTGCTCTACACCAGCCTGGCCCGCGAGGGTGCCCTGGCCGAAATCTCGTTCCTCTGGGGTCAACTCACCCCGCGCCCGACCAAGCCGGTCATGCTGCACACGCTGCGCGTTATGGCCCACCGCACGCTGAAGCTCGTCAGAGCTGATCTTGAAACGCTCGGCGTGCCAGAGAGCGTCTATGGCGGCGTCAACATGCCGCGCACCCAAGAGATCGGCGCGGCCGTCGAGTTCCTGGGCTGTGACGGGCTGATTGCCCCGTGCGCAAGGTGGAGCTGCGACAACCTGGTCCTGTTTCTGGATCGGATGGGGGTCGATGCAAGCCTGGAGATCGTTCAAAGCGAGGCCGTCGACTGGGTCAACTGGGCGACGGCACGCGGACTGATCGCCTAACGTTCTTCAGCAACCGAGTGTCGCTTTGAGGGAAAGCTGAGCCACCCGTGCGGTGGCGACCACGTTGTCCAAGGCCGATGCGCCGGGCACGTTGATCAACTTCCGGCTGTGCTGCGGAGGGCACCTGGCGCATGCGCTAGGGCGACCGGACGGGGACCGTTGAGCTGCGATCACGCCGCGTGCGGCACTCGGCGCTCACTCGTCGGAGTCCGCGGCAGCTCGCGGACCTGCAGGCCGAGGTGCATGAGGATCCGCTCGATCACCGCCGATTCCAGAATGGCCGCGACGATCTTGAGCTGCCCACCGCAGTTCGGGCCGTGCTCCAGGTCGATCTGGAACATCAGCCTGAGCAACCGCGCCCAGCTCATGCATGCCGGCTGGCGGTGCGTGCAAGTTGGCTCGGCCGCGGTGTGCTCCGATACGCTGGCGTGCCCATCTGGCCTTGTCGGCACCAGCGCCGCCAATCGCTCCATGAACTCCAGCGGCGAGATCACGAAATGCGTAGTGCCGTCGCGCCAGGGCGTCTTCAGCCCTGAGTACCACCTGCCTGGCGTTGTCGATCTGAACACGCTCGTTGGCCAACGCCGGGAGGGACCACGCGTGGCTCGCTCAGGATTCGAGCTTCTGGCGTGCCATGCTCGGCCGCAAGGAGAATTCAACGCTGTGCAGAACAACTTCAAGCCCGGACTGCTGATCCTGCACGGGAACCGCCTCGAGCAACTCACCGAGGCCGTCCTGTCCTGGGTGGCCCGCCATCCGCTGGGGCCGCTGGAGGAGGAAGTCTTCCTCGTTCAAAGCAACGGCATGGCCGAGTGGCTGAAGATGGAGATCGCCTCGGCCCACGGCGTCTGTGCCGCCACCCGCGTCGAGTTGCCGGCTCGCTTTATCTGGCGCGCTTACCGAGCGGTTCTCGGCCGCGCCGCGGTGCCGACGTTCTCGCCGCTGGACAAGCTGCCGTTGACCTGGCGGCTTATGAAACTCCTCCCAGAACTGGCCACTCAGCCTGGCTTCGAGCCCGTCGCCGGCTTCCTCGGCGACGGTGACCCGTCCCGGCGCCATCAACTCGCGCAGCGGCTGGCCGATCTGTTCGACCAGTATCAGGTCTACCGCAGCGACTGGCTGCAGGATTGGGGCGCCTGCCAGGACGTCATTCGATCGGCCACGCCTGAAGGCGCAGGACCCGCCGTGCCTGTGCCGGCTGAGCAGGCCTGGCAGCCGGCGCTGTGGCGCGCAGCGCTTCAAGAGCTGAGCGAGCAGGAACGCGCCGCAGCGCGTGCCGTGCTGCATGAACGGTTTATCCAGACGCTGGGCGCGGCCGGCGGATCGCGGCAAGGCCTGAACCTGCTCAACCTGCCCCGGCGCATCGTGCTCTTCGGCACCACCCACATCCCGCGCCAGACCCTCGAAGCCGTCGCGGCGCTTTCGACGCACTGCCAGGTGCTGATGGCCGTGCCCAACCCCTGCCGCTACCACTGGGCCGACATCATCGACGGGCGCGAGCTGCTGCGATCAGCCCAGCGGCGACACGCCTTGCGAGCTGGCCGTGACCTGTCCATCGTGCCTCTGCAAGACATGCATGCGCACGGCCATCCGCTGCTGGCCGCCTGGGGACGCCAGGGGCGCGACTTCGTGCGCCAGCTCGATGCCTTCGACGACGTCCAGCAGGCCCGCCAGCGCTTCGAGGTGCCCAGGGTCGACCTCTTCGACGATGGTGAGGGCACAACGCTGCTGGGCCAGGTGCAGGCCCGCATCCGCGATCTGACTCCGTTGGCCGAGCACGCGCGGACCGACGTTCCCGCGGGCGATCGCTCGATCGTCTTCCACGTCGCCCACAGCGCCCAGCGCGAGGTCGAGATCCTGCACGACCAGTTGCTGCACCTGTTCGCCCACCCGCCCGGGGGCCAAGTGCTGAACCCGCGCGACGTGGTGGTCATGGTCCCCGACATCGACAAGTTCGCGCCGGCCATCCGCTCGGTTTTCGGCCAGCACGCCCGCACCACTGCGCGCTGCATCCCGTGGGGCATCAGTGACCAGCGAGACCGCGGCCACCACCCGTTGCTGGTGGCCCTGGAATGGCTGCTGCGCGCGCCGCAGCAGCGCTTCGGCGTGAGTGAACTGCGCGACCTGCTGGACGTGCCGGCGGTGGCCAGGCGCTTTGGGCTCCATCCCGAGGATCTCCCCGCCCTGGTCGCCTGGATCGACGGCGCTGGTATCCGCTGGGGGCTCAGCGCGGCCCAGCGGCAGAGCCTGGACCTCGCAGCCTGCGGCGAGCAGAACACCTGGGCCTTCGGTCTGAGGCGCATGTTGATGGGCTACGCGACCGGTGAGCTCGCCGCTGCCGGCGGATTCGACGGCATCGAGCCTTACGCCGAAGTGGCCGGCCTGTCCGCCGGCCTGGCGGGTACGCTGGCCGACCTATTGCGCGTGCTTGAGGTCTGGTGGAGCGACGCCCGGTCAGCGCGCTCGCCGGTGCGCTGGGGTGAACGTCTGCGCGGCCTGACGGGAGCTTTCTTCGCAGCAACCGACGATGCCGATCGGGCACTGCTTGCCGCGCTGGACGACGCGCTCGGCGCCTGGCTCCACGCCTGCGAGGCCGCTGCGTTCGATGCGGCGGTGGATCTCGCCGTGGTTCGCGAGGCCTGGCTCGAAGCCGTCGACGAGCCTGGTGTCTCCCGGCGCTTCAAGGCCGGCGGCGTCACCTTCTGCACGCTGCTGCCGCTGCGCGCTATTCCCTTCGAAGTCGTGTGCCTGCTGGGCATGAACGACGGCGACTATCCGCGTCGCAGCGCTCGCAGCGACTTCGACCTCATGGCCTTGCCCGGCCAGGCGCGACCCGGCGACCGGTCGCGGCGTGACGACGATCGCCAGCTGATGCTGGATGCCCTGCTGTCGGCGCGCCGGGTGCTCTACCTCGGCTGGGCCGGGCGCAGCCAGCGCGACAACCAGGAGCAGCCGCCTTCCGTGCTGGTGGCCCAGTTGCTGGACTACCTCGCTGCGGGCTGGGGACCGGATGTTGTCAGGCATCGCACCACCGAGCATCCGCTGCAGCCCTTCAGCCGACGTTACTTCGAGGCCGCGGGCGCGGCCGATGTGGGCGGTCTCTTCACGTATGCCAGCGAGTGGCGCGCGGCGCACGCCGAACCGGTCGAGGCTGTGGCCTCTGCGGCCCTCGCTGCTCTTGCGGCCGCAGGCGCCACGCTCGAGGCTGCCGGCGCGGCCGATCCGGGTACCCGGCTGACCGTCGCCGTCCTGGCCAACTTTCTGCGCAATCCGGTGAAGGAGTTCTTCCGTCATCGTCTGCAGGTGTCGTTCGACGAGCGCGACGCCGCCGCGGAGGACGACGAGGCCTTCACCAGCGCCGGGCTCGAGCGCTGGGCGCTGCTGGACGAGGTGCTGCGCGAGTCGCGCCGGCAGCTCGAACACGCCAGTCCTGCGTCGGGCGAGCCCCAGGCGCTCGCCGCAATCGTCCAGGCGCAAGTGGCGCGCCTGAAGCGGGCAGGGCGCTTGCCGATGGCCGGGCCCGGGCGTCAGGTCGAGACCGAGCTCGTGCACACCCTCGTCCCGATGGTGACGCAGTGGCAGACGCTGCTCGACGAGCATCCTCAGGCGCGTGACAAGCAACCGCTGCACTGGGCCCCTTCCGATGACCCCGATGTCGTGCTCGACGACTGGCTGGTGGGCATCAGGTCTACCGGCGAGGCCGCCGCCCATGTGGTCTGGATCGACCTGCAGGCCAGCAAGGTCGCCGACAAGAAGGTCGAGAACGCGCGCGCCGACAAGATGCTGACCGCCTGGGTGCGTTGCCTGGCCTCGGCCGCCTGTGGGCAGCCCGCAGGCGGCATCGTTGTCGGAGCCGATGCCTTTGTGCAAGTGACGCCACCGGCGCGCGACGCGGCGCTCTCGACCCTCGGTAGTCTGTTGCGAGCCTGCCGGGATGGCCTGAAAGGAGACGCACCGTTGCCGACGGCGGTACGCACCGGTCTGGCGTTCCTGAAGGATCCCGCAAAGGCGAGGACCACGTACGAAGGCAGCGACTTCGGTGGTCCGCCCGGCGAGGGCAGCGAGGCTTGCCTGGCGCGCCTGTATCCCGACTATGCGGCGCTGTCAGGCCAGGCGGGTTTTGACGCGGCAACACGGTTGCTCTATGGGGACTATCAAGCCTGGCTGGACGGTCACGTGATCGTCACGGCCCTGCCTGACAGCGCCGACTTTTCCGAAGGCGACGATGAATAACTTGCTGAAAGTAACGTGCTGAACCCCCTGACCCTGCCGCTGAGCGGCAGCCAACTCATCGAAGCCAGTGCGGGCACCGGCAAGACCTGGACCATTGCCGCGCTCTACCTGCGGCTGGTGCTCGGCCACGGCGGCGAGGCGCAGGGGTTTGCGCGGCCCTTGGTGCCCGGTGAGATCCTGGTCATGACCTTCACGAAGGCCGCCACGCGCGAACTCTCTGACCGCATCCGCCGGCGCTTGGTGGAAGCGGCAGCCTGCTTCCGCGGTGAGGCGCAGCCGCACCCGGACGACACGTTCCTGCCGGGCCTGCTGGAGGTGTTTCCGGCCGGCACTGAGCGCCAGGCAGCCGCGTGGCGGCTGGCGATGGCCGCCGAGGCGATGGACGACGCGGCCGTCTACACGATCGACGCCTGGTGCCAGCGAATGCTGCGTGAGCACGCCTTCGACAGCGGCTGCTTGTTCGACGAGGAGCTGCAGGCCAACGAGGCCGCGATGCGGGCCGAGGCGGCGCGTGACTACTGGCGTCAGCAGGTCTATCCGCTGAGCGACGAGGTGCTGGCCGTCGCACTGGCGAAGTGGTCGGACGTCGATGCCCTCGTCGAAGACGTCAGGTCGCTCATCGACATGCCCCTGCCACCTGGGGCGGGGCAGGGCAGTTTGGCCGAGTGCATCCTCCGATCCGGAGAAGAGCGGGCCCAGGCGCTGACCGCGCTCAAGTCGGGCTGGACCCGGCAAGCGGACGAGATGATCGTCTGGCTGGAGGCGCAGTGGGCTCGCAAAGACTGCCCGATCAATAAAAAGTCGCTCGGCGTGGCGAACGGAAAACGCTGGCTCGCGGCATTGAAAGACTGGGCTGCAGACCCTGCCGGCGAAACCCTGGTGCTGGGCGTGGGCGCGCAACGACTGACCCGTCAGGGCGTGATCGACGCCTTCACTCCCGGCATGTCGACCGACGTACCGGCCGTGTTTGCCGCGTTTGCAGCATTGATGGCGGCATTGCCGACGCTGCCTGAACTCGGGCCGTCACTGCGCGCCCACGCTGCCGCACGCGTGGTCGAGCGCGTGCAGCATCTCAAGGCCCAGGCTGGCGCCTTCGGCTTCGCGGACATGCTCGACCGCCTCCACGCAGCGCTGGACGAGACGGTCCACGGCGCGAAGGCACACCGGCTGCGCCAGCGCATCACGCAGCAGTACCCGGCGGCGCTGATCGACGAGTTTCAAGACACGTCCCCGGTGCAACTCGGCATCTTCGACCGGCTCTACCGCATCGCAGACAACGACCCGTCGACCGCGCTGCTGCTGATCGGGGATCCCAAGCAGTCGATCTACGGGTTCCGGGGCGCCGACATCCGCAGCTACCTGGGCGCCCGGCTGGCGACTAGCGGGCGGCATCATGTGCTGGGCACCAACCACCGCTCCACGAACGCGCTGGTCGGGGCCGTGAATTTCATCTTTCAGGCGGGCGAAGAGCGTGCTGGTGAGGGCGCGTTCATGTTCGGGCGGGTCTTGGCAAATGGAGCGGCCGATGGGGCGGCCGGTGGGGCCCCTGTGCCAGGTGAACCGACCACGACCGGGTCTGCACTGCCCTTCGTCGAAGTGAGTGCCAAGGGGCGCGACGAACGCTTGGTCACTTCGGCCGGCGGCGTGCCGGCCGTCACGGTGACCGTCGATGGCGAACTGCGCGGCAAGCCCGCCAGCCGCGAACTGTTCGCGGCGCTCTGTGCGGAACGGATCGTCTGCCTGCTCAACGACGCCGGGGCCGGATTCGAACAGGACACCAAGCCGTTCCAGCGCCTGAAACCGGCCGACATCGCCGTCTTGGTCCGCACGGGGACCGAGGCCGCTGCCGTCAGGCTCGCCCTGCGTCAGCGCGGTGTCGCGTCGGTGTACCTGTCGGACAAGGACACGGTTTTTGAGACCGACGAAGCGGCGGACCTGCTGCGCCTGCTCCAGGCCGTCGCGGCGCCACGTGACGTGCGCCTGGCGCGTGCGGCGCTGGCGACATCTTTGCTCGGATCGACGCTCGAGGAGTTGGTGGCGCTGTCCCAGGATGAGGAACTCTTCGACCGCCAGTGCGACCTGCTGCGTTTGCTCAACGCGACCTGGCAGACGCAGGGTGTGCTGGCGATGGTGCGCCGGGCGCTGCACGGCTTCGGCCTGCCGGCGCGGCACCTGGCGTCGCCGGATGGCGAGAGGCGCCTGACCAACGTGCTGCACTTGGCCGAGTTGCTGCAGGCCGCCAGCGCCCAGGTCGAGGGCGAGCATGCCCTTATCCGCTGGCTGTCGCAGCAGATCGAGGACGGTGCTGCCGGGCAGGGCGGCGGCGACGAGCAGGTGCTGCGGCTGGAGAGCGACGCCGACCTGGTGAAGGTCGTCACCGTGCACAAGTCCAAGGGCCTGGAGTACCCGCTGGTCTTCCTGCCGTTTGCAGCGCATTTCAGGGGCGTGGAACGAAGGAACACCTCGGAGGTGAAGCTGGTCGACGAGCAGGGACTTCGACGCTTGTCGCTGTCGCCGACCGACGAGCAACTGCAGGCGGCCGACAAGGATCGCCAGCGGGAAGACCTGCGGCTGCTGTACGTCGCTTTGACTCGGGCGCGCCACGCGCTGTGGGTGGGCGCGTCGGCGCTGAGGATCGGCAAGGGCCGGGAATGCATTTGGCACCGCAGTGCCATCGGCTACCTGGTGTCGGGCACGGCCGTGAAGCTGCCCGAGCAGGTCGTGCAGGATTTGCAGAGCCTGGCCGCGGGATGTCACGAGATCAGGGTTGAAATGGTCGATACGGCCGAGTCTGTCGATGGGGCCGACGTATCACCCATGCCCCCGATGACGCGCCTGAAGTCCCGCGCGGCACCGGCTCCGCTGGCCCCCGCGCCGGCCTACGAAGCCCTCTTCGATCAAAACTGGTCGATCAGCAGCTACTCTGCGCTGGTTCGCGATGCGGCTCGAGGCCCGATGGGCGGTGCAGCGGAGCTGCCCACACGCATCGTGCGGGACGACGAGCCGGCCGAGGCCGATGCCGGAACCGCCGAAGCACGGCGGCCGGCGGACCAGTCCTGGCACCGGTTTCCTCGCGGCGCCTTCGCGGGCAATTTTCTGCATGACCAGCTGGAGTGGCTGGCCGGCGACGGCTTTGCTCTCGATGCGAACCCGTCGCTGCAGCAAGGGCTGATTCGCCGTTGCGAGCGGCAGGGTTGGGGGCACCGCTCGGCCGATGTCGTGGACTGGCTGAAACAGGTCTGCACGACGCCGGTGCCGGCCCTGGGCATTCCGCTGTCGGGCCTGCGCACCCTGGCGCCCGAGATGGAGTTCTGGTTCCCGAGCGATGGCCTGCGCGCCAGCGCCGTGGACCGCCTGTGTCGTCAGCACATCCAGCCCGGCCAGGCGCGGCCGGTGCTTCCCGAACGTGCACTGCAGGGCATGCTCATGGGCTTCGCCGACCTGGTCTTCGAGCACGAAAGTCGTTACTGGGTGCTGGATTACAAATCGAACGCCCTGGGCGGCCGGGACGCCGACTACACGCCCGGCGCGATGGAGGCCGCCATGCTGCAGCACCGCTACGACGTGCAGGCCGTGCTGTACATGCTGGCCCTGCACCGTCTGCTCAAGGTGCGGCTCGGGCCAGCCTACGACCCGGCGCAGCATCTGGGCGGCGCGATCTACCTCTTCCTGCGTGGCGTCAACAGCGCCACGGGTGGGTGCTGCCACGTCCCCCCGCCGGTGGAGCTGATCGAAGCGCTGGACGCGACGCTCGTGCCGTCGACCGGGATCGCGAGCGGCGTCGCAACCAGCATCGCGAGCGGGGAGGCTGCATGACGCCCACCGCGATGCTGGCCTTGTTGCAGGGCTGGCGCGACGCGGGCTGGCTGCGTCGGCTGGATCTCGCCTTTGCGGAGTTCATTCACCAGCTGGATCCTGGCGCCCCGGCGAGCTTGCTGCTGGCCAGTGCGCTGCTCGCGCAGCTGGAAGGCAGGGGCCACAGTGGCCTGCCCTTGAAGGCGTTGATGCTGGAGCCCGATGCACTGCTCGGCTGGCCCGCCGAGTCGGGTGAGGATCTGAAGGCGGCGCTGGCGGACTGGCCGACCGACGCGTCGACGCTGAGGGCCGCCTGGTCGGCGCGGCCGGTCCTGCAGCTGGATCCGTCCGACGAATCTGGTGCGTCGCCACTGGTGCTCTGCGGCGACCTGCTGTATCTGCGCCGGTACTGGCGTTATGAATCGCGGGTGGCGTTGCAGATCCGGTCCAGGACGCGGCGCGTCGACAGTGCTGACAACTCTTCAGCGGCCGTTGACGCTGTTGCGGCCAGAGACCTGCTCGATCAGCTGTTCCCGCCCCAGGTTCCGCCCACGACGGACTGGCAGAAGGTGGCCTGCGCGCTCGCCTTGCGCGGGCGCTTGACGCTCATCACGGGTGGCCCGGGCACCGGCAAGACTTACACGGCGGCCCGGCTGCTCGTGCTGCTCCAGTCGCTGCACAACGGGCCGCAACCCCTGCGCGTGGCGCTTGCCGCACCGACCGGCAAGGCCGCGGCGCGCCTGCGCCAATCCATCGACATCGCGTTGCAGGACTTGCGGCAGCAGCTCGGGGCATCGCTGCCGCTGGACGGGTGGGCGGCACAGCTCGCACCGGCGCGCACCTTGCATTCCTTGCTGGGCGGCCGGCCGGGGACACGTCGGTTCAGGCACGACGCGGCGAATCCGCTCGAAGTCGACGTGCTCTTCGTCGACGAAGCATCGATGGTGCACCTGGAGATGATGGCGTCGCTGCTGGAGGCGATGCCGGTCGGCGCCCGCGTGGTCCTGCTCGGCGACAAGGACCAGCTCGCGTCGGTCGAGGCGGGTGCGGTGATGGGCGACTTGTGCGAGGGGGGCGATGCCATGGCGGTCAAGGACGCCATGGAAGCTACCAGAGCCCCGACCGGCTACCGGCCGGACACCGCGCAGTGGGTCCACGACGTCGCGGGCCAGTCTCTGCCGGACGCCGTGCTCGGCGACGGTGCCGACCTGGCCCAGCAGACGGTGGTGCTGCGAGAGAGCCGGCGTTTCGCCGGACCCATCGGGCAACTCGCCCTGGCCGTGAATCGCGGCGACGGTGCTGCCGCAATCGATCTGCTGCACAGCACTCCCGATGGCGATGGGACCTTGATCGAGGCACGGGATGCCAGCGTCATCCCACCGGTGGCCATCGGCGGCAGGCCCGGTGCGCCGGGCGGCTACCGCGCCTATCTGGAGACCCTGGCCCAGCGCCCGGTTGATGCCGCGGACTTCGATGCTTGGGCGAAGGCGGTGCTGCGCAAGTTCGATGGTTTCCGGGTCCTGTGCGCGGTGCGCGAAGGGCCCTGGGGGGTGGCCGGGCTCAACGAAGCCATCGAGAGGGCGCTTGCGGAGCAGGGGCTGCTGCAGCGGCGCGCAGAGTGGTACGAGGGCCGGCCCGTCATGGTGACGCGCAACGACGCCAGCCTGGGGGTCTTCAACGGCGACATCGGTATCGTGCTCCGTTCGCCTGCGGCCGAAGGATCGCTGCGCTGCTACTTTCTGGACGGCGAGGAACTCCGCTCGGTCTCGGTGGGCCGCCTGGCCGATGTGGTGACTGCCTTCGCGATGACGGTGCACAAAAGCCAGGGCTCCGAGTTCGACCACGTGCTGCTGGTGTTCCCCGACGAGGACATGCCGGTGTTGACGCGCGAGCTGGTCTACACCGGCATCACGCGCGCCAGGCAGGCGCTCACGCTGGTGACCCGACATGCGGGCAGCCTGGCTGCGGCAGCAAGTCGCCAGACACGCAGGGTCAGCGGCCTGAGGACGATGCTCGACCGCGACACTTGAGGGTAGGGGTGGGGAGGCTTCGCGTCTCGCTGCCGCTGGTCTCTCAACACTGTTGAGAGTCTTGGCAGGTTCGGCGCGGGGCGCTCAAATGGGCCGCGGTGCGTCGAAAGTTTGGTTTCGGTGATCACCCGGCCAGCGAGCCGAAGGCCGTGCTGCTGGACCAGAAAGCAGCCGCTCGTGGGGACCCGCCACCGGCCATCAGGAGTCGGTCGTGGCCGGCCGCTTCCGGGGAGCCTGCTACCTGCCACGGCAGTGGAACGAAGGCGGTCAATGCCGCGAAGGAG
>Ga0335394_10006555_pt1 | contig 13130 bp, 16 predicted proteins | sample MAT03_FD_205741 | JGI IMG/M metagenome (GOLD analysis project Ga0335394, IMG submission 205741) | Freshwater microbial communities from Lake Fryxell liftoff mats and glacier meltwater in Antarctica - MAT-03 (spades assembly) (version 2) ...
CACGCAGATCCGCTCCAAGCAGTGGGCAGAGATAGTGGAGTATTCCAGACAGCGGCATGCACTTGCCGCCATCTAAAGTTATCAGACTCTCTAGATTCGTGACAGTAAATCAACAGTACAGTGTAAGCTTGTGCCAGTTGCACTTGTCTCAAAAACGCTGGTTTAGTTAACAGTATTCCTGAGACACGGCTTATAGCTCTAAAGTTATAACTATCAAGCTTCCCACTGACTCTCCGTATTCCAAAATTAAGAAATTCAACGAGTTTTGAGACAACGTTTCTAATGCCAATACTCCTGCTCCAAATTCCCATTGCCAAAAATGGCTTGCTCTACAGGTTCTCTAAGCGATTCATGCTTGCTAAGAAACAGGGTAACGGCTCAGCGAAGTTGAACACAGTAATTATGAATCAAGGGGACTTCTCACCCCATGCCCACCTCGATTTAGGACGTGGGTATAGATGGGGTGTGGCACCGATTCGTGTAAAGATGGGCCACTTCTGAATTTTTTTGAGTACTTATGCTTACAAAAACCGTGATCAGTCTGTTCTATGATCACTGAAAGCCTCATTCTCTCGTTAAACGAGGCTAAAAGGTGACAATCGCTGAAAAGCCTACGGTGAAAGACTTTCAGGAGATATGACCCATTTTTGCACAAATCGGTGCCATACCCCAATAGCGTTAGTTGTAGGAGTCGAGCGGTTGGGAGAGATGGGGTGGGGGTGATCGCTAGAGCGCGCATGGTAACACGTCGCTGCAACGGACTTTCAGAAGCCGCTGGTGGTGTGGCAAAGACCCCGACAGCCCTTGAGCTTAGCGTTAGGTCGCTTAGGTTAGTAGCGAGCCGACATAAAGAAATTACCTGTTTTAGTCAAGGTTTCAGAGTGTTGTTATTAGTGCGACGTTTTTCGCATAGCGGTGAAGTGATCGTACAGCAAGCTTAAGTGCTTGTATCTTTACTACCGCAATTCATAGCCTTCGTTGTACTCCACTAGCTCCAACAACGTACTATCAGGATCTTTGACGTAGATTCGGTATTTTGTTTCTGGGGCATCTTCAACAAAATATTTAATTCCGTTCGCCTCTAGTAGTGCCTCCATCCTTTTACCATCTTCAATTACAAGACCAACGTGGTCAATGTTACCTGTGTTAGATGGGACTGATTGAGATGCATATAACGCGATGTAAAATTGATGGTTGCCAAAATGAATCCATCTGCTGAGATCATCTGACTCTTCTTGGGTCTCTTGGGCGCGGATAAACCAATCAGGGAAGAGGGTTTGATAAAACTGCAACGTTGTTTCTAAGTTTTGACAGGCCTTGCTAATATGCTCGATTCGATAGAAGTTCATTGCAACCTCTCAGAGACTTTCTTAAATCGTACTCATAGTGAGTATGATTTAGAGGCAAGATTAATACTCTTTAATGATGAACGTTAAAATACGCAGCAAGGCAGCTACGCCTGAGAATCGCACTGGACAAAGGTAGTCTGTAACTGCCAGCAGCAGAACAACGCGCATGCACACCGACCGCCGAGAGTTAATCGGTTATGAAGAAAAGGTTATCTGCGGCGGGTGATTGGGAAAGTTATACTGCTTAGTCCTTGGTAGGGGTGTAACCGAAAGTCATTTGTCGGTATTGTGGGTTAACTTAGCGTGAAATTGATGGAGAAGCGCTGCTTTGAGGTGAGGGGGTATCGATATGCTTGATCCAGAGAAGCTCGATTATTTCAAGTGGAAAATTCCGGATGGCTCTCGTGTCTGCCTAACTTTACTTCAAGAAGATGATCTAGAGTTTTTACACAAATGGAAAAGCCAAGTCGATATCTCTTACGTCACTTCTAAAGCAATTCAGCTTATTTCTTTAGAAGAACGACAGCGACGGTTTCAGGAGAAAATTCCCTCTATATTTGCAATTCGCCGAATGACAGATAATCGATTTATCGGAGAGATTAGCTTATACGACCTCAACCCTAAAAATCGGTCGGCAGGTGTAGGTTACTTCACTGGAACAGACTATCGGCATCAAGGGTATACGAAAGAAGGCTTGGGTCTACTGCTCAATTATTTGTTTGAAGTAGTTGGGTTAAATAAGGTAATGGCAGATACGGGTGCATTTAATCAAGCCTCAATTGCTCTGCTTAAGTCTTTGGGATTCCAGCAAGACGGATGTCTTCGTCAGCATCAATTACTTGATGGTGTTTTGTATGACCAGTTCCTCTTCAGTTTGTTAGCAGAAGAGTAGGAGGCGTGAAGAAGAGATATGTTGGTTAAGGCGCAGCATAACAACCCTATTGGAACGGACGTTCTAGAGATCTTGGTGCTGCTGCGAAGGCTGTTCTCCGCCGCTCAACAGGAACGTTAACACTTCTACGATTGCTGAAAATACTCAAATTCTGCACTGTTGAATCTGCTGGTATTTTTGAAGCGTGCTGTTAACGAGAATTACGGCGATCGCAATCAGAAATTTTAGTGCCTGCTTCAACCGAGTGATAGATTACAGTGTGCCAGTTGCGCTTGTCTCATAAACGGTCGTTTGTTTTACAGTTGTCTCGACATAGTCTAATTGTCCCTTTTACCCTGATTAAGATGTAAATTAACTCGTCAAGGAATCTATGTATCAAAACACAGTTGCTTCAACGAGTTCTGATACAGTAGCAGTACATTAGCTCTACTACTCCCATGCTGCTCGGATACGAACGAGTTTCAACCGATGATCAAAATCTTGCTCTGCAACATGACGCGCTTCAGGCGGCAGGATGCCACAAGTTTTTCTCCGATAAGATCAGCGGAGTCAAAGCCGAGCGCCCTGGACTAAAGCAAGCCTTGAAGTTTGCCAGGGAAGGAGACACGTTAGTGGTTTGGCGATTAGATCGCCTGGGGCGATCGCTCAAAGACCTGATTGCTCTGGTTGAAGAGTTAGAGAAACGTAAAATTGGGTTGCGATCGCTTCAAGAGAATATTGACACGACCACCAGTGGCGGAAAGCTGATCTTCCATATGTTTGGTGCACTAGCAGAGTTTGAAAGAAATCTGATTCGAGAACGGACTCAAGCGGGGTTGCAAGCGGCGAGAGCTAGGGGGCGGAAAGGTGGACGGAAGCACAAGTTGACTGCACAGCAAATTGAAGTCGGGCGATCGCTAGCGATCGAGTCGAATGCAAGAGATCGGCTGAGGTTGAGCGGCAAGTTGATTCTATCTAGAGGAAAATATTTGATCGCTGGCTAATTTGTCTCTTGCGCTTCTAAAGTTTGCAGCACTTGTTGCACTTCTTGTTGAGATGCGCGATTTTGTGACGCTGACCAGCAATGTCCTTCACTGACGCTTACCAAAGGCTGGCTGCGAAGCTGACGCAGCGCGCCGATACATGAAGGGCAATCGCAGCCAAATAGCGTCACCGCCGCATCGCTTTCTGCCACGCTAAAGTCCATGCCGGGATACTCTACGGGAATCTCGATCGCCTCACTCAAAGTCTTGTGGTTGACTGATCGCGTTGCCAAATTTGCTTTTGTACCAACGGGAGTACATGAAGCTTGGGTTGCCTCTGGCACTTCAGCAGCAGAGGTCACAACCATCAGCGGGGTGATCAAAACTGAACTGGTAACGGTCGGAATGGCAAGCAGGCTCAACAATAGTTTGTGCATGACAGCAATAGCCCTCAGCTTTATCAAGATCATTGCCGTTATAGCATAGCTTGTTTGAGTCGGTTTCAGTAGCTGCCCATTTCTATTGAAGCAATTTTTCAATAGGTCAACTACCTGAGACTCGACCCCGATGTCTTGTTTGAAGGGGCGATCGCTTCTAGCAGTGCGAACACCCTCTGCAGCCAAGTGACACAGCTAGGGCACGATCGCCCAAATTGCTAACAGTCTCGCAACTCAGGCGTTTGATTCAAAATCTGGCTTTGAATCGAAACGAACTCCTGATAGGCAGGCGAACCGATTGCCTCAGGACGAAATACCGCTGTTCTGTGACAGTTTTGAAACGCCAGCCTCATGCCAAAATAGCGTTCGACCGCGCCCCGAATGGCATCACCGCCCATCAGCCGCAAAAGCTGGGCGCGATCGGTTTCAGTTGGGGGGGAGACAGAATGTTCTGCCCATTCCGCTTCTCCTCGTATCACCTGCTCAACCAAGCCTTCCACAATTTCAAACGCATAAGGGAGCGATCGACGGATGCTCTCGACAAACGCCGATTCGCTCACCTGACCTGCTTGTGCCTGCTGCAATAGTTCTGAACTGATATCTAATGACATTTGCACCCTCAAAATAGAACAAAGATTCAAGCAGATAGCTTGCCGCAGTCATCTTAACCCACAAAACGAGATTAATAATCATTATCATTCAAGCACTCATCATCCGCTCGGTCGTGCCGTCTTTCAATTGCTCTGCATTCGCTTATCAACCTGTTTCGGCTTGATGAACACAGGGTTCGCACAAGCCGAAAAATTCCAGGGTGTGATAGTAAATTTTGAATGACTGAGCCTGCCGCAATTGTTGCTCTAGTTCTGACACTGGGCAATCTTCTAGCGGTGTCGATCGACCGCACTGTAGACAGGTAAGGTAGTGCTGGTCTTGCTGAATGGGACTATAAAGTGCCTCGCCGTTGGCGGCTGTACGGCTTTGCACAAGCCCTTGCAGTTTTAGAGCTTCCAGTATTCGATAAACCGTTGCTAACCCCAGTTTCTTCTGCTGTCGCAGTTGGGTGTGAAGCATTTGGGCAGAAGCAGGCTCTTCTAAACGCGTGAGCCAGTGAAGGACGGTTTCTTGATTTGCGCTCAGTCGAGGTGTGGCGATCGTTTGAGGTAGGTGAGAGTGAATCATCGCAGCAAGACCACAACACTACAAAATGATAATCATTCTCATTTTAGCTTTAAACAATGGCTGATGCTATGCGGTTAATTTTTTCGGACTCCGCCCCTGGTAATGAACCTGAGCGTCAGTGTCGCAGCTATTTGAATAGACGTTGACCCAAGCCATTTACAGTCTTGGGTCTAGTTAAAATCCCTTGCGAGGGGCTAAACAATAGTGCCAAGACAAACAGCGCGCAGACGACTAGGACGATCGCTGCGCCTGATGGAATGTTCCAGTAATAGCTGATATACATACCGCTGACGCTGGCAATCACACCTAAAACTGCCCCTAATCCCATCATCCGATCGAGTTCTTTTACCAGTAGATACGCCGTAATTGCGGGACCAATCAGCAGTGCTACGACTAGCACCACCCCAACGGCTTGCATACTGGCAATGATAGTTAGCGTAATCGCGGCATTCAGTCCCACTTGAATCCAGGTGACTGGCAATCCCATCGCTTGGGCTGCCAGTGGGTCAAATGTGTAGAACAACAGTTCACGATAAAAAATCACCACGAGAACCAGCACCATAATCGCGATCGCCACTGTCCTGATTACATCTGCACCCGTGACTGACAAAATATCGCCGAATAAAAAGCTATGCAGATCAAGCTTACTTTTGAGAATCGTGATCAAGGCAATGCCCAATGCCAGAAATCCTGAAAAGACCAGCGCCATCGCCACATCGACCTTAATCCGCGATTGTGTCTGAATCCAGGCGATAACAAAGGTGCTAATGGTTCCAGAAATAAAGGCTCCGATAAAGATATCAACTCCCAAGAAAAAGGCGATCGCCAATCCCGGCAGCACCGCATGAGCGATCACATCACCCAACAATCCCATCCGTTGCACAATCAGATAACTGCCCACCACGGCACAGAGAACGCCCATCGTCACTGCAATGGCGATCGCATTTCGCATGAACTCGAAGCCTAACGGTTCCAATAATCCATTTAGCATCGCTCTTTCTCCCTGCGCTCTAAGAGAATCACGCTTTCGCCGTATGCTTCTCGCAGATTCGCCGCCGTAATGACCTCATCCCGCGACCCTTCGGCAATTAGTTGCTTGTTCAGCAGCAAAAAGTGATCATACACCTGCGTCGTGGCTCCCAAATCGTGACTAATCACTAACAGCGTCTTGCCCGCAGACTTAAGTTCGCCAAACACTTCAAAAATCACCGCCTCAGTTTTCCTGTCTACGCCCACAAACGGCTCGTCGAAGAAAAATAGCTCCGCCTGCTGTGCCAGTGCCCGTGCCAAAAACACACGCTGCTGTTGACCGCCAGAGAGTTCACCAATCTGCCGATCGCGCAGTTCCCATATCCCCACCCGCTGCAAGGCGGCTTGCACCAATTCTTTCGACTGCCGACTAGGAAACCTCGACCAGCCCAAGTGCAGCGTCCGCGCCATCATCACCACATTCCAGACGGTAACAGGATAGTCCCAGTCAATTTGCGATCGCTGAGGCACATAGACAACGGTGCCTAACTGCTGCTTCAGCGGACGGGAGTTAAACGTCACTACCCCATGCTCAGCCGGAACCAAGCCCAGCATCGCCTTAATTAGGGTGCTTTTGCCCGCCCCATTTGGACCAATAATCCCAATCAGTTGCCCAGATTCTAGACAAAAGCTGACATCCTCGACGGCACTGATTCCTCGGTAGTTGACAGCCAAGTCACGAACCTCTAGCATAGCGGAACAGAGATAATGATAATCATTATCACTATTGTAGTACCATCTAGAGGCGTAGCTTACCAGGAGTGTTCCACAATGGTGGATTTTAAGAAGTTGAATGGTTCTTGGAAGCAAGTGGCGACCCTGACCCTATTGGCTGGGTTGGCAGGCTGTGGCTCTGCCCCTCAATCGACAGCGCCAAGCCCAACGGCAACCTCTGACTCAACGAGTGCCGCAGGTGAGAAGCCATTGGTGATCACAACTAACACTGTCCTTTGCGACCTGACCAAACAAATTGCCGCCCAAACAGTTAACCTGAAATGTCTGATCGCGCCAGGTGCAGATCCCCACGTCTATGAACCCACTCCTGACGATAAGAAGGCGATCGAAACGGCAAACCTGATTTTCTATGGTGGCTACGATTTTGAACCCACGTTGATTAAGTTGATTCAAGCCACTTCTAACGCGGCTCCCAAAGTGGCAGTTCATGAACTTGCAGTGCCGAATCCCCAGACATTTGAGGAAGATGGCAAAACAGAAACGGACCCTCACGTTTGGCATAATGCCCAAAACGGCATCCAGATTGCCACAGTGATTAGCGAAAAGTTGTCCCAGCTAGAGCCAGCCAACGCCCAACTTTACGCCGAAAACGCGCAAAAAATTACCGCAGAAGTTGGGCAGATTGATACCTGGATCAAATCGCAGATTGCCACCATCCCTCAAGCGTCTCGCAAATTGGTGACGACGCATGATGCATTGGGGTATTACTCGAAAGCCTATGGAATTCCAGTCGAGGGCGCTTTGCAGGGTCTCAGCACTGAAGAAGCCCCCACTCCTGTGCGGGTGAAGGAACTAGTGGGGAAAATCAAGGACGACAATGTGCCCACTATTTTTGCCGAACTCAGCGCTAATCCCAAGCTGATTGAAACTGTTGCGAAGGAAGCCAATGTCAAACTTTCAGAACAAGAACTGTATGCTGATGGCTTAGGCGAACCTGGATCATCTGGAGAGACCTATCAGAAAATGCTGCTCGCCAACACGGAGGCGATCGTCAAAGGATTGGGCGGTCAGTTTACGCCCTTCCAACCCAAAACCTCTAGCCTTTGGAATGGGCTGAATCAGCAGGCATTTGTAAACGCAGAGCAACGATTCATAGCGCTTGGAGCAGGCGAAACCTATTCTTTGAACTCAATCAAATCAGTCTCATGAATCTGTTCTCACAAAGTAAACCTAAAGCGGAACCAGAGAAAATTCGAGCGGTAAAAGATTGGGTCTATCGCATTCTGGAAGTTGACTCTAGCATTTCAATTTCCATTAGCCAGCTTGCTTGCAGGGAACCTGGCTGCCCACCGATCGAAACCGTCATTGCCATCCTCTCAACGCCAGTTCAACAACACAAAATTCATAAAGCTGTAAACGATATTGATGAAACTGATATTTTTGGACTGAGTTGAGAGACCAGAGTGCGGGCTGCAAGGGCGATCGTGAATATTCAATGGAATTACTGCAAACAATTTAGGCAAGACAGATCACAATGGCAAAACATGCGCTATTTGTTTGCAACTCCTGTGCGTTTTCACCTACTCAGCGCGATTATATGGGGCAACGAGGTGGCTATCATTTGCTGCAAACCTTGCTGCGGCTTAATCAACAATGGGCACTACAGATGGAATACACGATTCAAGCAACCGAGTGTCTGAGTGCCTGTAATCGCCCTTGCACCATCGCCTTCGCCGCATCTGATAAGACTACTCTGATGTTTGGTGACTTACCGCCTTTAGAAAGTGCTTCAGCGATTTTACAACTGGCAGAACAGTATCGTGCCAGTGTGAATGGAATTGTGCCCCGGCACGATCGCCCTAAAATTCTCAAGAAGGGAATCTTGGCAAAAATTCCGCCCCTGTCCGCTAACTACTAATTTTGAGTACCGGAGTTTGTATGACAAGTTCTACGACCCATCTAACAAACGCAAATTTAGAAATTTCCAAGCAAGGAATGCCAGTCACGATCATCACAGGCTTCTTGGGTAGTGGCAAAACCACGCTGCTCAACCACATTTTGAGTAATCGCCAGGACTTAAAAGTAGCCGTGCTGGTGAATGAATTTGGTGACATTGATATCGATAGCCAGTTGCTAGTCTCGATCGACGAAGATATGGTGCAACTGAGCAACGGCTGTATTTGCTGTACGATTAATGACAATTTGGTGGATGCTGTTTATAGCATTTTAGAGCGTGAAGAACGGATTGATTATTTGGTCATTGAAACAACGGGTGTTGCCGACCCATTGCCAATTTTGCTCACCTTTATAGGCACTGAACTGCGGGACTTGACTCGTCTAGACTCAATTCTGACGCTTGTGGATGTAGAGACGTTTACGCCCGATCACTTTGATAGTGATGCAGCCATAAATCAAATCGTCTATGGCGATATTATTCTACTAAACAAAACAGACTTGGTTCCGGTAGAACAGGTTGACTATCTGGAAAATTACATTGACACAGTTAAGCAGGGAGCCAGAATTATTCGATCGCAGCGCGGACAGGTTCCACTGCCGCTCGTTTTGGATGTGGGATATAACAATCCGGAAGCCTATGCTGAAATACTGAAATCACAGGACGATCGCGCCCACCATCACGAGCATTCTGATAATAATCCTGAACATTACCAAAAGCATCATGATCATGAACACCATCATCACGAGCATCGTTCTGATCATTTGGCGAATGATGGTTTTGTATCCGTGTCGTTTACGAGTGATCGCTCCTTCTCCCTAAAAAATTTCCAGCACTTTCTCGATAATTTGACTGCCGATGTTTTCCGCGCCAAAGGGGTTCTTTGGTTTCAGGAAAGCCAACTGAAACACATTTTTCAACTGAGCGGCAAGCGTTGTACATTAGATGCCGTTCCAGCAGGAGCAAAGCCACCTGTAAATCAACTGGTATTTATCGGGCGAAACCTGGATGCAAGCGAAATTCAGCAGGGATTGAGTAATTGCCTTGCGTCTGACCCAGCGCGGCTGAGTATGCGGTAGAAATTGCAGTAATCAATACGCTGCAACGTTTATAAGCTGAATGATTTGTTTAGATAGCAATGGCAATCCGGTTTTTCCAGTAGCGATTCTACCAGGGCGTTAAGGCTGGTTGCCGCGAGCAATCCGCCGCCTAGCGTACCTTCGATCGTGATATAGGGAACTCCAGACTGCATCAGTTTTCGTTTAGCTGCCGGGGCATGGCTAAACCCGATCGGCATCCCAATCACCAAAGCTGGTTGAATCGTGCCCTTTTCTAGTGCATCGCAGGCTGCCAGCAAAATCGAAGGTGCATAGCCAACAACTAAAATGCAGTTTTCTGGCAGGTGGCTCACCCGCTGCTGAAGCACCTGACTATGCCAAAACGCCTGCTCTACTTCTGTCGCGCTGTGAAGATGCGGGTTGGCGATTAGGGTTTCAACGCTGCAACCCAGATGTGCTAGCCGCGTGTGATCTAGAGTGGCATTCACCATCGTTGTATCGACCACGATCGGGCAACCCAATTGCAGAGCATGACGAGCCGCCGCGATCGCATTTCGTTCGGGTTCCCGGCTCAAGCGCACAAACGATACCAGGCTAACATCGCCGCAGGCAAGCACAAGCTGGGAGAGTAGATCAGTTTCAATCTCAGAGCGAGTCTCTAGTGATGCGCCACAAATGCTCAGGTCAGGTAATAGCCGTTGCAGCGATTCTTGGAACGCTTCGGGATGGGCATGAACTTGAGCGTCTAAACCGCTCCAGAGCTGATCTAATCCGTTCAGGCCCACCTGGGTTTCGACTTCTAGCTGCTTGAGCTGTGAAAGGGCTTTCGCCTGAATCATTTGACAGTGACGATCGCGTCCCAACAGCCCTTCGAGTGCTGCCGCCGTTTGCCGTAGATGGGCAATCTGCTGCATTACGGTGCGGTATTGCTGCTGCAACTGTGCCATCAACGCTTCTTGCTCAAGTTCTGGTTCTACCTCTAACAGTTTGTGGATGTGGGACAACTGAAACCCCTGCTGTTTCAGAGCCAAAATCCGCTTGAGCCGCTGCACATCCTGGTCAGAATACAGGCGATAGTTACCGGACGATCGCTCTGGTTGAGGCATCAAACCCAATTGATGATAGTGCCGCACCATCCGGGGGGTAATGCCTGCTCCGATCGCATTAGTCAGTTCTTTAATCGTCAAATTTGCAGAAGTCATTGTTATACCAAATCAATCATTAACGTGTTCAGAACTTGTTAAATCAATGATTGAAACTATAATTTTCTCAATACATCTCTCTAAAAAAATGTGTTTTCTGATTTCTTCAAAGCTTATTCTACCGGGCCATACTTTTGTTAAAAGGCAAAAATATTCTTTACCTAAAAGTTGCTTGTGTTGTTTGTCTTTAAAGCCTCCCCAATTTACATCTGTCATAACTAAAAGATATGCTTTTGCATCAGGGAATTCAGCTTTTAATAGTTGCTTTCTTTCTTGAAATTTTCCTTCCCAATTACCTCGGTCGTAACCTAACTGTGTCTTGCACTCAATAATTGTAAGCACATGATTATCTCTCCAAATTGATATCCTATATCTGTGGCTCAATTCCAGCAGCGCGAAGTTGGGCTGCCAGTTTTTCTATCTGTTCTGTGCCCCACAGGAGTAGATTTTCCTGCTCATCCCACCAGCGCAGCCAGTAGCCCTGGCGATTTTCACGGGTTCCCTGCCAAACTCCCAGAAAAAGCTGCATTTCGGGTATCCAGAACTGGCTCTGTTCATTGGCAGATGCCAACCGATAATGGTTTGCGTCATCCAGACGGTAGAGTTCTAACGTGCCTGCTTCTGGCTCAAAAATGCCGTAGTTAGGCACTTGCAAAATCTGTTCATAGTAGAAAAATTTTCCAGGCGGGTAGGTTTCCTTAACAGAATATTCGCCGCCCTCGGTGTCGGATAGAAACTCCAGCACCAGTGTCGGAATTTCGCCCTGGAGTCGGGGAGTGTAGCTGCGAACCACTTCTGAGCGCGGTACGGTAATTGCTGGGATGTATGCCCAGTCGGGTGCTTTCACCACGATTTTGCCGTTGACTGTGGCACAGATGCCGTAGTTCGTTGGGGTCAAGGCGTTATCTGGTAAGCGTTTGGCAATCTGCAAACTTTCGGTCAACGCTGCCGCTAAGGCGGGCTGATTAATGTTGTCCACAGGGTCGTTGGGTAAACGAAAATCATCTGGCAGCTTTTCCCAAACAATTTGGTAGCTAGGAGAGGTGGCTAGCATGAGAAGTCGCTCATGGGTAGTGAATTCCCCGTATTCTATCGCAGCATGATGGCAGCAAACGCTTGACATTGACATTGATGTCAATGTTTAGGGTGAGAGAGTCATTTGTATTGTGTTTCATGCTTGACTCGACTCGCTTACCTCAAACTCGGTTATCAACGTTCAGCCAGGAACATGGCGATGTCCTCGCGGCAATCCTATGCGGAGTGCTGTTGCTCCTGGGCTGGTTAGCCCTGCACTTAGAGTGGGTCGGGATCGCGTTATTCATCCTGGTGGTTGCCTATGTCGTTGGCGGCTATGAAAGTGCCCGCGAAGGGTTGACCACGCTACTTGAAGAAAAAGAGTTGGATGTAGACCTGCTGATGATTGTGGCAGCGTTGGGAGCAGCCGGATTGGGGCTGTGGCGACGGGAATATTTCCTGATTATTGATGGAGCGGTGCTGATTTTAATTTTTGCAATCAGCGGCGCGTTAGAGAACTACGCGATGCAGCGCACCGATCGCAGCATTCGCAGTTTGATGAGTCTTGCTCCTGACACTGCCAGAGTCTTGCGATCAGATGGAGAAAGCGAGGTGGCGATCGACCAACTAGCGATCGGAGACGAAATTCTGGTGAAGCCGGGAGAACTCATTCCCACTGATGGCGTAATTATCGAAGGCTACAGCACGATTAATCAGGCGGCAATTACCGGGGAGTCGATGCCCGTCGAGAAAACCGTCGGGGCAGCAGTTTTTGCGGGAACGCTCAACGGCAACGGCGCATTAAAGCTGCGAGTCGATCGATCGCCCGAAAGCAGCCTGCTTCAACGAGTCATTCGGCTGGTGGAACAGGCGCAAACTGAGAAGCCACCCTCGCAGCAGTTTGTTGAGCGGTTTGAGCGGGGCTATGCCAAAGTTATTGTCCTGGTGGGCGTTCTGTTAGCCCTGCTGCCTCCCGTTTTGTGGAACTGGAGTTGGGAAACAACGATTTACCGAGCGTTGATCTTCCTGGTCGTTGCTTCCCCCTGCGCGTTGATGGCAGCGATTATGCCCACCCTGCTCTCTGGTATTGCCAACGGAGCTAGACAGGGGATTCTGTTTAAGAACGGAGCGCAATTAGAGTTGATTGGGCGGGTCAGAGCGATCGCCTTCGACAAAACAGGCACTCTTACCACCGGACAACCAGAAGTTTGTGCCGTCATTCCTGCCGCTAGATACTCAGAAGCCGAGGTGTTGCGGGTTGCTGCCGCTTTAGAATCTTCCTCAGAGCATCCGATCGGACAAGCCGTTTGCCGTGCCGCCAGCCATCTGTCCTTTCCAACCGCAACGGCTGTTCAAGCATATCCAGGGCAAGGGATTAC
>Ga0335394_10006557_pt1 | contig 13128 bp, 8 predicted proteins | sample MAT03_FD_205741 | JGI IMG/M metagenome (GOLD analysis project Ga0335394, IMG submission 205741) | Freshwater microbial communities from Lake Fryxell liftoff mats and glacier meltwater in Antarctica - MAT-03 (spades assembly) (version 2) ...
GCGTTCGAGGTGCGGAACTCGCACGGCACCCGCTACCTGCCGTGGCATCCGGAGAAGAATTTCGCCGGCCTGCACCGGGAATTCGCCCACGCCCTGCACACCGGGGAGCACCGGAACATGCCCACGGCGGAGGACGGGTTGGCCGCCACGCGGATCGCCCGAACCGCGACCGAGGAAGCGATCCGCGACCGCGAGTGGTCGAGTCAGTCCCACCCGTCGAGCCTGTGCCGATCGCCCGTGAACGCCGATGACCCCTGTCCGCCGATTGAGCTGGATCACGTCGAACTCGACGACTCGCCGGCCGAGATCGGGAACACGATTTTCGGAACGGGTTCACACCCCCTGCGGGCGCCACCCGGCAACCACCCGTAAGCCGGGCTAGTATCATAATCCGAAGGCGACCACCACCACCGCGTTCACCGACGCCATCATCGCCAACTTGGGGCAGAAGACGGCCAACTACGCGGTGCGGACCCACAAGCCGATCAAGATGCCGCAACTGCCGGCCGACCCGGTGAGCGTGCGGCCGAAGCAGAGGCGGATGCTCGGGGCCGACATCTTCGTGGAAACGAACCTGTTGCCGGACGCTCTCGGGCCGATACTGGAAGCCCTGGCCGAAGGGAACGCCCTGAAGCTGAAGATGGTGAGCAACCGCGGCACGCAGGTGTACCCGGCGAAGGGGGCGATTACCGATTGCGTGGATCAGTACCGCTGCCGGTTCGTGCTGCGGGACGCGGCGGGCGAGATGAACGAGGCGACGCTCATCGACCTGCCCGGCAAGGTGAGCGGCAGCTTCCGCTGGATGCACGTGGAGAAACTGCAGGAGTTCGACGGTCAGCCCGGTTACACCAAGGCTCAGGGCGAAGACTGAGCACTTCTCGAGAATAGCTATGGCAGAGACACAGTCAGAGGAACACGGCGACGTGCCGGAGGCCCACGAGGTCGGGCACGGGCACGCCCCGCCCCGCCCGTTCGCACGGCTCCGGCAACTGCTCCAGCCGGAGCGCCGAGACATCGTGGCGGTGATTGTGTTCGCCGTGGCGGTCGCCGTGCTGTCGTTGGCGACCCCCATCGCCGCCGAGTCGCTGGTGAACACGGTCGCCTTCGGCGTCATGTTGTGGCCGGTGGTCGTCATCGCCGGAATACTGATGGCCTGCCTCGGGTTGGCGGCGGCGATCCGGGCCATGCAGGTGTACGTCGTCGAGTGCGTCCAGCGGCGGTTGTTCGTCCGGGTCGTCGCCGACTACGCCCACCGACTTCCCCGGTTGAAGTTGGAGGCTTTCGACCACCGCTACGGTCCCGAACTGGCGAACCGCTTCTTCGACGTTCTAACCTTCCAGAAGTCTCTGGCCTTCCTGCTGCTCGACGGGGTGGCGCTCGTTGTGATGGCGGCTGTGGGAATGGTCGTACTGGCCTTCTACCACCCATACCTACTCGGATTCGACATCCTGCTGATCCTGCTCATCGCATTCACCTTGTTCGTCCTCGGATGGGGCGGAGTTCGCACCAGCTTGCACGAGTCGCACGCCAAATACGACGTGGCGGCGTGGCTCGAAGAATTGCTTCGGTGCCTGCGGGCGTTCAAGTTCGCCGGGGGACAACGGTTCGCATTTGAAAGGGCCGACCAGTTGGCGGGCGAATACGTCACTGCCCGCCGGCACCACTTCCGCATCGTTTGGCGGCAGACGTTGTTTTCGCTCGGGTTGCAGGTCGTCGCCAGCACTGCCCTGTTGGGGATCGGCGGCTTCTTGGTCATCAACCGCCAACTCACCCTCGGCCAATTGGTCGCGGCCGAACTGATCGTTGCCCTGGTCGTCGCATCGGTCGCCAAGCTCGGGAAGTACGCCGAGACGTACTACGACCTGATGTCGAGTGCGGAAAAGCTCGGACTCATTACCGACTTGCCACTTGAACGGGAGGGTGGGGAAGCGCTCGCCGACGGGGCGGGCGGCATGACGGTGCGGGTCCGCGGCGTCGATCAGGTCTCGCACAGGACGTTGCTGACCCCGGCCGAGTGGCATGTTGACGGCGGCGAGCGCGTGGCTGTGGTCGGCCCGCCGGGGTCCGGAATCACGACGCTATTCGAAATGTTGTGCGGCCTGCGAGAGCCGGGCCACGGCATCGTGGAGGTGGACGGGATCGACCTGCGGGGGCTGTCGTTAGAGAATCTGCGGGAGCAGGTGGCCTTGGTCGAAGGGTCGGACATCTTCGTCGGGACGGTGATGGAGAACGTCCGGGTCGGCCGGTCGCACCTGTCGCCCGGAGACGTTCGAGAAGCGTTGCGGGTGGTGGGCTTGACCGGAGCGATTCACGACTTGAGCCACGGGCTTGACACGCCATTACTGCCTAACGGTGGGCCGTTGTCGGCGACCCAAACACTCCGGCTGGGCATAGTCCGTGCGCTGGTCGGTCGCCCTCGCTTGCTGATCCTCGACGGCGTGCTGGACGCCCTCGACCTGCGCGACTGTCCCGACCTCTTGCCGTATCTGTTCGACCGTTCGGCGCCCTGGACGCTGCTCGTCGCCTCGACCAACCCCGCCGTTGTCGGGATGTGCGACCGGATCATCGGCGTGTCACCGACCCTTCCCGATCCTGCCTCGCCCGACGACCAAAGAGAGAGCCGATGACCGTCGCGCCGCGAACACACCCCGCGTTCCGTCAGGACGTGGGGTTCTCATCCCTCGAACGGGTTCGCACACCACGGATGGCCCGGTGGGTCGCCCGACTTTTAATGCTCGGCTTCTTGCTGTCGCCGGTCGCCCTCGCGTTCGTCCCGTGGCAGCAGACTCTTCGAGGCCGGGGCCAGATCGTCGCTTTCGGCCCCAACGAGCGCAAGCAGGTCGTCACGGCGCTCGTCGGCGGTCAGGTCAAGAAATGGCACGTCGTCGAAGGTTCGAAGGTGAAGTTTGGTGACGCGATTGCCGATATTGACGATAACGACCCCGAGTTGTCCGGGCGGCTGGACGCGCAGCGGGATTTTCTCTTAAGTCGCCGCCAGGCGGCGAAAGATGAGGTCGCCGAGCAGGACCGGGCGGTGAAGGCGCAGGAGGGAGCGGCCGCGGCCGCCGTGGGGGCGGCGCGGGCGAACCGGGACGCGGCGGCGCTGCTGGTCGATGTCGCCAAGCAAGGACTCAAGAACAGCGAGTTCGCCCTGACTTTCGAGCGGGGCCGGTATGAGATGTTCGACAAGCTGTTCAAGGACAAGAAGTTCGGGGGGCTGGAGTCGGAGTTGAGCCGGGACGAGGCGAAGATGCGCTTCGACCGGGGGGCGACCGACGTGGCGCGGGCCGTCGCCGAGGTCAAGCGGACCGAAGCCACGCTGCTCACCAACGACTCCCTGATTCTCCAGGCCGAGGCCAACGGGCTATCCACCGTGGCGACGACCCGCCGCGACCTGCGGCGGGCCGAACAGAACGTGTTCAGCGTCGAGCGGGAGTTGCAGGAGATCGACACCCGCATCGAGCGGTTCAAAGCCCGGTTCGTGAAAGCTCCGCTCGACGGGGTGGTGTTCCGCATCTCGTCGGGCGGCCAGGCCGGGCAGTTCGTCAAGGAGGGCGACGAACTGGCGGTGATCGTGCCGGACACGACCGACCGGGTGGTGGAACTGATGATCGACGGCGTGGATGCCCCGCTCATCGCCGCCCACATGGAGCAGACCGGGCGGGGGCCGCACGTCCGCCTCCAGTTCGAGGGCTGGCCGGGGGTGCAGTTCGCCGGGTGGCCCTCGGTAGCGACCGGGACGTTCGGCGGGCGGGTGCGGCAGATCGACCCGACCGACGACGGGAACGGGCGGTTCCGCATCCTCGTGGAGCCGGAGGAAATGTTCGACGGGGATCAGTGGCCGGAAGGTCTTTACCTGCGGCAAGGGAACCAAGCCGTCGGCTGGGTGTTCCTGAACCGGGTGACGCTGGGGTACGAACTATGGCGGCAGTTAAACGGGTTCCCGCCGGTCGTGGCCCCGAAAGCACCCGAGAAGAAGGACGGAAGCAAGCCGCCGAAGGTCAAGCCCGGATGATGGTGCGTGCTGCCGTCCTCGTCGTGCTGATGGTTGGCGGGTCTGGTTGTGTCGCTCCGCGACCGGAGCGGGGGGACGATTTGTCCGGGGCGATCCCCGCTCGGCCTCTTCCGCCGCCGAGCGCGTTGAGTGTTCAGCCCGAACCTCGAACCGCTTTGGCGGTGAAATCGCCTGTGGTCCAAGTCGCCGATTCGGAACCGGAATCGCCGAACAAGTTCGCTGCGGCTCAGCCCCTCCCGGCCGACCCGGTGGGCAAACCGGGGTCCGTGCCACCCGCGCCACCGAAGGACTTACCGGCGCTCTCCGGTTCGCCGTCCAGCGTTGGCGGGACGTTGGGACTGGACGAAGTGTTGGTCTCGGTGGAACGCAACTACCCGCTGCTCCGGGCCGTCGAGCAGGAACGCGCGTTCGCGGGCGGGCGGCTCGTTTCCTCGATGGGCGTGTTCGACCTCAACCTCACGGCCGGAGTCGATGGGCAAGGCACAACCTACGACAACTTACGCAGCGGCGTCGGCGTGAGTCAGGGGTTGCCTTTCGGGGGATTGGGAGCGTTCGCCGGCTACCGTAACGGCTACGGCGACTTCCCGAACTACAACCTCGGCAATAAAACAGCGGAGGGCGGTGAGTTCCGGGCGGGGCTGAGTATCCCGCTCCTCCGGGACCGGGCCATCGACCGCCCCCGCGCCAACATCCAACAGGCGCGGCTCGATGTCGCCCTCGCGGAGCCGGTGATCGAGCGGCAGCGGCTCGACTTCCAGCGGGCCGCGTCCCGGACGTACTGGAATTGGGTCGCCGCCGGGCAGCGTCTCCAGGTGGTCGAGAACTTGGTCAAGTTGGCCGTGGAGCGCGACGACCAGTTGAAGGCGCGGGTCGAAGCGGGGCCGGTGGCGAACATCGAGCGCATCGACAACCAGCAGAACATCGCCCTGCGCAACGGCGTCCTGGTGCAAGCCCAGCGGGGCTTCCAGCAGGCGACCATCGACCTGTCGTTGTTCCTCCGGGACGGCTCCGGCTCCCCCACCCTCGCGGGCACCGACCGGCTCCCGGCCTTCCCGGAAATTGTCGTCATCGACCCGACGGCGTTCGACGCCGCGCTACAGACGGCCTTCGACCTGCGCCCTGAACCCCGGCGACTTCGGCTTCAGCGGGAGAAGGCCGCCGTCGAACTCCGGCTCGCCACGAACCAGACGCTCCCGAGCATGAACGCGGTCCTGGTCGCCTCGCAGGACGTGGGACCGGGCAAGAGTTCACTTTCCGGGCCGAACGGCCTGGACCGGACGACGCTGAGCGCGGGCGTCGCCGTTCAACTACCCGTGCAACGGCGGGACGCCCGCGGGCGGGAGATACAGGCCCAGGCCCAACTCGCTCAGATCGACCAGCAGCTTCGCTTCGCCGAGGATGCCGTCCGGGCGGAAGTCCAGGACACGTTCTCGGCGCTGGAGCGGGCGTTCGAGTTCCACCAGCAGGCGAAGAAGAGGGTGGAACTGGCTCGGCTGGTCGCCCGTGCGGAGCGGGAGCAACTGCGACTCGGCCGCAGCGACGTGTTGCGGGTGACGCTAAGGGAGCAGGCGACGTTTGACGCTGAGATTGTGGAGATCGGGGCGCAGCAAGATTACTTCCGAGCGTTGGCCGACTTCAAAGCCGCGTTGGGAATCGGAGGGAAGTAGCGGATCAAACAACGGCAAGGTCGGGAGCGTGGTCGTTAGAGGCGAAAACAGTAGAATTATCACCATTCCGTGCGTCAAAAGAAGGTGGCCGCTGGCGACCGCAACTGTCGAGCATCGGGCGATGAGTTTCGTGCCGCACCCGGCGAACGCCGTTGGGTCGCCGACTTCGTTCGCTGGGCGGCATTCGACGGTATTGTCGGGGTTGATATATTCGGCGACCGATCTGGTCTGTCGCGAAAGCGTCCCCGAGTGAATAGCGGTTTTGCGGGTAAGACTATCGAGGGCGTCGGATGAACCTGAAACCGATCCGACGAGCATCGCTCGGCCTGCGGATTGGCCTCCTGATCGCATGCATTCTCTCCCTGGCGTTCGGCGTGATGATTTGGTTCCAGGTCGGGGCCGAGCGGCGAATCGACCACGAAGATTTGAATCGCCGCTCGCACGTCCTCGCCCATCAAATGTCTTCTTCGACGATCGAGTCTCTCGCCCTTTCCGATGCGGAGTTCCGCAAAGCTCGGATCCAAGACTTGAACGGTCACAGTCGGCTGCTGGGGTTCGCGGTCTACCGTCCGGACGGCCGGCTCGTCGCCGCCGGGAAAGGCGTGGCCGATTTCGGCGATGAAATGCGATCGCCGGTAAAGCACGCCTTTCAGAGTGATCGAGAGGTCGTTGAAATCATCCAGGTTCCCGATTCGCAAATTCACATCCTCGCGTTTCCGCTGCGCGATACCGACGGCACGGTCAAAGGCACGCTGGTAGTCGTCCACGATGCTTCCCACCTCAAAGAGCGAGACGAACAGCGACTGCTCCGATTCAGCCTCTGGGTTTTACTGATGATGTTCCTGGTCGTCGCGCTCGTCGTCGGATCGACCTGGTTGGCCTACGACCGGCCGCTCGGCAAATTGGCGCACTGGATGGAGAAGGTGCGGACGGGAAACGCCGACGACGAACCGCCCGCGGGGCTGCCGGTATCGCTGCTGGCCACGGAGAGCCATCGCCTCGCTGCGTCGTTTCGAGCCGCTCGCGCGGCGAATCGCGAAGAATCCTCGGCCGTGGTCCGCGAGCACAACTTCTGGAACCGCGATCGACTGCGGCTGCACGCTCAGGCCTGCCTGGGGAACGAAGCGTTCGTCGTGGTCAGCAATCGCGAACCCTACATGCACCAGTTCCAGGACGGACAGCCGCGGCTCATCGTGCCTGCCGGGGGCGTCGTCACGGCCCTCGACCCCGTCCTGCAAGCCTGCGGCGGAGTCTGGGTCGCGCACGGCGCCGGCGAAGCCGACCGCCAAACCGCGGATTCTCACGGACGATTGCGCGTGCCGCCGAGCAACCCCAGCTACACGTTGAAGCGAGTCTGGTTGAGTCGCGAAGAAGAGCAAGGATACTACTACGGACTGGCCAACGAGGGCCTCTGGCCTCTCTGCCACATCGCCCACGAACGGCCGACTTTCCGTGAATCGGATTGGAAGCACTACGTCGAAGTCAACCGCCGATTCGCAGACGCCGCCCTGGAGGAAACCGGCACCAGCGACGCCATCGTCCTCGTTCAGGACTACCAACTGGCCCTCGTTCCCCGAATGCTTCGGGAATCCCGGCCGAACTTGCGCATCGGCATCTTCTGGCACATTCCCTGGCCGAATCCGGAAACTTTCCGCATCTGCCCCTGGCGCGTCGAAATCCTCCGCGGGATCCTCGGCGCGGACCTCATCGGCTTCCACCTCCAGCAGTACTGCAACAACTTCCTCGACACCGTGGATCGGATGGTCGAGGCGCGGCTCGACTGGGACCACTTCGCCGTGGAATTCAAACGTCGCCAATCGCTGGTCCGGCCCTTCCCGATCAGCGTGGAAAGTTGGGCCGAGCGCGACGTCCAGACGGGGGACGACTTGGAGCGCCAGATCGCTCAACTCAAAGAGAAGCACAAGCTCGGCAACAGCCAGATTGTCATAGGCGTGGAGCGGATCGACTACACGAAGGGCCTGCCGGAGCGGTTCCGAGCCGCGGCCCGATTCTTCGAGAAATTCCCGCAGCATCGGGGAAAGTACACCTTCGTCGTCCTCGGCGCGCCGAGTCGGACTCACATCCGCCGCTACCGCGATCTCATTACGGAGCTTGAATCCCTCGCCGACGAGATCAACTGGAAATATCAGACCGACGGTTGGAAGCCCCTGCACTTTCTCGCGACCCACCACGACCCATCGACGGTTTACGCGTTCATGCGCATGGCGTCGATCTGCGTCGTCAGTTCCCTGCACGACGGGATGAACCTCGTCGCCAAGGAGTACGTGGCCGCGAAGGCGGACAACGACGGCGTGCTGATCCTTTCCGAGTTCGCCGGTGCTGCCCGGGAGTTGCCGGACGCTCTGATCATCAATCCGTACGACACCGAACGCTTCGCCGATGTCATCTGCACGGCCGTGGAAATGGCCCCGGCCGAGCGAGCGAGCCGAATGGAACGGATGCGAAACGTCGTCGGCGAACACAACGTCTATCGCTGGGCCGGAACCCTGCTCGGCGACCTCGCGGCCATCCGCACTCCGAAAGCCGCGGTCCGGGAAACCGCCCTCGCCCTCGGACCTCGGTGAGGCCATGAGTCCAGAACTGCCCGCGGTTGCTCGAAGCGTTCCGGGCTGCCGCCGCTTGAGCGAGTGCACGACGGCCGTCGCAGCGCGCCTCGCGGCCGCATCGCACGTGATGCTCGGCCTCGACTACGACGGAACGCTGACGCCGCACGTCGATGACCCGAATCGAGCCATCCTCGGCCCGGACGTGCGGGCGAACCTGCGAGCGCTCGCTGCGAGGCCGAAAGTGACGATCGCGGTCGTGAGCGGGCGAGCCCTCGAAGACGTCCGTCAACTCGTCGGCATCGAGGGCCTGATCTACGCCGGGAACCACGGCCTGCAGATCGTCGGGCCCGACTTCCACTACATCGAAGCGAGCGCGGCGGCCGATCGGGGAAGCTTGAGCGCACTCGCGCAAACCCTGGCCGCGCAACTGCAGACCTACGCGGGCTCGTTCGTGGAGAACAAGGGACTGACCCTCAGCGTTCACTACCGCCTCGTCGCCGTCCACCTGCGGGACGGACTCCGCCGCACCGTCGAAGGCGCCGTCGAAAACGTCGGGCACTGTTTCCAGCTTCGGAAGGGAAACAACGTGCTGGAAATCCGCCCTCAAGTCGATTGGCACAAAGGCCGAGCCCTGCAGTGGATCCAGGACCGCCCCACTCTGCAAGACGCCCTTGCGATTTACATCGGCGACGACGAAACGGACGAAGACGGATTCACCGCCCTGCCCGACGGCATCACGATCAAAGTCGGCGACCCGTCGAAAACCTCAGCCCAGTTCCACGTCGATACCCCGGACGACGTGCGGGAGTTCCTCGAATGGCTGGAACGGACGGCGCTGGGGGGACGTGACGGACGAACACTCGCGTTGGCCCGTCTCGGCGCTATCGTAAGTCCGCACGTTTCGCTCGATTCGACCGGCGGTTGAGACCCTCCGCTGAGTTCGAGGAATAGCTTCAAGCCGGGAAGTCGGTGGCACGGAGACACTCGCCGTGCTACTTCCCTCGCCCGATGAACTCAAGCGGACCGCAGACCGTCGGGAGCAATATTGCCCATCCTTCAATTTGTCCGTCTCTTGCGGCCACTTCGAACTCGGCCTATAGTTCAGCGACCGTTCCTCCCAGATCTAAACTTTCCCAGCGACATCGTTCGACTCGTCGCCGGATGGCTCCCTCAGGAAAGTCGAATCATGGATCCGTCGGGTTCACCCTCGCAATCTCCGGTATTGCCCAAGCGGAAGCGTGCAAAATCCGCTCGGAAAGCCTCCGTGGAGCCATTGACCCCCGCTCTCACTCAGCTCGGTCGATACGTCGTCACGGGGCAACTCGGCCGGGGCGGAATGGGGATCGTCTACGAGGCGGAGGATACTCTTCTCAAGCGGAAAGTGGCCATCAAACTTTTACCCGGAGAAGTCTCTGCGAACCCCGAAGCACTGGCCCGATTTCTGCGAGAGGCACAAGCCGCAGCCCGGCTCAATCATGCGAACGTCGTGGCGGTCTACGATATCGGCGAGACCGACGGTACGCACTACATCGTCATGGAACTGATGGACGGCGGAAACGCTCAGGAGATACTGCGAAATCGCGGCCCGTTCCACTGGGCGGAGGCGACGAGCATTCTCAAAGACGTTTGCCGCGGAGTCGCGGCGGCTCATGTGGCGGGGTTGATCCACCGCGACATCAAACCGGCGAATATTCTGAGGTCCACGGACGGAATCGTAAAGCTCGGCGACTTCGGGCTCGTCAAACCGGCGGGCGTCAAGGGGACGGGGCTCACGGCGCTCGGCGAGGTCGTCGGCACGCCGCACTACATGAGCCCCGAACAGAGCCGGTGCGACCCGCTCGACAAGCGGAGCGACATTTATTCGTTGTGGTGTTCCGAAGGGTGCATTATAGTAGCCGCTTTGAAATGGCGAGCACAGTTATACTTTTCTGAATGGAGCCGCCATGCGATCGAATTTACCTGATCCACAACTGTTTCTTCGCAAAACGATCCCTTCCCGACCTGACATTGATATCATGGAAATAGTCGATAGTGGGAATGATGGCCACGTGTTCCGAGCCCAATCAACTGCCTTGCGACGTGACGTTGCATGCAAAGTCATACCCCGCTCCAACTTAATTAAAGGTCCGAATGGAGAAGAGTCGTGGCAGGAGGAAGTGCATAAGGCCGACGCGCTCAAAAATCCTACAGTCGTCAAATTCTTGCATATTCTCGAATGGAAAGACGCGACATTGGGTTTTGATTGCGTAGTTCTTCTCTCTGAATTCGTCGATGGTAAATGCCTGCGAAAATTCATTTCTAAAGATGAGGAAGACATCACTGTTGCATTCATTGTTTCATGGCTTGAATCCATGCTCAACCTTTTCAACGAGATGACTCAAAAAGGCATCAAACATGGTGATTTACATGCAGGAAATATTCTTGTTGAGGATCGCTCTTCCTTCGATTTAGCCGGGCCACAATATGCTTTTCGTGTGACCGATTTTGGTGTCGCTGATGCTTCAAGTGAGCAGCGGTTCAAGGATGACTTTCTCCAACTTGCAGATATACTGTCTCAACTATTGAGCGCGATAGATTATGCGACTTGCAGTCCCAAAGATAAATTCATTTTCAGCGTCCTTCGCAACGAATTCCAGGCGCGCCATCTCACTGAGACCGATGTCACTCGCGATTCTCTCGCTAGACGACCTCGGGAGCTCTTTCAAAGACTTCGAGGATTAGGAAGTGAGTTTGAGCTAGTTGCGACAAGCGAATCAAAGAGCCTAAAGACTCCATTTGATTTCTTGAATTGCGAACAGATTGGCGAAGCACCAGCTCTGCTTCGCGCTTTATACTCAGACCGTTTTCTTGGACTTGCAGAAATTGAGAGCAGAAATAATGTTGTAGTTACAGGTCCGCGTGGCTGTGGCAAAAGCACAGTGTTTCGAAGTTTAAGTCTTGACCAAAGACTTAGAGTGGACGATTCCAATCCACAAGGGACCGATTATATCGGTGTCTACTATCGTTGCGACGATCTTTACTTCACTTTTCCGAGATATGTTTTACCTGATCGAGTGGAAGCTATTGACACGCCCATACATTTCGTAATTTCGACGCTGCTCAGCAAGTTGCTTGATTCATTACAGCTCTGGGCAGAAAGACATTTCCCCGAGCAATTCGCCGCAGCGGAGTCCCATGCCGCAAAAAATTTATGGGGGGTATTAGGTCTTGCAAAACCTCGCGATCCTAGCATAGACTCTCTTAAGGCTATTGTGACTCGCCTCAACAAAGAGCGAGCAAGAGCATCTGGATGGCAACGATTTGTGAACGATCCTAAACGTCCCATTGGCCCTTGCTTTGGGCCGGAAGTACTGCTGCTCGCGTGCGAAGCACTATCTAAAGCGTTCTCGTTCATGCACGAACGCCCAGTGTATTTTTTTATCGACGACTATTCCTCGCCAAAAATTTCTAAGAATCTGCAAATGAACTTGAATCGGATGTTTTTCCAACGAACGTCGGTGTGCTTTTTCAAGCTTTCTACAGAAAGTCCAGTTTCATTCGTCAAGAGTGATATGGACGGCAAAAGCTACGTTGAGACTCGAGAGTTCATCCTTCAAAACCTAGGCTTAGCGTACCTTCACGCCGAGGTAGAAGAGAAACTCATATTTATTGAGGATGTTTTTCGGAGACGGCTCGTTTTAACCGCCTCGTTTCCTGTGAAGGAGTTGTCCATTCTTGTTGGTAGCAATGTTCAGAGTAATAACGACTTGGCACGCGGAATTAGAGATGGCGAGAAATCAAAATTGTGGGGCCGGGAAATACTTTGCAATTTGTGCAGCGGCGACGTTCATTTCGTAATCAGCTTGGTCGGCACGATGGTTCGAGATTCCGGTGGCTCTGAAGCGATGACAACAGGGAGTGCAGCATGCATAATCTCACCTGCTACGCAAAATTCGGCGATCAGAGCCGCTGCAGGCAGTTTTCTGAAGGATCTGCGTGGAATTCCGCGATTTGGCGAACGCCTTGTAGACATCGTTGAGGCGTTTGGAAATGTTGCCAATTCACATTTAAAGTTTGTGGATTCGAAGAACGAAGACCGGAATCCTCCTAAGCAGGCCACGCGCATCGAGCCGTACGAGACGCCGTCTTTGTCCGAGGAAGCCAAGCAGGTATACGACGAACTACTTCGTTACTCGGTTTTTATCGAAGACTTCCGGGGAAAGAGCCTACGCGGACACGTAGTGCCACGGCTTTATCTTCGCCGATTCTTAATCCCCCATTTCAACTTAACATTTAGCAAACGCGATTCTATTCGTTTAGCGTCAGCGGACTTCGAGACGTTTCTATTAAAGCCGAGAGAATTCGAGAAGATTCATCAGGTTGACAAACACCAGCCCATACAGGACCGCACTCTTTTCGATGTTGATCCAGAGGAGTCATAATGTCGCTTTCTGTTTTTACGCCGCACGAGATTTTGACTCGACTTGCTAAACCCAATTTGGAGACGATTAATCATTATGCGCTTGCACCAGACGACATCCTCGTCGTTTGTGGAGGTTTTGAGGATCGAGCCATTGGCGTATTGCAGAACGCAGTTGCTACACAGACTCCGTTTCAAGTTCTTCTTATCAGGTATGAGCCACATTTGACCGCAAACAAGGTGCAAGAGATTCACGACACTTGCGCGCGGGCAAAAGTTGCGGTACAAGAGGCCGTTTACAATCTTCAATCCCCAGCAGGGTTTGGCGATACACTCGCGAGGATACTTTCCGAATGTCGTGGCAAGATTTTCCTGGATGTTTCCGGCATGTCACGACTTTTGATTGTGCAGGCAATAGTTGCCTTATCCGCACGGCCTGGCAGTTTCATCGATTGCTTCATTACATATGCGCAAGCAAAA
>Ga0335394_10006558_pt1 | contig 13128 bp, 8 predicted proteins | sample MAT03_FD_205741 | JGI IMG/M metagenome (GOLD analysis project Ga0335394, IMG submission 205741) | Freshwater microbial communities from Lake Fryxell liftoff mats and glacier meltwater in Antarctica - MAT-03 (spades assembly) (version 2) ...
GGGACGGCTCTACCTCCACCCCGGCGACAGCCCGATGGGCCTCCGCCTCCCGCTCGACAGCGCCCCCTGGGAAGACCCGGCGGCCCGGCAGTTCGTGGCCGAGCGCGACCCGTTCGCGCCCCTCCCGCACCTCCAAACGACCGAGGCGAGCGGCCCGCGTGAGCCGGCCACGACCCCGGCCGATGACTCGGTCGTCCGCACCGCCCTGTGCGTCGAGCCGCGCGGCGGGGTGCTCCACGTGTTCATGCCGCCGTGCCGGCTCGCCGAGGACTACCTCGACCTCGTCGCCGCCGTCGAGCGGACCGCGGCGGAGCTACGGATGCCGGTGCGGATCGAGGGCTACAAGCCGCCGCACGACCCGCGGCTGAACCACTTCTCCGTGACGCCCGACCCCGGCGTCATCGAGGTGAACACCCACCCGGCCGCGAGCTGGGACGAACTTGTCGCCACCACCACGACGCTGTACGAGGAGGCGAAGGCGAGCCGCCTGTGCACCGAGAAGTTTATGCTCGACGGCCGGCACACCGGCACCGGCGGCGGCAACCACGTCGTGCTCGGCGGCGCCACCCCCGCCGACTCGCCGCTGCTGCGCCGGCCCGACCTGCTCAAGAGCCTCGTCGGCTTCTGGGTGAACCACCCGAGCCTGTCGTACTTGTTTAGCGGCCTGTTCGTCGGCCCGACGAGCCAGCACCCGCGCGTCGACGAGGCCCGGCTCGACGCGCTCCGCGAGCTGGAACTGGCCTTCGAGCAGGTGACCGCGAACCGCGGCGAGCACGTTCCCTCGTACCTCGTGGACAGGCTGTTCCGCAACCTGCTGACCGATTCGACCGGCAACACCCACCGCACCGAGTTCTGCATCGACAAGCTGTTCAGCCCCGACAGCGCCACCGGCCGGCTCGGCCTCCTGGAGCTGCGGTCGTTCGAGATGCCGCCCCACGCCCGGATGAGCCTGGCGCAGCAGGTGCTGCTGCGGTCGCTGGTGGGCTGGTTCTGGCGGAAGCCGTACGACCGCAAGCTCGTCCGCTGGGGCACGGCGCTGCACGACAAGTTCATGCTGCCGCACTTCGTGGCCGAGGACTTCGCCGACGCCCTGACCGAACTCGGCGACCGCGGCGGGTACGCGCTCGACCCGGCGTGGTTTACCCCGCACGTCGAGTTCCGCTTCCCGCTGATCGGCGAGCTGACCCGCCGCGGCGTGAATCTCGAACTCCGCACCGCCATCGAGCCGTGGCACGTCCTCGGCGAAGAGGGTGCCGCGGGAGGCACGGCGCGGTACGTCGATTCGTCCGTGGAGCGGGTGCAGGTGAAGGTACGCGGGCTGACCGACCCGCGGCACGTGGTGACGTGTAACGGCCGCCGCGTGCCGCTCCACCCGACGGGGACGAACGGCGAGTACGTGGCCGGCGTGCGCTACCGGGCGTGGCAGCCGCCGAGCTGCCTCCACCCGACGATCCCGGTCCACGCCCCGCTCGTGTTCGACCTGCTCGACACGTGGAACGACCGGAGCATCGGCGGCTGCACGTACCACGTGTCGCACCCGGGCGGGCTGTCGCACGAGCGGCTGCCGGTGAACGGCCTCGAAGCCGAGAGCCGCCGCGTCGCGCGCTTCTTCTCGCTGGGCCACACGCCCGGTCCGGTGAGCGCCCCGCCGGTGGAGCCGAGCGCCGAGTTCCCGCTGACGCTCGACCTGCGCACGGCCGAGCCGCCCCGCTACCGGGCGCCGGCCGCGGCGGCGGAACCGGCGCCGCAGCGACGGGTCGCGGAGGGTGTGGTAAACTGAACCCGCGAAGCCCGGGGACGGTCGTCCCCGGGCTTTCAGCCCGTACGACTCGAGCGCTTCACAGCCTGACCTCTAGCGACTCACGCCAAGGGCGAACCGGGCTTGGAGGCTCTTCGGACCGGCTTACCAGGTCGACATGCTCAGCCGGGTAGTCCGTCGCGTTCCCGACGTGGCTTGCCAGCCGACCTCCGCTGGGGCTCAAGGCTGTCTCACGGGATGACCCGGGTGTTAATCCCGTACCTCCGGGGGCCGCCCCAGCATCCGCAAAACGATCCCCAGGTTGCCACGGGCACCGGGGTGATTCGGTTCGACTTTGAGAGCCCTTCGGTAGGCCTCGACGGCCTCGCCGAGTCGGCCCTCCCGGCGCCACAACCGATTCCCGTAATTGTAATGTGCGGTGGCCAGGTTTTGTCGGAAGTCCGGGTCGTTCGGCTGTAGATCGGCGGCACGCTGGAAGGCTGCCGCCGCCCCGGGTAAATCTTTCAATTCGGCCCGAGCCAACCCGAGGTGGTTGTGGCCCCTGGCGTACCCCGGGTCCGCCGCGACAGTGGCCTCGAACGCTGTCACCGCCCCGACCGGGTTTCCCATCTCCAAGCGGGTCAAGCCGATGTTCTCATGCCCCGCCGCGAGCTTCGGGTCGAGTCGAACCGCCTGCTCGAAAGCGACGAGAGCGGCCTGGAAGTCCCCCTTCAGATGGAGTGCCGCGCCCACGTTCAGGTGCGTGCCCGGACTATCGGGGCGGAGAGCCTGGGTAATCCGGTAGTAGGCGAGCGCCTCGTCGATGGAGGGTGGGTTCCGCTTGAACAGCCCGGCTGCCAGGTGGTGGTTGAGCCAGAAGTCCGCCGGGTGCCGCTCCCGGGCCTGGCGGAGAAAACGGACGGCCCCGGCGGCGTCCCCGACCGCACCGAGTGCCACGCCGAGCATCTCGAGCGACCCGGGCGGCTGCGCGACCAGGTCGGCGGTGTCGGCCAACTCCCCCAGCCGGGTCCGGTCTCGGCGGGCGACCGCGACCCGCAGGTCCGTCCGCCACGGGTCCGGGTCGGCCTTCGCGGCAACCGCCAGCAGACGGTCCCGGCCCGAGTCCTCCAGCCGGACCATCGCCCAGTCGTCGAGCGCGGCGACGAGTTGGGGCCGGATCGCGGATGCGCGGACCAGGTCCGCCGCCTCGCCCTCCCCCCGCCCAACGACATCGATCCCGTACTCGCGGAAGACGGCTTCGTACGCGGCCGCCGCCTCCGTCGTGTGGAAGTAGACCGGATTGGTCGCGCCCCCGGCTTCCTTCGGGAGGCGCAAGGCGGTGTCGGCCGGGAGGGTGGGGAGCTTGACCCACAACTGCTTCAGCCGGATGTCCTCCAGCCGGGCTAGCGTGTCCGCGTCCCCCTGCTCCCGTCGGACCTGTTCCCGGAGGGCGTCGTTCCCGGTGGCTTGGTCGAGGCCGGCGGCCGCTTCCCGGACCGCGGCCCGGGCCTCGCGCCACAGGTTCCGGGATCGGAATAGAGCCGCGTCGTGCAACTTCTCCCCGGCCCGCCGGGCCGTGTCAGCCTCAGTCTCCCGCCGGAGTCGATCCTTCTCCCCCAGGGCTGCCCGGTCGCGCTCGTCGCGCTCGGCCTCCGCCGCCCGCTGCCGTCGGGCCGTCGCGTCCCGGTCCCACACGAGCCCGCCCGCGGTGGCGACGGAGACGGTCAGGACGAGCCCGGTCAGCGCGTGAACCTTTCGCCGCCGGAGCCACCGGACGGCCCGGCCGGCGGGGCCGATCCGGCGTGCCAGGATCGGGTCACCGGCCAGGAACCGGCGGAGATCCTCGGCCAATGCTTCGGCCGACCGATACCGTCGGTCGGGATCCTTCTCCAGGCACTTCATGCAGATCGTTTCGAGATCCCGCGGGATGCCGGGAACCTGCTTGCGAGGCCGGGCCGGTTCGCTGGTCTGGATTCGCGTGAGGACATCGGTCGTGGCCGGCCCGTCGAACGGTCGGGTGCGGGTCAAGCTCTCGTACAGGATCACCCCCAGCGCCCAAACGTCCGCGGGCGGCCCAGCCCTAGCGGAATGCCCGGCCGCCTGCTCGGGAGCCATGTACTGGACCGACCCGATTACGGCCACGGTCCGGGTTCCGCCGTCGATGCCCAGCCGCTTGGCGAGTCCGAAGTCGGTGACCTTCGGGGTGGACAGGGGGAGAGGGGGCGGGGTCGGGTCGGGAGCCGTGGTCGTCTTCTCATCACCCCGCGACCCGGCCGTCTGGACCCAAAACAGCACGTTGGCCGGCTTCAGGTCGCGGTGGACGACGCCCTCTTGGTGAGCGGCGTGGACCGCCCGGGCGAGGGTTTCCAGCAGACCGGCTGCTTCCCGCGGCGGCAGCGCACCCCGCTCCAACCGGTCGGCCAGCGAACCGCCCGCGCACAACTCCAGGGCGATGAACGGGTCGCGGCCGTGTTCGCCGACTTCGTACACCTGGACGATATTCGGGTGACTGAGCCCGGCGGCGGTTCGGGCCTCATCCCGGAGCCGCTTCGCCTTCTCCGGGTCGGCGTAGCCGGCCGCCGGGAGCATCTTGAGGGCGACCTCACGATTCAACGCCGTATCCCAGGCCCGGTAAACGACGCCCATCCCGCCGCGCCCGAGTTCCCCCCGCAGCTCGTACTTCCCGAGTCTCCGGGTCGGCTTGGCCGGCCCCCCCGCCGGCCGCCCGCGGCTCAGGTCGTCGAGCGTCGACTGGCACCCGCGGCACCCGTCGAGGTGTTGAAGGTGGTCTCGGTACCTGTCGGGGTCAATCCACTCGCGGAGGGCGATGAGTGCCTCAACGCTAGGGCAGGTGGTCATCGGCGGGCTCCTGCTCGGGACGCGGTGCGGGTTCGGACGTGTCGTCGGGGGCGGTCGGGTCGAGCCGCAGGAAGACCAACTCCTCCCTCAGACAGGCCCGGAAGCGGTGGAGCCGGACGCCCGCATTCGTGTAACTGACCTCCAGTCGCGCGGCGACCTCGCGCAGCGGGAGGCCGTCGTGTTCGCGGAGGTGGTAGACTTCCCAGCCGTCCGGAGACCTCACGCGCGCCCGCTCCAGCGCCTCCCGGACGGCCTCCGCCAGCTCTTCGAGGAGGAGAGCCCGAGTCGGGTCGGGGTCTTGGTCGGCCGCGTCGTCCGACTCCTGGTCGGTCAGCGGTCGGAGGCTCCGGTGGCGTCGGAGGTCGTACACCACGTTCTGGAGGATCCGTCTGAGCCACGCGCGGAACGTTCGCGGACCCCGGCTCACGAAGCCCTTGATGTGCCAATGGACCTTCAAGAGCAACTCCTGAAGCGTGTCCTCGGCGTCCGCCGGTTGGAGCCCGGTCCGGCGAAGGAGGTCGAGCGCGGACGGGGCGAAGCGGTCTACGAACTCCTGCCATACGACCTCGTCCTCCCGGCGGAGGCCGCTCACAAGCCGGAGGCTGTTCCAAGAACCGGATGGGTCGGACATCTGGTCACCCGCAAGAGGGGCAGGGACAGTACCTGTACAGAGCGGGTGGCCCGGATTGGGGTTCGCGCCGTTGGATCGCCGGGCACGTGCAAGTGCGGGTTGCCATGCCCGCGTAAGGCGCGATGCCGTCTTCATTCTGACCGAAGCCCGCCTGCCGTCAAGGCGACCGTAGTTCCGGCGGACGGCACTTTTTCTCTGCACACTGTAAAAACCCCCGACGTGCCTCCGTTCATACCTCCGAGTTACCCGCCGGGTGCCGACGTTCGGCCACCAACGGGTAGCGCTCCTCCCCGGCGTGGGGCCGGGGTCCGTTCTCACTCATCGGAGGCAGGGTTATGGACCGGAGGCGCTTCTTCTTGGCGGCGTCGGCCGCCGTCGGCGCGGCCGCGGGCCTCGGCTCCGCGGCGCAGGCCCAGCAGCAGAACCTCGCGTGCAACTGTGTGTTGTACGTACGTTCGCGCGTGCGATCTCTCCCGTTTGGCCTGCACACCCAGGCGGACAAGGCACGGATCATCAACGACTACGCCCCGGCTGTGGGGAGGGTGGCCGTCCACAGCTACAATCACGTTTCGGTGGTCAACCGGGTCGAGTACATCCGCGAGCGGAACGGGTCGATGACCGTGATGGTCACGATCGGCGAGGCGAACTACCGGGCGTGCCAGATCGGCACCCGCCGGGACACGCCGGCCCGTCTGGAGATCGTCGGTTACTTCCGGCCGTGATCCCTGCCGTCCGCCGCCTTCCGCCGAGGCCGCCGAGAGGCGGCCTCGGTTCGTTGACCCCCCCGGCCCGGCTTCGTAGATTACCCCCACCGGCGGGCCGACAGCGCGGTAACCGGCGAGGGTCGTGCCGGAATGTTCCATCCGCCTTCACAACCCCCCCTTACGACCAACCCCGACGCGCCCTCCCCCGCACTGGTCGGGTACGTCCCGCCCCCGGCCGGGTTCGACGAGGCGGCCGACCCCGCCGCCCGGCCGCGGCCGCACTGGCAGCGCTTCTTCGCCGCGCTCGACGACCTCGGCCCGGCCGAGCTCGGCCGCCGCTGGCGCGACGCCCAGCACCTCATCCGCGAGAACGGCGTCACGTACAACGTGTACGGCGACCCGCGCGGCATCGCCCGCCCGTGGCAGCTCGACCCCGTCCCACTCCTCATCCCGCCCGCCGAATCCGCCTACCTCGAAGCCGGCCTCGTGCAGCGCGGTCGGTTGCTGGAGAAGATTCTCGCCGACCTGTACGGCCCACAACGGCTGCTGCGCGACGGGCTGATCCCGCCCGAACTCGTCTACCCGAACCCCGGCTTCCTCCGCCCGTGTCACGGCATCAAGGTGCCGGGCGGTCGGTTCCTCCACCTGTACGCCGCGAACCTCGGCCGCGGGGCCGACGGCCAGTGGCGCGTCCTCGGCGACCGCACCCAGGCTCCCTCCGGCGCCGGGTACGCGCTGGAGAACCGCATCGTGATGACGCGGACGCTCCCGGAGGCGTTCCGCGACTGCCGCGCCCACCGGCTCGCGCTGTTCTTCCAGACGTTCCGCGACACGCTGCGCTCCATCGCCCCGCGGAACCGTGACAACCCGCGCGTCGTGCTCCTGACGCCTGGACCGTTCAACGAGACGTACTTCGAGCACGCCTACCTCGCCCGCTACCTCGGCTACACGCTGGTGGAAGGCGGCGACCTCACCGTCCGCGACAACCGGGTGTTCCTGAAGGTGCTCGGCGGGCTGCAACCGGTGGACGTGATCTTCCGCCGCCTCGACGACGACTTCTGCGACCCGCTGGAACTGCGCCCCGACTCGTTCCTCGGCGTGCCGGGCCTCACGCATGCGGTCCGCAGCGGGAACGTCGCCGTCGCCAACGCACTCGGCACCGGTGTGCTCGAAACGCCGGCGCTGCTGGCGTACCTGCCGCGCCTGTGCCGCGAGCTGCTGGGCGAGGAGCTGCGGCTCGAATCGGTGCCGACGTGGTGGTGCGGCGAGCCGGACGCACTGCGGTACGTCCTCGACCACCTCGACGCCGTCGTCGTGAAGCCGGGGTTCGCGGCGACCCGGATGGAGCCGCTGTTCCCCGCCGACCTCTCCGCCGCCGACCGGGCCGCGCTCGTGTCCCGGCTGCGCGCCCAGCCGCGGGACTTCGTGGCGCAGTCGCGGCTCGACCTGTCCACGGTGCCGGTGCTGCTCGGCGGCGCGCTGGTGCCGCGGAAGATGGTGCTGCGGACGTACCTGGCCGCCGACACCGAGGAGGGGTCGGGCTTCGCCGTGATGCCCGGCGGGCTGACGCGGGTGAGCGCGGCGGCGGACGCGATAGTGGTGTCGATGCAGCGCGGCGGCGGGAGCAAGGACACGTGGGTGCTCGCGGCCGGGGCGGTGAGCGAGTTCAGCCTGCTGAACACCGGCGCCCGCGTCGAGCTGACCCGCGCCGGCGGCGACCTGCCGAGCCGGGCCGCGGACAACCTGTTCTGGCTCGGCCGGTACGCCGAGCGCGCCGAAGGCACGACGCGCCTCCTCCGCGGCATCGTCGTCCGGCTCGCGGAGCGGAGCGGGCTGGCGGAAACGCCCGAGATGCCGGCGCTGTTCCACGCCCTGAGCCTCCGCGCCGACCTGCCGCCGCCGGTGGACCGCGAGAGCCCCGAGGCGCACGTCCTGCGGGTCGTCTTCGACGCCGCCCACGCCGGCAGCCTGGGTTCGACGGTGCGCTCCGTCCGCCGGCTGGCCGGGATGGTGCGCGACCGGATCAGCATCGACATGTGGCGGGCGCTGAACGGCCTCGCCGACTTCCCCGCCGACCCGGCCCACTACGGCGAGGACGGCCCCACGCCCGCCGACGTGCTCGACCTGCTCAACCGCACCGTTCTGACGCTAGCCGCGTTCGGCGGCCTGGCCGTGGAAAGCATGACCCGCGGCGAGGGCTGGCGCTTCCTCGACCTGGGCCGGCGGCTCGAGCGCTCGCTCCACATGATCGCGCTGCTGAACGGCACGCTGACGTACCCGTCGGCCCAGGACGGCCCGGTGCTGGAAGCGATCCTGGAGGTCGCGGACAGCGGCATGACGTACCGCCGCCGCTACCTCGGCAGTCTGCAGGCGGAGGCGGTACTGGACCTGCTGGTGTTCGACGAGTCGAACCCGCGGTCGCTGGCGTCGCAGCTCGTGGCGCTGGAGGACGACGTGAACCACCTGCCGCGGCCGCCCCGCGGCGCCGGCCGGTCGCCCGAGCAGCGGTTCGCGCTGGCGGCGCTGAGTTCGGTCCGGATGGGCGAACCGGAGAAGCTGGCCGCGGTGGTGGACGGGACGCGGCCGGAGCTGGGGACCGTGCTCGACCACGTCGGCGGCTGGCTGCCGGTCCTGTCCGACGCGATCACGCTGCAGTACCTCACGCACCTGCAACCGTCGCGGCACCTGGCGTCGCCCGACCCGGTACGGCGGACAGGGGCGGAGAGCGGGGACCGATTGTAGGATGGGGCGCCGAGCGGGGTCGCGTCAGCGCCCCGTGGGAGCCCAACACGAATCACGTCCGATGTGTGGAGATTTGTTCCGCTCACGGGGCGCTGACGCGACCCCGCTCTTACCCTGGTTCGCGCATGCGTTACCACATCTCGCACACCACGACCTACGCCTACGCCGAGCCGGTGTCGCTGTGCCAGAACGTCGCGCACCTGGTGCCGCGGGCGTGCCGCCGCCAGCGCGCCGAGGCGCCCGTCCTCAGCATCACCCCGGACCCTGCGGTGAGCGACGACCGCGTCGACTTCTTCGGCAACCCGGTCTGCTACTTCACCGTCCAGGAGCCGCACAAGGAGCTGACGGTGAGCGTCGAGCACCGCGTGACGGTGACGCCGGAGCCGGTGCCGACGCACGCGCCGCCGTGGGAAGCGGTCCGCGACCGGTTGCCGCACGACCGCGACCCGGTGGCGCGCGACGCCTACCAGTTCGTGTTCGGCTCGCGGTTCGTCGCCGCCGACCGGCGGTACGCCGAGTACGCCGCCGCGTCGTTCGCCCCCGGCCGGCCGGTCATCGACGCCGCGCTGGACCTGATGCGTCGCGTCCACGTCGATTTCGTGTACGACCCGCGGGCCACGACGCTCGCCACGCCGGTCGCCGAGGTGTTCGAGACGCGCCGCGGCGTCTGCCAGGACTTCGCCCACGTCACGCTCAGCTGCCTCCGGTCGCTGGGGCTGGCGGCGCGGTACGTAAGCGGCTACCTCTCGACGTTGCCGCCGCCGGGGAAGGCGCGGGTGGTCGGGGCCGACGCCACGCACGCCTGGGTGAGCGTGTACTGCGGCGACGCCGGGTGGGTGGACCTCGACCCGACCAACGACACCGTCCCCGGCGACCGGTACGTGCTGCTGGCGTGGGGCCGCGACTACGAGGACGTGAGCCCGCTCAAGGGCGTGATTCTGGGCGGCGGGGCGCACACCGTCAAGGTGGCCGTCGACGTGCGTCCCGAATAGGGCGCGAAGGGCTGAACGCCCACCCGTTGCAACGGGTGGGCTTCACCCGCTCAGGTGCCTGCGACGCGCGTCGGGGTGGCACGACTCCCCCACACCGTATCGTGGATGAACCGCAGTTTCGCCATCGCCCGGTCGGTCAGCACGAACGGGTAGGCGTCGGACAGGCCGAGGCCGCGGTTCAGGTTGTTCAGCATGTACGTCAGCGGGAACCAGCTCTCCATCAGGTCGGCGAACGGCTCGAACTCGTCGTCCAGCGGGTCGGGGATGGCGCGCAGCGCGGGGTCGCCCGGCCGCGGCGGCCGTAGCCGCACCCCGCACGCCGAGGCCGTTTCGAGCGAATCGACGATGTGGAGGTAGTGCGCCCACGTCTCGGCCCAGTCCTCCCACGGGTGGACGCTGGCGTACGCCGACACGAACCGGTCGCGCCAGTCGGCCGGCGGGCCGGCGTCGTGGTGCCGCTGCAGTGCCGCGCCGTAGTCCGCGCGGTCGTCGCCGAACAGGTCGCGGAACGCGGCCAGCCGCGGCGTGTCGTTCACCAGCCGGTCCCAGTAGTAGTGGCCGCTCTCGTGGCGGAAGTGGCCGACGAGGGTGCGGTACGGCTCGTCGAAGTGGGCCCGCACCCGCTCGCGCTCGGCGTCGTCGGCCTCGGCGACGTTCAGGGTGATGACGCCGTCGGCGTGCCCGGTGAGGATGCGCGGCACGGCCGCGTTGCCGGGGTCGGCCTTGAACTCGAACGCCAGCCCGTGCTCCGGGTCGTCGTCCTTCGGCGCCAGCGGCAGCCGCAGGGCCAGCAGCGTGTACACGAGCCGGCGCTTGGCGACCTCGAGCTTGTACCACTTCTCGTGGTGGCCGGGCACGGCCAGGTCGGGGATGACGCTCGTCAGCCGGCACGACCGGCACAGCGGGTCCGGGTCGTCGGCGGGGACGGCCCAGTTGCACACGTTGTTCGCCGTGTAGTTCGCGCACAGCCGGTAGCCGCCGGCCGCGGCCTTGGCGATCGGCGACGTGAACCGCCCGCCGCCGGCGGGGTCGAGCGAGCCGACGACGCGAAGGTCGGGGAGGAACGCGAGGGGGTGGTTGCAGGCCACGCAGCGGACGTTCTCGAAGAACACCAGTTGCCGGCAGTGGTCGCAGCGGAAGACTTTCATGGGTGCCCGGTGGGTAATGCTCGCCCGCCCGCAATGCGAACACCGTGCCGGCAAGTTGTACGGGATCGACGGTGCCGGGTGGGGCGGGTATTTCCCGGGAGGAACCGCGAAGTCGGCCGGTGTGCGCCGCACGGGGACGCGGTAGGATCAGTGGTGAGTCGATCCGGCCGGGTTCCGAACTGAGGAGGGATGCCGTGGGTAAGGGGAACAACTCGCAGGGCAAGGAGAAGAAGAAGCCGAAGAAGGACGCGAAGGCGGCGCCCGTGAAACCGGTCCCGCCGCCGCGGAAGAAGTGACCGCGCCGTACAATGCGGGTGCGGGGGTGGAGTAGATAGTCAACTCGTCGGGCTAATCCCCCGAAGCCGTGGGTGCGACACCCACCCCCCGCGCTCGGTTTCCCACAACGACGCCCGCCGGGAAACGACGAGAGTCGCAACCGTTCCCGGTGCGACTCTCGTCAAGAGCCACCTGTCGGATTTGAACCGACGACCCCCGCTTTACGAAAGCCAATCGCAGTTTATTCGCCACCCATCGACACGTCAAGACACGCTGCGTCCTGCCTCGACTAAAACACCACATTTCCAGGCATTTCGCAGTTTTTTCACGGGCCGCACAGGTCGAGCACTTGGACACAACGACTCCGAGTTTGACACCGTGGAACGGGATCGGGTACAACCACGGGTACAACCAAACCACGCCGTCCCAAAGGAGTGCGAGACATGGCGTTCATCACGAAAGTGCGAACCACCCGCTGGGTACAACCAGACCCGACCAAGCCGAAGGCCCAATGGCGTCGTGTGTCGAGTGCCACCCCCGGTGCGGTGAAGATCACTGACGTTGCCGAGACGTACACCATCGTGGACAAGTCCACCCGCCCGGTTACGCGGATCAACACTGGGTTCACCCGCAAAGAACTCGCGGAGCAAGAACTGACCACATACAAGGATGCGAAGCAGTACGGGGCGGCGGGGGCGGTGAACCCGAAGGCCCTCAAGGCAGCCCCCATCGCGGATAACGTCACCGCCTACCTCGTCCACTGCAAGAAGGAGGGGGAGGTCGATCTGGATGGAAAGAAACGCATCTTGGAGACGGTGATCCGGGTCGCCGGGATCGCCACGCTGGCGGACTTCACCCCCGACCGCGTGGACAGCTACTTGACCGCCATGACCCAAGCCAACCGCACCGTAATAAAGCACCGGAGCAAGCTGCACTCGTTCGCTGCATGGCTGGTGAGGAAGAAGAAGCTGGCCCGCAACCCGGTCACGAATGCCTTGCGGCCCAAGGACGCCCCGAAGCGGCAGCCGCGAGCGTTCACCGCCGACGAACTGTCTCGTATCTTCCAAGCCGCCCGCAACGGGCCGCTGGCGACCGGGGTGGTGAACAAGGGCGGTCGGCCTCGCCGCGACGGCACCCGGCCCGACCCGTCGCCGGCCAAGCTCACGGACGAGACGCGAGCCGCCCTGGTGTTGCTCGGACGCGAGCGGGAGTTGTGCTACCGCACGGTCGCCACCCTCGGCCTCCGGCGGGGCGAGGCGACGGCCCTGAAGGTGTACGACCTGAAGCTCGACGGCCCGGCACCCTTCGTGCGGCTCGCTGCGTTCGACCCGTCCACCGGCGATCAGGAGGTGAAGACTGCCAACCACCTCATCCTCCCGGTCGTCCTAACACTGGCCGAGGAACTCCGGCAGTGGATTATGGAAACCGGTAAGCAGCCCGCCGACCCGGTGTTCAGTGTCCCAACCCTGCGGACGTTCAAGGGCGACATGAAGCGGGCCGGCGTCCCCTACCGGGACGCCCGTGGCCGGACGGCGGACTTCCACTCCCTCCGGCGGTCCACCGGCACCATGCTCGCGGTCGCCAACGTGCCACCGAAGGAAGCCCAGAGCTACATGCGGCACAGCGACATCCGACTCACCCTCCAGGTGTACGCCGACGCTGGCATCGTCGGGATGGGGAACGCCGTGGATGCCATGTCCAAGGTGCCGGCCTAAGCGAAACGTTTCTGCCGGAAACGCTCGGGGAGAAGTTAACGTTAACTTCTCCCCTTCCTCGGAGAAGTTAACGTTAACTTCTCCCCCACCCGTATCTCGACATTTCTTCCCTAAACGGGAGCGACCACCCCCGAACGGGGTCGCCGGTCGCCCCATTTTCCGTGTTGACGGACGACAGTGGTCCGGCACCCCACCCGAAACACTGCTGGGAAATCTTGGCTGGCGACTAAGGACTCGCGCAAGATTTACCTGCCGGAAGTGGCATTGAGATTCTGATCTGACGTACGCCATACTCCCGGGATGCAGGACGCATCCATCATCGC
>Ga0335394_10006560_pt1 | contig 13125 bp, 11 predicted proteins | sample MAT03_FD_205741 | JGI IMG/M metagenome (GOLD analysis project Ga0335394, IMG submission 205741) | Freshwater microbial communities from Lake Fryxell liftoff mats and glacier meltwater in Antarctica - MAT-03 (spades assembly) (version 2) ...
ATGTTGGTTGTGCAACTGGCATTTGAAATGTTGGTCGTGGAATAATTGGTTGTGCAACTGGCATTTGAAATGTTGGTCGTGGAATAGTTGGTTGTGCAACGGGGATTTGAAATGTTGGTCGTGGAATAATTGGTTGTGCAACGGGGATTTGGAATGTTGGTCGTGGAACACCGGGTGATGCCACAAATGGTCTAGTTGACTGCAACACTGGAACAGTAGGTGTCATCGGAGGTTGTCCTATAATTAGATTAGGTCGTTGTGTTATCGGAATAGCCCCGATTCCTGGTAGTATGGGGGTATTAGGAGCTCGTGCAGGTGGAAATTGTAGTCCACCTATAGGGGCAGCTTGTTGTGGAGTTCTTCCAGTAACATTTAGAAATACTGGTTGTTGAGTGGGTTTCTGTAACGCTGGAGCACCTAAAGGTGGTTGTTGCATTATGGGTAACACGCGATTGGCAGGAGGAAAGGAAACTGTTGGTCTGAAAGTTGGATTTAGTGGACTAGCAACGGGAGTGGTTTCTTCTTCATCAAAATTTTCATCACTTTCTTCATCACTATAACTGTTACTAGTTTCTGGGCTAGTTTCTGGGCTATCAAAGCCAGTATTAAGGGGGACAAATCCACCAAAATTTCTTGGTTGTGAGATTGTAACTGTAGGAGGCCGGGCCACATTTGTTGGAACTTGCACAGTACGTACTGTGGGATTCAACCCACCTACTGCAGTGGGGAAGATCTGACCTTGTCCGATAGGTTGAAACTGTGGGATAATTGGTAGAGCAGGTGCATTTGTACCAATAAGTGGAGAAATTGTTGTAAAATTCCGTTGCATATTTAGGTACTCTTTTATTTCTTGATAAAAAAAATAAAAGAAACAAAAATGGCGCAGGTGTTCACTAATGTTGGTGAATTTCGAAGAGGAAAAGGAAATAGAAAAACTCGTTTGGGACCACGTGTACGTGATGATATTAATATCAGACGTGGGGGAGAGAAACAAACTCAAACTCCGGATGACATTGCAATTAAGAAGCTACGTAAACTACTCGATAAACCAGGTCTCACTGAAAAAGATAGATTTGCATATACTGGTCTTATGGTGCGTGGTGAACAAATTCGATTTATGAATATGCCCGTCTTAGCAGAAGTCCTCTTATATATGCATAATGTTGGTAATGAAGTTACTACAGCCAATTTTAGTTATAATGCTGTTAGACCATACGTTGACCGTCTATTACCACGACGAGAAGTAATGGAAGGAGGCATCAAGACAAAAGAAATACCAGAAGATGAGTTAGAAATCATGCGTCTACGTATGGCCGCCACATTTCTTCGCTACATTAGATATGTATCGCTCCTTAGAGAACAAGCTGCCCAGGATCTAGAAGAAGCCCAAGCACAACAAGCAGAGATGGTGCCACCAACTATAGACGAGTATTAATAAATATTTTTAAAACTCATAATCGAGATATAAATATATACATTGTAATGTATATATTTGTTATTCTATAGAGAATACATTTGGGTATGTGGCTACGGATAACTAACATCAAAGATCGAACACAGCAAGGAGAAAGTATCTAAATTAATATTATATATATATACAACTAGATATCTAACAATAATAATTATTATACAAAGCTATGGGCAGTCATAATAGCCGTTTTAAATTTGCATCCAAAGTTACACCGAAACATAAGAATTCTACGGCCGATAAATACATCGATAAATGTATCCTGGCTTCTGGAGAATTGGATGTCCCAGGTATTTTATTTGAATATGATTATACACATACAGATATCACAGATATAGAATGTTGTATATGTTACGATGACTATTGCAAAGGTATGATCATGCATATGCTACCATGTGATCATATCTTTCACGATGTCTGTATATATAATTGGTTCAAAAAAGATCCTACGTGTCCTCTATGTCGAGGATTAATATCATAAATCATAATATATATCACAATTTATGATATATATGACAAAATTACTATCTGTCCAGTGATTTAAATTATATTCCTGGGAACATATTCTATTACCCTAATAAGACATATAAATATTTCATTAGGATAATAAAACGTTATTAATAGAATATAAATGGGTATTTCAGCAAGTAAACACTACAAACATAGTAAACATCATAAACATAACAAACATGATAAACACGATAAAGATAATATTGGCATCAATCAAATAGGTGTCAACAGGACTGGTTTACCAACACATACTATCTATAATACTCCTATCTGTAGCCCATATCAATCTAACATGCAGATTGTACCTGAACATCCATCACAAAATCAGTCACCATATCCATATCCTTTACCAAATATTCCAAGTGCGCCGCCGATGAATTATGATCCGAAAATATTATCGAGTGCTTCAAATTATAATTATGCATATAGTCCTAGCACAAGTATTTATTCAACAAACTTTAATGCATATGTGAGTCCAATTCCAAATGCTCCACCACCCTGATAACATACGTCATAGTTTGTTTTTATAATATTATATAATATACACATATTATATAATCGATGTGTTTTATTAATATACTCTGTAATTATTATATAATATAGTCGGATACACTCTATGATTACTAATAATAACCCCTATTATGTAATATAGACCATATACTCTATGATTATTATGTAGTGTAGGCGATATACTCTATGATTACTAATAATAACCCCTATTATATAGGCGATATAATATATAATTATTATGTAATATAGACCATATACTCTATGATTATTATGTAATATACCCTATTATATACTCGATATAGTATATAATTATTATGTAAATACCCCTATTACATACTCGATATAGTATATAATTATTATGTAGTATAGGCAGATATAGGCAGATACTCTATGATTATTATGTAATATATATTCCTATTATATAGTTGATATAGTCTATAATTATTACTGGATATACCCATGTATAAATATAATATAATTATATTTTATTATAATCCAGTACAGAATTGTGTTCCTAAAGTGTCATCCGCATAACATACTGCTTCTTGGCTGATAGTATTATAAGCTGTAATACTCATATATTGAGCCGAATATGCTAGATCGGGACAAAAAGATGAATCGAGTCCTAGTCGAGCTAATATTAAATCACCCCCCACGCCACCACCATAGTACAAAGATAGAGCATTATTATCTATTAACCATTGTACTATTGCCGATGAACCAGTCAATCCATTATATGCTGTCATTCCTGTAGGAATAGTAGCAAGATCTAAATTTCCTATATATACAATCTGAGGTGGAGTAATTAAATTACTACTTCCGCTACATTTAGAACATCCCCCACAGAAATTACTTCTTGGTAACTGGGCACATCCCTGACATCCACCACATTTAGTACAACCCCCCGGAATTTCACAATAACTAACTGATGGTAACAAAGCCCATACATATCCTGGAAATTCACCTCCCGTACATGCTCCCATTACAACGTTTTCGCCTATAATTTCAAGTCCATTACCACTACATCCAGGGCGTCCTATTGATTCTGGATCATAAAATGTAAATGCCGTCCCAGTTCCAGGCAGTAAACATAATCCACTATTACGATCTAATATTTGTGCTATTAATCCATTCTGTCCTTGTCCAGGTTGAAGTGTATTAGGATTCTGTCCAGGATCAATACGTGTGACTCTGAATAGCTGATCTGGAACAGATGGATTACATGTCTGCATAGTAACATTGGCTCCCGTTCCTTCATTCTGAATACATGATATTGGTACAACCGGTGCTTGAAAATTGATTGATACTAATGATAATTCTCCGGCACAAGGAGGTACAGCTGAACATCCACTATCAGTATAAAAGGATTCAGTGCCACTTAATCCGGTTGTACCGCCATTTATTAGAAAACATCTTGTTATAGCACCATCAACAACACCAGCGGGTGCTATACATGTATGTTGTAATTGTTGTGCTAGGGTTTGATCAGGATCAAGACATGTTGGATATCTCACGACACCTTGCAGATTATCCAATATCAATGGATTAAATGTAGGATTACCTGGTACAGCAGTTGGAACATTATCTATATCGATCAAAGATGTTGGAAATTCATATAATTGACAAAAATCTTTATCTGGATCTGGACCCGCAACTGGTATGCCCCAACCAAGAGGGGATGCAAATTTGTTTGGAGGAGTGGGGGAAGGATGACTATGATTACGAAACCACCATCCAATTCCAATTGTCAAAACAATAATTGTTATAAATACAAATACAGCTAATAGCCATCCCGAGAACGACATCTTTTATCTTATAATATTATTATGTTATTAATCATAAGAAAGGTCCTGAAATTATATATACAAACTTATTTTAAGAGATCTATTTATAATATTATATATCCTCTGATTGGTATAATTAAAATATAACATCCGTTCATTAATATTATACCAATCAGAGGATATATAATATTACTGAATGATATAACACAGTTTGATTCCAATAAATATTATATTTCTTATGATTAATAATATATATATGATTATAAATACCGTCACTAGGGTTGTTACTGTTAAACATAATAATGTTCGGACTACGATCGAAATCACCAGATTCATCTCATGAACAAAGGCTTATTTTTATTAAATTGTTCAAAAATAAATATTCACATAATCTTATGCCCATTGAAAATTTTACTGCATTAACAAACTCACCAAGCGTATCGATCTATCTTACGATCCTATGATTCATGAATCATATACATAGATTCCTTCATCTCCATCGATAGATGGATTGGGCTGGGAATACATTAAGATTTTATTGAAACATCCAGTTTACGTACCATTGTTGAACTCACCCTATATATCGATGACAGTAGTTATACTATAATAGAATATTTAAGCGTGATCTTTGGTGGAATTTATCCTTATCAGAAACAGTGGATTTTAGATAACGTGATCATTCCTAGTGGATACGATATGTCTCTTCCCATTCCCAAACCAAGACATATTTATCAACCAGTCCTAATGTATTTACCTAAAACAGATACACCAGAACCTGCATGTGTTGGTATGTTAAAATTATAAAAAAATTCTTATTATTAGGAATTTTTAACATCTATATTTTATTAATATGTATTGGATTTCCCATTAAATTTTATAATATATCCTTTCTTTAGACAATCTAATACTATGTATTATTTAACACTTAAAAAATTTGGTTGGTATATGCATTATACTCATAATGCATGTCCCATTATTTTGATAGTTCCTATTAATAATAATTCTGATACAACGATATATGATATTATAAACAATTCGATTGATAGAAGTGTAACATTCTATTATAATATAAGAACATTAGTTGAAATACCATCACATGATCTTGTGATTATTAATAATATCAGAATATATTCTGATATTGTTTGTATAATATACTTAGATACTCCATAATTAGACTATTGAAATACCGACTGATACTACTAAAACTGGTATGCTCAATGGTAATGGTGGTGATATTAATATGTCAACACTGAAAGCAACAGCAATTAGATCTCCTTGAGCGATGACAATTGCTCCTGTTGTGGAATTAGCTCCAAACAGAGTGATCACTGTTGTAGGCGAAGATATGGGGATAGGAACAGTTGTAGACAATATAGAACTAAATACGGGGTTAACTATTGATCCATCGGGAGCTGGTGCTCTATATACATTAAATATATAATTCATTGTTCCAGTAGGTGATAGTCCTGCAACTGTATTTAATCCTACACTGGCACTAATATTTGTTAGTATTCCTGCTCTTGGGACTCTCCATGTAGGTGAGTTCGAAATAGTTGGAAGTGCTGCTGCACCTAAAACTGCAATAGTTGCAATTGGAGCTAAATCGAATGCTATTGGTGCCAATCGTTTAGCTATAGGAATATTTGTATTTGATCTTAGTGAATATCCGATTATTGCCCCTACTCCCACGCCTCCAGCAGCTCCGGTTGGACCTGTAATACCTGCAATTCCTATTGATCCAGTAGGACCCCTTGCCCCAGTAGATCCTGTCGCTCCTGTGCTTCCTGTGCTTCCTGTATTTCCAGTAGGTCCTGTACTTCCAGTAGATCCAGTGCTTCCTGTACTTCCAGTTGCTCCTGTGCTTCCAGTTGGTCCTGTACTTCCAGTTGCTCCTGTACTTCCAGTAGGTCCTGTACTTCCTGTACTTCCAGTTGCTCCTGTGCTTCCAGTTGGTCCTGTACTTCCAGTTGCTCCTGTACTTCCAGTAGATCCTGTACCTCCAGTTGTTCCAGTAGAACCGGTAGCTCCAGTAGAACCGGTAGCTCCAGTAGAACCGGTAGTTCCAGTGGAACCGGTAGTTCCAGTGGAACCGGTTGTTCCAGTAGCTCCAGTGGAACCGGTAGCTCCAGTAGCTCCTACTGCTCCAGTAGGACCAGTTGCTCCAGTAGCACCAAACCCTGTGGATCCAGTGGACCCAGTAGCTCCTACTCCTCCAGTGGGACCAGTTGCTCCAGTAGCACCAAAGCCTGTGGACCCAGTAGAACCAGTAGCTCCTACTCCTCCGGTGGGACCAGTTGCTCCAGTAGCACCAAAGCCTGTAGGTCCTGTTACTCCTGCCTGTCCAGTAGGTCCCACTGCTCCTGTAGGACCAGTGTCTCCAAGTCCAGTTGGTCCTGTTGATCCAGTAGCTCCTTGGTCACCTGTTGGCCCATTAGAACCAGTAGCTCCAAAGCCAGTTGGTCCCGTTGAACCAGTGGCTCCAGTGGAACCGGTAGTTCCAGTGGAACCGGTTGTTCCAGTAGCTCCAGTGGAACCGGTAGCTCCAGTAGCTCCTACTGCTCCAGTAGGACCAGTTGCTCCAGTAGCACCAAACCCTGTGGATCCAGTGGACCCAGTAGCTCCTACTCCTCCAGTGGGACCAGTTGCTCCAGTAGCACCAAAGCCTGTGGACCCAGTAGAACCAGTAGCTCCTACTCCTCCGGTGGGACCAGTTGCTCCAGTAGCACCAAAGCCTGTAGGTCCTGTTACTCCTGCCTGTCCAGTAGGTCCCACTGCTCCTGTAGGACCAGTGTCTCCAAGTCCAGTTGGTCCTGTTGATCCAGTAGCTCCTTGGTCACCTGTTGGCCCATTAGAACCAGTAGCTCCAAAGCCAGTTGGTCCCGTTGAACCAGTGGCTCCTTGATCACCAGTTGGTCCCGTTGAACCAGTAGCTCCAAAGCCAGTAGGTCCTGTTGATCCAGTAGCTCCTTGGTCACCGGTGGATCCAGTGGCTCCAAAACCAGTTGGTCCTGTTGAACCAGTAGCTCCTTGATCACCAGTTGCTCCAGTGGGTCCTATTGCACCATCTGCTCCAGTAGCTCCAGTGGCTCCAGCGGGTCCTATTGCACCATCTGCTCCAGTAGCTCCAAACCCAGTGGGTCCTATTGCACCATCTGCTCCAGTGGCTCCTTGATCACCAGTTGCTCCAGTGGCTCCTTGATCGCCAGTTGCTCCAGTGGAACCAGTAGCTCCAAAACCAGTTGGCCCTGTTGAACCAGTTGCTCCTTGATCACCAGTTGCTCCAGTGGAACCAGTTGCTCCAAAACCAGTTGGCCCTGTTGAACCAGTGGCTCCTTGGTCACCAGTTGGCCCAGTTGATCCAGTGGCTCCAAAACCAGTTGGTCCTGTTGATCCAGTGGGTCCCGGATCACCAGTGGCTCCAGTAGAACCAGTAGCTCCAAAACCAGTCGGCCCTGTTGAACCAGTGGCTCCTTGGTCACCTGTTGGCCCAGTTGAACCAGTGGCTCCAAAACCAGTTGGTCCTGTTGATCCAGTGGGTCCTGGGTTACCTGTTGCTCCTATTGTTCCAGTGGAACCAGTAGCTCCAAATCCAGTAGGTCCTGTGGGTCCTGTGGGTCCTACTACCGTAACTCCAGATGGACCTGTTGGGCCAGGAGGGCCAGGAGGACCAGGGGGACAAGGAACACAGAATGGTGGACATTTCGATGGATGTTTTGGTGGACACCTTTGATGTGGGCAGATGTTATTACCATAAGGATAATTTCCATAATAGTTGGCTGGATTGTACATTTTATATATGAGAAAAAATCTTACATATCACCATTACACATGATTATTATATAATATTAAAATAATCACGAATATTTGTCATAAGCATCTCCATATAATTATGATAAATATAGATCTGTTCTTAGATGTTAGATTTATATGATATATTATTACAATTACAATTAAAATGGTATAGATAATTTGATCGACACAATGATCATATATCTCAGTTATGTTCCAGGAATCTGTTAAAAATTCAAAAGGTCTCCAACAAATTTATCGCACAGGATTATTATATTGTATAATAATCATAAATATTCGTTATATCATCTCAGATAACCATATATTAACTATCATACATCATCTATAATACATTAACCATGACCAATATTATATCGACGATGATTAATAAATTGAATATTACTCCAAACGATCTATGGATGATTCAGATGTACTCAAACTATCAATAGATGAATTAATCGACCATTGGAGAAGTAGAAAAATTTCGCAAAGATTTTTCTGTAATAAATATAATCTCAATGAAACAAACTTTAGAAAATTCCTTAAAGGAGATAGATCATCTAATTCTATAATCGCTACCATCCAGAAGTTCCTAATCGGTTCTGAAGTTAAGGCACCAGAAAAAGAATGTAACCAAATATACCACGAACTCATTGCAATTATCAAAACTAGAAATATCAAAAGAATCCTTTTTATAGATGGCGACAATGTATTTATCAAGATGAGTTGGTTATCAAAGGTAGATATTCCTCCCGATCTGCAAATAGTTCTATGTCTGTCACATAATTATAAAAGTGCTGTGTTCAGTGATTTTGTATCGCCTCAGATTACTATTTTTCATAGTCTTACTAATATGAAAGATGCAGTGGATCAGGCATTAGGAATACTCATGGCTATGTTGAATATTTCTATTGATAATAAGATAGTATTTATTATAGCCACTAATGATCGTATGGCATATGAAATATCTCTTCAGATACATTTATATGGTAGAAGATGTCTTGTGATACAAAGTAATTATGATGCAGAAGCTCTATTTTCAACTAGACCATTGCCACAGATTCCTTTGGAAACAGATATATTGTCATATGATGATATTAAATTAAGGGAGTCATTCAATATATATTGGTCGGGATCTATTGGAGAGTTCTGTGATAGTTATGATCTTGATCAGGGACACTTCTGTTCATGGTTACATAAGAATTACAAGAACAAGGCATCAGTGATAGCAGTTAGATGCCTTGAGCACATATCATTAAAAAAAAACATACCATATGAGGTATGTTTGACATATTTATAGATATTATATATATATATATATAATGTTGATCTTGGTATTATATATATATATATATCGTTGATCTTGGTATTATATATATTGTTGATCTTGGTATTATATATATTGTTGATCTTGGTATTATATATATTGTTGTTGGTATTATATATATTGTTGATCTTGGTATTATATATATTGTTGATCTTGGTATTATATATTCGTCTTGGTATTATATATTGTTGATCTTGGTATTATATATATTGTTGATCTTGGATTATATTGGTGTTGGTACATATATTGTTGATCTTGGTTATTATATATTTATATATATTGGTATAATATAATATTCGTCTTGGTAATATATATTGTTGATCTTGGTATTATATATATTGTTGATCTTGGTATTATATATTCGTCTTGGTATTATATATTCGCCTTGGTATTATATATAATAACCAAGATCAACAATATATATAATACCAAGATCAACAATATATATAATACCAAGATCAACAATATATAATACCAAGACGAATATATAATACCAAGATCAACAATATATATATAATACCAAGACGAATATATAATACCAAGACGAATATATAATACCAAGACGAATATATAATACCAAGACGAATATAATACCAACAACAATATATACTACCAAGATCAATAACCAAGATCAATAACCAAGATCAATAACCAAGATCAATAACCAAGATCAATAACCAAGATCAATAACCAAGATCAATAACCAAGATCAATAACCAAGATTAATAACCAAGATCAATAACCAAGATCAATAACCAAGATCAACAATATATATATAACCAAGATCAATAACCAAGATCAACAATATATATATATATAAGATGAATATAATACCAAGAACAATATAATACCAAGATCAACAATATATAATACCAAGAACAATATATATATATAATAACCAAGATCAACTTATATAACACCAATATATATATAATACCAAGACGAATATATAATACCAAGATAATTATATATAATATTATATGTAAATATATACAAACATACCTCACATGGTATGTTTTTTTAGAAGGTCATTAATATTTCATTACGATCTTTCAGATTGTTCCAATATTTCCGATGATCTAGATTTGCCCACTGAGCACCAGTGATAAATCCTTTCATGAAATCAGTACCAATGAAATAATAAGTTGTATCGCCAATTATTACACTGTTACTGTTTGTATTCTGTTTTATGAATTTATTTGTAACACCAATCTGTGGTCTCATAAACGATGGATCAAATGATACTCCGAACATTGTAATGTCAAAATTAATCTCACTCACTAGACAAAATGCTAGTAACCCAGCAACCAAATCCTCTGTCATCATGTGTACAGACTGATTCCCACCAACTCCTACACTCACAGGAAGAGTGATCGATCCTTCGCTTATTCCAAACTTAGAAGCCAAACGATGATCCATAATGAAAACCTTTTGAACATCCCATGGTAATATGATGGAATGTGGAGAATTCGGCATACGTTCAAATATATACATAATAAAATAGTTGATCATCTCATACTTGGCTGCTTTAAGTAGCTGTTCTCGACTAAAATCCTTAGGAGCAAAAAGATTAACGTAATCAAGTGCCTGAGCAGAATGCTCGCCTGGAAATGTGTCAGTCATCCAGGCCACAATAGCGTCAATATCACTCAAATGTTGAATATTTTGTGCATACGGCGTGAGTAAGTGTTGAATATAAGCCACTGTGGTAGCGTGAATATCACTATCTGAATGAAATTTATCCCCCACAAGAACTATATTTTCGATTGTCAGTGCGTCCATTATAATAACTAATAATTTAGAACCGTTTAAACTTTCTTAATATTAATTCATATTTTATATGATGTTATTATATATACACATGACTTCCATATAATAATACACATATAATTTTCTTATGTTCATTGTATATAATAATAGACATATAACTTTCTTATGTTCATTCTATATAATAATACACATATAATTTTCTTATGTTCATTGTATATAATAATAGACATATAACTTTCTTATGTTCATTGTATATAATAATAGACATGTTCATTGTATATAATAATAGACATATAACTTTCTTATGTTCATTGTATATAATAATAGACATATAACTTTCTTATGTTCATTCTATTAAATACACATAACTTCCCTATAATATCATTATAATAAATACACATAACTTTCTTATGTTCATTCTATTAATAAGACATACCATGTATGGTATGTTTTTTTATTCACAAGTGAAATGCATCCACCATGATGGATGAATGGCGACTCCTGTCAATGTAGCACCATGTTCAAATCCACTCACAAAATCAAGTGAACAAAATTTGTAACCCGCGTTGCCTGAGGTGACATAATACTTACCATCGCTAGATGGATCATGAACAAAGTGCCCATATGTATTAGGGTCCATATATCTGACCGGGAACGTTGCACCAAACATGGAAATATCAATATGTTTCCGGCTGACCAGAGAAAATAATGATAAACCACAAACAAATTCCATTGAAGCAGAATGTTCAACCCCAGATATACAAACTGGTAATGTATGTGTATCGACATCGAGCTGTAACATTTCACATAACTGTTTGTCCAAAAACACAGAATCTCGAATATCCCATGGCAAGATTATTTTCTGGCACTGCTTTCGCACCAACTTGTGTGCTGATCTGATAACTTACTGTATCAGTCTTAATTCCGTCGAGTTCCGATCGAACGTCATCAATTTCTTCAAATTCATCCATCAATGTGTTAGCGAAAGTATTCATGGCTCTAATTTCATCTATATCATCCATGAATTCTAATTTGAGGGCAAATGGTTTGAAAAGAGTCTGAATATAAGCAATCGTAATATCTGGCAAAAGCACACCAGATACAATACGATCACGTAAAATGGCTATAATATTTTCACATGTGATCCCTTCCATTAATTATATTTGTCGGGTTGTTTATGTTGTCAGAATGTATAATGTATTTATACACGAAACATATCCGATATACTCATTCATATATTATTATGGCATATATGTTTAAAGCCTAACTATGGGATAATATAAACTATAGTATAAAAGATGTCCGAATATGTTTCAGATGAAGATTATATATTGGTTTCTTTTTTACCAGTAATAGAGGAATATCATATAAATAAACAAACCAATGAAGAAACTAGTCAAGAGAGACATCCTAATATATCAGATGTAGAGAGAATAAAACAATTAGTGGTAACTCCACTCTGGTACGAATATGTACTATTATATGCTGTGGACAATCTAACAGAAGGAAATAGTCCCATATTCGGATGTCCAACATTCAGAGTTACTGATATAGAAACATATGTAGATAATGATGGACGAATCTCTTTTGATGGGTTCTTGAAAGAGTATACTGAGTTCGAAAAATGGGAAAGATTCATTAGGAGTGATGCCATCGATAAAACATGGATTGATTCTCAATGTATGGAATTAATGAGAAAACAAGCTGAAGAGTCAATTATAGAAGGATTGTGGAAATCAACACATGAAGGAGAAATTCTTCTTGATGATAAACATGAAATTTTTATGCATATTGAACCAAAAGATGTTAAATTTCAGTGGAATAGGTAATATATGATAAGTTATATACAATAAATCTGTTGGAAACCTGAAGGGTTTCCAACAGATTTATCGACTACGTAGTCGATTCTCTACCTAAAGGTCGAGAATCTACAATAAATACCAGCTTGCTGGTATTTATCTTTGTAA
>Ga0335394_10006562_pt1 | contig 13122 bp, 11 predicted proteins | sample MAT03_FD_205741 | JGI IMG/M metagenome (GOLD analysis project Ga0335394, IMG submission 205741) | Freshwater microbial communities from Lake Fryxell liftoff mats and glacier meltwater in Antarctica - MAT-03 (spades assembly) (version 2) ...
TCTGTGTTTTGAGATGGGGCATCATCTCATACTGTCTCAGTCGGTGGAAGTCCCTGCGAAAAGCACGGCATCCGGCGTTCACGGCAGAAGCCCCTGCCTTCAGGCATGGGGAGTATGTCACCTGATGAAGCAATAAGTAGAGATAACCTCAGTTTTGGATAGCGCACTTTGATTAACTTTTATGATGTCCTCATCCCCCGACCCCTTCGCCATGCAATGGCGAAGGGGAGAAAAACGGTTCACAATGGTTCTTTAAGTCCCCTCTCTACGAAGTGGGGAGGGGATTTAGGGGTGGGGATAGAATGGAAACACTGTCCGAAACTCAGGTTAGATAACTATAGGGAACGACCTATAGGTCGTTCCCACCAAAACTCTATGCGCCAGCGCCTCCCAAAAAATATTCTTGCATTTGCTCCACTTGCCACAATGCCCTGCCGATAGCATAATAGGCTTGCGCCCTGTTATGGTGCATTTCGGAACAAGGAGTCATGTTTACTGTGAGTCGATTGCTTATTTTACTGGGCGCTGCCCTGATTTTGCTTTGTTCGGCCTGTGGTGGCGGGACGGATGATGCTTCATCAGCCAATGCTACCGTCAGCGTACCTTCCGCCGAAGCCACTTCTGAATCCACTGTTGAAGCACCAAGCGCCGCCTCAAGCGGTCTACCCATAAATTCACAAGGTATCGAGATTGTTGCTAAAGTGAATGAGCAGGAGATCACTTTACCGGAATTTCAGCGTTCCCTCGCTCGGCGTGAGCAGGGGACAACTGCCGCCGATTATGAAGCTTTAGCCGCTTCTGAACTCGACACGATGATTGAACAACTGTTGATCGAACAAGGCGCGGCGCAAATGGGCTTGACGGTGACGGACGCGGCGATTGAAGAGGAGTTCCAAGCCAATCGCGCTCAAGTCGCTGATGATGCAGTATGGAATCAATGGTTGACGGCGAACCTGTTTAGCGAAGATGAATTCCGTGCAATGTTGCAGAGCGCTTTGCTCACGCGTGCTGTACGCGATACGCTCAGTACGCAAGCAGCATCCGAGGTGACGCAAGTCCATGCCCGCCATATTCTCGTCAATACCCAAGCAGAAGCAGAGGCAGTGCTGGCACGGTTGCAATCTGGGGAGGATTTTGGAGCGCTCGCGGCGGAAGTCTCTAACGATGTGACGACCAAAGATTCCGGCGGCGATCTTGGGTGGTTTATCCGCGAAGATTTGCCCTTTACGCCCGAATTGGCGGATGTAGCGTTACAATTGCAGCCGGGGCAGATTGCGGGTCCCATTCCAACGCAGCTTGGGTATCATATCATCCAGACTTTGGAAGTCGGGCAGCGGGAAGCCGAGCCGGATGAACAAGCAGTGTTGGTAGAGGCACAGTTTAACACTTGGCTGCAAACACTCTTAGATAGCGCGACGATTGAACGGTATTTGAACTAATATGGAAACACGCCTTATGAGCAGAAGTTCAGCACGCATCTACAACGTCGTCAGCATGACCTTTCTTGCGCTGTCTTTAGCGTGGGTCGTCGTTGTCGTTATTTTATTGGCATCTTGATTTAACGTGATGATAGGGGAGACGAACCGCTGGTTCGCCTTTATCTAACGAAACATTGTGGGGAGGGCGCATGGGTCGCGGTCCAGCAGGTATGTTTAACGGAATCAGCATTTTGTTTTTGGTGCTGTCTTTGATTGTCGTGGTGTTCGTCGTCATCCAGATGGCAAGTCCTGCACCAGCATCCCAAACAGTGGCTGTTGTTGTGCCGACTCAACTGTTGCTGCCCACCAGCACCCCCACCGAAACACCCCGTCCCACGCTACCACCAACCTTTACCAGTACGCCTTCCAACACGCCAACGGCGACTAGCTCGCCTACCGCGACGATTACAGTTCCGCCGAGCGCCACTATTACGGATACGCCCGGCCCCTCGCTCACACCGAGCGAAACGCCCACGCCGTCGATTAGCCCCACGCCGGAAGCCAGCGCAACCTCAGACCAGCCGACATTCACGCCGCCGCCGACGGTTTTACCGTATTATTTCGATCTTAACGGGCAGGTACAGTTCGTCCCGAATACGACCAACAGCGCCGGATGCGCCTATCAGGCCATTGTCGGGTCGGTGCTGGATCGCAATGGATTGGACGTGACACGCCAATTTAACGTGCGCGTTTTCGGCAGCGGGATTGAGCAAATCGTCTTAACGGGCAGCAATACCCAATTCGGGACGACAGGTTGGGAAGTCCCGGTCAGCACGCAAGTCAATGCCAGTAGCTATTTCGTCCGCTTAGAAACGACGCTCGGCACACCGATTTCACGCGATATTCAGGTCACATTTGCCGCTGATTGCAACCTCAATGTTGCGACGGTGCGCTTTGCCCAGATCGCCGATTTTGGTGGGCCGCCTGTGGCAGGAGCGACACCAGAAGGCGGCTTACCCTTCCCGCCGGGGGGTGGCGGTAGTGTTCCTCCGGGGGGCAGCGTACCGCCAACTCAGACAGGCGGCGGCACCAGTCCCTTCCCGCCATCGACACCGCCCGGGGGCTGAGGGATGAGTGACCCGCAAGACGAGCGCCCCAGCAGCAAAGAGTCCAAAGTCGGTGAGGTGCGGCGTGTAGGTCGTAAAGATCGCAAGCAGCGCCTCACCCCTACCGGGCCGCTTTTTCCGCCGGAGGAAAGCTCAGATACAGATGACTCTGCATCTGAAGAAAAAAAACCGCCTGATGTGATAGAAACTCATGCAGAGTCTTCTCCGCTTCCTTTCGATACGTTAAGTAAGGCGAGTCCCTCATTTTCTCCTCCGACGAATGAAGTCATTGAGGAAGATTATGATGATGAGGCTGAAGCATTAGAAGAAGCCGATTTCCAGTTTTCGCCGTTTGCACGTCCTGTGCCGAGTGCGCCGACTGCTGAACGCTTTCCGCCCCTTGCGCCGGATGTTGAACCCGCTCAAAAGCCGCCTTTTGTAAATAAGCGCCCACCGACGGCGACTAAATCCCCGCGTAAACGGCGGCGTGGGAACTGGCGACATGATGTGATCGCGGCGATTTTTGCATTGGCGACGTTGGTGACCTGCGGTTTTTATAGCTGGATTTGGCAAAATCCCTATTCAGCACAAAATCCCTTCGCGCTGGCAACCCCTTATATCGAAATTACGGCGACACCCGACCCCGACCTCGTCCGGCAGGCGATTGCGACTGATCGTGCTGAGAGTCTTTCCGTCGCGCTTGAAGATGTCACCTCAGAACCGACCAACGGCTTGCTCGACGAATCAACCGCCGAAATTACGCCGGAAACGACGGAAATCGTGACCGCCACCCCGATTCAAATCGGCGGGACGCTGCCTTTCACCGTCAATGAAGGCAATACACTCTACATCCCGAATGCCAACGGTGTGGGCTGCAATTGGGCGAGCATTGCCGGAATCGTGACTGGAATCAATGGCGAGGCGCTTAATGGCTACGGTGTGCAAATCAACGACGCGGAAAACCCTAACGGCATCCAAGATCGCGTTTACAGCGGCGGCGCGTTGACGTTTGGCGATGGCGGCTTTGAATTGGTCTTGGGCGGCGCTCCGGTAGAAGGGCGCTATACAGTGCAGTTGTTCAGTCCGGCGGGTGTGCCGCTTTCGGATGTGTTTTTCGTCATCACCAGCAACCGCTGCGATCAAAATGTGGTCGTCATCACCTTTGAGCAGGTGCGCGAGTTCTGATTAAAATTGCATCATAAATTCCATCTATAAGTACCCCCACGATCACTTGTTATAATTTCGGAAAGTTCTGTCAAGATGACATTACTTATGATGTACCCCAGAAATCGGACAGTAAAATAGCGGGATTATCAATGGATGTAGGACTTTCGCTTACCTCACCCCCCGGCCCCCTCTCCAATACATGGAGAGGGGGAGAAAAACGCATCTTGAAGTCCCCTCTCCATGTAATGGGGAGGGGATTTAGGGGTGGGGTAAATGCGTGAGCGAAAGTCCTAGGATGGAGAAACGCTATGAGCAACAGTTACAGCCCGGAATTCAAAGCGAAAGTGGTGCGCGAAGTGCTACGCGAAGACAAGACCCTCAGTTAGGTGGTCGTGTAGTGTGAGTTATTGAGTGTGCATCGGTCAGGTGTGTACGATGTCCCACGCCCGCTGGACGAGCGCGAGTTGCACATCCAGCGGTGCAACCACAAGGCGTATGAGGAGGTCTATTTGAAGGATTACGCTTCCCCTCGTGAAGCACGGACCGCTGACTGCCTGTTTTACCGCAGTAGGTTATGTTTTTTTCCCGTAAAATAGATACATTCCTCCAGATGCGCGTCGTCGCAGTGCATAATATCCTCCAGCAGCGTCTTCATGCTCTGGACGTTCATCAGGAGTGCCGTTAATTCCTGAAGTTTGCGCTGGATGAGGTCATGCCACTGTACGGCGGGGGTCGGGTTGGCGAGAATGTCATCGAACAACACCCGCAGTTCCGCCAGCGTAAAACCGGCCTGCTGCGCGGTTTGGATAATCGCCAACCGCTGCAAAACACTCGCCTCATAACGTCGCTGCCCACTTATGCGCTTGGGCGTTGGCAGCAGACCGATGCTCTCGTAATAACGCAGTGTCGAAGTCCGAACCCCGGCCTGACGTGCCACCTCACTAATGCTCATTTCCGTCATCAGATTTGCCCCCTTGACTTCAAGTCAACTTGAAGTGCTACCGTATGGAGATTAGACGATTCATCAGGAGGAAAACGCACATGGCACATTTCAGTTTTGACATCACCACCGACAATTTCTCACAGGAAGTCAGCGACTCGGCGCTTCCGGTATTGGTCGATTTCGGCGCGGATTGGTGTCCACCGTGCCGGATGCTCGAACCGATTGTGGATGCCCTCGCGCAGAAATATCAAGGCAAGATGCGCGTGGGGAAAGTGGATGCGGACGCACATCCGCAGCTTCAAGAGCAGTTCGGCGTAATGGGGCTGCCCACACTGATTCTGTTTGTGGATGGAAAGCCAACGCAGCGCATTGTTGGGTTTACATCAGGTGAGCGCATCGAAGCCAAACTTCTGCCCTACTTGCAGCAGGAAAATGCCTAACGGCTGGGGATAATCGAATCAAAATTTGCATCAACCACAAAGACACGACGGACACAAAGAAAACACTTTAATTTCTATGTCCCTTTGTGATCTTTGCGTCTTTGTGGTTAGTTTTGGGCTTTTATCACGACGTTGACGCTATAGTTTTCTCGTTAGAAGAAGTTCTTGGCGATCTTCAAAATGCCTTGGCTCCAAGGGACGCGATGCGACACGCCCGATTGATTCTCGAATTTGTGCATGTTGTCGATGTACCACTGATAATTGCGGATGAGCGCGTCTTTATTGCTATATTTGGGCTGATAACCCAGAACTTTTTCCGCTTTTTCGATGGAGACAAACGAATCTTTGCTGGCGGTTTCATACACCCACTTATACAGTGGCGACAGATGCAGTGCTTCCAACACACGCAGCGCCATAATCGCGGGCGCGGCAGGCAGTGGGCGAATCGTTTTTCCGAATCCAGCTTTATCCAACACCGCCTGATAATCTTCCTTCATCGTCGTGAATTCCTTCGCGCCGATGTTAAAGGTATCATTGACGGCTTCACGGTCAAGCGTGGCGCACAGATAAATCGCGTCGCATAGGTCTTCAACATCGAGCAGTTGATACCGATTGTTGCCGCTGCCGAGCATCGGAAAGCCTTTGCCATCCTTCGCCCAATCATAAAATAGCGCGAACACGCCTAAGCGTTCCGGCCCGATAAACGATTTTGGGCGGATGACCGGGACGCACATCCCTTTCTTGCGATAATTGACGCACACTTCTTCCGCTTGGATTTTAGCCTTGCCATACGGCCCGACTCCATCCAATTTATCGGTTTCGCGCAGGGGGTGATGATCGGGGATGCCATAAACGGCGGTTGAGGAGACATGAATAAACCGTTCAACACCGTTTTTGAAGGCCGAATCAATCAAGTTGGTCGTGCCGTCAATGTCAGTGGAAAGGATGTCGGCTTCGGTATAAAGCGGGAGCGCCGCCGCGGTGTGGATGACGATATTCACGCCCTGCATCGCCTCATCTACCGTCTTACGATTGCGGATGTCTCCGGTGATTTCGGTGATTTGAGCGCGTTCAGGATAATCAAACGGGGCAATATCCAACGAGACGACGCGATGCCCCTTAGCCAGCAAATAACGCGCCATGTTGATTCCTAAAAATCCCGCGCCGCCCGTGATGAGATACGTTTTCGATTCTTCTGCCATGTGCGTTCATTTCCTCCTGAACATTTGTTTAATCACAGTCTCTTGATCGAAATCGACCCTGTGTTTAAGGTAGCTTTTAGCGCTCAGCCGTCAGCGCTCAGCTTTTTGCACTCATTACTCATTGCTCAGCACTTCATCTGCCGGATGTCCCCAATCGCCGCTAAAGACAATTTCAGTTAACGCTTTACGGGTGCGCGGCTCTTGTTCACGCGCACGTAACCGTTCGATCAAACTTTCTGGATCGCCGCGATACCCAATCGCAATTCCCGTCACCGGGACGACGTTTTCCGGGATGTGATATACCTCACGGATCAAGTCCAACTGAATCCCTGCCATTTGCCGGACTGATAAATCATGCGCGGTAGCCTGCACGACCATATTTTGCACCGCCAGTCCCGCGTCATACAACGCCGTCCGCAGCGGGGATCCATCCACAGAGAAAGTTGTATAGACAAAGACCAGCATCAATACTGGCGCATTTCCCGCCCAACGTTGATTGCTTTCCGTCAGGCAGTCGAGAATCTGCGCGTATGCGGCTTCATCCTCTTTGGTCGCAATCATGAAACGCCAAGGCTGCTCGTTAAAGGCGGAAGCCGACCACCGCGCCGCTTCTAATAAACTTCGCAAAACCGCTTTCGGCACAGGGTTATCCGCGAAAGCACGGGAACTCCAACGCCGTTCCAAGAGGGGATGAATGGGCGTGTCGGTGATGGCGGGTTTTTCCATAGTGGGGGTTATGTCTCCGCGAAAAAAATTGGGATAAGCGCGGAAAGTGTAGTGGATGAAACTCATGACGGTCAATAGTCATTGTCATGGGTGCATAGGGCAGGGTTTAAATCCTTAACACTTCCTAGAATAGATATAGTATAAACTTGCATCAATAAAAAAAGTAAATATTCAGGCGAAATCCATGCTTGCACAACTCGCTTACACCCACTCATGCATTTATCAGCCGCGTGAAAACGGCATCCATCATTTTGTCTTTACTGTTCCTTCGCATCAAGCGGTGGATACTTGGTTTGAATATCTGGATATGCTGTATGATATTACGCCCATAGACAGCCGGGTTTTGTTTTTGATCGATCTACGCCAGTCGGGTGTGCTACCCATGACGTATGTTTTACAACGCGGCAAGCGCTGGCTTAAGATAAATCCCTCTCGCCACGACAAACGTTTCGCTATCTTATACAATGCGGATTTTCCGCTGAATTTGGCTCAGACTTTTTTCCGACTGACGGGGATTTCCGAAGGCCAGATGATCCGATTCTACTCGGCGGAACGCTGTGAAGAAGCCACTCGCTGGCTGCTGCAAGGCGACTAATTGGATAACTGTTCAGTCTTTACTTCCCGCCATCAATCGCCAGAACCTGCCCAGTAATCCAGCTTGCATCATTTGACGCAAAAAACAACGCGCCAGTGGCAATATCGTCTGATGTACCCAGCCGCCGCATGGCAATGTTTTCGATTAATCGCTGCTGCCCCTCTTCACCATAAGCCTGCCATTGGCGCTCTGTGTTGGGGTTAGCACGGACAAAACCGGGCGCGATGCTGTTCACCGTAATGCCGTACTGCCCCAACTCATGGGCAAGCTGGCGCGTGAGATGGATTAAGCCAGCTTTGGCGGTGGCATAAGCCTGAATCCCTGTCAGGCTGATAGTTAAGCCCGCGCCGCTGCTGATGTTGATGATGCGCCCATAACGCGCCTGCTTCATCCCCGGTACGACAGCCTGTGCGAACCAAAACGCCCCCGTGAGATTTACCCCTAAAATGCTATGCCATTCTTCCGGCGTAACCTCTTCCATCGGTTTGCCCGTCTGACCTAATACGCCGCCAGCATTATTCACCAGAATATCGACCTGCCCAATCTGCGCCACAAACGCCATAATCGCATCACGATCACGACTATCGACGACACTGACCTCGCAGCGTCCGCCTTGTTCGCGGCTGAGACGCTGCGTTTCCGCCAATTCATCCGCCAGAACATCGCAGCCCCATACCGTCGCGCCCCCCTGCGCGAAGGCTATGCACATCGCCCGTCCAAAACCATGCGCCGCCCCTGTCACGATCACCGTCTTACCAAGAAATTCAATCAGCATCATTGCTCCATCTTGGATATTTCAGTTGAAATTCGTAAATTCTCGTATATAGGAATTGCATTTCATAAACATTTTCGATAATAATATGCTGAAGGAATTATATGTTTCTTCTAACTTTGTGAAAACCCTATCGCCCGATCTATTCATAGGTGATTACCGATGAACCGCATCAAATCTATTCATAAGCTGGCAATGATCGTTGTGTTGGCCTGCTTTGTGCTTTCCGCGACATTTTTTGCTCAAGCGGCACTGGATGACTTCACGACGATTACGTGGTCAACCGTCGCCCCACAGCCCTACCGCAACAGCGAAGGCCAGAGCGCCGTCGTCAATAATTTACTGTATTCCTTCGGCGGATTCGATAGTACTCGAACCTGCTGCACGCCAACCCGCCGCGTCTATGTCTATAATCCCGTCTCGAATGTTTGGACGGCGCTGCGGGATATGCCCAAGGGACTCACCCATGCCGGATTAACCACCGATGGCGTAGATATTTTTTATGCCGGAGGGTATATCGAAAATGCCGCCCGTACCGGACAAATTTTCGGCACACGCGAGGCTTGGCGCTATAACGTCGCCAGCAATACCTATACCGCGCTGCCATCGCTGCCAGTGGAACGCGCCGCCGGACAGCTTGCCTATCTTAACGGCGAACTCCATTACTTCGGCGGGACGAACATGCAGCGCACACAGGATGTCGGCGATCATTATGTACTCAATTTGAACGGCGGTACAACGTGGACGACAGCCGCCGCGTTGCCGAATCCGCGCCATCACATAGGGGCAGCGGTGTTAAATGGCAAAATTTATGCCATCGGTGGGCAGCATGGACATGATGGCGCACTCGTGCCGGAGGGGGCGGTTCATGCCTATGATCCCGCGACAAATAGCTGGACACAACTCGCCAGCATCAGTCCCGCCCGTAACCACATCACTTCGTCAACCGTTGTTCTCGCTGGAAGAATCATCGTCCTCGGCGGTCAAGTTAACCATAACGCGCCTGTGAACAATGTGAATGCTTATAACCCTGTCACCAATACGTGGACATCGCTTACGCCGCTGCCTGCGGCGCGACATTCGGCGGTGGCGGGTGTGCTGAATAATCAGCTTTTCTTCTCGACTGGCAACACTGCCGTTACCTATAAAGGGATTCCGGTAGATGCGCCGCCCCCCGCAGTGCAAGCCGTAACCAGTTTAACCCTCATCAATGCCGACACCGATCAGGCCATCGCCAATTTAAGCGAAGGCTATGTGATTGATTTCGCCGCCATTGGTACACAAAATTTGAGCATCCGCGCCAACACCAGCCCGGCGACAGTCGGCAGTGTGCGCTTTCAGCTTGATGCCAATGCCAATTTCCGCACCGAAAATCAAGCGCCTTACGCCATCGCTGGCGATAGCAACCAGACTAATTATGGCGCATGGATTCCTTCACTCGGCGCACATACGATTGGTGCGACACCGTATACTTTGTCGAACGGTGGCGGCACTGTTGGAACCGCACTAACGTTCAATATAATGGTTGTCAATAATACCGAGCCGGGTTTACCTTCTCATACACCCACCAGCACCTCGTCACCGACATCAACTTCTACGGCGACTACAACATCAACACCCACCAACACTTCGACCCCAACAGCCACGTCTACGCCGACTTCTACACCTACCGCTACATCAACGCCGCCCCCAACGTTCACGCCTATTCCAGGCGCGACTGAAGAAGTGATTTATCGCATCAACAGCGGCGGCGGACTGCTGACGACAAGCGGTATAACGTGGAGTGCCGACCAAAATTTTGTCGGCGGCAAAACCAATAATTTGCCCAACAACATCACCGGCACGACAGACGATGCGCTCTATACTACCGAGCGCAGTTCTACCGCCAACACCGCCGGATTTAGCTATGCGCTGCCCGTCGCGGCGGGAACGTATACCGTTAAGCTGTATTTTTCGGAATTATGGTTCGTGGGCGGCAGTGGACGCGGTACGCCCGGCATCGGCAAACGTATTTTTGATGTGAACATCGAAGGCGTAACGGTGCTGGATAATTATGACGTTACGGCGGATGTCGGTATCCTCACCGCGACGATTAAAACCTTTAGCATCACCGTGAGCGACGGGACGCTGAATATCGACTTCCCGCCTGCCAGCGCAGACCGTCCTACCGTCGGTGCGATTGAGGTGCTGCGTCCTGCCACCAGCGGCGCACCGGCTGGCTTCCCCGCGCCCGTGAATCCGCCTGCGATTCAGGGTATTGCCCCGTCGATTACGCCAACATGGACTCTCGTTCCAACGGGTATATTCACAGAAACATCAACATCCACACCGACGGAAACAGCGACTTCAACGGCAACGTCTACCTCTACATCCACACCGACGGAAACACCGCTGCCAACAGCGACTCAACCGCCTGCTGAAGTCACGGAGGCAGCACCGTCGTCACCGTAAAGGCAAACGTCTCTGTTTGATTATCGCGCTCAACGCTGAGGCCAATCTGCCACACGCCGGGCGCGTTCAAATTTCCAGCCATCGCCTGATACACCCCATCACCCTGACCTTCCAGGGTGATTTCGCTTTCCGCGCCGCTATCCGGTACAGAAAAGGACAATCGGACTTGAACGTCATCCAAACGCAGCCCGCTGGTCGCATCAATGACGCTGACGTAAAAGGTGTTGTCGCCGATATAGTTTGGATCGATGAGTAGATCAACCACTAAAGTGGCGGATTGTCTTGACTCATAAAATTGAGCGGTAGGCGCGTCCGAGAGTAGGGTGGTGGGCTGTGCTTGCTGAACAGCGAACCGCGTCACCCCCGCAGCAATGAGGATAACCGCCGCGTACCGCACAAACACTTTCAGCAAACGCGGATTCGTGCGCCGCGACGGAATCACCGTCAGCATCCCGCCAAGGAGCGCGCCGATCAATAAGGCCAGCGCTAATTGGAACAGCCATTCCGTCGCAACAACGAGCAGGGTATCTTGCGGCGAGGGTGTGTGGCTGTAAAGCTGCGCCGTTAATGAAAAAATCGCGCCGGGGAACAAGGCAGTCGCCCAACTACCACGTATGATCGCTGCGCCGAATAATCCCCAAAGCAGCAAACTCACAAACCACATCATGCCAAATGTCGTACCTGCGAGGGCGCGGAGGTTGGCATCGAACAAAACGTCGATGATGGGAACGCCCGTGAGGACGGATTTTACATACAGCGCCAAAACGCTCGCTACTCCCAGCACAAACCAACCAGCAAATGCCATTTGCGTCAGACGATCTTCTAAAGCCGCCTCACCGACTGTCCGGCTCCAAACGGCGGTACGGAAGGCTAATCCGCCGATAGAAAGCGCCAGTCCGACCAGAATTATGCCGTTGAGCGCGACTGTTTCCGGCGCAAGGCTTTGATCTGAGCCGTGAGCTTGGGCAGGCGCGGCGATGACCAGTAAAATGAGCGCCGTTAATGCGACGACCCATAATTTTTTGTGAAAATGGAGTTTTTTAGGGATTGTCATATTGAGGAGATGTTAGCGTAATCTTCGACAATGCGCCAATGCGCCGGATTTCTTCTGCCGTAATATCAACCCGGTCTGATTTAGAATAAATTGTAACAGGACTTTCGCTTACCTCACCCCCCGGCCCCCTCTCCAATACTTGGAGAGGGGGAGAAAAACGCATCTTGAAGTCCCCTCTCCATGCAATGGGGAGGGGATTTAGGGGTGGGGTAAATGCGTGAGCGAAAGTCCTATGTAAGCATCACAATTTGATTTGTGATCTTAACGTAACCTCAGTTTTGGATAGCTTACCTTGATTAACTTTTATAATATCCTCATCCCCCGACCCCTTCTCCATTGTATGGCGAAGGGGAGAAAAACGGTTCACAATGGTTCTTTAAGTCCCCTCTCTACGAAGTGGGGAGGGGATTTAGGGGTGGGGATAGAATGAAAACGTTATCCGAAACTCAGGTTAACGTAATAGACTAAACGATATTCACCACGCTTCCCTTTTTTCGCATCTGTGTTTTTTGCCCACACTTTAATAGATATCGTAGCCGATGTCCGGTATTTTATCACCCGGAAGGTCGCCATTTTCCAGCATATCTATTACAAGCTCAACATCGAGATCAATATGGCGATAGCGTTTTCGCAGCGATTTCTAGTCCCCTATAAAATCGCGTGTAAACAGGACTTGGACAGATGGCGGCTCACTCATCTTCGGCCTCGCGTTGGTCGCGTAACTCACGCAGCACTTCCCGTGCTGGTCGTAAGCCTTCGCCGCTTATCGCCTGCGCCCAACTCCCTCGAAACGATTCTTGTGGGCTGCGCTGGTCATCATCTACCTCCACCCATGCCAAATTTAAAAAGTCTAAAATCATTTTAGGCCGAAGTGACCATCAATAACGGTTGCAAAATAGGCCGTCATTGCGCTATCGTTGTCATCTGGAAACGGACAAGCCTCTCTATTTTGCTTAACTTGATACTGTGGGACTTAGTGCGCCCCCTAATGTAAGGACTCGTGATGACCCCAAAATTATTGATCGCCACCCAAAATCCCGGCAAAGTGCGCGAATATCGCGTTTTGTTGGCGGATGTCCCGTTTGAAGTGGTTGGCCTGCCGGATGTCGGGCTGGGCGCTATGGATGTGGACGAAACCGGCACCACATTTACCGAAAATGCTGAACTCAAGGCGAGGGCGTATGCCAAAGCCAGCGGCCTTTATGCTCTCGCGGATGACAGCGGCTTGTGTGTGGATGCGCTCGACGG
>Ga0335394_10006563_pt1 | contig 13122 bp, 10 predicted proteins | sample MAT03_FD_205741 | JGI IMG/M metagenome (GOLD analysis project Ga0335394, IMG submission 205741) | Freshwater microbial communities from Lake Fryxell liftoff mats and glacier meltwater in Antarctica - MAT-03 (spades assembly) (version 2) ...
GGTGACCCAAGCGGGCGCGATCAGCGCATCGGGGCTGGCGCTGGCCGGCACAGGCGGCGACCACACGTTGCGCCATGCCGGCAATGCGGTGACCACGCTGGCGGCCAATACCAGAAGCATCGATTACAGCCAGGCTGGCGCCCTGACCGTGGGTACCGTGGCCGGGGTCGTGGGTGTCACCACTGCCGTTGCCGCCAAAATTGAAACCACCGGCGCCGCATCGGATCTCACACTGGCCAATGCCGTGACTTCAAGCGGCACGGGCGATGCCATTGTGCTCAAGGCGGGCAGCAGCAACGCGGCTGGAACCAGCACGGGTGGCAAGTTGGTCAACAACGCAGGCGTCAACGGCATCAGCGCGGTGTCGGGCCGCTACCTGGTGTACAGCGGTGACCCGGGCACCACGACGGAAGGCGTGACGGGGTACAACAAGCGTTACAACACGTCCTCCAGTTTCACCCCGGGCGGCAGCGCCAACATGTTTTTGTACCGGATTGCGCCCTCCTTGACGATCAACACCGACAACGCCACCCGTGTGTATGGTGACGCCAACCCCGCGTTCACGGGAAGTGTCATCGGCTTGATTGATGGCGACACCGCAAGCAGTGTGGGTGTCAGCCGCAGCTCGACGGCGGTATTCAACACATCGGTTGCCAGCGGCCCTGTAGCCATCACACCAGCCGCCACCAACAATGAAAACTACACACTGGTGCTGAACAATGGCCTGCTCACCATTACCCGCCGTGGCATCACCGGCGTGACGGGTATTTTGGCGTCTGACAAAACGGTTGATGGCAATACCAGCGCCGCGTTCAATGCCGGCGCTGCTGGTTTTTCCAACATGGTGGTAGGTGATGCGCTGAGTGTGGCTACGGCTACCGGCAATTTTGGTAACTCCTCCGTGGGCCGCAATAAAACCGTCTTCATCTCCGGCATCACGCTGGGTGGCGACTCTTCCGACAACTACACCCTGCTTGACAGCACAGCCATAACAACCGCCAGCATCCGGGACCTGTCCTCTTTCACGGGTGTCCTGATTCCTGTGCCGTCGCTTTTGTCAGCGCTGCCCAGGGCCTTTGCCACGTCTGGTCTGACGGTAGCGGCTGCCAACGCCCTGTTGGAGACCGCCCCGACGGCGTCCGGCGACGGCGGAACGCAGTTCACGATGTTGCGTGAGCCGACAGGGCAGCAGGCGGGCAGCGCCTCTGTCACCGTAACCAGCGTGCTGGACGGATCGGGCAGTGGTTTCCGGTTCTCGCTGCCTGCGGATTTTCTCGGAGGGGGCGGCCCCCTCCAGGCCACCACCTCCACCGGTGGCCCACTGCCCGAGTGGCTGCGCTTTGACGCGACCAGTCGGTCGTTTGTGGCCAGTGGCGCGCCTGCAGGGGCGCTGCCCATGCAGATCCGGATAAGCGTCGGTGACCGCTCGGTGGTGCTGACCATCTCCGATGCGCAACGCGAAGAACCGCCGCGAGGCTTGCTGGTTGAGCGCCAAGCCCCCGTGCCAGCCGACCGCCCCGGCTGAAGCTAACGCTTAAAGCGTGAATGGCAAAGAGGTGGTTTTCACCCGCAGTGGCACGGGTGTTTGCTGATACGGCTGTAGCGCCTGACCCAGAATGCCGGCGGCTGCAGCCTGCGCCTGCCGGCCAATCGGCTCGATAAAACGGCTGACCTGTCCATTGACCGAAATGCAGTCGCCCAGGGCGTGAATACCGGCCACGCTGGTGGCCAGCGTGTCGGGCCTGACGTCAATGCCCATGTTCCAGAGCAGACCGGCGCTGGCCGCCAGGCGGTTCGGCGTTTGCAAACCAGCCGCTACCAGAATGTGGTGAACCGTGAACACCTGACCGCAGTGTGTGAAAAGTTGCTTGTCGCCCTGCGCCGACGGTGACACCGACCGCACTTCGCGCACCTGCACCCCACCCACAAAGTGCAGCGGCACGTTGCACCAGGCGGCCAGCAGTTGTTGTGATTGGGCATCGGACAGGCTGCTTGCAATCGGCCGGGTTTGTACATCCAGCAGCGTGACCTGATGGCCGGCGAGCGCCAGGTCATTGGCCATTTCCGATCCGATCAGGCCGGCGCCCACGATGGCGATGCGCTGCCCGGTATCCCCCAGCGCCTGACGAAATTTGGTGTAGACCTGCAAATGGTTGATACGCCAGCACAGCCCGTCTGGCAACTGAGGCAGCGACCGGGGGCGGGCGCCGTGCGCCAGCACCAGATGCTGGTAGCGCAGCGCGCCACGGGTGGTGCGCAGCTGACGGCTTTCTGTGGCAATACTCACGGCGTTCGTGTGGGCCAGCAGCCGCACACCCAGGCGCTGCGCCGCCTGTGCACCGCTTTCGCGCGCCAGTTTGTCGACCGCCATGCCGCGTGCCATCGCCACCGACAGCATGGGTTTGTCGTACACATCACCGCTGCAGGCGGTGACAAGGGTGAGGGGCAGGTTGGCATCACGTTCGCGCAGCGCCTGGGCCATTTGCCAGCCAGCACGACCAGCCCCGACGATGACCGTGCCCGGACTGCGTCTGGCGGTCGCCGCCCGCAGCCTTGCGCTGGTGTGGCGCTGCGCCTGGCGCATGGGCTGCCCGGCCACATAAGGCTCGAAATCGGCCTTGCCCACCCCACACAAGGGGCAGGCCCAGTCCTCGGGAATGGCGGCAAAACGCGTGCCGGCGGCCAGACCGCTGTCGGCGTCGCCCTTGGCCTCGTCGTAAATCAACCCACAGGCGCGGCAGATGAACAGCTCCCATGGCAAGCCAGAGGCATCTGTTGTCGTGCTTGTTGCAGGACGTGTGCCGGGTGGCAGGATCATGCTGGCTGCTCCTCGGCGGACAGGCGCGCGATCTCCTTGCGCAGGTGCTTGATGGCCGGCGTGACAATCGCCACAAAGTGCGACTCGCGCACGCGCCGCTGTACGTCAGAGGTCATCAGGTACCCGCGCGCACCCTGGTGCAGCAGCGCCGACTGCGCCGCGCGCAGCGCCAGTTCGGAGGCATGGGCGCGCGCATCGAGCACATCGATCAAAAATTCGCGCTCACTGCCAAAAGGCGTTTGGGCCAGCACCATGATGCGTGCCGTCAGCGCATCGAGTTCGTCCTGCAGTGCCTCGGGGCGATCATCGAGGAATTCGTTGACGTGGCCGAGCTGGCGCTCCACCTTCCACATCGAGTCGATTGCGCCCTGGGCCACGCCCAGGCCCATGCCGGTCTGCAGCAGGATGAAGGCCGCGCGTATGCGGCCGATAAAGGGTCGGACGGGGTTGGCAATCAGGTCGTCGGCGCCGACAAAATAGTCGGTCATGCGAACCGCCCAGGTATTCGTGCCTTCCATCGCCGAGAACGATGGGCAGTTGCGCAGCTCCACACCGGGGGCGTCACAACGCACCAGGAACATGACTTCTGTTTTTGCCGCGTCGGGCTCCAGCCCTGCCACATCGGCTACCGCGCCGAAGTAGTGGTCCGGGCCCAGATTGCTGACCCAGGGCAAAGTGCCATTGATCCGGTAACCGCCATCAGTCTTGCTGGCGTGCAGCAGAAAAGTCTCGATACCGGCAAAGGTTTTCATCGGGTTCGACATGCCGGTGGCGCCCAGGGTGTCACCCCTGCTGTGCTGGTCCAGAAGTTCGCCCATCAGCGCCGGGTTGCCGGACTGTTCCATGTACACGCCACACACTTCATGGCACCACACCATGAAGCCGGTGGCGCCGCACACGCGTGAGACCTCGGCCATGGCGCGTATGGCCAGCCCGTAGTTGCCCAATGCCTGCGCGCTCTGCATGTGCGCGCTCAGTGCACCGATCTCACCGAGTCGCTGCAGGATGGATTTCGGGTAAATGCCGCGTCGGTCAATATCGTCGGCCAGTTCGGCCAGTGGGCCGTCGGCCAGCTCCCGGACAGCGGCCAGCAGCGCTGAAGCGGGCGAGCCCGGGTCTGAATTTTTCGTATGGCTGGCTGCATTTGCTGCACGGTCTAGGACTTCCATGGACACTCCGGCTTGGGGTTGGATAGGCGTGAACGCGCGAAGTCAGGCCAGCGCAATCTCGAACGCGATCGGGTTGCGTATGCTGTTGGCCACCGGCGAGTAAAAGTTGGCGTGTTGCACGATCTCGTCGAGTACTTCCCGTGTTGCATCACCCTCGATGACCACCTTCACGCGAATTGCCTGGAAGCCCATCTCCGGCGCCTCCTTGGGGGCGCCGCCGGCGCCCCACGCCGCCGGGTTGCCGATGTCGCCTTCCATGAAAATTTCCAGCTTGGTCAGCTTGACTTGTTTCCAGGTCGCCACGGCGGTGATACCAACCGCCAGGCAGCCGCCCAGGCCCGACAGCACGATTTCGCCGGGCGCCGGCGCGGTGTTTTCGCCGAACAGGTGCACGGGCTCGTCCACCACCACCGGCGTATGGTCGCCGACGTAGCTGAGCGAGCGGTACATGCCCTGCATCACGGTGCGAACCTTGTTGGTGCCGCGTGAAGCCGGGTTGGCGCTGCCCTTGGCGGCGAAGGCGGCCAGGCCTTCGCCGTCAATGGGCTTGAGGTACGCCTTCACGGTGCTGCTGGCGGCGGGTTCGATAACGGTGTCCACGGACATGGGAAGTCTCCTGATCGGTTGGGCAATAAATGGGAAAAGCGGGAGGCAACTCAAGCGGCCAGGGCCAGTACCGTTGGTTTGGCTTTCGTCACCGGCGCGTCGGTTTCAATCGGCAGCGAGTCGTCGCGCGACCACTCGTTCCATGAGCCGAAGTACATGCGTACATCAGAGAAGCCGGCCTGCTTGAGCGCCAGAAAAGTGTTGGAAGCCCGTGCGCCCTTGAAGCAGTAGAGGTAAACCGTGTCGTCGGTACCAATGCCGGCGGTAGCGCATTCGGCCTGAACTTCCAGCGGCGACTTGAACACCGGGCCCTGTGCGGAAGGCTTCATGAAGCGGTACCACTCGATCCATTTGGCACCCGGCAGGCGGCCCTTGCGTGGCGCAAAGTCCTTGCCGTAGGGCGAAGAGCTCTCACCAGTCCATTCGTCGATGTCGCGCACGTCCAGCAGGGCCACGTCGCTGCCCAGTGCGGCGGCGACGTCGTCCTTGGTCAGCATCACATCGCTCATGGCCAGATCCGCCGGGAAGGTTGCAGCTTGCGGCGTCGCAGCCTCGGTGCTGACTGGCAGGCCCTGTGCTTTCCAGGCGGAAAAGCCGCCGTTGAGCACCTTGATCTTCGGGTAGCCCAGCCAGGTCAGCAGGTAGTAGCCGCGGCAGGACTGGCCATAGCCGCTGTTCAGCGCGTCTTCGTAAAAAACCGCTGTCTCCAGGCCAGACAGGCCGACGGCGCCGAAGTGTTCGGCAAAGGTGGATTTGAGGGCGCTCAGGCCTTCTGCCGTGGAGGTGGCCAGAAAGGTGAAGATTTCGCGCATGTTGACCGCGCCGGGCAGGTGGCCGGCCGCGTAGGTATCGGCATCGCGTGTGTCGATGATGACCACCGGCTCGGCGCCCATCATGCGTGAGAGTTGTTCGGGGGAAACAAGAACGCTGTCGGTCGTCATGGCAATCTCCAGATGAGGTCACGGCACATGCCGTTGTCACCCTATTGCAACCGTCGTGCCAGCGCATCCCGCCCGAAAAACTCATAACAAAATATGCTTTTGGCCCTTATTCCACGGGCATAATGCGCTATGAATTACATAGCAAGTATTATTTTGACAATACGATGAAGCCGACACAATGGCTACAGATTGTCGACATTGTGCAGACCCAGTTTGCGCAACCGGTAACTGAACTGCCGCACGGTCAGGCCCAGCGCCTGCGCCGCGCGCGACTGGTTGCTACCGTGCTCCTGTAGCGCCTGTCGCAGTTGCGTCGCCGGGTGCGACTGCACGTCCTGGTAGGCGCGCACCACAGGCGGCGCCGGGTTGACCGGGGCAGCGCGCTTGTCTGCGGGGGCCGTGTCCTGGACCGCGTCCTGCTCGCGCGGTAAAAACCGCTCCAGCTCGTCGCCGCTGACCACGGCGCTGTCGGTCAGCAGCACCAGTCGTTCGATCACGTTGCCGAGTTCCCGGATATTGCCGGGCCAGAGGTGTTGCTCCAGCCGGGCCAGCGCAGACGGCGAAAGGTTGACGTTGCGCTGGTTGGCCTGGTTGGTCCGGCTGAGGAAATGCAGGGCCAATGGCCGGATGTCTTGCTGGCGTTCGCGCAAGGACGGAAGCCTGATCGGGATCACATTGAGCCGGTAAAACAGGTCGCGCCTGAAAGTGCCTGCCAGCACGTCCTGCGCCAGGTCCCGGTTGGTGGCCGCCACCACCCGCACCGCCACCTGGATCTCGCGCTTGCCACCCAGGCGCACGATGGTGCCTTCCTGCAAGGTGCGCAGCAGCTTGGTCTGCATGGCCAGTGGCATCTCGCCAATCTCGTCGAGAAAAATCGTGCCTCTGTCGGCCTGCTCAAACCAGCCGGCGCGCGTGGTTTGTGCGCCGGTGAAGGCACCGCGCTCGTAACCAAACAGCTCGGACTCAAACAGGGTGTCAGGAATCGCCGCGCAGTTGACCTTGATGAAAGGCCGGTCGCGGCGCTGGCTGGACAGGTGCACAGCGCGTGCAAACAGCTCCTTGCCGGTACCTGATTCGCCGAGCAGCAGCACGCTGGCGGTGGCCTCCGAGACTCGCTCTAGCTCGCCGAGCGCCTGCAGCAACGCGGGTGAGGTGCCGATGATGCCGTAACGCGCGGCAGCCGTTTCCAGCGCACGCGTGAGCAGCTGGTTTTTGGCCTGCAGTACCCGCGTTTTTTCTGCCACCAGCGCTTGCAGCTGCAGCAATTGGCCAGCCAGCGTGGCCAGGATTCTCAGCACCGCCACATCGTCGGCGAGTTGCCGGTCCCGGCTGCGGATGCGGTGGCAGGCCAGCACGCCGATGACCTCACGGTTCACTTCAATCGGCAGCGCGATGAAAGCCACGATGTCTTGCGGCAACTGTGCACGCGCCACAGCGCGCACCAGAAATTGCGGCTCGGCGTCAATGTCCTGCACGATGATGGGCTGCGCCGTTGCCAGCACCCGGCCCGTGATGCCTTCACCCGGGCCGTAGCGGCCGCGCGCCATTTCGGCTTGTGTCAAGCCGTAGGCATATCGAATGGCCGAGCTGGGGGCGGGTGCCCCGGCAGGCCGGGCGCCGGGTTTCCGGTCCGCCAGCCCTTCCAGGGCAATGTCGCCCACAAAGTCAGCCAGCACGATGCGACCCCGGTTCAGGCCCAGCAGCTCCGACATCAGGTGCAGCATTTCGCGCATCACCACCTCGGGTGCCAGGCTTTTGCCAACCAGGCGCATGACCTCGCTCATGAGCAGCAGCTCCTGGGCGCGCCATTGGGTTGCGGCGGCAGCTTTGGCTGTGGACGAGGGTGGCGGGGGCATGGTCCGAACAAGCAATAAGTCAGCCATGTGCGCTTGGTCGTCTGTAATGTAGAGGGTTCCCAGGGCCGGGGCGCACGCGCCGGGTTGCAGTTGCAGCCTTTATGGCGCAAAATGCGCCATAAAGGAGTACGTCATGACCACCCCCAGCAACTTCGCGTCCGTCAAGCTCCCGCTGAGCCTGGTTGAGCAGGCCCGAGAAGCGGCCCAACCTCTGCGTCGATCGGCAGCGGGCCAGATCGAGTACTGGGCCACGCTCGGTCGCGTGGTCGAGCATTCTGGCTTGACGGTCCAAGAGGCGCAGACGGCGATTGAGGCTTATGAAGCCGCAGCGCGCAAGGCACGGCAAACGCGCGCCGTCGCAGACCTGACCAGCCGCTTGCTTGCGGTTGAAGTAAGCGGCTCGCTGGCACAACGGGTGCGGGAAGTGGTGGAAGAAAACCGCAAACTCGCCAGCTAGTGCCGGTTTTTCATCTGCTGGCGGGTCCTAATGGCGCGGGCAAGTCCACCCTCTACCGCGCCTTGGTGCGCGATGGCATCCTCAGCGCCGACCTGGCGTTTATTAACGCTGACCTTTTTGAACGCGAGCACCTGCAACACATCACCGATCCTGTGCGGCGTTCACAAGCCGCCAGAGACTGGGCTGATGCGCAACGCGCGATCAAACTGGTTGGTGGCGAGTCGTTCGCCAGCGAGACGGTTTTCTCCCATGAGTCCAAGCTGGCCCTGCTCGACGAGGCGCTTGCGCAAGACTACGTGGTGGCTCTGTATATCGTGGCACTGGACGACCCCCAGCGCCTCTTGGCGCGGGTGCAGCGTCGTGTGCGGGAGGGAGGGCATTTTGTGCCGCCTGACAAAATCCTCGCGCGTTATCCCCGCACCTTGAGCAATCTGTCCCACGCTGTTGGTCTGGCGACGGTGGCGTATCTATATGAAGCGCGTGATCTGGAGGACGGCGGACCGTTCATGGTCGCCATGTGCGAGGGAGTCAAGGTGACCACTTTTGCCGATCACCTGCCGCGCTGGACCCAAACGGTGTTGGGCGTGGAAGAGATAGGTTGATGCCTGGCTGCGGACTACCCCCGCATCAACGCTTCAATCTCATCCGCCTTGACAGGCACACCGCGCGTCATCAGCTCGCAGCCTTTGTCAGTCACCAGGGCGTCGTCCTCGATGCGGATACCGATGTTCCAGAACTCTTTCGGCACCCCCTTGGCCGGACGCACATAGATACCGGGCTCTATGGTGGTCACCATGCCAGGTCGCAGAATGCGCGAGGGCTTGCGCATCACGGTCTGACCCAGCGCGTCTTTTTCCTCGCGCGGCTTGCTGCCGGGCTCGGTGTAGTCACCGCAGTCGTGCACATCCATGCCCATCCAGTGGCCGGTGCGGTGCATGTAGAACTGCCGGTAGGCGCCGGATTCCAGCACATCATCCACCTTGCCGTGTTTGGCTTTGGACAGGAGGCCGGTGTCGAGCATGCCCTGGGCCAGCACGCGCGTGGCGGCGTCATGCGGGTCCATGAAACGTTTGCCGGGTTTGGTCACCTTCACGGCGGCATCCTGCGCGGCCAGCACGATGTCGTACAGCGTGCGTTGCGCCGGGGTGAACTTGCCGTCAGCCGGAAAAGTGCGGGTGATGTCGCTGGCGTAGCCGTCGAGCTCGCAGCCCGCATCGATCAGGCACAAGTCACCGGCCTTGAGCTCGGCATCACCGGCGCGGTAGTGCAACACGCAGGCGTTGGCGCCGGCCGCGACGATGCTGGTGTAGGCCGGGTACTGTGAGCCGTGGCGGCGAAACTCGTGCAGCAGCTCGGCCTCCAGGTGGTACTCGCGCAGTCCGCCCTTCACGGCCGCACGCAGCATGGCGGCCGAGGTCTGCATGGCGCGCACATGGGCACCGGCAGAGATTTTTCCGGCACGCCGCAGGATAGCCACTTCATGCGAGTCCTTGACCAGCCGCATTTCATCGAGCACCTTGCACAGGTCGTGCTGGCTTTGCGGGCATTCGGCGCCAAAACGGATGCGCGCGCGTACTTTGGCCAGCCAGCCATCGACCTGGGTTTCCAGCCCCTTGTGGGTTGCGAACGGAAACCAAACCGCTTTCTGGTTGGCCAGCAGCGCCGGCATTTTTTCCTCGAGCAGGTCTGCGCTGAAAGCAGCGTCCACGCCCAGCGCAGCGGGCGCGGCTTTGGGGCCGAGGCGAATCCCGTCCCAGATTTCACGCTGCATATCCTTGGGCTGGCAAAACAGCGTGCTGCGGCCGTTGGACTCCACCGTCAGCCAGGCCCCGGGCTCACTGAAACCGGTCAGGTAATAAAAATAGCTGTCGTGCCGGTAGGCAAAGGTGCTATCCCGGTTGCGCTGTGCCTCAGGGGCGGTGGGCAGCAAGGCGATACCGCCACCGGCGGCTTTCAGTGCGCGTGCCAGTGTGGCGCGGCGCTTCTCGTAAATCGTGGTCATATGCAAAGCGCTTTCTCAGCCAGTGGTGTTGAGCTCGGCCAGACGTTCGGGCGTACCCACGTCGGTCCATGGGCCTGAATATAGCGCCGCTGTCACTTGCCCGCTGTTCATGGCGCGCCGCAGCAATGGTGCCAGTGCGGCTTTTTCGCCGACGGGGGTGTCCCGGAACAACGCGGGCCGGTACAGCCCCAGCGTGCTGTAAGTGAACCGTTCATCTGCGCGGGACAAGGCCAGGGCCTGCGCGCTGATGCCAAAGTCCCCCTTGGGGTTGTGCGGCGGATTGGGCACCAGATAAATATGCGCCAGCGCAGAAGAGGCGGCAAAACGCTGCGCGTCAGCCGCCGGAAAATCAAAACCTGGCATGAACACATCACCCGCCACCACCCAGAAAGGGGCGTCCTGTAGCTGCAGCAAGGCGGTGGCAATACCGCCGGCGGTCTCGAGCGCGCCGCCAAAAGCCGCGCCTTCGTGCGAATAGCAAATGCGCAGGCCGAAGGCCGCACCGTCGCCCAGCGCCGCCGGAAACTGCTCTTCCAGCCAGGCGGTGTTGATCACCACGTCAGTGACGCCGGCGCGTGCCAGGCTTTCGAGGTGCCAGACGATCAGTGCCTTGCCCTGCACCCTGAGCAAGGGCTTGGGCGTTTGGTCGGTCAGCGGCCGCATGCGGTCGCCGCGGCCAGCGGCCAGAATCAGGGCTTGGGTGGTCATGTGTCCCGGATTATCGCCGCTTGGGCATTAAATCGCCCTCTGGCCCTTATTCCGTGTGCGTAAACAGCTATTGAATTCATAGCGACTTCGGTTCGTGCTGCGGCAGGCTGCGTTGCCGCCTGCCGCACCAAGCGCATCCCGTAAAATCTGGGGTTGTCCCGCGTTCGTGGCAATTTACCAATTGCCTGCCGTGCCGGGATGTGTCTGACTCGCCTCACCACCTACCTGGACCCCCACGCAATGGCTGACCACACCTCATCCCTCATGGCCAATTCGATTCGGGCGCTTGCCATGGATGCCGTGCAACAGGCCAACTCCGGCCACCCGGGCGCGCCCATGGGCATGGCCGACATGGCGGTGGCGCTGTGGGGCCGACACCTCAAGCACAGCCCGCACAACCCACATTGGTTCAACCGCGACCGTTTTGTGCTGTCCAATGGCCACGCCTCGATGCTGATTTATGCGCTGCTGCACCTGACGGGTTACGCGCTGCCGATCAGCGAGTTGAAAAACTTCCGCCAATTGCACAGCAAAACGCCCGGCCACCCCGAGGTCGGCTACACCCCGGGCGTGGAGACCACCACCGGCCCGCTGGGCCAGGGCATCGGCAACGCGGTGGGCATGGCGCTGGCCGAGAAGCTGCTGGCGACTGAATTCAACCAGTCCGACCACGCGATTGTTGACCACCACACCTATGTCTTCCTCGGCGACGGCTGCCTGATGGAAGGCATCAGCCACGAGGCCTGCGCGCTGGCCGGTGCCTGGAAGCTGAGCAAACTAATTGCAATGTACGACGACAACGGTATTTCGATCGATGGCCAGGTCACGCCCTGGTTCATCGACAACACAGCGTTGCGTTTTGCCGCCTACGGCTGGAACGTGATTGGCCCCATCGACGGCCATGATGTCGAGGCGGTCGCACGCGCGCTGGTGGATGCCAAAAACAGCGCCGACAAACCCACGCTGATTGTCTGCAAGACCCACATCGGCCAAGGCTCGCCGAATCGCGCCAACACCGCCAAGGCCCACGGCGAGCCGCTGGGTGCCGAAGAAATCAAGCTCACGCGCGAAGCTCTCGGCTGGACCCACGCGCCTTTCGATATACCGAAAGAAGCCTACGAAGCCTGGGACGCCAAGGCCAAAGGCCTGGCACTTGAGGCCAACTGGGACGCCAAATTTGCGGCCTACAAAGTCGCGCACCCCGAACTGGCGGCAGAGTTCACGCGCCGCATGAAGGGGGATCTGCCGCGTGCGTTTTCGCAGATCGCGGTGGACACCGTGGTGGGCGCGCACACCAAGGCCGAGACCGTGGCCTCGCGCAAGGCCTCGCAGATTGCGCTGGAAGCCTTCACCGCCGGCCTGCCCGAAATGCTGGGCGGCTCGGCCGACCTGACCGGCTCCAACCTGACCAACACCAAGAGCACACCCGCGCTGCGTTTTGATCTGGCCGGCGATGTCGTCATGACCGACACAGCCGACGGCGGCGAGGTCATTGGCCGCCACATCAACTACGGCGTGCGCGAGTTCGGCATGGCCGCCATCATGAACGGCATTGCGCTGCACGGTGGCTACATTCCCTACGGCGGCACTTTCCTGACTTTCAGCGACTACAGCCGCAACGCCATCCGTATGGCCGCGCTGATGAAGATCCGCGTGGTGCACGTGTTCACGCACGACTCCATTGGTCTCGGTGAAGACGGCCCGACGCATCAGTCAATCGAACACGCCGCCAGTCTGCGCCTGATCCCCAACCTGGATGTCTGGCGTCCGGGCGACACGGCTGAAACCGCAGTGGCCTGGGCTGTGGCCCTGCAAAACAAGAACAAACCGACGGCCCTGCTGCTGAGCCGCCAGAACCTGCCCTATGCGCCTAAGAACGACCTCGGCGAGATCAGCAAGGGTGCGTATGTGCTGGCCGAGCCGGCCGAAGTGGGCCTGAACAAAAAAGCCCAGGCCGTGATCATTGCCACTGGCTCTGAAGTGCAGCTGGCGCTGAAGGCACAGGAGCTGCTGGCCGCCCGCAAAATCGCCGTGCGCGTGGTCTCCATGCCCAGCACCACGACCTTCGACAAACAAAAGCCGGCCTACAAGTCCGAGGTCTTGCCCGAGGGCATTCCGCGCATCGCGGTCGAGATGGGCGTTACCGACGGCTGGTGGAAATACGGCTGCGCTGCGGTGGTCGGCATCGACAGTTACGGCGAATCGGCACCCGCGCCGGTACTGTTCAAACATTTCGGTTTCACGCCCGAAAACGTAGCCGACACCGTGCGCAAGGTGTTGTCAAAGCGTGTGTCATCCCGGGCGTGACCCGGGATCCATGCAGCGAATAGACAGCCTCACTTTTTGCCACCATGGATTGCGGATCAGGCCTGCCCCGGGCTTGACCCGGGGTCCGCAATGACACCCTCACATATTTCATCATCCAGGAGCCATCAACATGACCATCAAACTAGGTATCAACGGCTTCGGCCGTATCGGGCGCAATGTCTTGCGCGCCGCCGTGCAGAATTTCAGCGACATCGAGATCGTTGGCATCAATGACCTGCTGGAGCCCGATTACCTCAA
>Ga0335394_10006565_pt1 | contig 13121 bp, 8 predicted proteins | sample MAT03_FD_205741 | JGI IMG/M metagenome (GOLD analysis project Ga0335394, IMG submission 205741) | Freshwater microbial communities from Lake Fryxell liftoff mats and glacier meltwater in Antarctica - MAT-03 (spades assembly) (version 2) ...
GCCGACCAACGCTGCCTCGCGACCCGCCGGCGAGATGCGGTCGTTGATATCAAAGCGCCACACGTTCCCAAGCAAATCGGCACCATACACTTGCAGGGCCAGCAGGCTGATGCTTGGATCATCTGTGAACAGAGCGAGTTGGCCGAGGCCACTAGGCGTCGTGGCAGAGCCTACGCCGGTCGAGATCTTGTAGATGATCTTGCCGGTGATCGCATTCAGGACATACAAATAGCCTTGGCCGTCGCCGATTTTGGCCGGTGCATTGACGTTGTTGTAACCGGAGGTGACCATCACCACCCATGTGCCGTTGGTCAGTTTGCCGTAGATTGGCTTACCGTAGCTGTAACCGATATGGCAATCCGCGCCAGCTGTGCCTGCCGTGCCGTCATAACAAGTGTTGCTCCAATTAAATTCCCAAAGCGCTTTTGGCACCAGCGGGTTGGTCACGTCGAGGGCGTAGTAGCCCTTTCCGCCGCCGTTCAACCCGCCGACCAACACTTTCTTCCATGCCAAGGCAGACGTGTCATACACGTCAGAAGGCACCGGTGTGCCATCAACTGAATAAATGTGCACGTTCGCGTAGTTGTTATCGGCAAGTTTGTAAAGATTCGGCAACACCTGCGTAGGTACGAACGACCACTCTTCATTGCCGCCTGCCGTATCGGATACATTGGTGCCGGCACGGAAAGCATGCAGCATGCCGCCATTCGAGGCAACGTAAACCATCGGAATCCGCGACGCACTGGTAGAAGCGAACACGTCATAGCCGTCTTCTTGATAGTCGGCGGTAGCCCCCTTAACGTAGCGCGGTGCGCTGTTGGTGATGTCGCCCAGCACCGTCGTTCGGCTCCGATACAGTTTGTTCGCCGTGTCTGACAAGAAGCCCTCCAGCCCACGCTGTCCGCGGACGAAGTTCAACAGATTGGCGCCGGCAGCGGGTGTACGTTGATCGACCGTCGATGACGTGCCATCCGTCATGCTCGGGTATTGGCTGAGCAGCGCCACATTCGCCGCGCTGAAGTTCGCTTGTTCAGCGGCGTTCATGCCGTTCGACGAAACGCCGGTCGGATTACCGCTGGCGTCACAGGCGCGGGTATTCCACGTCATTGGCACCATATTGTTGGTGGCACCGCTGCGAAACAAGTTAATCACGCGGTTATCACACTCGGCGCCGGTCTTTGCATCGAGCTTCGCTTTTGCCGACCAAACGACGTCGGCTTTCGGTCCGCCCGTCAGTAGGTTGATCTCGCGCGCTTCAACTTCACCCGACCAGCGTTGCGTTACGTAACTCGCGATGTAGGTAAGGTTGTCGCCGTCCGAGGGAGCCTGGCTCGACGGCGCTGCCGCAGAACCGGAACCGGTACGCGCATCGATACCGGCAAGTGCCGTTGTCAGGCCGTTCACCACGGTGGTCGGGTTACCGGCGCTGAAGTACTGCCCGCGGCCATTCACAGCGGCGTGCCAGAAGTCATCGATCGAGCTGGGCAGATCACCCTCAGGGAATGGCCAGTTTCTGTCAGGGCCAGTACGTATGTCTGCAAAGTCGCCGGTCGTTGTGCTGGCGAGCCGATAATTTGGGACATATTGCAATACGCCAGACACGCCAAGACCGATGGTAAAGGTCGTCATATGTTGGTGCGTGGCGCGATCTTCCTCAGGGCCGGTGCCTGCGGGCCGCACATTGTTGTCCATGCTGGGGCGCAGGTCAGTCACATAGTAATACTGCGCAACGTCGGCGAGGGAATCAGCCGAGCCGCCGCCGCCCGAATTCGTATTCGTTGTGCACGGCCACACAGTGCATGGTGCCGCAGGCGCAGGCGGAATCGAAACCACCGAGCTAAAGCCATTGGTCCAAGTCGTGCCTGGTTTACCAGGCGCTGGCGGCGGAGGCAACGCATGCTGGCCCAAGATGTAGCAGGCCGAATCCAAGTCTGCAGCGGCTGCCAACGTGTTTACGACTGCGGGCGCTGACGCTTGGAAACCACCACTGAACGCCGTCGACGTGGTCGTCGTCCTCGTGGCGTACTGAATCTTTTGGCCAGGGGCAATATCACAGGTGCTTGCTGTCCAGCCGTTGCCGACAGTCGCGGCCCCCGCCACACAGGTCTGTGTCAGGGTCGGCCCGGTGGCGACACTGTTGCACGTGGTATCGACAAAACTATTGCCTAAGATGGGCCCAGTCGGCGTGCACGTTGCGCCCGCCGTCGGGCCAGTTGTCACCAGATTGCAGGTCGTCTGCGTGAATGCATTGCCCGAGATGGCGCCAGCAGCAGTGCACCCACCGGGGGCAACCGCGGTTGGCCCGGTCGTCGCATTGTTGCAGGTCGTCGTGACGAAGACGTTGCCGGACGAAGCCGCTGCGGCTGAACACGATGCTACCGGAACGTTTGTGGTGGTGATCGGCGTCGGGCAACTAATTGCAACAAAACTATTCCCCGCATTTGCAGCCTGCACCCCGCACGAAGCGGCCGGCTGGCTGGCAAAATTGTTCGCCGCAGGGTTGCTACACGTGCGGATCACCCATGTCGATGCGGAGCCAGAACTCGGCGTGCAAGTCAGAATGGGCAACGGGCCGGTCACGGTCGCTGCCGGGCAGGTGGTGGTGACGTAGCCGTTGCCGGGCGTTGGGCCTGACGGCACACATGGCACCGCAATTGGCACGTTCGCTGTATCGTTCGTACCGCAGGTCGTGGTGGTATAGCCGTTACCGAGGATCGGCACGATGCCCGAGCATGACGCAACACCGATCGGACCCGTATTGTTGGTTGTACAAATCGTCTCGATAAAGCTATTGCCGCTCACTGGCGCAATATTGTTGCACGTGGCAACCGGTGTTGCCGCAGTGGTGTTCACTGAGGTACTCGGTAGCGGACAGGTCAACGTCACCCATGAATTTCCGCTCGTCGCCGTTACCGGTGAACAAGAGGCGACCGGCACATTATTGTAGTTGTTGGACGGCGCGACGATAAACCGATCTGGACAGGTGGTGGCTACCCAGGAATTTCCCGCATTAGCGCCGGTCGGGGTACACGTTTGCACCGGCGCATTGGTCGTGTCGACAGCCGTGCAGGTTGTTTGTACAAAGCTGTTGCCCGCATTGGCCGGGAATACAGCCGTTGCGCGGGCTCCGCCCAGCACACAAAGCGCTGGATTCCATCCGGTCGGCCCGGTAACGTTTGTGCCGCAGGTTGACGATGTCCAGGGCGTACCGGTCACCGGATTGTTGCCAACCACTGCCGAGAGTGGCGTACAAGTCGCAACCGGAACAGCGTTATTCGCCACCACCGGTGTCGGGCAGGTAATCGTGATCCAGTTATTGCCGGAAGCGGCAGTCTGTGGCGAGCACGAGCCCACCGGTGTGTTGATGTAGTTGTTGGCAGGCGGATTCGAACAGGTCGTCGTCGTCCAAGAATTACCCGCGTTCGGACCCAAAGGCGTGCAGCTTGCGACCGGCGTCGGGCCTGTCGTGACAGCGCCGGGGCAGGTGATCCCCACCCAGCCGTTACCGGCCGCAGCCGTTTGCGGCGAGCAAGTCGTTGACGCAATGTCGTTTACAACGTCGTAGCAGGTGGTCACATGAAAGGGAGACATTGGGTCCAGAGTGGCACCGACCGCACAGGATGCAGGGTTGATTGCCGTTGCTGGGGTGATCACGGTCGAGTTGCAGGTTCTGGTGGTGAAGCTATTGCCGGCATTTGGCACTGTTACTGGTGTGCACGATGCGACCGGAACGTTGGTCGTCGTGATCGGTGGCGGGCACGTCGTGGTGGTCTGTGAGTTACCACTGTTCGGCCCCGACGGGCTGCACGAGGCAACGGGTACGTTGGTCGTCACGTTTGGTGGCGGGCAGGTCGTCGTGGTCCAGCTGTTGCCACCGTTCGCACCGCTGGGACTACAGCTACTGACTGGTACGTTGGTCGTAGTGTTTGGCGTCGGGCAGGTGATGGTGATCCAGTTATTGCCGGACGCGGCAGTTTGTGGTGAACACGAGCCCACCGGTGTGTTGGCGAAATTGTTGCCGCCCCCCGTGTTACAGGCAATCGTCAACCAGTTGTTGACACCATTTCCGGTCTGCGGCGTACATGTCTGAACCGGCACGTTCGACGTATTGCCGTTACTGCAGGTGATGGTCAACCAGGCGTTACCCGCGTCCCCAGTTTGAGACGAACACGATGCTACCGGCGAATTCGGGACGTTGTTGTTGTTGCCGCACGTTCTCTCGGTCCAGCTATTGCCAGCGCCAGCCGTCTGCGGTGAACACGCCGAGACGCCAGTCGGCCCGCTATTGCCATTACCGCAGGTGGTCTCGATCCAATTGTTGCCCGAGGTTTCAGTAACTGGCGTGCAGCTTGAGACGCCGGTTGGCCCGACCACGTTCGGCGAACAGGTGGTTGTGGTCCAGCTATTGCCCAAGGTTGCGCCAGAGGGGCTACAGGTTTGCACCGGCACCAACGTCGTTGTGTTTGCTAGCGGGCAGGTGATGGCGATCCAGTCGTTACTGGAATTGCGGGGTTGTCCCGAACATGACAACACTGGCTGGGCGACGAAGTTAGTCGCTGGCGGATTCGAGCAGGTTGTCGCTGTCCACGAATTGCCAGCATCCGCGCTCGAGGGCGTGCAAGTGTTCACGCCGATGTTCGTTGTATTGTTGTCAGTACACGTCGTATCCGTCCAGTTGTTGCCGCTGGTGGCGCTGCTCGGCGAACACGATAACACCGGCGTCGGTCCAGTCGAGGTTGTCGGGCAAGTTGTTTGGGTCCAGCTATTGCCGCCAGTGGCGGCCGCCGCACCGCAGCTGCCACCGGAAATAGGCGTTGGTCCGGTTGTCACGGTGTTGCAAGCGGTGGCGGTCCAGCTGTTACCTGACGCTGCCGAAGCGGTGCTACACGACCCGACTGGCGTTGGCCCGGTGGTGACGACATTGCACGTGGTTTCGGTAAAGCTATTGCCCGACACCGGCGCAACATACGCGCAGCTGGCCACCGGGGTTGGGCCGACTGGGGTCGACACGCAGTTGGTTAGCTTGTAATTGTTGCCCGCAAACGCTGCTGCGGGGGTACAAGTTGCAACCAACGTCGGGCCCGTTGTAACGGTGTCGCACCTAATGAAGGCCGAGGAGGCGCAAGTCGGCACTGGGGTGCAAATTTCAGTCGTCCGATCGCACGATTGGAGCTGAAAGGTGTCCTCACGCACTTGGGTAAGCGTCCGCACAGTCTGCGTGGTGTTACGAATTTGCTGCGTCGTATTACGGTTGATCTGCGATGTGCTGATACGGCGCTGCGCCGTGCTTCGCGCGGTCTGCGTCGAGGTCGCAAGATTCTGCTCGGTGCTCCGCCTGTCCTGCGTCGTGGTTCGAGTAATCTGCGCGAGGGTGCGCGTGATCTGCGTCCGCGTCGTAAAATTCTGCGTGCGGCTTTCCCGATTCTGCACCGACGTCCGGAGGTTTTGCACCGTGCTTCGCAGGTTCTGATTAGTACTTTGCAAAATCTGATTGGTGCTCTGCCGCGTCTGCTCTACGAGCCGAAACCGGGTCGTTTCACGACGCACCGACTGCGACGTCGATCGCTCGACTTGCGCGGATGATCTCAGCAGTTGCGTGGTGGTGAGGCGGTTTTGCAATGTGCTTAGTGTTGTCTGCTGGGTCGAGGCGATATTCTGCACAGAGGTACGCAGCCGCTGCGTCGTCGCAGCGAGGTTTTGCGCCGTGGATTGCGTGACCTGTGTGGTCGAGCGGAGATTGATGGTGTCGGTGTAAAAATTCTGCACCGAGGTACGCAAGATCTGGCTGGTGCTCTGCTGGATTTGCAGCGTGCTACGCAAGATCTGGCTGGTGCTGGTATCAAGTCGTTGGGTGCCCCGACTAAACCAGTCGCTAGTACATGGCGCGTAGCTGTACAGATTGTTTTTGTCCGTAAGAATTCGAGTATTGTCGTTGGTGCCGTCCCAGATCGGTCGCGGGGAATTGCCGCTGTTATCGGTCAGCGTGCCGTCCTGCTGGCCAACCCGCGTCGTGCCATCGATCTTTACCGGGCCGACTGGTTCAGAACCCGAAGTCCACTCGCCGTCAGTTGTCACAATCGCAAAATTTTGTTGGCAGGAATATTGGATGGGATCTTCTGGCATACCAGCGTTGATACCATCGGTCATGCCGGCGTAGTGTCGCCCTACGCGTGCTAGCGCCTCCCTCGTTGGTGAATTGCCTCTTGATCCCTGCGCAAAAACCTTTGCAAACCAAGCAGCACGATTGGTCACATTGAAATCTCGAAGCGGTTCATAGTAGGAGGGCTGTACTGCCCCCACACCGTTTAACGTAGCGCTCGGTAGCACTGCGAGAAAGCCAACGCGATAGCTGTCAGTCAGAGGCGTGAAAGCGAGGCTGACCGCACTCTTGGAGAGATTCAGACGGGTCCGGTAGTAGCTATACCAAATCGCGAAATTAGTCGCCTGCGCGTCACCTGCTGCAACCACCACGCGATTCCATTGGCCTGTCACGCCCGTTGGACTAACCGTCGCCGTTTGCGGGTAGGTACCGCCCTCCATATCCGAACAAGGTGCGGCGGTGGGCGCGAACGATTGATTGCTGCTATGCGTGTAGTAGTAGGCTTGCTTAGGGGGGTCTGCCGGTGGGGTTGCGTATCGACGCGTGTTGGGATCATGCGCACTGAAAGCTGAACCCAGATTCACCGGCGCCGACCCCGAATCGAACCCGTCATATTTCGCCGCTGCAAAACTAGGGGTTGGAAACTGCGTACCGTCTGCGTTGCGAGGCAACAGGTAGGTCTGATTAGGGTTGTAATAAAGCGCATTGCACTGATGAGACTTGTAGCCGAGAGTAAGCGTCGCAACATTGCCGTCAAACGTCGCAACATTGCCGCTAAGCGTCTCCATCTCGTTAGGCATATGAGTGAACTTCATGGAGTTGGAGTTATCCAGCAGCAACATGATATTCGGCCTTACCGCAATCGATCCGCCGTTGGTTAACGGAGAGCTGGCCAAGTCAGTCAACTGTGCGTTCGCCGCAGTTGTCATCAAGGTCAGCGCGAATGCCCCAAGATATGTCCGCAGATGTGTGCCGACGTGCGCCCCCAGATACTTATTCAGGTTGGCGATTGAGAGGCTGGACGTCGAATGTTTTGCATGTGTCATGGTGGAACTCCCTGCGCACCCAAACTGCCGCGCGCGACTTTCAGTTTTATCAGTTAGAAAAGCGTTGATCACTGCCTTGGCTAGTACATGATGGTTTGAACGTAACTGACGGTGTTTCTCGGACCGATGACCTGGGCCGTGAGACGGTAGTAGGGTTGCGTGGTAGTCGAAAGGGGTGCTTCGCCGTCGCTGAACCCTTGTTTGGTCGCCCCTGAGCCTGCTGCGCTAAGAATCACGCATTCGTTGGCTGGGTCACTCACAGTCAACCCACTGGTGCTACAAAGGCGGTGAATCTTGTAGCGCACAACATTGCCGATGCTGTCCCCGCTCGCCGGTGTTGCCAACATCGACGTGGCATCGGTCCAAGTCGCGGTGATGGGATTCTCTGCTGCCGCCCCCCAAGCGCCGTAGTAAAAGGTACCCACGTTCGCAACAAGTTCGGCAGAGGTCTTGGTCATCAACCATTCACGCGCCTTCTCGATGCCGAAGTCGCCGACCGAGGTCGCTGCCTGTTTGAACGCCAGATTGCCAGCGATGCCGAGCCCACCGCTGATCTGCCGAACCATCGCGATTCCGGCGAGCGCCATTGCGACTAATACGATCAACGAAATGACCAGTACCACACCGCGCTGCCGCCGCGCGCCTGACGCAACCCGCAAAGTGCGAATCGGGCTCATAGCGCACCCCCCCAGATGACGTTACGCAAGGGGATGACCCGCTCGTAAACGCGGTAGCGGTAGTGCTGCCAGTTGTTCGGGTCACCAACGGCACTTGAGCCTGCCGCGCCGAAGACGTTAGACATTTCGAAACTGAGGGTGTTGCCAAAATACTGCGGCGCGTCCGTGGTGACAGCCAACTTTTCGAACTCCTGGGAGCGCGACAGAATCGCAACGCGGATCGCTTGCAACTGCGTCCAGTCGGCTGGCGTGGTTGACGACCATGTGATCGGGGTGCCGGTGCCATATTGCGCCTGCAGGTCAACGATGCCTTCTGCCACGTCCCGCACCGCAGTCGCCATCAGCGAATTCGACACCGAAAGCACGCTACCCGCCCGAATTTGCCAAATACTACGCACCGGTGCCGGGCCGAGGTTAAACACCCTGCCCGCGGTGAAGGCAAAAGTCGGCCCTGAAGCAGGGTTAAATCGCGCGGGGCCCGAGGTCCCATTGGCTTTTGTATACACCACTGCCGCGTGGCCGATGGTCAATCGATCGGGGTCGAGATCGTCGGTGACTTCCACTAGTGCGCAATTTGGGGCAACCGCCGGCAATGGGTTATCTGCCACCACGGCCAAGTCACCGCGCATGAGTCCGGTGCGGCTGCGGGTCCTTTTGGTGTTTGCCGTCGAGGTGCCGAAGCGTTGACTGTCGACGAAAAAATTGGAGTTGCCATACAAGGCGGTGATCGTATCCGGCGCGCCGCCAGCGCCTGTCGCCGCTACCGCACCGACCCCTTGGGTGATGATCATCGGCAGGAAAGCGAAGTTGGAAGACGCGCCGGTGGCGTCGAGCGCCTCAACCGTACAACCGAGAATATTGGATGGCACCGTTCCGAAACCGTAACCCGCAAGTTTGACGTCCCGATCCAGATTGAAGATTCCGATCGTCCCGGCGATCTGCGCATCGCTACCGGATGCGGTCGTGCGTTTGTTTGCATTCCACACCGAGAGAATCTGGAATATCGCCAGCACGCCCAGCAAGCTGATGACAACGCTGACCATCAACTCGATCAGACTGAAGCCATATTGGGTCCGCACATTGCGGACCTTGTTCGTCGCGAATATCTTCATCATCGGCCTCAATTGACGAATGCCACATGAGTGTGGCGGCGCGCCACGGCGTCTTTCGGCGTCTGCCAGCAAACCGTCACCGACACTTGATGCAAGCCAGTCGCCGTGGAATCCACCAAGATCTGCTGGCGGTTGGTCGCGGCGGCGAGCCCGGTTGCGCCGGGCAGCCCCTTGTTGGTAGCACTGATGGTGGTGATGCGCCCCACCCAGTCGGTCACACTGGCATCGGCGGACGCCGCGCCGCTGAACACACAGGTGGAAGGGTCACCGGTTGGCTGATGCGCAAACGCGGCAAGCGAATTGGTGAACGTCGTATCGTTGGTGCGATCAACCGCCACCCACATGAGGCCAACGATTTCGGTGCCGTAATTGGCCGCCTCAGTACGATACTGGGCGTCGTTCTGCGCAGCGATTGCAGTGGCACCGAGCGCCACAATGCCAAGCACTCCCATCGCAAAGATGAGAATCGCGATGAGCGCCTCCAGTAAGAAAACGCCGCGCTGCTGATGGAAGGTTGTTGGTGTCGTCATGTGTGCAAATACTTAGGTGGTGATGCAACGGCGGGTGTCGGACGTAGCAGTTGCGGCAATCGTCGGGTCGCAGATCTGAGTTCGCCCGCCGGGCGTCACGATGACGCTCACACAGCGCAAATCGCTCGGGGTCGTCGCCGTTGCACAAGTTCCATTGACGGGCGCAAAGGCAATCGTCGCAACACTCAGCAGCGTAGTGCCACCGAGGCCGTTAAATTCGATCGTGGTTAAGGGGCCCGCCGCCGCATCGGTTGCTGAGACGATCACCGAGCCGGTAATGCCGCCCTCGGCACCCGCTTTCGCGTGCACAAAATCATAGCTAGCCGTGTCGAGATTGAAGGATCGGACGATCCAGTCCTGCCCCGTCGCGCTCAGGCTGGTAGTGTTGGGGTCATTGATGCCGTCGGTGAGCACCAGTTGCACCGCCCTATTCGTGCGAATGGCTTCCGCACGCGCTCTCTGTAAGCCGGACATCAGGCTCTGCGCGCCCGCCAGCAGTTTTGTGTTCACCGAATACGATTGAAAGGCAGGAATACCGATCGCCAGCAAAACACCGAATATCGCGAGCCCGATCATCAACTCGATCAAGGAAAACCCCGCTTGACGCCTGCGCTGGTGAACTCGGATTAGCACGATCCATCTCTCTTCGTGACCCAACAAGTCGCGCTTGTTACTCCCCACGGCGTGTTCCCAGTTCTGCGGCTGCCGGTTTCATCAATGGTGTAGACAAAGTTGGCCATGCTGGCTTGTCCGGTCGCCGTGACGACGAACGTCGTCGCTGTCGGGCCAGGACATGTGAATACGAAGTTGACTGTCTCAGCCGGCAATGGCGCGATGGATGTTCCCACCGCCCCACAAGGCATCGCCGCCGCGTTTGCGTAGCTGCGATTGTCTTGGAAATATTGCTCCATCTTGAGACGCATATCTGCGAGTGCCGATGTCGCTTCGGTGATCTTGGCGCGCCGCACATAATCGCCATACGCCGGAACGGCGATCGCGGAGAGGATGCCGATGATGGCAACCACAATTAAGAGCTCAATTAACGTAAAACCGCGATGCTGACGCATAACGCCCCCTTGATGACAGAATGAATGATAGAAACCCGCCTCGCAATCGACAATGGCGACCGATGAGTGGTGCAATTGCCAATTTGAGCGGGCACGCCCGCCAATGATGGCGCAAATTTAAGCCGTTAGTGTGAAAAATGTCACTCAAGCGCACCGGTTGGGCGCGAGCGATAACAGGGCTCACACCCCTCGGTCATTTAGCCGCGCAGGGGGCGGCCGGTGGCACTATTTGCAGTCGGATTGCCGCTTGGCGGTGAAGGTCTGGTTGACCTTTTTGGTTTTGCCGCCCTCTTTCGATATCAGCGCTGCGGTGCCGGCGTATTCAGCCGCTTTGTAAGTGATGGTACCCGGGCCAGCCAAGTTACCACCGGCCTTGGTAGTGCAGGATAGCTCCCACGTGGCGACGTTGGTGGCCAACTTGTAGTTCTTGATCGCACATTTGGAGCCAAAGTCGTTTTGTTGCGGCAGTGCCTGCTGGGTGTTGCGGATATCTTCGCTCGTGAAGCACACTAGCGAGGTCATGGAGCGCTTCATGTCGACGCCGGGGGTTTCGTTGGCAATGACGATCTGCCAGAGACCCGGCGACATGGCAAAGGCAGCAGCTGGCCGCGCTGCGGAAGGTGCGGGCGCTGGGGCCGCCCCCTTGGTTTGAGCGAACGCAGCCGTGGACGCTGAGGCAACGATAAACAGCGCTGCAAGGGAATTGAGTCGGGACCGAGTCATTTTTGTTCTCCAGAATGTGCCTGAATTATAGGTGGGGCCACGCTGCTTCAGGCGCTTGCAGCGTGCCGTTGGCCGGCGCCGGCCGTGCGTTTATCTAAAACGCTCAGCCGGCGGCCGCCAAATGATTCAACCCCTTCGGTAGCGGAAAGGTAATGTTCTCGGTAATGCCGTCGAGCTCGCGCACGCTCGCGACGCCTTGCGACTTCAATTTGGCGATGACCTCACTCACCAACAGCTCCGGCGCTGACGCACCCGAGGTGACGCCGATGCGCGTCTTGCCGGCAATCCACTCCGGCTGGAGCTCAGCCGCACTATCGACCTGATAGGTGTCGCAGCCGAGTAGTTCAGATAGCTCGCGCAAACGGTTGGTGTTGGAGCTGGTGCGCGAACCCACCACAATCACCACTTCGACTTGCGGGGCCATGAATTTCACGGCGTCCTGCCGGTTTTGCGTGGCATAACAGATGTCGTCTTGCTTGGGCCCGATGATGTGCGGGAAGCGTGCTTTCAGCGCATTGATCACCAGCTGGGTATCGTCAACCGACAAGGTCGTCTGGCTGACGTAGGTGAGTTTTGGCACGTGCGCGATATCGAGTTTGGCGACGTCCTCGACCGACTCCACCAGATGCATGCCGGTTTCGGCCTGACCGAGTGTGCCCTCAACCTCGGGGTGCCCTTGGTGCCCGATCATGACAATTTCGAAGCCCTCGTTGCGACGTTTGGCGACTTCGACGTGCACTTTTTTGACCAGCGGGCAGGTCGCGTCGAAGACTTGAAAGCCGCGTTGCTGTGCTTCGCGGCGTATCGCTTGGGAAACGCCGTGGGCACTGAACACAAGTGTCGCGCCCGGCGGCACGTCGGCGAGATCCTCGATGAATACCGCACCCCTGCTACGCAAATCTTCCACGACGTATTTGTTGTGAACGATTTCGTGCCGCACGTAAATGGGTGCGCCGTGAAGTTTAAGCGCGCGCTCGACAATTTCAATAGCGCGATCGACACCGGCGCAAAAGCCGCGCGGATTGGCCAACAGGATTTCGGACTCTTCCATAATTAAAACTCTAGTATTGGCGGGCGTTTTCAAGCATTTTTGCTTCAAACATGGCGTCATGCCTTGTGTTTCACAATCAGAAACTTCTAGAAACCAAAAAATTTAGTCGCCCCGGTCCCCTATTCAATCATTCGAGGGCAGACCCCGGCCGGGGTCCAAGTTTGGTTGCATCGCAACGATCTACAAAACTTGGGTACCGGCCTGCGCCGGTACGACTGGGTTTTTTAGATGTTCCCCATTTCAGCACTGTGGTGTTTCGTTCTATTCGTGACTCATTCTATGTTCAGTTTTCTGCGACCACAACGGCATTAGCAGAGTCGTCATTTCAGCCCTTCGACCCACCACGCAGACTCTTTCTTGAAGGGGGCAATCTTAGCGTAGCTCGGAGGGAGCATCGCGTATCCCGGGGCGGTCGATGCGCATCAGAATACCCGGAATACGCGACGCACCTTCCGGCCTACGTTCACTGTAAATGTCATTGCAGCAGGTGGCTAAACTTAAAATGCACTAATTACGGGGCACGACTTAGCCGTTGGTTGAAATTCGTGTTGCTGAATACGTGTGATCTCAATGCGCGCCATTTCCCCCTTTGGAAAAGGGGGACTAAGGGAGATTTGCGGTCGTTGTCGACACGCTAACACTAAAAATCCCCTCGATTTTTTTCGGTGCGCTCAGGACAGGCCCTTTTCCACAGGGGGAAGTGAGTCACCGAAACCTACGGCCAAACGAATATCGTGAATTTCAGCAAACTGCTCGTTAATCTCACCTGGCGGAAAACCAAACCGCTGCTCTTTCCACGCGTCGGCGTTGTTGTG
>Ga0335394_10006567_pt1 | contig 13117 bp, 9 predicted proteins | sample MAT03_FD_205741 | JGI IMG/M metagenome (GOLD analysis project Ga0335394, IMG submission 205741) | Freshwater microbial communities from Lake Fryxell liftoff mats and glacier meltwater in Antarctica - MAT-03 (spades assembly) (version 2) ...
CTGACCCAGCGCGCCTCGATGGTGTTCGCTTTGCCATCGTCGAGCTTGATGCGCATCACGCGCCCGTCCATCGTCGTGTGGATCTTGTCCGGCATGGGGCGAGCATCACGGCGCGCACGGACGCATGCAAGCGGAACTGCGCCATCGTCGCGCTTCAGCTGCGCCTCGCCGTCGACGCGCGCGGGAACGATCGTTCAGCGTGCTGCTAAGCTCGCGCCGCAATGCCAACCTCGGACCGAGACTGGATGATCTATGGAGCCACCGGCTACACCGGACTCCTCATCGCCGAGCGCGCCGCGGAAGAAGGACTGAAGCCTGTTCTCGCAGGCCGCGACGAGCTGAAGCTGCGCGCGGTCGCGGGCCGTTTGGGCCTCCCGTTTCGCGTCTTTCCGCTCGATGACTCGCACGCAGCGCGAGAGGCCGTCGCGGGCATGGCGCTGGTGCTGCACTGTGCGGGACCGTTCTCCGCGACGAGCCGACCGATGCTCGATGCATGCCTCGCCGGCCACGCGCACTACCTCGACATCACTGGCGAGATCGACGTCTTCGAGGCGTGTTATGCGCGCGACGCGGAGGCGAGGTCGCGCGGCATCGTCGTGATGCCGGGAGTCGGCTTCGACGTCGTACCGACGGACTGCCTCGCCGCGCTGCTCGCGCAGCGTCTCCCGACTGCGACGGCGCTCGAGCTCGGGATAGCGTCCCTCGGCAAGATCAGCCAGGGCACCGCGAAGAGCGCGATCGAGGGACTGCCAAAGGGCGTGCTCGCGCGGCGTTCTGGACGCATCACGCAGATCGCGCCGCTGGTGCGCACGATCAATTTCGGCGGCAGCGTCCGCACCGTGATGGCGGCGCCGTGGGGCGATGTGGCGAGCGCGTATCGCACGACGGGCATCGCGGAGATCACCGTCTACATGGCGTTTCCGCCGGCGGTCATCCGCGCGTCGCAGCTGCTGAATCGCGCGATGCCGGTGCTCGGCTTCGCGCCTGTGCAGCGGGCGCTGAAGTCGCTGATCGAGCGACGCGTCTCGCCCCCGACGGCGGAGGAGCGCGCGCGCGGCCGCTCGCTGGTGTGGGGCCGCGTGAGCGACGACGCGCAGCGCAGCGTCGAGGGGCTGCTGCAATGCGGCGAAGGCTATGAATTCACCGTCGCATCCGCCCTGGCGATCGCACGACGAATCTTGGCGGGCGGCGTCTCCGCCGGGGCGACGACACCAGCGCGCGCGCTCGGCGGCGACTTCGTGCGCACGCTGCCGGACGTGAGCGTCACACTGCCGCCCTCGACATCCGCGGCCGCGTGACGAAGGAGCCGACGATGACGACCAGCGCAGAGAACAAGACGGTGCTCGACGCGGCGCGTCCGGTGCGCGCAGGAGAAGAGCTCGACGCCGTGAAGCTCGAGGCGTACCTGCGCGAGCACTTGCCGGGTGGCCTCGACGGGGCGCTCGAGATCACGCAGTTCCCCGCCGGTCACTCGAACCTGACGTATCTGCTGCGCGCCGGTGATCGCGAGCTCGTGCTGCGGCGGCCGCCGTTCGGCAGCAAGGTCAAGAGCGCGCACGATATGGGGCGCGAAGTGAAGATCCTCGGACCGCTGAGCGCGGTCTATCCGAAGGCGCCGCGGCCTCTCGTGCATTGCGACGACGACACGATCCTCGGCGCGCCGTTCTACGTGATGGAGCGGATCAGCGGGCGCATCCTGCGTCGCACGCCGCCGAAGGACGTCGACTTCTCGCCGCCCATCGCGCGCGCGCTGTCGGAGTCGCTGATCGACGAGCTCGCGGCGCTGCACGCGATCGACTGGCGCGCCGCCGGGCTCTCAGCGATCGGCAAGCCCGAAGGCTACGTCGCGCGGCAGGTGAGCGGCTGGACCAAGCGCTGGCAGGACGCGAAGACCGATGAAGTGCCGGCGATCGAGTCCGTCGCTGCGTGGCTCGCACAGCACTTACCCGGCGAGACCGACGCCGTGCTGGTGCACAACGACTTCAAATACGACAACGTCGTGCTCGACGCGAACGACCTCACGCGCATCATCGGCGTGCTCGACTGGGAGATGTCGACCATCGGTGATCCGCTCGTCGATCTCGGCGTGACGCTCGGCTACTGGATCGAAGACGGCGACGATCCGCGGCTGCTCGCGCTGCCGTTCGGTCCCACCAACGCGCCGGGCTCACTCACGCGCCGCGAGCTCGCCGCGCGCTACGCCGAGAAGACCGGGCGCGACACCCGCGGCGTCCTCTACTACTTCGTGTTCGCTCTTTTCAAGACGGCCGTCGTGCTGCAGCAGATCTACTATCGGTTCCGCCAGGGACTCACCACCGACGAACGTTTTGCAGCTCTCGGCATGGCGGTGGCGATCCTCGGTGAGTTCGCGCAGACGACGATCGGCAGCGGAGTGATCGGCCGATGAGCAGCGCTGCGCGACCGCCGGCGACGAGCATCGGCAGAGTCAGGCGTCGACCGGAGGTGCTCGCGCCGGCAGGCGATCGGCGCGCGCTCGCAGCCGCGCTCGCGTCGGGCGCCGACGCCGTCTATCTCGGCCTCGACGAGGGCTTCAACGCACGCGCGCGCGCAGAGAATTTCTCGCTCGAGACGCTACCGGAGGTCGCGGCCCAGGTGCATCGCGCGGGCGCGCGGCTCTACATCACGCTCAACACGCTGGTGTTCGAGCCGGAGCTAGCGCACGTCGAGCGCGTGGTGCGCGGCGTCGCCGCAGCGGGCGCCGATGCGCTCATCGTGCAGGACTTCGCGGTGGCGCTGATCGCGCGCGCGGTGTGTCCAGGGCTCGAGCTGCACGCGAGCACGCAGATGACGATCTCGAGCGCGGAGAGCGCGGAGGTCGCGCGCGGTCTCGGCTTCACCCGCGTGGTCGTTCCGCGTGAGCTGTCGGTCGAAGAGATCCGTCGCTTTGCCGCCGGCACCGAGCTCGAACTCGAGGTGTTCATCCACGGCGCGCTGTGTGTCTCGTGGAGCGGGCAGTGCCTGACGAGCGAGTCGTGGGGTGGTCGCAGCGCGAATCGCGGGCAATGCGCGCAGTCTTGTCGCCTGCCTTACGATCTTGTGGTCGACGGCGCGGTGCGTGATCTCGGCGAAGTGCGCTACCTGCTCAGCCCGAAGGATCTCGCCGGCGTGCGCGCGGTGCCGGCGCTGGTCGAACTCGGCGTCCACGGCCTGAAGATCGAAGGACGGCAGAAGGGCGCGGCGTACGTCGCCACCAGCGTGAGCAGCTATCGGCGCTGGGTCGATGCGCTCGTCGCGAGCGACGGCGCGCCGAGCGAGGAGGCGCTCGCGGTGCTCGCCGACGATCTGGCGGATATGTCGCTCGCCTATTCGCGCGGGTTCGGCGATGGCTTTCTCGCCGGCAGCGATCACCAGACGCTCGTCGAAGGCCGCGCGCCGAAACATCGCGGCGTGTACCTCGGCCGCGTGCGCTCAGTCGGCGCGAACGAGGTCGTCATCGTGCGCGATCCGCTCGATGCGCATGGGGGCGGCGCATCGACGGGCGGGCGCGCGCTCAGCGACGCCGACGCGCCGAGCGGCAGCGTGTCGTCGCCGCTGCCGGCGCTCGGCGGTGACACGCAGACGGGCGGCGGCGCAGCACCTGCGCAGCTTGAGCTGCGCGCTGGGATGGGCGTCGTGTTCGACGATGGACGGCCCGAGGCCGACGAGACCGGCGGGCCGATCTTCGCAGTCGAAGCGCGGCAGCTCGCGCGCGGTCAGCAGGCGCTCGCGCTGCGCTTCGGTACGCCTGGTCCCGATCTCACGCGTGTCGCCGCGGGGCAGCGCGTCTGGGCGACCAAAGATCCGGCGATCAGCGCGCGCACCGAGAAGCTGCTCGAGCGCGGCGCGCCCGACGGCCGCATCGCGCTGACGCTGAGCGCGCACGGCGAGGCGGGCACGCCGCTGCGCATCGACGCGCGCGCTGGGCGCCATCACGCGACGTTCGAGACGTCTTCGGCGCTCGCCGCAGCACGCGGCGCAGGGCTCGATGCTTTGCTGCTGCGCGACAAGCTCGGCGCGCTCGGCGGCACGCCGTTTCATCTGGCGGCGCTCGACCTGAGCGCGCTCGCGCCCGGACTTCATCTGCCCGTCTCGGAGCTCAAGGTCCTGCGCCGCGCGCTGGTCACCGAGCTCGAAGCGCAAATACTGCGCGGGCCCACGCGCGAGGTCGCGACGGCGAGCGTGCTCGCGCAGGTACGCGACGAGGCGCGCGCGAAGCTCGCCGCGCTCCCGCCGAGCTCGAGCGGCGACGCGCCCGCGCTGATTCCGCTCTGTCGCAACGACGCGCAGCTCGAGGCCGTCATCGCCGAAGGCCTCCCCGAGGTCGAGCTCGACTGGATGGAGCTCGTCGGCCTCGCGCGCGCTGTCGACAAGGCGCGCGCCGCGGGCCTGCGCGTGACGATCGCGACCGTGCGCGTGCAGAAGCCCGGCGAAGAGGGCTTTGACCGACGCATCGGCAACCTCGCGCCTGACGCAATCTTGGTGCGTCACTGGGGCGCCGTCGCCGCGTTCTCACGCGCGAAACCGGGCGAGCCGCGCCCGGTGCTGCACGGCGATTTTTCGCTGAACGTCACCAATGGGCTGACGGCGGCGCACGTGCTCTCGCTCGGCCTCGAGACCCTCACCGCCTCGCATGACCTCGACGCGCTGCAGCTCGACGCGCTGCTCGACGCGACCGACGCATCACGCATCACCATCGCGCTGCACCACCACGTGCCGACGTTTCACACCGAGCACTGCGTCTATTCGCACCTGCTCTCGCACGGACGCGATTTCCGCAGCTGCGGCCGGCCCTGTGAGGAGCACGCCGTTTCGCTGCGCGACCGCACTGGCGAGTCACACCCAGTCATCGTGGACGTCGGCTGTCGCAACACCGTGTTCAACGCCCGCGCACAGAGCGCTGCGTCGTTGGTTCCGCGGCTGCTGCAGCGCGGTGTGCGCCGATTCCGTGTGGAGTTCGTCCGCGAGAGCACGAGCGAAGCCCGCACCGTGCTTGCGGCCTATGACGCGCTGCTCGCAGGGCGGATCACCGCGCACGAGGCGGTCCGACGCGTCGGGACACACGAACAGTTCGGCGTGACCTCGGGCACGATGCGCGTGCTCGGCTGACAGCGCGGTCAGTCAGTGCAGCACGAGCCACAGCAGGCCGAGCGCGATGCCTAGCAGCGCCACGCCGCCGACCACCACCACCGGTACCCACAGAGGCAGCGTCGGTGTCGGCGTCGGCGTCGACGGCATCGGCGCGAGTCTCTGCGTGGCGACCGCCGACTGACGCTCTCCCTGCGCCGATGGCGGGTTCGGCTGCGCGCGATCACCCGGGCGCGTCGGCGGAATGAACGGCCCTGTGCTCGAGGAAAAAGCCTCAGCGGGCCGCGGCGTCGCGCGACCGCGAAGGGTGGGCCCGTCGTCGTCCTCGGCCTGCGGCGCGCGCTCTGCCGGGCGCTTCTGCTCGCTGGTCGGCTTGCCCTCCTCGGCGAGCTCGTCGAGCAGCGCGCTCACCGGATCTTGCACACGCTCGGCGAGACGCTCGATGCTGGCGGCGACGCGCGCCGCGTTCACGAACGTGCCAGTCGTCGCTAGCCACGACTCGAGCGCCGTGTGCAAGTCGAGCGCCGTCGCGAAGCGGTCTCCGGGCTGCTTCGCCAGCGCGCACTGCACGATCGCATCGAGCGCCACCGGATTGCGCGCGTCGGTCGCGTGCGCCGAAGGCGGCGGATCGTTGAGCACCGCGGTCATCGTCGCGTATTCGCTCTCGCGCTGGTAGAGCGGCTTTCGCGTGAGCGCCTCGAACAAGCAGATGCCGAGCGCGAAGACGTCGGCGCGCGCGTCGACGACGGCTCCGCGGCACTGCTCGGGCGCCATGTAGGCGAACTTACCCTTCACGATGCCGGAGCGCGTCTTGGTCGCGTGCGAGCGCGCCTTGGCGACGCCGAAGTCGACCAGCTTCACCTGACCATCGCGCCCGATCATGATGTTCGACGGGCTCACGTCGCGGTGGATGATGTTGAGCGGCACGCCGCTCGAATCGCGTACCCGATGCGCGTAGTGCAGCCCCTCCGCGACCTGCGCGATGATGCGCACAGCGATCTCCGGAGCGAGCCCGCCAGAGCCGCGCGCGATGTCGATCACCTGCGCGAGCGAGCGCCCGTCGATGTACTCCATCACCAAGAACGGGCTGCCCGCCTCGCTGCCGACCTCGTAGCAAGTGCACACGTTCGGATGCTGCAGCTGCAGCGCCACACGCGACTCGTCGAGGAACATCGAGACGAATTGCGCGTCGTCGGAGACGTGCGGCAACATCCGCTTGATCGCGACCAGTCGCGTCGCGCCGACGATCGTCTGCTCGCGCGCGAGAAAGACCTCCGCCATGCCGCCATAGGCGATGCGACTCACCACCTCGTAGCGCCCGAAGCGCGCAAGCGGCGGCGGTGCCGGCGGCAAGCCCGGCGTCGTCGCCTCTTCCTCCGCCGGCGGCGGACGCGGCCGGCTCCGCGCGATCGCACGGAGCGCGCGGGCGAGCGCTGGCCCCGGCGCGGCCAGCGTCGTCGTCTCGTCGTCGTCGTCGCCTAGCTCGCGCAGGTTCGCGGCGGCGTAGTCGGCTGCGTGCTCGGCGGCCTCCTCGGCGGCCTCCTCGGCAGCCTCTGCGGCGATCTCCGCCTCGAGCATGGCGCGAATGCCGGAGGCCGTGTCGGACGCAGCCTCGCCTTGCGCACCCGTGTCGGGCTGCGACGGCTTCGGCGGACGCTTTGGGGGCACGCCCATGCGGACCGACTATAACCGACTCACGCCCTGACGGATAAATTGAAGCTCACACGGAATGCTTCGACATTGATCGCGCGGGGTCAGACCGCGTAGTCTCGCGGCCACCGCATGAAGCTCGATGGCTACGACACTGGTGGCTTCTACGACGAGATGTTCGGCGCCGACGGCGCGCCTCGACCGGGGAGCGCGCTGCTCGCGCAGCGACTCGCGCTGCTGCCGATCGAGGAGATTCAGCGGCGCCAGAGCGCTGCAGAACGCGCGCTGCTGACGATGGGCATCACCTTCAACGTGTACGGCGACGAGGCCGGCACGGAGAAGATCTTCCCCTTCGACATCGTGCCGCGCATCGTCGACGCGGAGGCCTTCGCGCCGATCGAGCGCGGCCTCGAGCAGCGCATTCGCGCGCTCAATCTCTTCATCGACGACGTCTATCACGGTCAGAAGATCCTGAACGACGGCGTCGTGCCGCGTGCCTTGGTGGAGACCAGCAAGGGCTTTCTGCGGCAGTGCGTTGGGCTGTCGCCGCCGAAGGGGATCTGGTGCCACGTCACCGGCACCGACCTCGTGCGCGATGGCGACGGCACGTTTCTCGTACTCGAAGACAACCTGCGCTGTCCGAGCGGCGTCTCGTACGTCCTCGAGAATCGCAGCGTCATGAAGCGCACGCTGCCGCAGGTCTTCGAGGCCTCGCGCGTGCGCCCCGTCGACATCTATCCATCACGTCTGCTCGCGACCCTGCAATCGGTGCGGCCGCCGTCCGCGAGCGAGCCGACCGTCGTCCTGCTCACGCCGGGCATCTACAACTCTGCCTATTTCGAGCACTCGTTTCTCGCGCAGCAGATGGGCATCGAGCTGGTCGAGGGGCGCGACCTCGTCGTGTTCGACGGCTACGTACACATGCGCACGACCGGCGGCTTTCAGCGCGTCGACGTCATCTATCGGCGGATCGACGACACGTTCCTCGATCCGCTCGCGTTTCGGCCGGACTCGATGCTCGGCGTGCCCGGCCTGATGGAGGTGTACGCGCGCGGCAAAGTCACGCTCGCGAACGCGCCCGGCACCGGCGTCGCCGACGACAAGGTCATCTACGCCTACGTGCCGAAGATGATCCGCTACTACCTCGGCGAGGACGCGATCCTGCCGAACGTGCCGACCTACGTATGCGGCGACGAGAGCGAGCTGACGTACGTGCTCGCCAACCTCGAGAAGCTGGTGGTGAAGGCCGCGAACGAGTCGGGCGGCTACGGCATGTTGGTCGGCCCCGCGTCGACCGCCGCCGAGCGCGCGGACTTCGCCGATCGGCTGCGCGCGAATCCGCGCAATTACATCGCCCAACCGACCATCGCGCTGTCGCGCGTGCCGACGATGTTTGGCGATCACCTCGAGGGCCGACACGTCGATCTGCGACCGTACGTGCTCTACGGCGAGGACGTCTTCGTGCTGCCCGGCGGGCTGACACGCGTCGCGCTGAAGAAGGGCTCACTCGTCGTGAACAGCTCGCAAGGTGGCGGCAGCAAGGACACCTGGGTGCTCTCGGGGCCGAATGGCAACAACGGCCACGCGCATGGCGGCGCTGGCCAGTCGCAGTCGCAGTCGCAGTCGCAGGGCGAGCCCTCTGGCGCCGGCGGAAAGGGACGCTGAGTGCTGAGCCGCGTCGCCGATGCCGTCTATTGGATGAATCGATACGTCGAGCGGGCGGAGAACGTCGCGCGCTTCGTCGACGTGAACCTGAATCTGATGCTCGACATGCCCGATGGCGCCGATCAGCAGTGGGCGCCGCTGATCGCCACCACCGGCGACGACGCGCTCTTCCGCGAGAAATACGGCACGCCGACGCGCGCCAGCGTGCTGCACTTTCTCACCTTTGATCCGGGCTATTCGAGCTCGATCCTCTCGTGTCTTCGGGCGGCGCGAGAGAACGCGCGAAGCGTACGGGAGATCATCTCGTCGGAGCTCTGGGAACAGGTCAACAAGGCTTACCTGATGGTGAGCTCCGCGGCGACGCGCCCCGACGTGCTCGAGACGCCGCACGACTTCTACAGCGAGGTGAAGCTCGCGGCGCACCTCTTCGTCGGCGTCACGTACATCACGATGACGCACAACGAAGCATGGCACTTCGGCCGTCTCGGACGGCTGCTCGAGCGCGCCGACAAGACCTCGCGCATCGTCGACGTGAAGTACTTCTTGCTGCTGCCCGATCCGCAGGATGTCGGCTCGCCCTACGACGAGATCCAGTGGGCATCCCTGTTGAAGAGCGCGTCGGCGCTCGAGATGTATCGCAAGCGCTTTGGTCGCATCGAGCCGGTGCGCGTCATCGAGTTCCTGCTGCTCGATCGCAAGTTCCCACGCTCGATGCACTACTGCGTCACCAAGGGCGAGCGCAGCCTACGCGCGATCAGCGGCACGACGGACGACACGCCTGGAACCAGCGCCGAGCGGGAGCTCGGAAAGCTGCGCAGCGAGCTCGCGGGCGCAGACATCCGGGAGGTCGTCGGCGGCGGCCTGCACGAATATCTCGACGCGTTTCAGGACAAGCTGAACAACGTCGGACAAGGCATTCACGACACGTTCTTCGCGCTGCGCCCGATCGAAGAGTCGCGCAGCTCGGCCCCGACCCACAGCGATTCCTCGCAGTAACGCTGCGGGCCTTCAGCCGAGCTCTTCGACGCGCACCGCGACGCGCAGCGTCTCGAAGCCGCCACCTTTATAGATGGTGCCGCTCGTGGGCGTGGCGTCGCGGTAGTTGCGGCCGCAGGCGACGCGCACGTGATCGAGGCCGGCGAGGCAACCATTGGTCGGGTCGAAGCCGACCCAGCCGCGCCACGGCAGATAGAGCTCGACCCACGCGTGCGACGCCTCGCTCTGCACTTTGTTCTCGTACTTCGCGCCGGTGTAGATGTAGCCGACGCGATAGCGCGCCGGGATCGACAGCAGGCGCGCCAAGCAGATGAACAGATTGGCGAAGTCCTGACAGACGCCTTTGCGCTCCACGTAGACGTCGAACGGCGTCGTCTCGAGCGTCGTCGCGCCGCTCTCGTAGACGAAGTCACGATAGATCGTCGTGTTGATGTCGAGCAGCGTCTGTACCAAGTCGTAGTCCTGCCGCTCGACGAAGCTGAGCGCGAACTCGTAGAGCTCTTGTAGCTGCGTCTCGGGGAGCTCCGGCGGCAGCAGATACGGCAACATCATCTGCCGCTGCCACGGCATCCACACCAGCGGGATCGTGCTGCGTCGCACCGGCGAGTGCAGGTCGCGCTGCGCCAAGTCCGAGATACGCACGATGGCGCGCGCGCGGATGTGCATCTGATCGTACGGGCGCTCGACCTCCGTGCGCGTCGTCATGTTGCCAAAGACGTCTTCGTACTCGCGGCGCAGATCTTCGGACGAGATCGAGAGCTCCTGCGCGAGCACCTGCTGCGCGCGATCGTGCACCGGGCGCAGGCGATAGAGGTGCGTGCTGCGCTCGACCGCCGCGTCGTAGTTGTAGAGCGTCTCGTGCACGACCGAGACGATGCGGGTGCCAGGAATATCGAGCACGCCTGCCGGAAGCGCGAGGCGAGGCGCCGGCTCGAGCGGCGGCAGCGGCGGTGCAGAGACGCGCGGCGACGGTGTGATGCGCGGCGCCGCGATCGATGCGGACGACGATGGCGCGACAGGATCTGCGGGCGCGCGCGGCGAGCTCGGACGAGGAGCCGCTGCGGGCGCCGGTGGATCCGCGGCGCGCGCGGGCTGCTGCGTGCCGTGCTCGCGCTGCTCGCGATCGCGCGGTGGCAGCGCTGCGCTGCGATCGCGTGGTACGCCGGTGCTCGGTGGCAGCGGCGAGACCATCAGGCGGCGTGCCGCCTCGTCTGCGTGGCTGTCCCACACGAACGCGCCGCGGCGCACGACGACGAGCTGACCGCCGCGCATCGGCGTCCACTCTGCGCCATCGAGCGGGGCGGTCGCGAACACGACGACGGTGCGGCCGCTATCTCCTGCATCGCCGAGATCGACGACGATGTCTTCGGTGGCGAGCGAGGTCGTGTGCGGCGGCAGCAGTCGCGTCCAGACGAGCCCGTTGTAGTTCTCCTCGTCGTGATAGACGGCGAGATCGGTGCCGTCGGAGAGCAGGAAATTGCAGGTGCCGAGCGCGTCGAGCGTGCGCGCCCACGCGTTGAGCCGCTCCCAGCCAACCTCTGCGATCGAGCGTACGCCGGCGTTGCGCATCTGCTCGAGCAGCCAGCAGAACGCGTGTTCGCTATCGGTTCGACCGACGGGCTCGAACGCCGGAATCGGCCCCGTGAGCGGCAGCGAGACCTCGAGATCTCCGAGCAGATCGCCGTTGTGGGCGAACACCCAGTCACGACCGGCGAAGCTGCGCGAGAACGGATGCGTGTCCTGCTCTTGAATGGTGCGCGCGGCGCCGCGCAGGTGGCAGACGAAGACCGTCGACTCGAAGCGCTCCCACTCGCGCAGCAGCTTCGTCATCGCGTTCTCGCCGATCGACGTCGGGTCCTTCACGACCAGTGCGCACGGCGTCTCGTCGGGATACCAAGCGAAGCCCCAGCCGTACGGGCGGTCGCGCTCCTCCGACTCGGCGAGCGCACGCAGCGTGATCGACGGCGAGGCGGCCGAGTCGAAAGACATCGCGAGCAGCCGCGTGAGCTGGTGCTCGCGGCGCAGCTCAGCGCTGCTCGCTGCGGGAGTCTGCGGCGCCGAGGACGGGGGAGGAGAAGTGCGTCGCTCCGTTGCGTCTGGCATCGGCGCGGATCCTGACAGAGCGGATCCGCGTTGCAAAGTACGCAGTGCGATCTCGCGCAAATAGCGCGCTCGGTCGCACCGTGTCGGAGCGAGACCGTCTCAGCGAGGTCGTGTCAGCGGGCGGCCGGCGGCTCTGGCGTGATGACCGCGCGTGCCAAGGTGACGAACGCAAACGCGAGAAGCGACATCGTCACGAGCCGTCCGATCAAGTCCGCGCAGCTGTTGGCCATTCTGAACGGCTGCGGATCGACGAGGCCCTGCCTCATGGCGACGCCGACGACGCGATTGCAGCAGCTGAGCAGGACCTGCACTCCCGCAGCGGCAGCGAGGAGGAAGCCGGCGCGCGCGTTCGCACGGCGCACTAGCGCGAGCGACGCCGCGATCACGCCGAACAGCACCGCCAGGCGCATCAGGAAGAAGAGCCAGACCGCGACTCCGCCAAAATCATCCACGTGCACCTCCGCTCAGCGCTGCGGCGGAGATAGCGCGCGCGAGGGTCACGGCGGCGAAGACGACGGCTCCCCAGAAGACGATCAGGTCGAGGAACGAGACGATGCGAAACACGGTCGGCATCACTTCCATCAGCTCGAAGTGGCCGGTTCGGCGCAGCCCGAAGCCGCCGAAGTCGACGCAGCACGTAGTGAGGATGCGAAAGCCAGCGCCCGCAGCGAGCGCGTAGCTCGCCGTCGCGTTGGCCTTGCGCACCATCACCAGCGCCACCACCAGCAGGCCGATGTTGAAGAGTATCGTCGCGCAGCCGCTGCCGACCGCGGCGAGATCCATTGGCATGCGCGCTTCGTAGCTCAGATTTGGTGCGAACCACAAGCGCGATGCCGCGAGGAAAGTCGCTTCGCGAGCTTGAAGCAAGCGCGCGTTCTCCCGCATGCTGCGCGCACCCATGCGCGTCCGAATCCGTCACGAGACCCGCTATCGCTACGACGCCTCCGTGCTGCTTGGACCGCAGGTCGTGCGTCTCCGTCCCGCCGAGCACACCCGCGCTCGCGTGCTCTCGTACGCGCTCACTTTCGCGCCGGAAGGAGAGGTGCGCTGGCAGCAGGATCCGTGGGGCAATCGCGTCGCGCGGCTCACGCTTCCTGCGGGCGAGAGCGTGACGACGCTCGACGTCGCGGTCGATCTCGCGCTCGAGATTCAGCCGGTGAACCCGTTCGACTTCTTCGTCGACGATCGCTGTCGAGATCTGCCGTTCGCCTATCCCGATGGGCTCGGACGCGAGCTCGCGCCATTCCTCCAGGATGCGCACGCGCGGCCTGGGCCGCGGCTCGCGGAGTTCCTCGCCGACATTCCGGCGCGCGGCTACATCACCGATCACTTGGTGGCGATGAACGCGAAGGTCGCCCGCTTCGTGCGCTACGTGATCCGCAGCGAGGCGGGGATTCAGACCAGCGAAGAGACGCTGACGCTCGGCTCGGGCAGCTGTCGCGATTCGGCGGTGCTGCTCTGCCACGCGCTGCGCGCGCAGGGTCTCGCGACGCGCTTCGTCAGCGGCTATCTCGTGCAGCTCGCCGACGAAGGCAACATCCCGGACGTCGCGAAGGGCGTCCTGCGCGACGTCGTCGACCTGCACGCGTGGTGCGAGGTGTTCGTGCCGGGCGCGGGT
>Ga0335394_10006569_pt1 | contig 13116 bp, 11 predicted proteins | sample MAT03_FD_205741 | JGI IMG/M metagenome (GOLD analysis project Ga0335394, IMG submission 205741) | Freshwater microbial communities from Lake Fryxell liftoff mats and glacier meltwater in Antarctica - MAT-03 (spades assembly) (version 2) ...
CGACACTCACGCCGAGTAAGGGAATTACTGACACCAGGGACGAACCGAAGAAGCGGGCCAGTAAGTAGTCGCGTTTTTTGAGCGGTGTGGTGAAGAGTAACTGGTAAGTATTCTGAGAAAAGTCCCGCGTAGCGGCGCTGTTGACGAAGGCGGTGGTCATCAGCAAGGTGAGGATGCACATTACCGAATAGAAGTTTTCGACGACAAACGGCGCGTTGCGGTAAGTGTTTTCGAGCGCGCGGCCGATGATGACTTTGTCCGAACTTACGGCGCCGAAGACCATCAGCGTGACGACGGCCAGGAAGATATAGACCATGGTGCCGCGCAGCCACAGCCCGAGTTCAAACCGGAGCAGCGGGCCGAACATCTTAAGCCAACCCCGCGATTTGGCTGAAGAAGACATCCTCGAGATCTGGCGCAGAGGGAGTAAAGCCGTCTCCGGGGTCCTGTTCCTGATAGACGTGAATCAGTGGGCGACCGCCGATGAGCTTGGTGGAGATCACCCGATACTGGTGTTCATAGGCGGCCATATCGACCTTGGCAATGGACTTGCGCCAAATTCGGCCTTCCAGCGCCAGCGTGCCCTCTTCCGGCCGTCCGGCGAAAAGCACGCGGCCGCGGTTGATGATCGCCATGTTGGTGCATAGCTCCATCACATCCTGCACGATGTGGGTGGAGAGAATCAGGATGACGTTTTCGCCTACCTCCGACAGGAGGTTGTAGAAGCGGTTGCGTTCGCCCGGATCGAGCCCGGCGGTGGGTTCGTCGACGATCACCAACTGCGGCTGACCCAACAGTGCCTGGGCGATGCCAAAGCGCTGGCGCATGCCGCCCGAGAAACTAGCCAGGGCTTTCTTGCGGTGCTCAAAGAGGTTCACCCGCTCGAGCATGGCCTCCACCTGCTGGCGGCGGCCGGCGCCGAGCCCTTTCAGCAGGGCCAGATGGTCGAGCATGTCATAGGCGCTGATTTTGGGGTAGACGCCGAAGTCCTGGGGCAGGTAACCGAGCAGCGAGCGCACGCGTTCCTTCTGGCCCAGCACGTCGATCTCGCCCAGACGGATCGTGCCCTGGTCGGCATCCTGAAGTGTGGCAATTGTCCGCATCAGCGTCGACTTACCCGCGCCATTAGGACCCAGCAAGCCGTACATGCCGCGCTCAATCGTGAGCGAAACATCGTCTAAGGCGCGGACGCCGTTGGCATAAGTTTTGGAGAGGTGGCTGATTTCGAGTCGCATCTTGGGTTTCCCGTGGGTAGTCTCCATTGTAACGACGAGCCCAGCGGGAGGGTTCCATGGTTAACAAAGCTTAATAATAACAGGAGCTGCACATGATGTGAGGGTTTTTCGCTGGGCGTCGGCGAAAAAAGTGGCTTTTTTCTGGGTTTTTTGCGCTCCAGGCTCTTTGAAAGGTCGATTCGGTAGGCGAGGAGAGGTGGAAACCGATAAGCTGCTTTGTTTTCGCGGGTTGCAGACTACCAGGGGGGCGAAAAATGGGCATTCGGGGGCGGTTTCGGGTGGAGCCCAGTTTTCCACAGATTGTCATAAGCTTATGATATGGAAAGAGTTAAGTTGTTTTTCGGTTGCCCCGAGAATCCTGTTGACTTCCCCCAGCCAAGATCATAAACTTCGATCAACCGAAGATTTTGGCGGTCGCAAATCCGTTGAAATCGATTCTCCCATTGAACATCACCTGGCAATCCCAGGGTTCGATTAACGCCCATCCCTCAACAAGGTGGGCGTTTTTCTTTTTGTTGCCTGGGCCGGAAAAGTCACATCTGACCCGTTTGCCTCAGGGAACACCTGTGTCATAATTGCGGCAATTCCACCTGAGGTTCAGCTATGACAATCCAGAATTCCGCCAAGATGTTCGTCCTCACACTAGCGGCCGCGTTCGCGATGGCCCAGGAGCCCGCCTCGCCGACGCCGGCGGCGGGTGGAGCTGGCGGTGGAGGGGGGAACGTCGGTGGCGGTGGCGGTGGCGTGGGCACGCCCAGCCCCGGCGGTGGCAGCACCACATCGCCGTTCCCAGGACGGCAGCCGACGCCGGGCCAGAATCCGAACGACCGGATGCAGTTTCCTGACATGGCCCCACGCCCGATCTTCATTTCGGGCAAGGTGATGCTCGACGACGGCACGGCGCCGACGGAGCAGGTGGTGATTGAGCGGGTGTGCAATGGATCGCCGCGGCCGGAGGGCTATACCGATTCGAAGGGGCACTTCAGCTTTGAGCTGGGCAAGAATCAAGCCACGATGGCGGACGCGAGCTACAACAATTCCGACGATGGCCTTGGCGGCGGCGGCTTTGGGGGCCGTCCGGGAGCCAACGCTAACCGGATGCCGGGCGCGGGTCCGCAGATCACTGAGCGCGACTTGATGGGCTGCGAGATTCGGGCCAACCTGGCCGGCTACCGTTCGGATGTGATCAGCCTGTCGGGCCGGCGGACGCTGGACAACCCGAGCATCGGCATCATCATCCTGCACCGGCGCGCCAATGTCGAAGGCTTTACGACGAGTGGCACGTCGCTGATGGCGCCGAAGGATGCGAAGAAGTCGCTCGAGAAGGCGATGAAGTTGGCGAAGGCCAAGAAGCCGGCCGAAGCTCAGAAAGAGCTCGAGAGCGCGGTGGCGCTTTATCCGAAGTATGCCGAAGCCTGGTACGAACTGGGCATCCTGCGGGAGCGTCAGAATCAGGCGGCGGAGGCTTCCGAGGCCTACGCCAAGTCAGTGGAGGCGGACGCCAAGTACATCAAGCCTTATTTGCAAATGGCCGGCTTGTATGCCCGCGAAAATAAGTGGAAGGAAGTATCCGAAACCTCGGCCCGCGCCATTAAGCTGAACCCCTACGACTTCCCCATGGCCTACTTCTACCACTCGGTGGCGAGCATCAATTTGCAGGATCTCGAAGGCGCCGAGAAGTCCGCGCGCGAGGGGATGAAGCTCGATAACCAAAAGCGCTTGCCGAAGTTGGCGCATGTGCTGGGCGTGGTGCTGGCGCAGAAACAGGACTTTTCGGGTGCGGCGGACAACATGAAGCTGTACCTGAAGATGGCGCCGAACGCTTCGGACGTGGAAACGGTTCGCAAGCAGTTGGCGGAGGTGGAAGGGAATTTGGCGCAAGCCGGAGGTCCGAAGGCCGCGCAACAGCAGTAGTAGGCGCCGGCGCGGGTAGTGTTAGTCTGTCAGGTGGGAGGTTCGTATGAATCGAAGAACTGCTATCGCGCTTTCGGGCGGAGTGATGGCTGGTTTCGCACTCGCGCAACCAGGAGCTCCACCGAAGACGCATCTGAAAGTGGGCGACATGGCGCCCGACTTCACTTTGGCCACGATCGCGAACAAGCCGGTTTCGCTCAAAGACTTCAAGGGACAAAAAGGCGTGGTGCTAGCCTTTTTCCCCGCCGCCTTCACCGGTGGTTGAACGAAGGAAATGACCGCGTACCAGGCTGGTATCGCAAAATTTAAAGATTTGGGCTATGAGGTAATTGGCGTGTCGACAGACAATACGCCGAGCCTTAAGTATTGGGCCGATAACGTCATTCATCCGGAATTCACCTTCGCGAGCGATTTCGCCACGCGCAAGGCGGCCAAGGACTATGGGGTGCTGATGCCCGATCGCGGGATCGCCAACCGGGCGACCTTCGTGATCGACGTTGACGGCAAGATTGACCACATTGAGGAAGGCAATGCCGCCGTCGACATCAACGGCGCGCTGACTGCCTGTTCGCGCAAAAAACACTAAGCTGACGTTTACGCAAGAAGGCCCCAGGGAGCGATCCCTGGGGCCTTGTAGGCGTGCGTGCGGTCGAATTCCAGCCGAATCACTTCAAAGCCATCCGGCAGACGGTGTGCCAAAATCCAGCGGGACACGAACCACGAACGGACGTTCCAGCCTCTGGCGGCGGGCCTCGTCCCGCACGGCAACCGCATTGGGTGCGTGGGCGATCAGCGTGCCGCCATCCACGGCCATCCACTGCCCGATGTACTCATGACCATGTTCCCTCATCCAGAAGTGTTCGGCTTGCCGGTGATCAAACTCGGTCGCGTCCACAGCCAGGCTGTCGTCAATCGTGACCATCACATGCTGAAACTCCGTCAATTGCAACGGTTGTAGTGGGCGTAAAACTCCCCCTTCAAATACCGCTTCCAGATGCCGTACCATATCTGAATTTTAGCCGATCTGCTAACTGGTGCCCATCATCCCTCACCCGAAGTAAGCTCAAGCCCGCGGCACCTTCGCCGAAGAGACTCGTGTGGAGCAGTTATCGCGAGTCGCCGAACGCATCCTTGAAACCGCTCGCCTCACCCCCGGCGCTGACTGGACCGTGCTCATCACCCACGCCGGACAAACCCAAATGCTCTCCGCCAACGACTGGCCCTTGGACGCCTTACTCGCTGAACGTGGCGCCGCGATGGCCTTCCGGGTGACCCACCGAACCGGCGCGGTTATCGTCGAAGGCCGCAGCCTCCGCGATCGCTGCCGGCTCGAGTCGGTTAAGGCTTTTCCGCAATTTCGCACTCCCGCAGAAAGCCCGCGGCTTCTTCGGGCGCCGTGGGGTTGATGTAGATCCCCGTTGACCATTCAAAACCCGCCACCCGCACCACGCGCGGAATCACCTCAATGTGCCAGTGATAGTGCTCCATCGGCCCTTCCCGCACCGGCGAGGTGTGAATCACGAAGTTGTAGGCCGGCTGCTCCAGCGTCCCATTCAGGCGCTGCAACACTTGCTTCATCGCGGCCGCTAACTGCCGCACTTCCGCGTCCGTCACCGCCTCAAAGTGCGACATATGGCGTCGCGGGACGACCCAGGTTTCAAAAGGAAAGCGCGAAGCATAAGGCGCAAAGGACACGAAACTATCGTTGCTCCACACGATGCGCGATTGCGTCTCGATCTCCTGCTTCAGCATGTCGCAATAAATGCAGCGCTGGCGGTAATCGAAGTAGCGCAGGCTGCCGGCGAGCTCTTCTTCGGTAAAGCGCGGTATCACGGGCAAGGCGATCAACTGCGAGTGCGAATGACGGATGGTCGCGCCGGCGCTTTCGCCGTGGTTCTTGAACATCACCATGTAGCGCAAGCGGAAGTCGCGTTTCAGGTCGTTGACGCGGTCGCGGAAGGCCCAGAAGAGGTCGGCGATGCGGGCCTCGGGCAGGTTGGCCAAGTCGACGGCGGGGTCCGGTGTCTCAATGATCACCTCATGCGCCCCAATGCCGGACATACGGTCGTACATGCCTTCGCCCTGGTGCTCGATCACGCCTTCCACCCGCAGGGCCGGGTAGCGATTGGGCACTACCCGCAGGCTCCAGGCGCCGTTCTCGCCATGGTGGTACGCCAGCAATTGCGGCCCGGCTTGCGCCTCCTGGCCGGGCACAAACGGCGATGGCGGGGCAGCGGTGCGGGCCGCCTCGGTGGCGAAAGCCTGCGGCCGCCGCGCGCGTTCGGTGGAGATGATCACCCAACGGGCGGTGATGGGGTCTTTACGGAATTCCTGCAAGCTGCGATTATAACGTGGCTCAGGACAACGAGTGCTCGCTATGGAGCACCGGGAAGATATCGCGCTGATGCTCCAGCAACGGCCGGTTGCGAATCCGCGGACGGAAGATGACGCTCACCAGGTCGAAGCGCACGCGGTCCCACGGTACCTCGCTCCGCCGGGCAAACTCGCGCGCCACCCGGAACAGGGTACGCCGCTTGTCCTCGTCGAGCGCGCGGTCGGGCGAGCCGAACCCATCGCTCTGCCGGCTCTTCACCTCTACCACCACCAGCCGGTCCCCATGCCAGGCGATCAGGTCGAGCTCGCCGTGGCCACCGCGCGGGGTGAAGTTCCGCGCCACTACCCGGTAGCCTTGCCGCTGCAGATAGCGATGTGCCAAATCCTCGGCGCGGCGGCCGAGCGAGCGGCTGCGCGGCGTCAACTTCAGCAGCCTTACCTGGTGTCGAACCCAGTCCACGATGCGGAGAAAAACGAATAGAGTAAACACTTCACTAATAAGTGGATTTCGCGGGGTAAAATTCTCATTTATTTTTAGAAAATTTCATTTGGGTGTAGTACTTTGCGACAACTGCGATCCTCAAGCGCGAAATACGGTTGGAAAAACCCCTTTGCCGGCCTGACCGCCCCGCTTTGTCAACAGAATTCCATCGATTTTTCTGGTCGAAAAAATAAATGAGAATTTTCGGCCGCTCAACCCACTTAGTAGTAGGGCGCGAGTTTCGAAACGCCCCAGGAAAGGTTGATCCATGGCAAAAACCCTTGAGGCAAAAGAGCAGCAAGTCCTCAAAATCTTTAGCGACGACTACGTCTTTCGCATTCCCAGCTACCAGCGGCCTTATTCTTGGAAGGCTGAGCAAGCCCAGAGTCTATTGGACGACCTGCTCAGTTCTCTCACCACGGCTGGCGGTTCCGTTGAGCAGATGCCTCCGTACTTTCTGGGCAGCATCGTCCTCATTAAGAGCGATGCCGGGCCGGACGCCGAAGTGTTGGATGGCCAGCAACGCCTGACGACGTTAACCATTCTCTTAGCCGCCATCCGGGCTAACGTCGATGAGAAAACGGCAGCGGACATCACCCCGCTCCTTTACGAAAAGGGCGCCTCGATTCGCGGCACGCGCGACCGTTTCCGCCTCACGCTTCGGGAGCGGGACACCGCCTTCTTCCAGACCTACATTCAGCGAGAAGACGGGTTTTCGGCGTTGTTAAAGCTTGAGGACCAGTTGCCCGACAGCCAGGCGAACGTCCGTGACAACGCGAGACTTTACCAGCACCGGCTGGCGACGCTGCCGGAGAAAGACCGCGTCCGGCTCGCGGAGTTCCTTAACACCCGTTGTTACCTCGTTGTCGTAGCCACCCCGGACTTCGATGCGGCCTATCGAATCTTCTCCGTTTTGAACAGCCGGGGCCTCCCCCTCCACCCGACCGACATCTTGAAGGCCGACATTCTCGGTGCTATTCCCGTCGCCGAACGTGAGGCCTACACGAAGAAATGGGAAGACTCCGAAGTCGATCTAGGCCGCGAAGCTTTCAACGAACTGTTCAGCCACATCCGGATGGTCTATCGGCGGGCGAAGTCTCAGGGGACTTTACTCAAAGAGTTCAAAGACCACGTGACGGAGTTAGCTGAACCGACGCGCTTAATTGACTGCGTGCTCCTTCCGATGGCGCAAGCCTTCGGAGAGATTCGAGAAGAGGCCTATCTGAGCACCACCGGGGAAAGGCTGGTGAACGAACATCTGAAATGGCTAAACCAGTTGGACTTCACCGATTGGATTCCGCCTGCCCTGGCCTTCACCATCCGGCATCGAAATGACGGCGCCGCCATGGCCACGTTTTTTCGTGAACTCGAACGGCTGGCCTTTGGCTTAGCCATCCAACGGGCCGGCATTAACGACCGTATCGAGCGGTTTTCCCGCCTCACCAAAGCCATTGACCTTAAGGCTGATCTATCCGCCCCCGACTCTCCCCTCGAACTGACGCCTAGCGAGCAAACGGAGATCTCCCAACACCTGGCAGGCGATTTCTACCAGAGCTTCAACGCCACCACCCGCCGTAGCATCCTCTTGCGCCTCGACAGTCTGCTGAGCAGTGGCGAAGCCAAATATATCTATTCCAAGATTTCGGTGGAGCACGTGCTGCCACAGACGCCCACCGGAGACATGTGGCGCCAATGGTTTCCCGAGCCCGAACTCCGGGCGCAATGGGTGCACAAACTCGGCAACCTTGCCCTTCTAAGCCACCGAAAAAACAGCTCTGCCTCCAATTATGAATTTGACAAAAAGAAAGAGACCTATTTCAGCAGCAGCGAAGCTTGCCCTTTTGTTCTCACGACCCAGGTCCTCCAGCAAACAGTCTGGACACCGGAAGTGATCGCCGACCGGCAGCGTCACCTCCTTGGTGTCCTCGAGAAACACTGGCGATTGGCGAAGCCGGAGTTGGCAGCCGCCACCGCCGGCTAGCCCAGCGGCAGGCAACGCACTTCAACTCCGCGGGAAGTGTGTTATCAAAGCGTAGTGGTTTGTCTGTTGCCCAATTCCCTGTCGGCTGAACGGCCAAGCGATTGGCGGCTGTAGGCGAGTGCCCGGCGACAGACACTACTATGTTTTGGCCCACATCGCCTTTAGCGCGATCGTCCTCCTTGTCACCCTTCCCGGCGGCAATCTGGCGCTTGCGGTTTACGCGCTGAGCTTCTGGCACTACTACTTCTACTGGCTCGCTTTCCGTTACCGCGCGATCCCCCTCGCCGAATTCCGTCGCCACGCGGTCCTTGCCAAAACCGTCGCCCTCCTCGCCTTCGCCAGCGTCTATCTGGTGGCTCCGCTCCACTGGCTTTCGCTCACCGTCGTCGCCGGTGGCTTCCTGCTCAACATCCTCGCCGTCCGCGTGCTCGGTTCCGACCGCACCTACTTCGGCCATGAGCTGGCCGGACTGCCCCACCGGAAGATCACAGCCTTCCCTTACTCCTGGACCTCGCATCCCATGCTCTTCGGTAACATGGCGGCCTTCGGCGGCGCGCTCCTCAATGCCGACTTCCGTCAGTACTGGTGGCCGCTCGCCGCCGCGCACGTGGCGCTGAACTTCGGCGTGCTGATCATGGAGATCACCCTGCGGCCGCGGCGCACCGGTAAGTGCGCGCCATCCATCGGCGCACTACTCACCGCGATCGGAGCGGCCGTAGGCGGCGTCGGGGCCGGACCGACCGGGGCAATTCTTGGCGCATTACTAACGATTTACGCGTTTGTAATCTGGCTGCGCTATTCTGCGCTTGCGGACCATAAAATCAAGAATCTATGAACAACGCCATCCCGTTCTCGAACGATGAGACCCGAAGTGAAGGTAGTAAGCTGTTCCCCGCTACCCTCGGCCGGTTTGACGACCCAGACGCCCGCGCCACTATGAACTCGCTCGTCGCCTGGGTGGAAGACACTTACCGCGAAGACCTGTTGAAGCGGCCCTCCAAGCACGTTTACGTCCGCACCCTGCCCGAGGCGGTCATCCAAAAAATCGACCAGCTCCGGCAACATGCCATCGTCCATCAGGCCATGCTGCGCCACTTTGACGCCACTCACGTCATTACGCCCATGCAGCACACCGACGAACTCTACATTTCGCACTACAACAAGGACTTCGGCGGCGACCAGGGCCTCTACAGCAAGCACTACGATGGCAACCTGCGCTTCCTGCCCTTCGGCGTGGTCGTGCGCTCGTTGATCTATCTACAGTCCGACGCCACCTACACCGTAGTCTTTGGCGACAGCCAGGTGCGCAAGGCCTTCGCCACCTATGACTTTGGCCTCCTTGATTTCCACCGCGAGCTGCACTGGGTAGAGGGCGAATACAACCCCGACGACAAGCAGCGCATCCTGCTCAAGTGCAACTACCTCATCGCCCCGCGCAACGCGGGCTGGCTTGCTCGCGCCACGCTCGGTGCCAACACCGCGGTTTTCTTCGTCGTGAAGGCGGCTATGGAATACTCCAAAAGCCCCCAGAACCCGGCCCAGATCTTCGTCGGGTTACTGTGCAACGTTTTCCGGGTGATGAACAACGTCCATCCCTTGGTGCCCCTGGCCTTTATCGCCCTGGTCTTCGCCGCCGCCATCTGGGGACTCCGCCAGCTATTCACCTAAGCAGCGGGTTGGCCCACCGCCACGGGTTGGATTGCTTTGGCCAGCCTAACCCGTCGCTTACGCGAACGAGCTCAGGCGATTGCGTTCGAGTCACAGCACCAGGTGAAGGGCCGATAGGAACCGCCTATCCCAACGATAAGTGCCAAATTGCGACTATTCCCCTTACACTGAGAGCGGAACGGACTCCCCCGTTCTCATCAAGGAGAATTGAATGAAGAAAAACCTGAAGTCGCTGCTTATCGCCATCGCGGGCGTCGCAGTACCTTTCTTGTTAACCAACGTTGCCCAGGCGCAACAGCCGAAGCCCAACCAGTTCTGGTGGCCCGAAAAACTCGATCTTTCCCCTCTCCGGCAGAATTCCGCCGAATCGAACCCCCTAGGCAAGGACTTCAACTACCCGAAGGCCTTCGCCACGCTCGACCTCAAAGTCGTGAAGCAGGATATTCAGAAAGTCCTCACCACTTCGCAGGATTGGTGGCCCGCCGACTATGGCAACTATGGCCCTTTCTTCATCCGCATGGCCTGGCATAGCGCCGGTACCTACCGCACCGCGGACGGACGCGGCGGCGCCGAAGGTGGCCAACAGCGCTTCGACCCCCTCAATAGCTGGCCCGACAACGGCAACCTCGACAAGGCCCGCCGCCTGCTCTGGCCCGTGAAGCAGAAGTATGGCCAAAAGCTCTCCTGGGCCGACCTGATGGTTCTCGCCGGTAACGTTTCCATGGAGTCGATGGGCTTCAAGTCCTTCGGCTTCGCCGGTGGCCGCGCCGACGACTGGGAGCCGGAACTCGTCTACTGGGGCCCCGAAAAGAAGTTCCTCGACGACCAGCGCTACAGTGGCGACCGCAAGCTGGCCAAGCCCCTCGCCGCCGTGCAGATGGGCCTCATCTATGTGAACCCTGAAGGCCCCAACGGCAACCCCGATCCCCTCGCCGCCGCCCGCGACATTCGCGAAACCTTCGGCCGTATGGCTATGAACGACGAAGAGACCCTCGCGCTGATCGCCGGCGGACACACCTTTGGCAAGGCTCACGGCGCACGCGACCCCAAGTGCCTAGGACCGGAACCCGCCGTCGCTGGCGTCGAGAAGCAAGGCCTCGGCTGGGAGAATAACTGTGGCTCCGGCAAGGGCAAGGACACGCTTACCAGCGGCCTCGAAGGCGCCTGGACGACTACGCCCACCAAATGGTCAAACAACTACCTCGACAACCTCTTCGCCTACGAATGGGTAAAGACCAAGAGCCCCGCCGGCGCCACCCAATGGATTCCCGCCGACAACCAGGCCGCCAACGCCGTCCCGGACGCGCATGACCCTTCGCAGCGCCACGCGCCCATCATGTTCACCACCGACGTGGCCCTCAAAATGGACCCCAGCTATCGCACCATCGCCATGCGCTTCCGCGAGCATCCCGAAGAGTTTCAACTTGCCTTCGCCAAGGCCTGGTTCAAGCTCACGCACCGCGACATGGGTCCGCTCGCTCGCTACGTCGGGTCCGAGGTGCCGCGCGAAGCTCAGATCTGGCAGGATCCGCTCCCGCGCGTCGCCCACAAGCTGGTCGATGCGAAGGACATCGCTTCGCTGAAGGCCAAGCTCCTCGCCTCTGGCCTCACTATCCCCGAACTCGTCCGCACCGCTTGGGCCTCGGCCGCTTCCTTCCGCGGTACTGACCAGCGCGGTGGTGCCAATGGCGCTCGCCTGCGCCTGGCTCCGCAGAAGGATTGGGCCGTCAACCAGCCGGCTGAACTCGCCAAGGTCCTACCGCGCCTCGAGACCATCCAGCAGGACTTCAACCGCACCGCTTCCGGTGGCAAGAAGATCTCGCTGGCCGACCTGATCGTCCTGGGTGGCAGCGCCGCCATCGAGCAGGCCGCCAAGAGTGCCGGCCAGACGGTCCAAGTCCCCTTCGCCCCCGGCCGCGCCGACGCGACTGAAGCGCAGACCGATGCCAAGTCGTTCGCCGCTCTCGAACCCGCCGCCGACGCTTTCCGCAACTACTACGGCAAAGAAGCCAGCCTGCCGCCGGCGGAGATGCTGGTGGACCGGGCCAAGTTGCTGACGCTGACGGTTCCCGAAATGTCGGTGCTGCTCGGCGGCCTGCGCGCCTTGAACGCCAATGCCGGACAAGCCGCCTACGGCGTCCTGACGGCTCGCCCGGGCACCCTGACCAACGACTTCTTCGTGAACCTGCTCGACATGTCCACGAAGTGGGCGAAGTCTTCCACCGCGGAAGGCCTCTACGAAGGGCTCGACCGGAAAACCGGTCAAGCGAAGTGGACCGCCACGCCTGTCGACCTGGTCTTCGGCTCGAACTCTGAGCTGCGCACCATCGCCGAGGTCTACGCTTCCACGGACGGCAAAGACAAGTTCGTGAAAGACTTCGTCAAGACCTGGGCCAAGGTGATGAACCTCGACCGCTTCGACCTCCGCTAACCGGGTGCGGCCGGTCATCGGGGCCGGCCGCTTCGCGTCGTTGACATCAGGCGACAGTTGCCCTGACTAGCGTTTCCCGAGTATCCTCCAAGATTAATGGCAAAAACGAAAACGACCCCGCTGCCCTCCGCCCCCCTCAGTACGAACAAGCACCTGCTGCGCTGGGTGGAGAAGATGGCCCGGTTAACCAAACCCGCCCGGATTCATTGGGTAAGCGGCTCAGAAGAAGAGAATCAACTCCTGCTCGACCAGATGGTGGACTCGGGCACACTTACCAAGCTGAATGAGGACCTGTGGCCCGGCTGCTATTACGCGCGCTCCGATGCCGGCGATGTTGCCCGCGTTGAGGACCGTACCTACATCTGCTCGCTCTCCAAAGACAACGCCGGCCCCACCAACAACTGGGAGGACCCGTTCAAGATGCGCCGCCGCCTGAAGGAGCTCTTTAGCGGCTCCATGCAAGGCCGCACCATGTACGTCCTGGGCTTCAGCATGGGCCCCGTGGAGTCGCCCATGTCGCGCATCGGCGTCCAACTGACTGACTCGCCGTATGTCGTCGTCAACATGCGCATCATGGCTCGCATCGGCACGCGCGTTTTCGAAGAGATCGACAAGGGCGAAAAGCGCGTCGTGCCCTGCATGCACTCCGTGGGCATGCCGCTCACCCGGGGCGTGAAGGATGTCACCTGGCCCTGCAATCCCGAAAAGTACATCGTGCACTTTCCGGAGACCCGCGAGATCTGGAGCTACGGCTCGGGCTACGGCGGCAATGCGCTGCTCGGCAAGAAGTGCTTCGCGCTCCGCATCGCTTCGAACATCGCGCGCGACGAAGGCTGGATGGCCGAGCACATGCTGATCCTGGGCGTCGAAGATCCGAAGGGCGAAAAGACGTACGTCGCCGCCGCCTTCCCCAGCGCTTGCGGCAAAACCAACTTCGCCATGCTGGTGCCGCCCAAGAGCTTTAAGGGCTGGAAGGTCTGGACCGTGGGCGATGACATCGCCTGGATCAAGCCCGGCCCCGAAGGCGAATTGCGCGCCATCAACCCGGAGCGCGGCTTCTTCGGCGTCGCCC
>Ga0335394_10006571_pt1 | contig 13116 bp, 5 predicted proteins | sample MAT03_FD_205741 | JGI IMG/M metagenome (GOLD analysis project Ga0335394, IMG submission 205741) | Freshwater microbial communities from Lake Fryxell liftoff mats and glacier meltwater in Antarctica - MAT-03 (spades assembly) (version 2) ...
CGGAAGCCGACGACCACGTACTTTCTGCACGTTGAGGAGGCTGGAGGGAGCACGCTGCGCAGATGGGGGTGCATCGTTCGCCGCAGTAGCTCTTTTTCCCGACACACTCCTAGCCCCACCCGCGCAGCCTCCTGCTCATGGCGGTGCAGGCGCCGTGTCGCCCGCCGCGCTCCCCCCGAGCCGACGCCCACGGTCGATCCGGCAGCGGGCGGCAGCTCACCCGCCTCGCCTGGCGCAGCTGCCGCATCCGAAGCGGAAGGCGGCGCCGAGCCGAAGAAGAAGTGGTGGCAGATCTTCTGAGCGGCCCGGGGAGTCAGCTCGGTGGCCTCTCCTCCTCGCGCTGGATCCTCGACGCGCAGGAGGCGACGCGCGTCGTGTTCCCTCTCGACGCCGCGCACGCCCTTGAGGCGGGCAGCGCGGGCATGCTTCAAGCCATGCATCCGGACCCGTTCGATCGCCTCATCGTCGCGGCAGTGCTGAGCGCGAAGGCTCAGCTCACAGCTCAACGCGCGATCGTCGCCGTCTCCACATGAACGTTCACCGGTCGGCTCTTCCGACCTCGCCATTGTGCGACGACGGTATGGTCGCCAGCGCTGAGCTCCCACGCGGCGCCGGGGATGTTCTTGCCGTCGATGCTCCAGCTCGCGTCGCCGATATCGGTCGCTCCGACACGCGCCCGCAGCGGGACGGTCGTCGCGCCGCGACCGAGGTCGACGAGCCAGCGCGCGCCGTCGCGGGGCTCGCGAATGACCACGCCCTCATCGCTCGCCGCAGGCTCGCTGAACGTGCGGGCAACGCCGCTCGGATGATAGCGACGCACCCAGCTCTCGTAGCGAGCGGGCAGGACGACGTCCCCGTGCTCGTCGTGCGAAGCACACGTCTCCGACGGCCAGGCATCCGGCGCGAAGCGCTCCTGCACGGAATGCCTGCATCCGGCTCCGACGCGCAGACCGGTCGCTGCGCATACCGCGACGGTGACCAGGCGGAGCGGCTCGCCTTCGGCTGCCTTGGCGCCATTCACGTAGGCTCGCGTGCGCGCGCGGGCGAGGATGGCGGCGGCTACCGGCGCGCTCGCCTCGAAGCCCGAAACGCCGCCCATCGGGCGGCCCTCGGGATCGCCCATCCACACGATGATCGTGAACGTATCGTCGAACAGCGCGGCCCATGCGTCGCGCCATCCCGATGACGTGCCGGTCTTGAGCGCAAATCGCTCGACGCCGCGGCCGCCGCCCCCGCTGCTGGCGCTGGCGCTGCCCTGCAGGTCGGATCCGAATGCGTCAGACCGTGCGCGCGCGTCGGAGAGGATGTCGCGCACCGTCTCGCTGGCCGCGGCCGTCATCACCCGATCGCCGACCGCAGGCCGACGGCTCGCGGTCATGGTCAGCGCAATGCGCGTGCCGCCACGGGCGAGCGCGACGTAGGCCGCCGCGAGATCGATGGGCGCGACGTCGACTCCGCCGAGTACGGCGCCCGCGCCATAGCGACTCGCCGCGCCCAGATTGCGAAAGCCCAGCGCGACGAAGCGATCGATGAGCGCGTCCTGCCCGACCCGCCCGGCCACGTCGAGGGCGGCCAGGTTCAGCGAAGCCGACAATGCGACGCGAGCGCGAACCGGTCCTCGCTCGCGTCCATCGTAGTCTTTCGGATCTACGGACACGCCGGCGGCCCCGGTGCGCGGCAGGGCAATGTCGTCCAGCACCGAGGCTGCGCTGCCGCCCCGCTCGAAGAATAGCTCATAGGCGAACGGCTTGAGGGTCGAGCCCGGCCCGCGTCGTCGTGTCAGCAGATCCAGGCTTCCTCCGCTGGCATTGCGCCGTGCCGCGCCGGTGTACGCGACGATCTCGCCGGTATCGTGGGCAACGACGACAGCGGCGGCATTGGTCACGCCGCGGCTCGCGAACCGATCCACCGCCGATGCAAGCAGACGGTCGACGTCGCGCTGTAGCTCCAGATCGAGAGAGGTGTGCAGGTCCGCGCCGTGGCGATCCAGCTTTCCGCTGCGCCATTGCCGCAAGGCGGCATCGACGAAACGCGGCGCCTCGCTCGGGCGGGGCGGGATGGCGCGGATCGTGGGCATGGCGGCGGCGCTCCGATCCCGGGTCTCCTCGTCGATGAGCCCGAGTGTCGCCATCCGGCCGAGCACGTAATGGGCGCGGCGTTGCGCACGAACGAAATGGCGGCGAGGCTCGGTTGCGCTCGGCGCCTGCGGGATGCCGGCGAGCAGCGCGGCCTCCGCCACCGACACCTCTGCGGCGGAGTGCCCGAAGTATTCCTCCGATGCGCGCGCCACGCCGGCGATGCGGTCGCCGAACGGCACGCGGTTCAGGTACTGCTCGAGGATCTCGTCCTTGCCGAGGGTCTGCTCCAGCGCGCGGGAACGGACCATCTCCAATGCCTTGGAGAAGATGCCGTGCGGTCGCCCGTAGACCAGCTTCACGACCTGCTGGCTGATGGTGGAGCCGCCGCTGCGCCGCCCCCACGGCCTCAGCGTGGTGGCGATTCCGCGGACGAGGGCGAGGCCGTCGACGCCATCGTGCGAACGGAACCGTGCGTCCTCGGCGGCGATGAAGGCATCGATGAGCTTCGGATCGACGTCGTGCAGCGCGATCCATCTCCGATCGATGCCACCTTGGCGCGCATGGCGCAGGACGACGCCATTCCGATCGACGACCTCGAACGCGTCGGCTGGGCGCGCGAAGCGAGCCTCCTCGATCCACCAGGTCGAAGGTGTGAGCCCGAGCGCCATCCACCCCAGCAGCGTCGATGCTGCGGTGGCCGCGACGATCCGCGCGAGCCGCACGACCCACCGCAACATGGGGCGGCGCGCTCGGCGCAACCAGGCGACCCGAGCCCCAGGGCTCACGGATCGACAACCAGTGTCGCCAGGGCGCTGCGCGCCGCGAAGCCTGGCGCATACAGCGCGGAGACCTCGGCCGGTGGAAGGACGAAGGTGCCGACCGCGACCGCGCGTACGCCGTAGGTCAGCTCGTGGAGGCCGCTTCCGGCGCTGGCGAGATAGAACACGGCCTCCGAAGGGGAGAGCGCACGGTGCGAGATGATGTCGAGCGAACGAGAGGCGTAATGGGCGCGCGCGTCGGTCACCTCGTCGTCCGCCCCCATTCCGAGCAGCGCCGAGAGGGCCTCGCGCGGGTTGGTCTCGAGCGCGCCATCCACCGGCGAAAGGCCGCCCGCAAGGTGATCGACGACGGCGAGGTAGGGCGGTGCGTCGTGCTCGGTGAAGAGAAAGAGGCGCACCCGCACGAGGTCGCCCAGCTTCACGTGGGCCTCCGGCCCGAGCGGTTTGCCAGTCGCGTCCTCCAGCCTGCGGTGCAGCGTCGCCGCCGACCCGCGCGCGACCTCGTCGGCCTCGCCGAGCGGCACCATCGCGCTGCTCCCCAGGGCGAACCACGCCGCGTCCTCCACCTCGATTCGAAGCTGGTGCGACCCGGGGGCGAGGTCGCCCGGCGCGATGCTAAAGAAGGCCAGGTCGGATGAGACGTCGGTGGGCCGGATGACCGTGCCGTCGATCGTGACGCTCGCCGACACGGGGTCGTCCGCCCGGAAGGCCTCCGCGTAGGCGGCCAGCGCCGCCAGCGCCTGGCTGGTCTGGTGGGCCCCGCCCCACGATCCGTTCGTGGCCGAACGCGAGAGGAGCAAGCGGGATGCAAGCTCTGGCGTGGAGCCGATCATCGCCTCCATCCCGGACGCCGCTTCCAGCACCGCGCCGAAGGTGCGTGCCGAGCCTTCGTACCAGCGGAGCACGTTCGGTGACCTCAGCTCGTCGTCACGGGTGGCGAGGACCCGCAACGAATCGACGGCGAGCGTGACCCGACGGAAGTCGTCAGCGTCGAGCGCCATGGCGAGCTGGGCGAGGCCATAGGGGCTCAGGCGCTCGCGCTGATCGAACAGCGCGCCGTTGCGGTCTCGCGACGGCGCGTCCTCCTCGGCCAGGACGCGCAGCGCGAAGGCGAGCTGATCGTGTCCGCCGTCGCTGCCGTCCAGGAAGGAGCCGTCGCGGACCAGCTCGGCCAGCTGCGTGCGCGCCCGAAGGCGCGCCGGCTCGTCGATCGGCAGGCCGGCGCGACCTGCCGACGAGATGGCGTGCAATGCGAACGCGGTGAGGTAGGGGTCGGCGCCGTCGTTCGGCGAGAACGCTCCGAATCCGCCGTTCGAAGTCTGCATCGATGCAAGGCGCTTCATCGCCGACGCAGCGCGCGCTCGGACCTCCTCCGGTCCGGCGCTCCCCGGACGTTTGCCGGTGTCGAGGCGCGCGTAGGCGCCCAGGCCGATGAGGCTCGAGGCTGCGGTCTCGACCCCGGCCCAGGGCGAGGCGAGCAGCGCTTCGAGCGAGGCATCGAAGCCCACGAATGGATGCGATGCAATGGCTAGGGTGATGGGGCCGGCCGGTCGCTCCGGCACATCGACCGTGATCGTGCGGCTCTCTTGCACTGCGCCCACTGCGCTCGCGTCGACCTTGCGACCGCGGATCATGGTCGCCACCGTCCCGCCGCTACGGGTCGTGCCGCGATCGGACTGCGCATCGAAGATGATGTCGAGCTCGCCGGCCCGCTCGACGTCGACCCACTCGGCGACGCGCGTCTCCCCGCGAGCCGGCACGTGGATCGTGGTGGGCGCACGCGGCATGCCCCCGACGGTGGTCGTGATGCTGACGTCGACCGGCTCGTCCTCGGTATTGTGGACGAAGGCGACGGCTTCGAACCGGTCGCCCACCGTGGCTGCCGCCGGAAGAACGGGTCTCACCACCACCGGCATGGACACCACGATGCCCCGCTCGGCGCGCCCGCTGCGGATGCCCTGATCCACCGCGATCGCCATGATGCGGTATTCGGTCGCACGCTCCGGGAGGTGAAGCTCCGCCGTTGCGTGACCCGAGTCATCGGTGACGAGCCGGGGCAGCCATAGCGGGGTGGGCTCGAATCGCGGCAGAACTTCCGGGGGGGCCTTGCGCGTCGCTTCGCCGCCGTCCCCGCCGGCGCCGGCCATCAGCGGCTCGGTGACGCGCGACACGAGCGAGCGACGTAGATCCTCCCAGGCGAATGCGGGCGCACGGCGCGGGAAGAGGCCGGAGACCGCATCGGGCGCAGAATATCCAGTCACGCGCAGCGTCCCCTCGTCCACCGCGAACAAGGCGACCTCGGCAGCCACGCCGCGACCGGCCCCGTCCTCCACAAAGACATCGATCTCGACGTCCTCGCCGGCGTCGGCCCGCGTGAGCGCCTCCAACGAGACCGTCAATGGGGACGCGGCGGGCCGAACGGTGAGCTCGGTGAGGCCGACCCGGAGGTCCGGCGCGTCCAGGTCGACCTTGCCACTCGGGGGTCCGGTTCGCGGTCGCACCAGAGTCAGCGACACGAAAGCGTTGGGCACCATGGCGCCGGTGACCGGGAAGCGAAAGACGTTCCCGCCAGCAGCGACGCGCCGGACCTCGCTATGAAGGATGCCGCCCTGGTGCACCTCGAAGAGGGTCTCGGCGTCGGGGAATGGCGAGTCGAATGCGACCACTGCGGTGGCGCCGACCTCCAGCGTGTCATCGGCCAGGGTGAGCGCGACCGCTGCGCCCGGGGGATCGCGATCGGGATGCTCGTCCGGTCCGGCGAGATAGACGCGCTGGGACGCGACGCTGGCGCGGCCACTCGGGTCGCGCGCGACGGCCTCGAGGAGGTAGGTGCCCGCTCGCTCCGGCTTGAATGTGCAATGGACGGGCTCGAGGGTCGATGTCAGCTTGCACTGATGCACGACCTCGGTGCGCTGGGTGCGCCGTGCCTGGAATCCCCCTGCATCGTCGCCATCCGGCTTCGTTCCGGCGTGGTCGTCGTCGCCGTCGTCGCCGTCGTCGCCGTCGCTCGAGCCGCCGGACCATTCCCAGTAGCGATGCCATCCTTCGCGCACCATGCGCGCCTCGATGATCTGGCCGGCGACCGCCTCGCCGGCGTGGCTGAGTGCGACCGCCTCGATGTCGAGCATGCTGGAAGGATCGAGCCACGCCGATGATCTGCGGATACCGACCTCGGCATCGGACGGATGCAACGCAATGGTGTGGCGGGCGGTGGTCGAAAGGCCCGAGACGTCGGTCACGCTGACCTCCACCGTGGCGTCGGCTCGACGTTTGGCGCCGATCTCCGCCACAGAAGCGACGAAGGCGCGACCGGACTCGTCGAGCTTCACCTCGCCGGCCGCCATCGTTCCGCCGCTCACCGCAGTGTCGACCGGCCCGAATGCGTAATCGTCCCATCCCAGAGGGTCCGCGGCGGCTCCGCGGGTGATGGTGAAGTGGGCGGAGCGACCGGCGGCGGGGGTGCCGAACAGGTAAGCGGCGGCGATGTCGACGCGAAGGGTCTCGCGCTCCACCACGTCGTGGACCGCGCTCTCCAGATCCACCCGGAAGGTGGGCGCGCGGTAGTCGCTGACGGAGAACGTGGCGACGCCCGCCGAGCGCGGCTGACCTTCCACGCGGGCCTCGATTCGATAGGTCCCCGTCGCCGCCGACGGGTCGAGATCGAAGTCGACATCGGCCGTGCCGAAGCCGGAGATCGTCGCGTCGCGTTCGACGATCGCAGCTTCGCCGGTCGGACCGAATACGGCGAAATGGAGCATCCCGGCGCGGGGCAGCGCGAAAGCATCGCCCGCTCCGTCGCGGACCACGGCCTTGGCGTGGAACGTCTCGCCGGGGCGGACGATCCCGCGATCGGTGAAGACCGTCGCGAGAACGCTCGCTCCCGCGGGCGGCGCCTCGCCGGGCGTCACGCCGAAGTGGCGGGGGCCCATCGACGTGCGCGGGTCGACGACCATGACGGCGCGGTCGTCGCCCCGCGTGGCCTTGACGACCACTTCGCTCTCCAGCCGGTTGCCTTCGGGTATCGGGAACCAGGCGACGCCGCGGGCGTCGGCGGTGACCGTCCCCAGGAAGGTCTGCTTGCCGTCCCCCACGGAGATCGTCGCGCCGCCCACCGGCTGCGCGGTGGCGATCGAGGTGACCCACGCCGCGACGCCTTGCGGAAAGACCTTGGCGTCGATGCCCAGATCGGTCCGCTGCAGGAACGTTGCTGCCGGTGACGACTGCTGTTTGTTCGTCGCGTCGGCGAGCAGAGCCACCACGACCATGTTCGATGGCGCCTTTTCGGTCTCGGCCCAGCGCAGCGTGCCCTTCCCCCAGCGGTTGGGCCGCGCCCCCGGGACGAGCTTTAGCAATGGCATGCGCGCAGCGCGCTCCAGCGACGCGCTGCCGACCAGCGTGCCGGGGTCGAACAGCGCCTCGAGCTCCTTGCCGGCGGCGACGGCGGCCACGCGCGCTTCGCCATCCTCCACGTGGATCGCCGATAGTGGCAAAATAGCAGCCGCGTCGCGCTCGAAGGTCAGTCGACCGCCCGGCGCCTTCACCTCGGGGGCCACGCCAGCGCTGCGAACCGCGAGAACCGGAAGTCGGCTGAGCGCGCGGCCTTCCTTGTCGCGGAGTCCGTCGACCCGTACCTCGTAGACCTGACCCGGCACGAAGTTGCCCCGGATCACCAGGAGCTTGTCGGCGGACAGCTGCGCCTCGAGACCCACCAACTGCGGTGTGACCACGACCGATCCGGACCGCAGCGCGTCGAGCGGCTCGCTGGACAGGAGACGGAGCGCCTCACCGACGTCGACGATCTTTCCCGGCGGGGCGGTGAAGCTGCAGGCCGACGCGTCGGTCGCGTTTTCGGGGCAATCGATGCCTTCGATGTGCGGGCGGGGCGCGATCGCAAGCTCGATGACCCGCGGCTGCGAGCCGCCGTGGGAGAGCGGCGGCGCCACCGCGACAGCAAACTGCGCTCCCGGCTGGAGCGTTGTTCGCAATGTGAGGTCCACCCGCGTTTGACCCCTCGCGTCGCGGGCCGAGGTCGTCGTGGTGAAGGGCAGCATCCGCCGTCCGCCGTCCACCTCGTAGGCCATGAGCCCCGGAGCGAGCAGGCTCGTGTCGACCTTGCCGGTGAACCACAGCTTCACCGGTTCTCCGGGTACGAGCCGGGAGCCCGAGCCTGATCGCAAGAGCTGCGGTCCGTTGTCGAAGACCACCGTGTGCGGTGACGATTCGACGATCTGCTCGCCGGCGAGGGAGCGCAGCGCGGGCGAGGTCTTCATGACGGTCTCGCGAGTCCGATCCCAGGTCTCCTTGGTGGCCTCGAAGGTGAGGGTGCTGCGCGAGGTCCAGGTGGAGCGCCCCGCGATGGGCGTCGAGAACGCGAGCGGCGCGACGGCGACTGGCTTTCCGACTGATGCGCCTTCGACCATCGGCCGGTTGAAGCGCACCACCAGCGGCTCGCCGGGTCGCAGGTTCTGTGCGCCGTCGCTCGGCTGGAGCACGGCCAGCCGATCGGGCGCATCGGCGACGAGCAACGGCTCGAGCGGGACGGCCGGCGGAAGCTCGGTAGGAGCCTGCGGAAAGCTGTCGAATGCAGTGAGGAGGGCGTCGGGAACCCCCGGCGTGGCCTCGGTCCGACAATGACGCCCCGCGAGCGGGACGATCAGGACCGCGGCCGCCGCGCCGAGCCCGACCTTGAGCAGGCGTGCCCGATAGCTGGGTCCGGGCGTCCGCAAAGGTGCGGGGTGCGGCTGGGGTCGATCGCGGTACGGGTCCAAGGCCGGGCCTTACGCTCGAGCCTCCAGTGTCATTCCGGGCGGACGTGCCCCTGGCGGCAGGTGCCTGCCATCGGGGAGGGATCGACCCTCAGGTGGCGCGGGGTCGCTTCCCTGGCGATAGGCCTGGATGAGCATCGAGGCCGGGTGTTTGCCGCACGGCGAGGCATGAAAGCTCCTGCTTCGCCACCCAGGTGGCGGTGTCCACCGACCCGGCGGGACCGAGGGCGACCGAGAGTTCTAGCGAAGCGCCAGACCGCTCGACCGAGAAGCTAGAGGGCGACTCGAGCTCGTCGAGGGACGCGCGCGGCGTCCACGCCTCTCCGAAGCGCATCTTGCGCGGCGCTTCGTCGCTGCCGGTGCGCTGCCTGACGTGGATCTCGAGCTGCGAGCGCCATCGCTCGGGGTCGGTGGTCGGTGCGGTGGTGGCATTGCCGAGCCGGTCATCGCCGACGAGGGTATCGACCAGGTCGCCGCCGAGGATCCGGTCGAGTGCGCAAGCGAGCCGCGCTTCTTCCACACGCCCCTCGCCACCAACGGGTCGCGGGGCAACGCGCTCGCGCATCAGCGCCGCGATGAGATGGGGGACCGCGTCGCGATGGCCGAGCCAACCCAGGGAGGCCAGCGCCACTGGGACCCGCGCTCCGGCCGCCACCAGCCGCTCGAGGTCCGAGAGGTCACCGATCAGCGCAACCAGACGCGCCCACTGCGTGACGTCGTTCGGGTCGCGTGCGGAATCGAGCCCCTCGCGTGCTGCGGCGATTCCTCGGCGCGAGCCACGAATGGCGAGAGCCTCGGCGACTGCAAGTCGCGTGGTCGAGTCGGCTTGGCGCTCGAGCACGGCTTCGAGGAGGCGCTCCACCGCGGAAGACCCGTCGGGGAGGAGCCCGAGCCCTCGGGCCGCTTCGGACCGCACCGTCGGGGATGGATGAGCGACGAACGCGCTCGACGTCGCCACGTCGGTCTCCCCGCGTCTCCGCAGAATCTCCAGCAGAGAAGCGATGCCATTCGGAACGTGCTCTCGAAGCAGGGCGGCGCGCACCGACCGCGCGATGTCGACATTCGACGCAAGCGACAACGCGTCCACCAGCGCGGCTCGCGTCGTCGCGTGCGTCGCGGAAAGCGACGCTACCGCGAGGTCAGCGGCGTCGGCTCCCGAAATACACCCCAGGACGAAGGCTCGCGCGAACACGCGGCCGACATCCAGCGATTGGATCTCGGCCGCATAGTCGATGGCGCTGTCGACGACGTCGATGTGAAACGGACCGATTCCGAGGGCGACCAGCGCGTCGAGGTTCTCGAGCAGCCTGGCCTCATACCCGACAGCGACGGTCCAGTAGTGGCGCGTCGTGGGTCGTCGCAGGTGACTGCTGATAGCGATCTCTTCCAGTCGATCGCGGGCCAGACGCGACAGCTCGCGCCACTCCAGTGCTTCCGACGGCAGCGCCGACGCGAGGGGGAGCCGACGCCGCGCGGGCCTGTCATCGTCGGGCGCGACCTCCGAAGGTCCGTCCTCCTCCAGGGCGTCGTCTCGGTCCTCGAGCGCCGCGTCGAGGGGCGGAAGCATCGCTTGGGTGAGGGAGGCAGGAAGTACACGACGCTCGATGTCATGCAGGTTGGGGACTCCTGCGCTGGACCGAAATGTCCTCCGAAGCCGGGTGGGCGCCGGGCGACTCCGGTCCCGCGCGATCTCGCGCTGCACGTGCGCGTCGTGCAAGGCGATGACGATCTGTTCCAGGCGTGGCAACAGGCGCGCAAGCTCGCCCGCCGGCTCGCCCCCTTCGGTCGCGAGCTGCCGGGCTTGCCCCAGGACGCGATGAGCGTCCTCCAGCGAGGCGAGCGCCGCCGCGACATCCAGACACGACTCGGATTCGTAGAGTCGTGTGCGCGCCCGCTCCAGGAGAGGTCGAAGCTCCAGGTGTGTGCCTGCTACCTCGAGATCCGCGAGCAGGCCGCCAAGGACCGTCTGCGCGAGATGCGCGTCACCATTGCGCGTCACTTCGGTGGCTCGTGTGTCGCTCATGGCGCCTCCTCGACGACGAAGCCGCCCCGCTCTGCCCCATCCGACGCGAGCGACACCAGGCACCGCGACGAAGGCGCGCAGCCGGCCGACCACCACGTGCACGCAACAGCCAACCCGAGCAGACCCGTCGCGGCGCCGAGATCGCCGCCGAGCCTCGACGGATCCGTCCGCACCGGCGCCTGGAGCATTTCTTCGGCCCGGAGCGCGGCGCGGTACCATTCGCGCTCCCGGTGCTGCTCCCCGCTGCAATCGTTGATGACCCAGCGCACCTCGCCTCCCGCAGCAGTAAGCAGGCGACGGACGACGCCGGTCAGGGCCTGGCCGACATTCGGAAGATCCGCCCCCCAAGTGGGCTCCACCGCACTCTCGACCGCGATCAGCCGAGCCAGTGGCCGCTGCGGCAAGGATCTGGAGTCCGCGGCGCCCAGCGCCGCGAATGCCGCACCCTCACCCGGAATAAACCCGTCGTCTGCCTGCGACGAATGCAGCCGATCTCCTTCATCGAGCCAGCGGAGCGACTCCGCATCGAAGTAGCTGTCCACGCCGCCCACGATGACGTTCGGCGCCCCCTCGGCTGCCAGCCGGACTGCAGCCTCGAGCGCAAGCGCGCCTCCGGCATGGCCCGCGCGGACCAGGGAGGAACGTGGATCCAGCGGGCGACCGAGCGCGACGGCCAGCCCGGCGAGGACCAGGCCAGCAAGCTCGGCGGTTTGCCCGGGACGATCACGGTCCGGCAGGGCCAGCGAGAGCGTCAATGGCCCCTCGCTGCCGACCACGACCTCGGCAAGGGCGGGCACCGCCAGCCGGATCAGCCGCGCCGCGCCGACGACCTCGTCGGGAATCGCCCGAGCCCGTGACATCCCGATGCGCTCGCCGTGCTGGTCCAGGAACGGCGTCGCGCTCGGCGCAAGCGCACCGGTGCGCGCTGACATGGCAACCTGCAATGCGCTCATCCCCTGGGGGCTCCGTGCGCCGACTCGCGTGACCCAGGTCGCTTTCATTTCGCGGAGCCTTCGCCTTCTTCGTCGCTGTCGTCGTCCACTGCGGGGTGCGCCGCGCGGGCCACGGCAAGGGCGACCTCGAAGCGCGCATGGGCCTCGGCGGCGTGGCTCAGGAGCGTCGCGACTCGACGATCGATACGCGTGTAGGCCCCAAGCGTCAGAGCGTGCTTGGCGAGGGTCGCCGGCACGTCGCGCGTGACCTCGAGGCTCGCCGTGAGGTGGGCGTGCTGTTCCACCGTCCAGCTCGCCTCGGAGGGCTGGGCGAGCGCGTCTTGCGCGGCCACGAAGGCCTCCCCGAATGCGACGGCATGCTCGACGTCGCCGCGTGATGCGCCGCGCGCCATCGCCTCGCCCTGGGCTCTGTCCTCCACGGTCCAGTGCTCCTCGGTCAGACCATGCTGCGCCAGCACGTCGCGGCGAGGTGCCCGTCCTTCTACCAGGGTGGCGCTGATCGTGGCGTAGGTCCGGACGTCGAGAGAGGGCGCGGCGCCGATCTCCATCGCTTCGAACGTCGCGCCGCGAATCCGATCCGCGTCCTCCGGCTCGGCCGCGCGCCCTGGCTGCTCCGCGAGGACGAAGGTCGCCCGAGGGACCTCACGTCGCAGCGCCTCGGGGTCGGCGTCGCCCTCGCCGTTGCCCTCGCCATCGCCCGGCGACCAGCGGGCGATGATGCGATCGATGTCGACGCGATCCCCGTCTTCGAGCGGGATGTCGCACCGCCAGACACCGACCATCGTGCCCGCGTCGAGGTCGAGCGTGAGCGTGTCGCACACCAGCTGGGCCACCTCGCCCTTGCCGAAGCCGCGATCGACGAGCAACCGGGGTGCTGATGGAACGCGCAGCACCCGACCCGGCGCCTGCGCGAGGGCACCCCCCAGCTCGATGAGCGCGCCCGGCGTCAACACGTCGAGCTGCTGCGCGAGCGGCGCGCATTGATAGAGCTTGAAGTCAAAGTCGTCGTCGTGATTCGCGCTTCGCCCCGGTAACCCGGGGCGAGGTGGGATGCGCCCCAGTGGGCCGGCGGGAGTGACGGCGTCTGCCTCGAATACCTGGCTGGAGCCGAGCGGTACCTGCGTCGAGCGACCGTCGGACCCGAACGAGAGATCGCGCCGCCAGCTGGGCCCTTCGCCCCACGCGCGGAGCGGCCGCGCAGCGTTCATTGCGATGAAACCGGCGTGCCGGAGCGAGCCGCTGGGGACCCGCGCCGAGCCAACCAGCAGGAGGTCCGCGCCGGCCTTGGCTGGAATGAAGTCGCCAGGGTCGAACGGCGCGTTGGGGCCTCCGGGGGGCGCGTCACGCCCCAGCAGCGGTAGTTGTTCGGCCGAGAGCTCCGGTCGGTCCACGGCGACGGTGAGCTTGGCAATCAAGGTCAGTCGCGTGGAGCCGTACTGCGACCAGCGCACGACGCCGACGCGAAAGGGTGTGCCGAGATGCGCGACGACGAGGGGAGGGGGCATGGAGGGTGGTTCG
>Ga0335394_10006573_pt1 | contig 13115 bp, 11 predicted proteins | sample MAT03_FD_205741 | JGI IMG/M metagenome (GOLD analysis project Ga0335394, IMG submission 205741) | Freshwater microbial communities from Lake Fryxell liftoff mats and glacier meltwater in Antarctica - MAT-03 (spades assembly) (version 2) ...
AGAACGGGTCCTGTCGCTTCCGGCGTAGAATTCGCGCATGCGCGCGAAGCTCGACGAAAACGTGCCGATTGAGGCCACCGAACTTCTGTGTGCCGCCGGTTGGATTTGCGACACCGTTCACGACGAAGGGTTGGCCGGAGCGGACGATCCCACGATCGGGGCGGTGTGCCGAAAGGAAGGCCGGGTTCTCTTCGCCATCGATCTGGATTTCGCCGACACCCGGACGTACCCGCCGAGTGAGTACGTCGGTATCGTGGTGTTTCGACCGCCGGAACCCAGTCGACGGCACGTGCTTCAGATGCTGGCTCGGGTTCTTCCAGTGCTGTCGGCGCGGTGGGTCGACCATCAGCTCAGGATTGTCGAACCGGATCGAGTTCGTGTGCGGGGCGCGACCGACCCAGCTGTCTAAGAGCGCATGCACCAGACGGCGCAGCGCAAGGGGAGCGCCGCTGGTGATGCGCGGCCGTTAGGCGTCAGAACCCAAGCCACCACAGCCACAATACCATTCCGAATCAAGGAGATCAAAGTGAGCGACATATTTGATAGGACAACAATCGTCGGGGCAGCACGGTTCTTCCAAAACTGTGTCCGCAACGGCGATATCGAGGGCGCTCTAAGCTCATTTCATGATGATGCCGTCTACGTTTCCCAACCCGGACATTTCGTCAAAGGCAGGACTGAAATCCGAAAAGCCTTGGAGTTTGTATGCGCAATGAGACCAGATTTACAGGCTCAGCGCAGCGTGTCGTTTGAAACAGGCGAGATTGCCGCATGGCTAGACGAATGGACACTCAAAGCGACAACGCCAGATGGTGTGGAACTCGATATGAGTGGCACGTCAAGCGACATCATGCAGCGGTTGCCGAACGGTAACTGGGTGTACTTGGTTGACAATCCTTACGGTGCCGCTGCGGTTCTCGACCTGCCAAAGGATGGTCTCTGAACGCCGCCTGGCCTTGAATTGGCGATGTCTCGGTACACGCCCACGACCCTCACGCTGCCGCTTCGGCCTTGGCAGCTCGTCTCGGTGGCCAGATCGCCCCTTTCCCATCCCACGATGGAGCGTGGGTCTGTCGTCTTTCCACTGATCGCATGTGAAGGGAGTTCGTGTTCATTGAGATCTACCCACGTACCATCAGGGTACGAAGACTTCACAGTCGCCGACAGTCCCCAGCCAGGATGAGGCGCGAGTCATGCAGTATCTGGTGGTGATCGAACGAGGGCCGACGAGCTACGGAGCATACGTGCCCGATCTACCTGGTTGCGTTGCCGTGGCCGAATCTCAGGTGGAAGTCGAGGCGGTGATCCGAGAAGCCATCTGCGGGTTCCACATCGAGGGCCCGCGTGATGAGGGGCGTCCGGTGCTGGAACCGACATCCTCGCGCCAAGTCGTGACGATCGACGTATAACATGCCGCTGGAGCCGACGCGTCGCGGGCTGCTCACGCGTCCCGCGTTGGGCCCGCGCTCGGCTCGTATCGCGTCCTCGCGCGGCGCGGTTTAGCGCGGCGTCTGATATGACTGTGGTTGTCACGTATGCCCAGGCGCCGGGCTGAGACGTTTTCCTAGAAGCGCGCTCTTTCTTTGTTGGCGTTCTTGTACACACCCGGGTCGGCGCCGAGGTGGGGCCAGTACTGCCGACGGTTGATCCTGCTGATGTCCGTGGATGGGGTAACTCCAGGCCTGACCCGGGCTACCGCGTGGTCAGTCCACGCGCGAAGGTCACGTCGTGCGTGGCCGACACCGTGAAGCGGTAGGCCTCGTTCAGGCCTTCCTTGCCGCTGTGGGGTGAAGACCAGCACCCGCTCGCCGTCGGTGCGGATGTGCACGATGCCGAAGTTCGTGCGCTCGAAGCCGAAGAACATCCCGCCGGGTCCGCCCTCGGCCTTCGACTTGCTGAGCAGCCGGGCGACGTCGGCGCCGGTGAACGTGTCGGTCTTGCGGTCGTTGAAGAACCGCTTGAGGTCAGCCACCGTGTAGGTCTCGTTGCGCACCGCGAAGAACGCCGCCAGCTCGGTGATGAGGATCACACCGGTGTCGCCGCGCATCACGTGACCGAGCGCCGCCATGAGCGTTGCGCGCGGGTGGATGTACTCTTTGAGCGCGCTCTCGTCGCCCGACGACACAATCGCCACGACCGGCTGCATCGCCTGCAGTGCGCCGAAGTCGAAGTCGGCCGAGCCGTGATGCGGCGCCTTCACGATCTCGCAGGCCAGCTCGCCGGGTGCGAGCCGTTCGAGCATGCGGTCCATGGCATCGCGATTCAGGTCGCCCGTGAGGTTGAGGCGCACGTTGCCGAAGGAGAGCCGCAGTGCCACCGAGTGCCCGTTGATCGTGTGTGATACCGACGGCGATCCTGCGATGGTGCCAGGCTCGGTATGCATCACGGCCGAGTCCCGAGGCTTCGACAGGAACGGCAGGGCCGGCACGGTGGTTCCGGTCACCGGGTCGGCCACGGGCACGGTGAACGGTCCTTGCAATTCCACGTGCACGCCGTCGTCTTCGAGAAAGTCGAAGGCGGCGGCTGCGTCCATGCCGTGCGCCAGCCGCGCGCACGCGATCGGGCCACGCGTCTCCCAGTGGCGCAGGCTCTCGTGCCACCGGGCGAACACGCTGTTCACCGCGGCCGGCGGCGCGGTGCGGCTGTCTTCGTAGAGGTCCACGATGTGGGGGCGGCCCTCGACCAGCACCGTACGTCCAAGCTGTGCCACGTGGGGCACGCTCGTGGGCGCCTTCACGAGCCCGTTGTGAAAGACCCGCTTGGGGTGGATGAACAGCCGCTTGCGGGCGTCGTGATCGGCCAGCGTCTCCGACCGCACGATGTCGTTCAACCCGTCGAAGTGGTCGGCGTCGCCGTGCGTGACGATGATGGCCTCCACCTCGAGCGGAGCGTCGGCGCGGGTCTGCTGATGCAGGAAGCGCGCGGCCGCATGGCGCGCGAACAGTGTGTTGTCGCCGCCGTCGATGAACGCCACCTTGCCAGACGGTGTCTGGAGGACCATGCCGTCGCCCTGCTGCACGTCCACGAGTGAGAAGGACAGCACCCCGGTGGTGCGCACGGGCGGCGTGCCCTTGACGAAGCCCTCGAACGGCCCATCGAAGTAGGTGAGCACCCGCACCCGGGTGAAGCCGTTGGCGGTCTCGAGCACCTCCACCGGATCGCCGAAGGCCAGGATGACGCGGGCCTTCGAGGTGGAGGTGGGCTCCCAGCGCACCTTCACGAAGTCGTCGTCGATGTGGTGATGGCCATGGCGTGCCCTCGGTCGCCGTCAGGCGGCATCCGTCACGGATTGTATCGGGCCTGTTAAGGATGTAAAGGCATGGTCGTTGCTTCGTGTCGGCCCCGATGATGAACAGCGCCGGATTCGACCTCGCACGGTGGCAGCGCGGCCTGACACTGACCCTCTTTGTGGGCGCCTCGGCTGTCGCCGCGAGCGGTCACGTGTCGGCACAGGTTGTTGGCCAACCCTACGCGCTGCTGCTGCCCGCCTCGACCATCACCTTCCCGAACGAGACCGATTCGAACAGTCCGGCGCTGTGGGAACTGGTCGGCGGCCAGTGGACGCTCACCCTCTTCAACTCGGCCGGCGGACACGCTGAACTGAGTGCCGGCCGGAGCGTGACGCGCCTCTCCGACCTGGGCGAGGTGGCGTTCGTGACGGCGCCGCCGCTCGGCGGCTACTGGTTCGAAGCGGTCGTCCGCGACACCGACGCGTGGTATGGCTACTATCACAACGAACTCGAGGGCTTCGTGTGCGCGGGCTCGGGCAAGGTGCTGCCGCGCATCGGCGCGGCCCGGTCCGACGACCACGGCCGCACGTGGACCGACCTGGGGCCGGTGATCGAAATGCCGCCTGGCGAGGAGGAGTGCGACACGCGCAACCACTATTTCGCGGGCGGCGTCGGCGACTTCTCCGCGCTCGTCGATGCCGACCGCAACTACGTCTACTTCTACTACTCCCAATACGCGGAGAAGGCCGACCGTGTGGGCGTGTCGGTGGCGCGCATGGCCTGGGCCAATCGTGACGCCCCACGCGGCCGCGTGGACATCTGGAACGACGGCGTGTGGCTGCCGCCCACGCTGGCGCCGTCCGCTCCGGAGCCAGGCGCCGAAGACGACGACGCTGGCGAACTGCCCGAGGCCCCCGCACCTGATGCCGATCAGACCGCTGTCTGGACCCAGCCGCTCGCCACCCCCATCTTTCCCGCGGCGCATCGGTGGGACGACGCGAGCCCGCTCGTCGACGTGTTGTGGGGGCCGTCCATCCACTGGAACGCGCATCTCGAAAGCTACGTGATGCTGCTCAACAAGGCCGTGTCGAACCACTGGCGCCAGGGCGGCGTGTTCGTCTCCTACAACCCGCGCCTCGACGATCCGGCGGGCTGGACCGCGCCGACGCGCCTCCTCACCGGCGGCCAGTGGTATCCGCAGGTGATCGGGCTCGATGAGGGGCAGGGCACCGATGCCTACGCCGGTGCCACGGCGCGCTTCTTCATGGGCGGCCGCAGCGACTACACCATCCGCTTCGGGCGGCGCTGACCCGCATCGGCTCGATTTCCCGCGCTCATCGATCGCGAGGCGGTGGTACTGTGTGGCCGCCGCCGTCTCGCTTCGCGGCCGAGGCTCTGCATGAGTGCCACTCCCTCCGCCGCCACGGCCGTTGCCGGCCCCGACGACTCCGGGATGTTCGCGTGGTGGCACGCGGCCGATCAGCGCGCGCGCCGCGCCTTCGTGGCGGCCTCGCTCGGCTGGATGCTCGACTCGTTCGACGTGATGCTCTACTCGCTGGTGCTGGCGTCGCTCATCCAGGATCCGGTGCTGCAGCTCTCCACGTCGATGGCCGGGCAGCTCGGTGCGCTCACGCTGCTCTCGGCGGCGGTGGGCGGCGTGGTCTTCGGCGTGCTGGCCGATCGCTTCGGCCGCAAGCGCGCGCTGATGACCGCGGTGCTCCTCTACTCGGTGTTCACGGCGGCCTGCGGTCTGGTGCAGAACGTGGGGCAGCTGGCCGTGTTCCGCATCCTGCTCGGCTTCGGCATGGGCGGGGAGTGGGCCACCGGCGTGGCGCTCGTCTCGGAAACGTTCCCGGCGCGTCACCGCGGCAAGGCGCTCGCCTTCGTGCAGAGTTCGTGGGCCATCGGCTACGGCCTGGCCGCGGCCGTGAACCTCATCGTCATGCCGCTCTGGGGCTGGCGCGGCGTGTTCTTCGTGGGTGTGATTCCGGCGCTCTTCACCTTGTGGGTGCGCCGCAACGTCGAGGAACCGGAGCTCTGGCAGCGCACCGCGCCGGCCGCGCGGGGCCGCATCGGCGAGCTCTTCACCGGAGCGCGCGCCCGCACCACCGTGTTCCTCATCGTCATGAACGCGTGCACGCTCTTCGGCTGGTGGGGCCTCAATCTGTGGGTGCCGGCCTATCTGAACCTGCCAGTGGAGCGCGGCGGCATCGGCCTCTCCTCGGCGGCCATGTCGTGGTTCGTGATCGCCATGCAGGTGGGCATGTGGTTCGGCTACATCAGCTTCGGCTACATCGCGGATGCGGTGGGGCGGAAGCGCACCTACGTGGCCTTCGTGCTGATGGCGAGTGTGCTGTTGCCGCTCTACGGCTACCTGCGCGAGCCGGTGCTGCTGCTGCTGCTCGGACCGTTCGTGGCGTTCTTCGGCACGGGCTACTACAGCGGGTTCGGGGCGGTGATTGCGGAACTTTACCCCACCTCGATTCGCGCCACGGCGGCTGGCGTTGGCTACAACGTGGGCCGCATCGCCAGCGCTGCGGCGCCGTTCGTGGTGGGCACCATGGCCGGGTCGCGCGGCTTCGGCGCGGCCTTTGCCATCACCGGCGCGGCGTTCTTCCTGGCGGCACTCGCCTGGATCGGCATCCCCGACACGCAGAACAAGGAACTCACCTCCTAGTGGACGGAGACGCCATGGCGCCAGCGGTCTTCCTGCCCACGCCGCCCGTCTTCGACGCCGTCACTGCCTTGGGCATCGGCGGCCTGGCCGTGTTGATGGCCGTGGTGGTCGTCGGGCTCCGAATGCGCTACGAGCGAGTGAACCCCTGGCCGACGGCCGCTGTGATCGGCGGCTGGATGCTCGTGACCGCGACGCTCGCCAACGCCGGTCTGCTCGCCCGCGTGGATCGCGCGCCGGCGCCGATGGCAGTGATGCTGCCGCTGATCCTGGCCCTGCCGATGGTAATGGCGTTGTCCCCGCTCGGCGGCCGCCTGGCGGCCGCGCTGCCGATTGCGGCGCTCGTGGGCCTGCAGATGTTCCGGCTGCCGCTCGAGCTCGTGATGCATCGCGCCGCGGAGCTCGGCATCATGCCGTCCGAGCTGTCGTATTCGGGCTACAACCTCGACATCGTGACCGGCACCGGCGCCGCCGTGCTGTTCCTGGCGCTGCGCGTGGCGGCCGTGCCGCGCGCGGCCGTGTGGGCGTGGAACGCGTGGGGGCTGTGGTGTCTGGCCGTGATTGCCTGGGTGGCCCGCAGCGGGTCGCCGATGGTGCGCGCGTTTGGGGACGATCCCCGGCACGTGAATACCTGGGTGTTGTATTTCCCCTACGTCTGGCTGCCGACGGTGCTCGTCATGATCGCCCTGAGCGGGCACCTGGTGTTGACGCGCGCCTTGCTTCGCCCGGCACGTGACAGTTCGACGCGTGACGCTTGACCTGCGCGCGGCCGCACTTCTATACTCCGTATCACCAATGACGGCCGTGCTCCTCTCCGCTTCTCGAAAGCGTGCGCCGCGAAAGCGTCTCGCGGCGAAGAGCCAGGTGCGCGCCTAGACAACCGGACACACGTCCAGAGTTCTCGGGCACCTCAGCAACCCGCCAGAAGCGCAATGCGCGCATGGCGGGTTTTGTGTTTTCGGCACGAATTTGCGAAGGATGGGATCGGTCTCATGCAGCAGCGGTCAATCGAGGTAGGCGTGCTCGGCGCTACCGGCGTCGTCGGTCAGCATTTCGTGTCGCGGCTGTCGCGCCACCCCTGGTTCAAGCCGGTGTGGCTGGCCGCGAGCGAGCGCTCCGAGGGCAAGAGCTACCGGGATGCCGCGCCGTGGCGCCTGGCCACGCCGATGCCCGCAGACGCCGCGGGCCGCACCGTGGACGCCTGCGTGCCGGGACGCGCCCCGCAGATCGTGTTCTCGGGGCTCGACGCATCGGTGGCCGGCGAGGTCGAAGGGGCCTTTGCCGCCGCTGGACACATCGTGGTGAGCAACGCGCGCAACTTCCGCATGGACCCGCTCGTGCCGCTGCTCATTCCCGAGGTGAACGCGGATCACCTGAGCCTCATCGTCGAACAGCGCCGGGTCAAGGGCTGGACCGGCGCCATCGTCACCAATCCCAATTGCTCCACGGTCGTGCTCGCCTCGGCACTGGCCCCGCTGCGGCCCTTCGGCGTCACGAAGGTGATCGTGCAGACCATGCAGGCCGTGTCCGGCGCGGGTTACCCCGGCGTGCCGTCGCTCGACATCCTCGGCAACGTCGTGCCCTACATCGGCGGCGAAGAAGACAAGTTGGAGACCGAGACGCAGAAGATTCTCGGCACCGACGGCGGCCGCGCGCCCCACGCCATGCGCATCAGCGCCCACACCAATCGCGTGCCGGTCATCGACGGCCACACCATCACCGTGTCGGTGGAGTTCGCGCAGGCGCCAGACCTCGCCGAGATCGTCGCGGCCATGCGTGCCTTCAAAGGCCGCCCGCAGGAGCTGGGTCTGCCGAGCGCTCCGGTGCCGGCCATCGAGGTGATGAGCGAACCAAACCGTCCGCAGCCGCGTCTGGATGCCGACCGCGGCGACGGCATGACGGTGTGCGTGGGCCGCGTGCGCCCCTGCCCGGTCTTCCACGTGAAGTTCGTGGCCCTGGCCCACAACGTGGTGCGCGGTGCCGCCGGCGCGGCGATTCTGAATGCGGAGTTGATGGTCGGGGAAGGGCTGATCTAGACCGATGGTAGTGATGAAATTCGGGGGCACGTCGGTGGCGGATCGCGCATCCATCGAGCGCCTGATGGCGATTGTGCGGCGTCAGCGCGACAAGGATGCGGCCACGCCGTCGGGCGTGCGCGGGCCGGTGGTGGTGGTGTCGGCCCTGTCGGGAGTCACCGACCGGCTGCTCGGTGTGGCGGCCGAGGCCGGCGCGGGCGATGCCGAAGGCGCGCGGCACAACCTGCGCGATCTGCGCGCGCGCCACATGACGGTGGCGGAGGTGGTCACCGACCAGGCGCTGCGGGCGCAGGTGCAGGCCGACATCGACGTTGACTTCGACGAGCTGGAGCGCATCGTGTCGGCCCTGGGCGTGCTGCGCGAGGTGTCGCCGCGCTGGCTCGACACGATTGCCGCCACCGGCGAAGTGGTGAGCAGCCGCATCGTGGCGGCGGCGCTGGCCGCGCACGGGCTGCACGGCGCCTGGGTGGACGCCCGCAAGGCGGTCGTGACGCGCAGTGAGCACACCGCAGCGGCGCCGCTCTTTCCCGAAACCACGGTCGCGCTCGAGGCGCAGATGCTCGGGCCGCTTGCGGCCGGGCACATTCCCGTGGTGGGCGGCTTCGTGGGGGCCACGGTGGACGGCGTGACCACCACGCTCGGCCGCGGCGGCTCCGACTACTCGGGGGCGATCGTCGGCAGTTGCCTGGGCGCCGACGAGATCCAGATCTGGACCGACGTGGACGGCATGCTCACCGCTGATCCGCGCGTGGTGCCGGCGCCGCGCGTGGTGCCGCACCTCTCGTTTGCCGAGGCCTCGGAGCTGGCGTATTTCGGCGCCAAGGTGCTGCATCCCGCCACCATCCAGCCGGCCGTGGCCCGCAACATCCCGGTGCGCATCCTGAACTCGCGGCGCGCCGAGGCCCCCGGCACGCTCATCACCGCCGAGCGGCCGCCGAGCGATGGCACGCTCACGGCCCTGGCCTCGAAGAAGCACGTCACGGTGGTGGACATCACCTCCACGCGCATGTTGATGGCGCACGGCTTCCTGCGCCGCCTGTTCGAGGTGTTCGAGCGCCACAAAACGCCGGTCGACGTCGTGACCACGTCGGAAGTGAGCGTGTCAGTGACGGTCGACGATCGCCGCCACCTGCCCGAGATCGTGGCCGCGCTATCGGAGTTCGCCGAGGTGTCGCTCGAGCACGACATGGCGATCGTGTGCGCGGTGGGCGAGGGCCTGCAGCAGGACCCGACCCTCGTCGGCCAGGTACTGCAGGCCGTGGGCGACGTGCCCGTGAAGCTGCTCTCGCAGGCGGCGTCCCGGCGTAACATCACCTTCGTGATTCGCGAAGCCGACGTGCCGCTCGTGCTCGGACGCCTGCACGACCACTTCTTCACGGCGGCCGGTGCGGGGGAGCGCCGATGAACCGCCTGCTGCTCGTCGGCCACGGACGGATGGGCCAGCTCGTGGAACATCTGGCGCCCAGCTACGGGTTCGAGCTCGCCGGCATCGTGACCGAGCAAGACCTGGAAGGCTGTACGCGCGACTACGGCCGGGTCGATGTCGCCATCGACTTCACGCTGCCCGAGGCGGTACCCGCCAACCTGCCGAAGCTGGCCGCGCGCGGCATCAACGTGGTGGTCGGCACCACGGGCTGGCTCGGGCACGAAGACGCCCTGCGTGCCGAGGTCGCGCGTGCCGGCACGGCGGTGCTTGCGTCGGCGAACTTCTCGCTCGGCATGAATTTGTTCCAACTGCTCGCGGAAGAGGCGGCGCGCACATTTGGCCCGCACGCCGATTTCGGCGCGTGGATTCACGAGCTGCATCATGCCGCCAAGCAAGACGCGCCGTCGGGCACCGCCCTCATGCTGCAGCGGGCCATGGTGACGGCTGGCTACAGCCGTGACATCGACGTGGCGGCGACGCGCGCCGGCTTCATCCCCGGCACCCACACCATCGGCTTCGACGGTCCGTCGGAGACAGTGACACTCTCACATCAAGTACGCGACCCTGGGGTCTTCGCTCGCGGCGCGCTCGCGGCGGCGCGCTGGCTCGTGGGCCGGCGCGGATGGTTCACGATGCGGGATTTCTTGATGGCCGGGCGGGCCACGACAGGCACGGGAGACTGACATGCGAACGACGTTCACGGGCGTGGGCACGGCCCTCATCACCCCCTTTACGACTACCGGCGCGGTCGACGAGCCCGCCGTGAGGCGCCTGGCGCGCCGGCAGATCGACCTCGGCATCCACTTCCTGGTGCCGTGCGGCACCACCGGCGAGGTGCCCACGCTCAGTGCCGACGAGCGCCGCCGCGTCGTGGAACTCGTGGTCGACGAAGCCGGCGGCAAGACGCCGGTGCTGGCCGGCGCGGGCGGCTACGACACGCGCGAGATCGCGCATGCGGCCGTGGCCATGCAGAAGGCCGGGGCGACCGGTCTGCTCTCGGTCACCCCGTACTACAACCGCCCCACGCCCGAGGGGCTCTACGCCCACTACGCGGCCATCGCGGAGGCGACGCCGCTGCCAATCATCGTCTACAACGTGCCGGGCCGCACCGGCTGCAACGTCGACGTGCCGACGCTCGTCAAGCTGGCCACCATTCCCACGATTATTGGCGTGAAGGAAGCGTCGGGCAACATGTCGCAGATGGCCGACATCGTGCGGGCCGTACCCGACGACTTCCTGGTGCTCTCGGGTGACGACGCCCTGGCGCTGCCGCTCATGGCGATTGGCGGACGCGGCATCATCTCGGTGTGCTCCAACCAGATCCCGCGTGAGATGTCCGACCTGGTGCTCGCCGCCGAGCGCGGCGATTTCGCCGCCGCCCGCCAGATGCATCAGCGCCTGCTCGGCCTGATGCAGGTGAACTTCTGCGAGTCGAGCCCGGGTCCGGTGAAGTTCGCGATGGCGATGATGGGGCTGTGCGAGGAGTCGTTCCGCCTGCCGATGGTGCCACCGCGTGCGTCGTCGCGCGAGAAGGTGCTGGCGGCGATGCGTGAACTCGATCTGCCCATCGTGGCGCGGCCGGCGGCCTGAGGCACGTGGCCATGACCCTGCAAGATGTGATCGAGCAGCTCTTCGCCCTGGGAGCAGGTGCCGACAAGACTGAAGCGCGCGCGGCGTTTCGCCAGTTGCAGGAACGGCTCGGCGCCGGCGACGTGCGCGCGGCCGAACCCGATGCCGCGTCCGCCACCGGCTGGCGCGTCAACACCTGGGTGAAGCAGGGCATCCTGCTCGGTTTCCGGTTTGGCGATTTGAGCGACATGTCGACGGCCGGCCTGCCGTTCTACGACAAGGACACGATGCCGCTCAAGCGGCCGGGCACGCACGCCGGCGTGCGCATCGTGCCGGGCGGGTCATCGGTGCGCGAAGGCGCGTATCTGGCCAAGGGCGTGATCTGCATGCCGCCGATGTACATCAACATCGGAGCCTACGTGGGCGAGGGCACGCTGGTCGACTCGCACGCGCTCGTGGGCTCGTGCGCGCAGATCGGCGCGCGCGTGCATCTGAGCGCCGGCGCGCAGATTGGCGGCGTGATCGAGCCGGTGGGCGCGATGCCGGTCGTGATCGAAGACGACGCGCTGGTTGGCGGCAACACCGGTATCTACGAAGGTGCGGTCGTGAAGCGGCGCGCGGTGATTGGCGCCGGCACGGTGCTGACCGGATCCACGCCCATCTACGATTTGCCCAATGGCCGCATCATCAGACCCGAACCTGGCCAGCCGCTGGTCGTGCCCGAAGGGGCCGTGGTCGTGCCCGGAGCGCGATCGGTCACGGTTGGCGCTGGCAAGGACTGGGGCCTGTCGCTCGCCACGCCGGTGATCGTGAAGTACCGCGACGACAAGACCGATACGCGCACGGAGCTCGAACAGTGGATCCGGTAGACGTCGTCGCGCTGGCGCGCACGCTCATCGACATCGAGTCCACGACCGGCCAGGAAGGGCCGGTGGCGCGCGTGCTCGCCGAGTACTTGCGCGGGCGCGGCTACTCGGTGCTCGAGCAGCCGCTCGAGGGCGACCGGATCAACGTGATTGCCGCACTGGGGGAGCCGGCCGTGGCCTTTTCTACCCACTTCGATTGCGTGCCGCCGTTCTTTCCGAGCCGGGTCGAGGGCGGCGTGCTGCATGGCCGGGGCGCGTGCGACGCCAAGGGCATCCTGGCCGCGCAGGTGGCGGCCGCCGAGCGCCTGCGCGCCGAGGGCGAGACGCGCATCGCGCTGGTGTTCGTGGCGGGCGAGGAGCGGGGCAGCGATGGCGCCAAGGCTGCCAACACGCTCGCGTCGGCCACGCGTTTCCTGATCAACGGCGAGCCCACCGAGCTGAAGCTCGGACTGGCCACGCGCGGATGCTTCCGCGTGCGCCTCATCGCGCACGGCAAGGCCGCGCACTCGGGTTACCCGGAACTCGGCGAGTCGGCCATCGAGAAGCTGATCGACGTGCTCAACGCGCTGCGCACGGCCGTGTGGCCGTCGGATCCGCAACTGGGCCGCACCCACTACACCGTGGGCCTCATCGCGGGGGGCGTCGCACCGAATGTGATTCCGCCGCATGCGGAGGCGGAGGTGTTCTTCCGCACAGTGGGCGCGCACGACGAGCTGCGCGACACGCTGGCCGCTACGGTGGCCGGACGCGTGGACGTGCAGGAGATTCTGGAGCTGCCGGTCGTGCGCCTGCACACCGTGCCCGGATTCGAGACCGAGGTGTTCGCCTACTTCAGCGACGTGCCGTTCCTCACCAATTGGGGCACGCCGCTGCTCCTGGGTCCGGGCACGATCCACGTGGCGCACACCGACCACGAGCAGATCGCGATGTCCGATCTGGAGCGAGCGGTAGACCTCTACGCCGACCTGGCGCGCCGGCTGCTGGCCACACCCGTCTGACGTGAAGGGGTCGCGAAAGGGGTCAGACCCCGAGGTGCTGTCACCGGGCGCCCAGCGCCGCGGTCAACCGCTCGAGGTTACGCCGCGCGTTGGCGTGCCGGGGGTCGAGTTCGAGCGCCCGAGCGAATTCCTGCCTGGCGCGGGGCAGGTCGCCGAGCGACGCCAGCGCGATGCCCAGGTTGTTGTGGGCATTGGGCGCGCGCGGTTCGAGCACCAGCCCGGTGCCGAGCACCCGCTCAGCATCGGCGAAGCGCCGCAACTGGATGAGCGCGTTGCCGTAGTTCACGTAGAACTCGGCCGACGACGGCGAGATATC
>Ga0335394_10006576_pt1 | contig 13114 bp, 15 predicted proteins | sample MAT03_FD_205741 | JGI IMG/M metagenome (GOLD analysis project Ga0335394, IMG submission 205741) | Freshwater microbial communities from Lake Fryxell liftoff mats and glacier meltwater in Antarctica - MAT-03 (spades assembly) (version 2) ...
AACACCGCAGAGGCGCTGAATTGCCAGAACGTCGTAGATCATCGGCGTCAGCATCTCTGCCCTTACCCATCCCGCGGGCGTGTCGTCGGCGTCGGGGGCAAAGTACGACATCACCGAGTAGCGTGTCGTGTCCCCGTCGAACTGCCGGTCGTTCGCATAAGTTGGCGAACCCTGATCGGCGTCGTACTCGCCGGGGTGAGCCAGCCCGAGTGCGTGGCCGAACTCATGGACCGCTGTGCGCCAACTCGGATCCCCCGCGCTGATGCCCCACTCCACGCGCAGATAAACGTCCGCTTCGTTGGCCAGAATCGGGGCAGCGAAGGTGGTGACAGCCATACCGCCCGCATGCGCCGGCATGTTGGTGACCTGGTTCACCGTGATGTCGGCCCTCGGGTCGCCGTCCCGTAGTTGCACGCTCGTCGCGATCAGGTCGTCCCATAGCCCGACCACCTGAATCATCGCCTGCTGGTCCGTCGCACTCATCGGCGCCAGAGCAGGAATGAAGCTGAACGGAGCCAAGAGGAGGTCCACAGGGTCGAAGAAGTTGACGCTCATGGCGAAGGTGATGGGCGAGTCTTCCCAAGGCGGGCTGAACCCGAAAGGAGGCAGGATCACCTCCGGCTCGCGGGCGATCCACTTGACCATGCTGAGGTTGACATCGATCGGCATCTGAAGTCCTCTTGCGCCGCGGCAACGGCATCAGCCTCGAAACTCTGAACCACCGTGCGGCTCGGCGTGGGCAATCGCGGACAGACCTTGCCAGCGCGAACTTTTCTTTGAGTTTGCATACGGAAACCACACCCGACTCCGGACATGCACCCCCCGAAGTCAGGGGGTCAGGCCCGCGTCATTGATGGTGTCCTGATGTCGTCCTGATGACGTCGCGCCTCGGCCCATCGGGAGCGTCATCACAGGTCATGCGGCCTTCAGGCACAGTCGGAACGTTACAGGAGCAAGGCATGCAACAGATCGTCGGCATCATCGGCACCGGCTGGGTAGGCACCAGCGTGGCGATGTCCACCCTGATGTCGGGCGCGGCGGACGAACTGTGGCTGCATGACATGCGTGCCGCGGTGGCCGAGGGCGAGGCGATGGACCTGTCGCATGGCGCGGCCTTCTACCCTCGCTGCGCGGTGCGCACCGCGAGCATCGAGGAGATGCGCAACGCCCAGGTGGTTGTGGTGGCGGCGGGGCGCGGCGGCAAGCCTGGCGAGTCGCGTCTGGACCTGCTGCGCGACAACGCGCGCGTGGTCGCCGACATCGGGCGCACGCTGGCCGGATTCGCCGGCACGGTGGTGATGGTCAGCAACCCGGTGGATGTGCTCACGCAGTTGATGACCGAGGCCAGCGGGCTGCCGCCGGAGCGCGTGATCGGCACCGGCACCACGCTCGACACCGCGCGGCTGCGCCAGATGCTCGGCCGCACGCTGGGCCTGGCCACGCAGTCGATCCACGCGCAGGTGGTAGGCGAACATGGTGACTCCGCGGTGGTGCTGTGGTCTGGGGCGGGTGTGGGCGGCGTGCCGCTGCGCGACTGGCCGGGCTGGGACCGCGGCGCCGAAGCCGGCCTGGCGCACGAGGTGAAGCGCGCCGCCTACGAGGTGATCCAGCGCAAGGGCGCCACCAACCACGCCATCGGGCTGGTGACGGCCAACCTGCTGCGCAGCATGCTGCGCGGAGAGGAGCGCGTGCTCACGGTCTCGCGCCTTCAGCAGGGTGCCCTGGGGCTGCCTGATGTTGCGCTGTCGCTGCCCGCGGTGGTGGGCCGTGACGGCGCCGTGCGCGTGTTAATGCCGGCGATGGACGAAGCCGAACACGCCGCGCTGCAGCGTTCGGCCGAGGTGCTGCGCCAGGCGCTTGCACCCTTGCGCGCTGGCTGAGAGGCTGAGAGTCTTTCCATCGAGCCCACTCATCACGCCAAAAGACGCCCGCTCGTCGTTGCAAATGCGCGCCATAGCCCGAGCTATGGCTGTGCTTTGCGCCTAGATCGGACGCCTTTTTGACGCGCTGCTCGGTCACGCTCGAAAAACTCTCAGCCTCTGAGGCCGGGGCCGGGCCGAGCCCGGCTGCAGTGCCCCGGCGGCGGCGCCGACGGCTTCTGTCCGCTTGCGCCTCAGGACGGCGTATCCAAGGCAGGGGCGCATGTCGCGCCCTGCACCGAGGAAACCGCCATGCATCAACCCTGGACACCCCGTCTGCGCCTGAGGCTGTGGGCCGGCGCCGCAGCCGTGTGCACGACGGCCGTGCTGTTCAGCGCCGTTATGGCGCTGGCACTGCCGGCCGAATTCGAGGCCGCGGCCGTCGCCATGGCCAAGGCGCCGACAACGCGTTGAATCCCGGTCGGCCCGCCAACCGCACGGCGGGCCGACCGGTGCTTCAAGACAACTTCAGATCGACCTCGGATCGACTTCAGATCGACATTCTCTGGCGCACCTGGTCGGCTTCCATGTCCTTGCCCAGGCCGCGCTGCACCACCTCGCCGCGCTCCATCACCAGGTACTGGTCGGCCAGCTCGGCGGCGAAGTCGTAGTACTGCTCGACCAGCACCACAGCCATCGGCTGGCCGTCCATGCCGCGTTCGGCCAGGCGCCGGATGACGCGGCCGATGTCCTTGATGATGCTGGGCTGGATGCCCTCGGTCGGCTCGTCGAGCATCAGCAGCCTGGGCCCCGCAGCCAGCGCCCGGGCGATGGCGAGCTGCTGCTGCTGGCCGCCGGAAAGGTCGCCGCCGCGGCGGCCGATCATCTGCCTGAGCACCGGGAACAGCTCGAACAATTCCGCCGGGATGGCGGTGCCGCGGGGCCGCGTGGCCAGGCCCATGCGCAGGTTCTCGTCCACCGTCAGGCGGCCGAAGATCTCGCGCCCCTGCGGCACGTAGCCGATGCCGGCACGCACGCGCTCGTAGGGCGTGGCGCGCGTGATCTCCAGCGCGCCCAGCATCACGCGGCCGGTCTTCACCGGCACCACGCCCATCAGGCTCTTGAGCAGCGTGGTCTTGCCCACACCGTTGCGGCCGAGGATCACCGTCACCTCGCCCGCGCGCGCCTCGAAGCCCAGATCGCGCAGGATGTGCGAGCCGCCGTAGTACTGGTTGAGGCCTTCGACTTTCAACATCGGTCGGCTCGTTCCATCAGCGGCCGAGGTAGACCTCGACCACCTTCTCGTCGTTTTGCACCTGCGACAGAGTCCCTTCGGCCAGCACGCGGCCCTCGTGCAGCACGGTGACCTTCTTGCGCCCCCGGGTCAGCTGGTCGACAAACTTCATGTCGTGCTCGACCACCACCAGCGAGTGCTTGCCTTCGAGCGACAGGAAGAGCTCGGCGGTGCGCTCGGTTTCTTCGTCGGTCATGCCGGCCACCGGCTCGTCGAGCAGCAACAGCTTGGGGTCCTGCACCAGCAGCATGCCGATCTCGAGCCATTGCTTCTGGCCGTGGCTGAGCAGCCCGGCGGTACGCCCGGCCTCGTCCTTGAGATGGATCAGCTGCAGCACTTCGTCGATGCGCTCGCGCTGGGCGGGCGACAGACGCGCCAGCAGCGTGGCGCGCACGCGGCGGTCGTCGCGCAACGCGAGTTCGAGGTTCTGGAATACCGAGAGCTGTTCGTAGACCGTGGGCTTCTGGAACTTGCGGCCGATGCCGGCCTGCGCGATGCCCGGCTCGGTCAGGCGCAGCAGGTCGATGTTGGAGCCGAAGAAGACGCGCCCGCTGTCGGGCCGTGTCTTGCCCGTGATGCAGTCCATCATGGTCGTCTTGCCTGCGCCGTTGGGGCCGATCACGCAGCGCAGTTCACCCACGTCGATGGCCAGCGAGAGCGCGTTCAGTGCCTTGAAGCCGTCGAAGCTGACGGTGACGTCGTCCAGGTACAGCGCGACGCCGTTGCCGAAGTCGGGCTCACCGGCCGCCTGCGCGCGGCGAAAGCGTTCCTGACGGCCGCCGCCCGCCGGCACACGCTGCTGATGGGCGGCCAGGCGTTGCGCGCCGGCCTGCATCAGATCAGGCGTCATCGCGCGCCCACGCGTTTGCGCAGTTGGGCCGCCAGGCCGACCAGGCCGTTGGGCAGGAACAGCGTCACGGCAATGAACAGGGCGCCCAGAAAGTACAGCCAGAACTCGGGGAAGGCGACCGTGAACCAGCTCTTCGCGCCGTTGACGAAGAAGGCGCCGACGATCGGCCCGATCAGCGTGCCGCGCCCGCCCACGGCCGCCCAGATGGCGATCTCGATGCCGGCCGCCGGGCTCATCTCGCCCGGGTTGATGATGCCCACCTGCGGCACGTACAACGCGCCGGCCACGCCGCACATCATCGCGCTCAGCGTCCAGATGGCCAGCTTGTAGGCCACCGGGTCGTAGCCGGTGAACATCACGCGCGTCTCGGCGTCGCGGATGGCCTGCAGCACACGGCCGAAGCGGCTGTTGACGATGGCGCGCGACATCAGGAAGAAGCCGATCAGCACCACCCCGCTGAGCACGCACAGGAACACGCGCATGCCGGGCGTGTTCAGCGGCACGCCGAGCACGCGCTTGAAGTCGGTGAAGCCGTTGTTGCCGCCGAAGCCGGTCTCGTTGCGGAAGAACAGCAGCATCGCGGCGAAGGTCAGCGCCTGCGTGATGATGCTGAAGTACACGCCCTTGATGCGCGAGCGGAAGGCGAACCAGCCGAAGACGAAGGCCAGCAGGCCGGGCACCAGCACCACCAGCAGCATCTGCGCGACGAAGCTGTCGCTGACGGCCCAGGCGAGCGGGAATTCCTTCCAGTTCAGGAAGACCATGAAGTCGGGCATGTCCATGCGGTACTGGCCATCGCGGCCGATCTGCCGCATCAGGTACATGCCCATCGCATAGCCGCCGAGCGCGAAGAACAGGCCGTGGCCCAGGGACAGGATGCCGGTGTAGCCCCAGATCAGGTCCATCGCCAGCGCGCAGATGGCGTAGCACAGGATCTTGCCCAGCAAGCCGACGTAGAACTCGCCGAGGTGGAAGGCGCTGTCCGGCGGCACCACCAGGTGCAGCACCGGCACCAGCACGACGATGGCCAGCGTCGACGCCGCCACCGCGCTCCAGCCGCGCACGCCCAGCAGGCTGCCGGTCATGACTCGGCGCTCCGGCCTTTCAGCGCGAAGATGCCCTGCGGCCGCTTCTGGATGAAGATGACGATGAACACCAGCAGCATGATCTTGGCCAGCACCGCGCCCTGCCAGCCTTCGAGCAGCTTGTTCAGCACGCCCAGGCCGAGGCCGGCGTAGACGGTGCCCGCCAGCTGGCCCACACCACCCAGCACCACCACCATGAAGGCATCCACGATGTAGCCCTGGCCGAGGTCGGGCCCGACGTTGCCGACCTGGCTGAGCGCGCAGCCAGCCAGGCCCGCGATGCCGGAGCCAAGCGCAAAGGCATAGGTGTCCACCCGCGCCGTATTCACGCCCACACAGGCGGCCATGCGGCGGTTCTGCGTCACGCCACGCACGAACAGCCCCAGCCGCGTGCGTGCGATCAACAGCGCCATGCCACAGAGCACCAGCGCCGCAAACACCAGGATCGCGATGCGGTTGAACGGCAGCGTCAGGTTCGGCAGCACCTGCACGCCGCCCGACAACCAGGCCGGGTTCTCGACCGCCACGTTCTGCGCGCCGAACAGCGTGCGCACCGCCTGCATCAGGATCAGGCTGATACCCCAGGTGGCGAGCAGCGTCTCCAGCGGCCGGCCGTACAGAAAGCGGATCACGCTGCGCTCCATCGCCGCGCCGACCAGCGCCGCGGCCAGGAACGACGCCGGGATCGCCGCGATCACGTACCAGTCGAAAGCGCCGGGCAGATAGGCCCTGAACAGGTTCTGCACCAGGTAGGTGGCATAGGCCCCGACCATCAGCAGCTCGCCATGAGCCATGTTGATCACGCCCATCAGCCCGTAAGTCACGGCCAGGCCGAGCGCCACCAGCATCAGGATCGAACCGAGGCTGGCGCCGGTGAACAGCACGCCCAGCCGCTCGCCCCAGGCCAGACGCGATTGAATCGTGGCCAGCGAACGCTGGATCGCGATCTTCACATCGGCATCGGCCTCATCAGCCAGCCTGGACATCAGCAGCGAACCCGTCGCAGGGTCGCCGCTGCCCGCCAGCAGCGTGGCCGCGGCGATGCGCCTGGCCTTGTCCGGACTGGAGATCAGCGCGGCGGCCTCGAGCAATTCAAGCTGCGCCTTCAACGCCGGGTCGGTCTCGGCCGCGGCGGCCTTGGCGAGGATGCCGGCCAGCCCTTCGTCGACGCTGTCCTTCATGTCGGCAATGGCCTTCGCCCGCACCTCGCGATCGGACGACGACAGGTTGAACGCCGCGAGCGCAGCGCCCAAGGCCTGGCTCATGCGGTTGTTGTTGACGACGTCCTGCGCGTCGTCGGGCAACTTCCCGGCCGTCCCGCTCGCGGCCTCGAGCACCGCTTCGCCCTTGACCACGAAGACCTTGCCGCCGGCCACCTTCACCTGGTCGGCCAGCAGCGCTTCGATGAAGGGTTTGAGCGCCGCGTCGCCCGCGGCCACGGCCTCGTTCAACGCGACGATGCGGTCATCGCTCTTGCCGTCGGCGATGCGCAATGCCTGCTCGGGCGTGAAGGCACACGCCCAGCCCGCGATGGCCAGGATCAGGCACCCGAGGGTGCCCTTCAGGAACGTCATCCCGGGCGCTTACTTCTTCGCCTTCTCGGGCTCGTTGACCTTGCCCTTGTTCTCGGGGATGTAGTCGCTCCACGGGTCGGCCACGACCGGGCCGTTGGTCTTCCACACCACCTTGAACTGGCCGTCGGCCTGCACCTCACCGATGAACACGCTCTTGTGCAGATGGTGGTTCTTCAGGTCCATCGTCGACGTGATGCCGCTCGGCGCCTTGAAGGTCTGGCCGGCCATCGCGGCGATCACCTTGTCGGTGTCGGTGCTCTTGGCCTTGGTCACCGCCGCGGCCCACATGTTGAAGCCGATATAGGTGGCCTCCATCGGGTCATTGGTCAGCGGCTTGTCCTTGTGGCCGGCGATGTTCTTGGCCTTGGCATAGGCCGACCACTTCTTGATGAACTCGTCGTTCGTCGGGTTCTTGATCGACTGGAAGTAGTTCCAGGCGGCCAGGTGGCCGACCAGCGGCTTGGTGTCCACGCCGCGCAGCTCTTCTTCACCCACCGAAAAGGCCACGACCGGCACGTCCTTGGCCTTCAGGCCCTGGTTGCCGAGCTCCTTGTAGAACGGCACGTTGCTGTCGCCGTTGATGGTGGAGACGACTGCGGTCTTCTTGCCTTCGGACGAAAACTTCTTGATCTTGGCAATGATGGTCTGGTAGTCCGAATGGCCGAAGGGCGTGTACTCCTCCATGATGTCGGCATCGGCCACGCCCTTGGCCTTGAGGAAGGCGCGCAGGATCTTGTTGGTGGTGCGCGGGTAGACATAGTCGGTGCCCAGCAGCACCCAGCGCCTGGCGCCGCCGCCGTCCTTGCTCATCAGATATTCGACGGCGGGAATAGCCTGCTGGTTGGGCGCCGCGCCGGTGTAGAAGACGTTCTTGCTCAGCTCCTCGCCCTCGTACTGCACGGGGTAGAAGAGCAGGCCGTTGTTCTGCTCGAACACCGGCAGCACGCTCTTGCGGCTGACGCTGGTCCAGCAGCCGAAGACGACCGCGACCTTGTCCTGCGTGATCAGCTGCTTGGCCTTCTCGGCGAACAGCGGCCAGTTCGAGGCCGGGTCGACGACCACCGCCTCGAGCTTCTTGCCCAGCAGTCCACCCTTTGCGTTGATCTCGTCGATGGCCATCAGGACGGTGTCCTTGAGCACGGTCTCGGAAATGGCCATGGTGCCCGACAGCGAGTGCAGCACACCCACCTTGATGGTGTTCTGGGCGAAGGCAGGCAGGCCGAAAAGGGCCGAGACGGCCACGGCAGCGGGCAGCAGATGCAACGCGATACGACGCTTCATGAAGGTTCCTCCTGGCAGCCCATGGCGGGCGGGAATGGTGATGGCAGGCGGGACGATCGCAATTGGCGTGCCAATTGCAAGGTCATTGGTGGACACCGCAGCGCACCCCGACCGGGCGCCGTCGAACGACGGCAGAATCCGGTCGGGCGAACGCGCTGCCCGCCACATACAAGGCACCCCAGGATGGATCTCACGCCCCGAGAGAAGGACAAGCTGCTGATCTTCACGGCCGCGCTGCTGGCCGAGAGGCGCAAGGCGCGCGGACTCAAGCTCAACGTGCCCGAAAGCATCGCGCTGATCAGCGCCGCCATCATGGAAGGCGCACGCGACGGCCGCACCGTCGCGCAACTGATGAGCGAAGGCAAGACCGTGCTTTCGCGCACCGACGTGATGGACGGCGTGGCCGAGATGATCCCGGACATCCAGATCGAAGCCACCTTCCCCGACGGCACCAAGCTGGTGACCGTGCACCAACCCATCGCATGAGAGGTCGATATGCGCACCAATGGATTTGCTCTTCACCGGCTGGCGGCCACCACCTCGGCGCTGTGCCTGGCGGGTCTGGCTGGCGGCGTGCAGGCGCACGCCGGCCACGGCCCGAGCGGGTCGCACTGGCATGCCAGCGACGCCGTCGGCTTCGGCATCGCGCTGCTGGCCGCTGTCGCGCTGGTGTGGTGGACGCGGCGCAAGTGAGCGCCACGATGATTCCCGGCGAGCTCTTCACCGATGGCCCGGACCACCTGCTCAACCCCGGTCGGCGCACGCTGACGCTGGTGGTGGAGAACAGCGGCGACCGGCCGATCCAGGTCGGCTCGCACTACCACTTCGCCGAAACCAACGGCGCGCTGCGCTTCGACCGCGCAGTCGCGCGCGGCATGCGCCTGAACATCGCCAGCGGCACCGCGGTGCGCTTCGAGCCCGGGCAGCAGCGCACGGTGGAACTGGTGGACTACGCCGGCGCGCGTGAGGTCTGGGGCTTTCGCGGCCTCGTTCAAGGAAAGCTCTGACCATGGCCACGATCGGACGTCGCGCCTATGCCGAGCAGTTCGGCCCCACCACCGGTGACCGCGTGCGGCTGGCCGACACCGAACTGGTGATCGAGGTCGAAGCCGACTACACATTGCGTGCGGGCGGCTACGGTGAAGAGGTCAAGTTCGGCGGCGGCAAGACCATCCGCGACGGCATGGGCCAGAGCCAGCGGCCCAACGGCCCCGGCGCGGGCGACGCCTGCGACTGCGTCATCACCAACGCGCTGATCCTCGACCACTGGGGCATCGTCAAGGCCGACATCGGTATCAAGGGCACCCGCATCTGCGCCATCGGCAAGGCCGGCAACCCCGACGTGCAGCCGGGCGTGGACATCGTCATCGGCCCGGGCACCGAGATCATTGCCGCCGAGGGCCTGATCGTCACCGCCGGCGGCATCGATACGCACATCCACTTCATCTGCCCGCAGCAGATCGACGAGGCGCTGTACTCGGGCATCACGACGATGATCGGCGGCGGCACCGGGCCGGCGACAGGCACCTTCGCCACCACCTGCACGCCGGGGCCGGAGAACATCGCACGCATGCTGTCGGCGGCCGAGGCCTTCCCGATGAACCTGGGCTTCCTCGGCAAGGGCAACGCCAGCCGGCCCGAGGCACTGCAGCAGCAGATCGAGGCCGGCGCCATCGGCATGAAGCTGCACGAGGACTGGGGCACCACGCCGGCCGCCATCGACAACTGCCTGAACGTGGCCGAACTGACCGACACGCAGGTGGCGATCCACACCGACACGCTCAACGAATGCGGCTTCGTCGAGGACACCATCGCCGCCTTCAAGGGGCGCACGATCCACAGCTTTCACACCGAAGGCGCCGGCGGCGGCCACGCGCCGGACATCATGAAGGTGGTCGGCGAGGCCAACGTGCTGCCGTCGTCGACCAACCCGACGCGCCCGTACACCGTGAACACGCTGGACGAGCACCTGGACATGCTGATGGTGTGCCACCACCTGGACGCCAGCATCGCCGAGGACCTGGCCTTCGCCGAGAGCCGCATCCGGCGCGAGACCATTGCCGCCGAGGACATCCTGCACGACCTCGGCGCGATCAGCATGTTCAGCAGCGACAGCCAGGCGATGGGCCGTGTCGGCGAGGTCATCCTGCGCTGCTGGCAGACGGCGCACAAGATGAAGGTGCAGCGCGGCGGGCTGCCGGGCGACACGGCGCGCCACGACAACGCACGCGCCAAGCGCTACATCGCCAAGCTGGCGCTGAACCCGGCGCTGGCGCACGGCATCTCGCACGAGGTGGGCAGCGTCGAAGTCGGCAAATGGGCCGACCTGGTGTTCTGGCGCCCGGCCTTCTTCGGCGTCAAGCCGAGCCTGGTGCTCAAGGGCGGCTTCATCGCCGCTGCGGCGATGGGCGACCCCAACGCCAGCATCCCGACGCCGCAGCCGGTGCACTACCGGCCGATGTTCGGCGCTTTCGGCGGTGCGCTCGCGCGCGGCTCGATGACCTTCGTCAGCAGCGCCGGGCTGGGCGCGGCGCAGTCGCTGGGCCTGCGCAAGCAGCTGTCGGTCGTCAAGGGCTGCCGCACGGTGAAGAAGGCCGACATGGTGCACAACCACTACACGCCGGTGATGGAGATCGACGCCCAGACTTACGAGGTGCGCGCCGACGGTCAGCTGCTGACCTGCGAGCCGGCCAGCGTGCTGCCGATGGCGCAGCGGTACTTTCTGTTCTAGGCCGGCGCGTCTCAGCGCGGATGCACGTGACGGCGGATCCAATGGGCGAACCGAACCTCGTCCAGGGTGCCCGCGGCGAGCGAGAGCCGCCAGGTCAGCGAGATCGGGCCCGTTCTACTTGGCGAGTTGATGGAAGGTGTCGCGAAACTCATGCATGAGCTCGCGCCCGGCTTCGAGTTGCTCATCGACTGCCGGGTCGTACGGCGTCAGCAACACCCCGTTCGCCGCATCGGTGACGAATACCGTGTCGCCCTTGCCCAGCTTGAGCCGCGCCAGCACCTCCTTGGGCAGGATGACGCCGACCGAGTTGCCGATCTGGATGAGCTTGAGCGAGGTCATGGTCAGATTCCGTTGTAACGTTCGTTATGCCAAGGGCTCACCCCCTGCCTTGCAAGCCCGCGTCACCAGGAGTCGATGATGATCACCGTGAACAAACTCGTGCCTCAGGGCCGCGGCCTGGCGCCGGTGCTGCTGCGCCGCGGCACACGCATCGAGCTGGGCTGGGACGAGCGTCAGAAGAGCCGCCTCGAAGCCACCGATTCTGCCGACCGTCGGCTGGGCATCTTCCTGCCGCGCGGCAGCGTGCTGCGCGGGGGTGACGTGCTGGTGGCCGAGGACGGCTCGCTGGTGTGCGTGCAGGCCGCCGCGCAGCCGGTGATGGTGGTGCGCGCCTGTCCAGCACACGGCACCCCGCTGGACCTGCCGCGAGCCGCCTACCACCTGGGCAACCGGCATGTGGCGCTGGAGGTGCAGGCCGACCACCTCAAGCTCGAGCCCGACCATGTGCTGGCCGGGATGCTGCGCAGCCAGCACCTGATCGTCAGCACCGAGCAGCTGCCTTTCGAGCCCGAGAGCGGCGCCTACGCCGGCGGCGGGCATGGGCATGGGCATGGGCATGAGCATGGGCACGATCACGGACAGGCACACGCCGGTCACGATCACGGCGCGGACCACGACGACCACGCCGGTCACGGGCACGGCTGATGCCGCGCGTGCGCCCCGCCGCCGCGACGACGCCGGGCACGCTGCTGGCGCTGATGCAGTTGTCGTCGCCGGCCTTGCCGGTGGGCGGCTTCAGCTATTCCGAGGGCCTGGAGTCGGCGGTCGAGGCCGGCCTCGTCAGCGGTGAAGCGCAAGCCGGCGACTGGCTGCTCGACCAGCTGCATCTGGCGCTGGCGCGGGCCGATCTGCCGGCGGTGGCGAATGGCTGCGCGGCATGGCGGCGCCACGACCTGCGCGCCGTACACGCGCTCAACGACTGGGTGCACGCCACGCGCGAGACGGCCGAGTTGCGCCAGCAGACCTCGCAGATGGGCCGCTCGCTCACCGACTGGCTGGCCAACAGCGCGCAGCGGGCGGACCCGCGCATCGTTCAGCTGGCCGCGCTGACCCCGGCGCCTAGCTGGCCCGTGGCCTTCGCGCTGGCCGGCGTGCTGGCCGGCGCGCAAGCGCGCGAGACCGCGCTCGCCTTCGCCTTCGGCTGGGCCGAGAACATGGTGCAGGCGGCGATGAAGGCGGTGCCGCTGGGTCAGGCTGCCGCGCAGCGCATGCTGGCCCGTCTGTCGCAGGCCATCCCGGCGGTGGTCGATGCCGCGCTGGTGCAACCGGCGGCCACGCGCCAGGCCTACTCACCGGGGCTGGCGATCCTGTCGGCCCAACACGAAACCCAGTACTCGAGGCTCTTCCGCTCATGAAGCTGCACCTGCTGCCCGGCCGCACGAAGAAGCTGCCCCCCTTGCGCGTCGGCGTCGGCGGGCCGGTCGGCTCGGGCAAGACGACGCTGGTCGAGATGCTGTGCAAGGCGATGCGTGATCGCTGGGATCTGGTGGTCGTGACCAACGACATCTACACCAAGGAAGACCAGCGGCTGCTCACCGTCGCCGGCGCGCTGGCGCCCGAGCGCATCGTCGGCGTCGAGACCGGCGGTTGCCCGCACACGGCCATCCGCGAAGACGCGTCGATCAACCTGGAGGCCGTCGACCGCATGCTGGAGAAGTTCCCCGACGCCGACATCGTCTTCATCGAGAGCGGCGGCGACAACCTGGCCGCCACCTTCAGCCCCGAGCTGTCGGACCTGACGATCTACGTCATCGACGTCGCGGGCGGCGAGAAGATTCCGCGCAAAGGCGGCCCGGGCATAACCAAGAGCGACCTGCTGGTGATCAACAAGACCGACCTTGCGCCGTACGTCGGCGCCAGCCTCGACGTCATGGCCGCCGACACTGCCCGCATGCGGCCCAACCGCGCCTGGGTGATGACGAACCTGAAGGCCGGCGAAGGCCTGTCGGAGGTGGTGCGCTTCATCGAGCAACGCGGGCTGCTGACCCCCGCGTAGCGCGCAACCACGCGCGCGGTACTCGATCCGGCCCTGCCGATCGGCGCGCACGCCATGCTGCCCGGCCGGTGACAGCCGACGCTGGCGGCGCCGGTGCAGCCCATC
>Ga0335394_10006577_pt1 | contig 13114 bp, 10 predicted proteins | sample MAT03_FD_205741 | JGI IMG/M metagenome (GOLD analysis project Ga0335394, IMG submission 205741) | Freshwater microbial communities from Lake Fryxell liftoff mats and glacier meltwater in Antarctica - MAT-03 (spades assembly) (version 2) ...
TTCGTGAGAGTGACTGGCCGCCGCCGCCCCGCGTGGGCTCCGTCCTCGAGACGAAATGATCGGGCTGTGCCAACGAATGAGTTACGACGATTGGCGCCGAACGGTTTCGCCCCAGGATGCACTTTTGCGCTTTGATTCCCAGCGGCCCGTTGGCCTGGGTGGCGCAGGACCGATCCACAGCTGGTTTTTGGCGGTGACCCCAGGCCCGGCCCGAACTTGCTGAATTGCTTCCACAAAGTTGGCCCCCGTTTGGGGCCCATGGCATCCGGTGAAGGCGCGGTCGGCGAGCCGCATGAGGAGACACGATGAGCGATCAATCACACTACCAGGCCACCGCAAATACGCTCGTGACGAGCGAAGTTCTCCCTTCCGGTATGTACCCCGGGCCCAAAGACGCAGACCGCAAGGCCGAGAAGCCGAGCCACTACAAAGTGATCTGCATCTCGATGTACACGAAGGATCTCAAGCGCCTCGACGACATGGTCGACACGCTCAAGGCCAAGGGCATGACCAAGGCCAACCGCAGCGCGCTGATCCGCTACGCGCTGAGCGAAGTCGATCTGGACGAAGTTCCCCAGGGGATCTGAAGCGACCCGGATGGGCCCCAGCGAGGGCCCGCGGGCCGTGCCATATTGCGAAGCGTGCTCGATCCGATCGCCCTCCCTTCGCCGACCGATTTGGGACGTTTCGAGCGCCCGACGGTGGATGGTCTGGCGCGCAGTCTCGGTATTTCGTACGCCGCTGCCGAGCTCTACCTCGCGAGCGAAGTCGTCGACCTGCACGTCGAGTCCTTCAGCTTCACGCGCAGCTTCGGTTACGATCTGCGCAAGCGACATGGTCTCGGCCTGCATCGCGCGCAGTTTTTCGGCCAAGCCGATTTTCCGCGTTTGCTCGAAGCCGGCGTGAACGGCGCCGTCTGGAGCATCACGGCCAATCCACTTCGACCGACCGAAGATCGCGCAGCCAGTTTTTCGGCTCAGCTCCGCGAACTGAAGGGGCTGTTCGAGGCTGCCACGCCACTGGTCGAATTCGTGCGCGATTTCTCCGAATACCGTGCGGCTCGTGCTCGCGGAGCGCAGGCCGCGTTCGTCGGCGTGCAAGGCGCCAACGCGCTCGACCCCGATCCGGCCCGCTTGGGCGACTTCGCGTCCGAACTCGTCAAAATCTGCCTGCTCCACTTGACCCGTAACCAACTGGGCGCGACCAGCACGTGGTCTGGTTTTGCCACCCGCGACGCGGGCCTGGGCGCACGCGGCCACGAATTCATCGCCGCAATGAACGAGCAGCGCGTGCTGGTCGATCTGGCACACATTCATCCCCGGGCGTTCTGGGAGGCCGTTCGGGCTGCCCACCCCGGCATTCCTCTGCTCGTCAGTCACACGGGCGTGAGCGGCGTGCACGCGCACTGGCGAAACCTCGACGACGCGCAGCTGCGCGCCGTCGCCGCGAGCGGGGGTACCGTCGGCATCATGTACCACTCGGCCTACTTGGGCGACCCATTGTTCGCCGGACGCCTCGCGTCCGTGGCCCGCCACATTCAGCATGCGCTGGGCGTCATCGGGCCCGAGCACGTGTCGCTCGGCAGCGATTGGGATGGCCTGATCTGCACACCGCGCGACATGCCGACGTGCCTCGAGTTGCCGCGCTTGGTGCAAGCACTGCTCGGCCTCGGCATCTCGGAAGAAGCGATCGAAAAAGTGCTGGGACTCAACTTCTTGCGTATTCTCGGCCAGGTCCGCCCGGGAGCCCCCTCGTGACTTCGCGCTGGATCTTGCACGCCGACATGGACGCCTTTTTTGCGTCGGTCGAGCAACGCGACCACCCCGAGCTGCGCGGACAGCCGGTCATCGTCGGTGCCAGTTCGGCGCGTGGCGTCGTGGCTGCGGCATCCTACGAGGCCCGTGTATTCGGTGTGCGTTCGGCCATGCCCGGCTTCCGCGCCAAACAACTCTGCCCGCACGGCCACTTCGTCGGTGGCGACATGAAGAAGTACGCCGCCGTCAGCCGTGAGGTGCACGCCTGCTTCCTCGATTTCACCGATCAGGTCGAACCACTGGCGCTCGACGAGGCATTCCTAGACATCACCGGCAGCGTAGCCTTGCTCGGCGCGCCGCTCGAGATCGGTCGACGCCTCAAGCAGAAGGTCAAAGAGCGCACCGGCCTCAATGTCTCGGTCGGCATTGCCCCAAACAAGTTGGTAGCCAAAATCGCCTGCAGCCGCGGCAAGCCGGACGGCCTGCTACTCGTCGAGCCGGACCAGGTCGAAGCGCTGCTCGCTCCTTTGCCCGTGCGCGCGATGTACGGCATCGGACCCAAGGCCGAAGAGCGCTTGGTCACGCGCGGTATGACGACTTTGGGGCACGTCGTGCGTGCTTCGTCACGCGAGCTTGCGGCAGCGCTGGGCGATCACGCCGAAGCCATTCGCGCTCGCGCGCGCGGCGAAGACGACCGACCCGTGGTCACCGAACGTGCCCCGAAATCCATCGGCGAAGAGTCGACGTTCCCCGACGACGTCACGGACGCAGAGCGCATCGCGGGCGCGCTGACCGCCCACGCCGAAGCCGTGGCAGCCCGCGCGCGCCGCGCGGGCTGGGTGGGTCGAACCGTCACCTTGCGCGTCAAATTGTCTCGAAAGAACAAGCTCGGTTCGGGCCCCATCAGCCCCCACGAGCTGTTCCCGAGCCTGACACGCCAGGTGCGCTTGCCCCGACCGAGCGCCGACGGCGCGGAGATCCGCAAGGCCGCGCTGTCACTCTGGCACAAGCTCGCGCTCGGCGAGGCAGTGCGCCTGTTGGGGGTGAGTCTGTCGAATCTCGAAAGCGCGGACAGTGGCTCGCAGCTCGATCTGTTCGCGGAGCGGCCACGTGCCATCGCCCACCAGAAGCCGAGCGAGACGGTGCCGATCAGAGGCACCCGCGGCGAGCAGCTGGGCAAGACGCTCGACGCCATCAGCGAACGTTTCGGCGCCGGGATCGTGCGGCGCGCCGTCGACACGCTCGAAAAGGCTACGGCATCCGATCGCAAGAAGGTCGGCGATCTGGAATGATCAGCCCGGCAGAGCCGTTTTCCGCGCCCGGCGCTCTTCGACCAGGTTGCGCAGTTCGTCGCGTGTCACGCCGAGACGTGCGGCGGTAGTCTGGGCCAACGAGGTCGTCGCGACACCGGGCACGAACTGGTAGGTTGGCCGGTCGTGCTCCGCCAGTTCGACCTGGAGAAAGCACAACGCTTCGCGTTCTTGTTTCGCCAGGCGCTCGGCAAAATCGAGAAAATGGGTGCTGATGAAGACTTGAGGGCGCAGTTCGCCTAGCAAGTCGAGCACCATCTCGAAGATCTCTTCACCTTCGGACGGGTTGGTGCCGGAGCACAGCTCGTCCATGATGATGAGCGAGTCGGAACCGGAGGTCTCGAACACCTTGCGGATTCGCAAGAGTTCCGTGCCGAGTCGCCCTTCCTTCTGATCGGCGCCCGGGCGCTCGATCAAAGACAAGAACAGCTGGTCGACCCAGACCAGGCGCGCCTCGCGAGCCGGCGCGAACGTACCCACCTGACCCAGCAGCTGAGTCGCAGCGACGGCCTGCAGGAACCGGGTCTTTCCGCCGGAATTGGGGCCAGTCAGGATGACAATGGCGCGCGGATCACTTGCGCGGAGGTCGCACGGCACCGCTCCTCCTACCTGGGCGAGTAGCCACGGATTGAACAACCCCAAGATCTCGCGCACAGCGCCACCCGAGAAATCGGGCAAGCAGACCGCTGAACCAGCGCGCTCGCTCGAGCGACGAAAGCCGATGCCCCCGAGGTAGAACTCGAGCTGCAGCGCAACTGCCAGCAAGGTCACGACCTCCTGTTCGAGCGCGACGAACACCTGATCGAGCAGCTGGGCCATCACGTCTTCTTCGCTGAAGCGGTAGCCGCCAAAGAAAGACATCAAGCGCCTCAAGAACCGCGACCCTGGGCCGCGGGCGAACGCGGCGTGGCTCGCTTCTGACACTTTGACGATGTCGAAGCGTCGCAACGTGCCGTCGTAGCCGATCGACAAGTGGCTCTCGAGCACGGCCCGTTGGTCGTCGAAGGCCAAGAGCCGCCGCATGCGCTCGAACTCGGTGCTTTGGTCCAGGGTTTCGGCCCAGATGCCCAGGCGCCGGAGGCCCGACGTCGCGCCGACCAGGCTGGTCTGGAGCTCCAGCACGGCCTTCTGAATGGCGAGCAGGATATCGATACGCCGCCGCACCGCCAGAGCGGGGCTGCTCACGCGATCGGAGGCGCACAAAGCCAAGCGCAGAGCGCGGAGGGCGACGTAGCAGCGCTCGACGCCGCGCAGCCGGTCCTCGCTCTCGGTCAGTTCGCGAAAAATGCCCTGTCGAAACGCCGTATCGGCGAGCAAGCGCGGCGGAGAACTCAGGAGCTTGCGCTGAAAGGCACGCGACACGTCGTAGCGTCTGCCGCCAGCGACGACCGGAAAGCAGCTGTCGAGCAGCTCGTCGAGGAACAGATCGTCCTCGAAGGATTCACGACGAACCGCGACCAAGCCCAGATCGGGCGCGACCAAGCCCACGAGCTCGGCTTCATCCGTGCCACGCGCGAAACCGAAGGTCAGGCGCTCGTAGAGTCTTTTTTGCTCGGAAGCGCGAGGTGGATTCGCGCTCGCTCGGGACTCTTCGTGCAGTAGATCCATGCGCCTTTCGAGCGTACCACGCTCGTTGGGAGTTCATACAACCGGGACGCTGCAAGGTTCCCGGAGTCGCTGGCGAATCACATCTCGAGCAGGTTCAGCTCGCGAGCCGGCACCGCACGGACGGGTGGCATCGCCTCCGCGCCGTCATCCTCGTCCTCCAGCTCGAACTCGTCGCGGACGGTCTCCACGATGCTGAGCCGCGAGCCCTTACGGCCTGCGGGCGACAAATCCGCTTCGGTGATCTTGGGCAAACGGCGCTTGCCCACGGGACCCTCGTCCACGTACTCGCGCAGGTTTTCCATGTCGCTCAAGGCCTCGAGCTTGGCCAGGGCCTTGACCTCGACCTGACGAATGCGCTCGCGGGTCAAGTTCATGATCGCGCCCACGTCCTCGAGCGTCGTGCCCCCCCGATCGGCGATGTCGAGAGCACAGGACTCCGAGAGCTCCCACACCTCGAGATCCGGAAAGTTCACCTTGATGGCGCCCGTGCGCGGCGACACGTCGATGTAGAGGTGATGCTTGCAAGAGATGAAGGGACACGGCCGTGGCCCATCGGCGCACTCGGCCCGCGTCTGCGGCTTCCAATAGTCGTTCTCCGGATAGAGCAAGCGACCGATCTCCAGCTCGCGCTTGGTCATGCGCTTCACGCTGATGGTGCGAGCCCGCACGTCGCGCTTGCGACGAGAACGGCGCTGTTCGCGAGTGATTTCCGACTCGCCTGCCTCACCGACCTCGGCTGCCTCGGCGTCCGCTACATCCATTTCAGCTAGATTTCCTGCCATGTTCTGCCTCTCCACTCTCGACTGACTGCCCCGAAGAAAAAACTCTTGCCCAAAATTGCCGATTGATGCGTGGCTCGGCCCACAGGCTCAGCCAGCCACCTTGACGAGCTGCGTCGGCGTGCGCAGCCGACCTTCGATAGTGCGCAGACGGCCCACCAGATCGCGACTCACGTGCTCGGCTTCCTTGACGTCGCGCGAGAGCAAGCTGGACGCGGGTCCGGTCGAGCGCTCGGCTTGCGCGCCTTCGAGCTTCTCGAAGATTCCACCCAGCGCGTCTTCGAGCTCGTCGAGCTCGCCACGCAGGAACAGGAATTCCTTTCGAATCTGCTCGATGGTGTACTGCTCGGTCATCATCTGACGGATGAGCAGGATCTGGCGCACGACCCGGACCGGGTAGAGCCCACGCGAGCCGCGATGCTTGCCCTTCTCGCCAACACGAACGCTGCGCGGCAACAAGCCGAGCTGGACGTACTTGCGCAGGGTTGCCTCGCTGAGGTGGAGCCCGCTGCGGGTGAAGACGTCCAGGATTTCCTGCGAGCTGAGGCCTTTTTTGCCTCGCTCCTCGATCCCTTTGAGTGTCGCTTCGTCCAGCACGCATTCCCTCTTCCCGCTGGAGGCGGCGCAATCGTGTACGCCCGGGTCTCTCGGGCTGTTCGCCCTACCCCGCCCTCCCTCTGACCCGCGCGAATATATTCCACTCAGTGGATCAGCGAAAACACTTTCCCAGCCAAATTTTAGGGAGATCACGCAAATGCTCGCATGGAGCTACCGATCGATCATGGTAGGACAGGGTTTGTCATAGACAATGGAATGTCCATGGAGATGATTTCCCGTCCATCGAGTTCGGCCCCCCTCCGCCTGTCGGGCGCAGCCAAGGCCCGGGCCCGTCGGAGCGTTCTGCGACGCGCGCGACCGGCGCCGCGCCGCGACAGTCGCGATTGGAGCGCGAAACACCAAAGCGCGCCGGGTCCGGTGCCGTTCGCCGCAGCCTGGGCTAGCGTGCACTTCGATGAGTCCACCCGAGCCGCGCGCCGTATCGGACTCGGGCCCGCTCCTGGAGGTGCATCGAGACGTGACAGCGGCCGCGATCCGATTGCGGACCACCGAGTGGTCGACCCAACCTGGCAACCCCCAGGTCGAAGCCATCGTAGCCCTGCCTGGTGCTTTTGCTCCTCGCGCCTCGTTTCGCGCGCTTGCTCAGCATCTCGGCCAGCGCTTTCGCCTGATTGCCGTGGACTTTCCGGGTTTCGGCGAAAGCGAGAAGCCCTCCCCGCAGCGCTACCCGTACGGTCCATCCGCGTTCGCCGAGGCCACGATGGACCTGTTGGCAGGGCTCGGGCTGCCGCGCGCACACCTGCTGGGTCACGGCCTGGGCGGAGCGGTCGCCCTGCACCTGAGCGCACGACACCCCGAGCTGGTGCGACGCGTGGCGCTGGTAGCACCGCTCGGGGCGCCCGGCCCACGACCGGCCGCATCGGTTTTCGTAGCGCCGCTTTTGGGCGGTTTGGTCTTTCGGCAGGTGATAGGCCGGCAACTTTTCATCCGCCTCTACCTAAAGAACGTCCAGCCGACCGCGAGCCCCGAGGCCTTGGCTCTAGCCTACGAATCTTTCAATCCTCCAGCCGCGCGTGCCGCCGCGCTCGCGACTTTGCGTGCGGCAGCCGACCGACGCCCCATCATCGCCGATTGCCGCCGCGTGCGCGCACCTGCCCTCATTGTCTGGGGCCGTCAGGATCGCGTGTACGACGTCGAGCGCGGTCGCTTGCTGTCACGCGAGATGCCCCGCGCGGGGTTGGAAATCCTCGAGACCGGCCATGCCGTGCACGAGGAAGCGCCCCAGGTTCTGGCACCCATCCTCGAGCGGTTTTTTTCCGGCCTGCGCGCGGGCGCTCAATAGCCGGGGGCGTCTGTCATTCGACTGGAAAGCCTGCACTCGGCGGATTGACCGAGGGCTTGAGCGTCGCCTTCGCCCGCTCGACTGCGCCGTTGGCGGGGCCGTTGGTCGGTACGGCCTTTCGCGGCGGAACCGAGGTCGGTGGCTCTGTCGGCTTGGCAGCTGGCGCCTTGGGCTGTGCGCCGGTCTGCTCTGGTTTGCGGGTGGGCGGCTCTTCGAGCGGTGCTTCGCTCGTCCCGACGGGCGTTGGAAAGGTCTCGACACGCGCGGCAGGCGACGCGGTCTCTGGGGCCGGGCCCTCCAAAGGACGCGCAGGGGGCGGCGCCTTGCTCATTTGCCCGAGCACCAGGCCGGCCAGGGTCAATAGAGCTGCCACCCCCACGCACCAGCCGACGATGCGGCCGAGGCGACGACGACGCGCGAGCTGAGCCGCGCCTGGTCCGAGCGTCAGAGCCTCTTGCTCCTCCCAATGCTCCTGATCGAGTGTAGACAGCACCTCCTCTTGAGCGCGGACCGAGGCGTGACCGCCTTCGTAGTGGCCCTCCTCGCCCTGACGAAAGAAGTCGACATCACCCGAATCCGGAGGTTCGCTCGGCAGGCGAGCGGGAGCCTCAGGAGCAAACGGATCCGGCACGGGCGGGGCGGAGTGTGCCTGCGCGGGGACGCTGTGCAGCGGTGAGCTGCGCATCGAGGCAAGAGCCGTCGACGCGCGGCGCTCCGTAACCGCTGCAACCGGGCGACTCGAGACGCGGCGCTCCACGGGTGGCACGATGGGCGTCTCGCCGAGCGGCGCTCCAGCGCGACGTCGGCTGAGCGCCAGCGCCGGGATGTTTTCCTCGGGCGAGGCATGGCCGACCATAGTGGCCGTACCCCAAGGCGAGCGAGGCCGTGGCACTTCGCGCACCGTCTCGGGCAAAGATGCGGGCAGTGACGCCGAGAGCGCTGCACTCGCGGGAGCGAGGGGTTCGAGCGACACGGAGCGCGAGGGTGCGAGCTGCGCGACGGCGAGTGCATCGAGAGCCGGCGAGAGCGGCGGGAATTCGTCTGCGGGTCGGGGCGCGGGTGCAACCCCGCGGAACGTGCGAGCCGGTTCGTCGACGAAGTCGGCGGACAGCGAATCGCGACGGCGAACGACCGAAGGCTCGGCCACGGGTGGCCGGCTGGAGGCGCGCCGCGCCGGCGCGGCGGCGTTGCTGAGTGCGTTGGTCGCTTCCCTCAGCCCGAGCAACACACTTCCGGACGAACCCCTGGCCTTTTCCTCGATCCGCTCGGGATCGACCGAGGGGCGTCGGCGGCCTTCGGTCGGTCCGCCGGTGAGCGGCCTTGAATGCGGAGGGTGACTCGATGGAGCAGGACTGCCGCCGGGAACGGCCCGATTGGACGGCGGCTCGGACGGCCGGTCGGCAGCGAATACGTCCTGGTGAGCATCGAAGGACGGCGCGCGGAGCGCTTCGATGCGCGGGATGTCCAATCCCGAGTCTTCGTAGTCCAAGTGGGCGTGGCTACGTTCGGCCAGCGGCGTGGCGCGCACGGAGATGCTGGGCGCAGGCGGCCGCCAGGAATTTTGAGGGTGCGAAGCGGGCGGAGGCGCTTCGGCCAGCGGGATCTTGCCGTCGCTGTCGCGCGCCGGGACGACCGCGTCTTCCGGGTGCGTATCGTGAGCTGCCGCGTCGTAGACGTAGAGCAAACCCTCGAAATAGAGCTTGGTGACGGTCGACAAGGTCGACAGATCTTCGAATGGACTCTCGTCGACCACGTCAAGGAGCGACCGCATCCCGTCGAAGAGTCGCAGGATGCCATTCAGTTCGTCGGGTATCTCGTTGAGCCGTTCGGCCAGTTGTTGCCCGTCGACGCGAAAGACGGTCTCGAGCGCGGGAAGCTGTTCGAGCAGGCGACCCCACTCGTCGACGCGGCGCATGCCCTCCATGAGCAGGCCTTGTGTCGAGGTGAGGATGACCTCGGGCCGCTCGACCGAAATGAAGTCGACGTCGAACGTACCTGCTGTCCAAATCAGGCAGCGGTAGACCGCTTCTTCCCCGACCAAGCGCCCGTGTTCCGCGTCGACGACCTGGCCGTCGCGGAAGTAGATGCTGGCCGTTTGCTCGCGGGAGCTGTGTAGCCGCGCCACGCCGCTCTTGCGTCCCATCTCGAAGGTCTGCAACAGGTCGACGACGCCCATGTCTGCCAGATCGCCGCTCAGATGGGTGCGTCGATTGGTGGCCGAGGTCGTGGCCATGCGCTGGTGCGTGCGTCGCGCCAACAGCAGGTGCACGCGCGCGATCAACTCGCGCACGAAAATCGGCTTGGTCAGGTAGTCTTCGACCCCGAGCTCGAGCCCACGGATCTTGTCCTCGATGCTCTTCTGGCTGGTCAAAAATACGATAGGAGTCCCGGCCAAATCGGGTCGGTCCTTGATGCGTCGCACCAATTCGTAGCCGTCGACACGCGGCAGACGCGTGTCGGTGAGCACGAGGTCCGGCGTCGAGTGCTCCAACTTGAGCAACGCGTCTTGGCCATCGGTCGCCGTCGTGACGCTAAAGCCTGCCTTTTTGAGGCTGACCTCGAGAACACGCACGCTCGCCGGATCCGCGTCGACGAGAAGGAGCTGCTGTTTGGCCACGTGGCGGCAAGCCTTGAGGGCGGCCTCTCTCCTGTCAAGGCCGATGTTGGCTTTGCCCAGCCGGTCCTCGAGGCCGAGTTCAGCCTTGGTGGCGCCCGAGCGCCCCGGCAAACCAGCGCCGCGCGTTCTGCACCCAAGGCAACCGGGCCGCCCAGGGCTGCCTAGCCCCCGAGCGGCGACCTCAGCCCTTGCGGGACATCTGCTGCTTGGCGGCGCGCACGATGGCGCCCGGTACGTTCTTGCTGCGCGCCAGGTTGCGGATGTCGTTGTCGCGCAGGTGGGGCAAGAGGCGCGACGAGAAGGTGAAAGGCGTGCGCGGATTCATGATCAGGTTCAGTTTCACCTGGTAACTTCGCGTCAAATCACGGTTGGTCGCCACCACACGCAGCACGTCGTCGCTGACGGCGCGGCTGGCCGCGATCTGGGCCGCTTCGCTCTCCGTCAGGCGCGGACTCTTCACTGCCGCCTCGGCCACGAGGCGGTTCGTGTCGCGCACGAGCAGCATGCGCGCGGTGGCGTTGCCAAGCGTGGCCGTTCTAATCTTCTGGCTGATGGTCATGTCGGCGATCTGTTGCGCCAATGGCTTGAACTTCTCTTTTATTTCCTCGGCGCCCTCGTCGTCGACGTCCACCACGTCCTCAACGGTCGGATCGAGCGTGAGGCTCTCGGCCATCACGTCCGTCACCAAGAACAGCTCGTCGTCGAAGGTCGGTTCTTCGGTCGGTTCGGGGATGAGTTCGTTGGCGATCGCCTGCGCTGCCAGCCGAAAGGCGGGAAAATCGAGATCCAGCTTGTTGCGCACCGCCAGCTCGATCAGGCGATCGGCGGTCGACATGCGCACGCGTTTGTTCATGTACAGCTTTTCGATCGCCCCGTGGAAGCGCAGCAAGAGCGATTCGTTCGTGGCGATGATTTCGCCGGCAGCTTCGGTCGCCAGCTCGGCTAGACGGCAAAGCATCTCCTCGGTGATCGAGGCCATGCGCAAGAGGCGCGGCAGAATCTCGAGGTCGTTGCCGACGGCGTTGACCAGCGCCGCCAGCACGCCGGGCTGCAGATCGCCTGCCACCGCGCCCTCGAGTAGTGGCCTCGGGAGCGCGCCAAGCGTCGCCAGAGCCTGCGTACGGACCTCGCCGGGGCCCTCTTCGCTCAAGGCGACGAGGACGGCCAAGGCCTCGCCGGGAGCCAAACCCGGTACGACGCCCCTGGCCGCCAGCAGCTTCATGGGCAGCGGAGCGTCGGCTTTGAGAACCCGCGCGGCCTGAGGCGGCAGAAGCTCGACCTGAATTGAACTCACAGGGGCACTCTACACCAGAGCACTCCGTCTACTACTCGCCGCCGAATTTTCTGATGCGCTCCGCCAACTTCGCAGCTCGCACTTGTTCCTGCCGCTCGACCTTGTCCGGGTCGATGACCAGGGCCGTGAGACGCTCGCCCTCTTCCAGCTTTTTCTTGTAGAGCGTCGCCTCGTACTTGGTCTCGAACGAGCCGATTCGCACCCGGTGCCAGAGTCCCCGACCGGGCACGTTGGCCGCCAAGCGAAAGGCCCGGTGTCCGCGACGGCGCAGCTCACCGACGAAGCGCTCGGCATCGTCCTGCTCCTTGAAGCTCGCCACTTGCACGGCGTAGCCGCCGTCTGTCCCAGAGGGGGCCTCGGGGCCTTTGGCCGAAACGGTGGATGCGCGTACTGCGAGCTGCGTGAGTTCGTCCTTGGGCTCGGTCGTAACCGTGGTCGCGCTGAGCAGAGTGCCGGCGGGCAGTGGCACGACGGGCAACTGATCGAGCGCGGGGGGAGGCTCGGTCGGCACGGGCTCGACGGCGCCGGGTTCGATGAGGCGACCATCTTTGTCCTTCACGGCTACGAGCGCAGTCGTGCGCGTATCGGCGTCGCTCAGAAGTTCGGGAAAGCCGAGTTCGGCTGCATCCAGATCGGGCTCGGACGGCTTCTTCTTCGCTTCGGCTTCGGCGACCAAGACGGCCAGCTGATCGACGGGCGCCGTGCGAGGTGGCCCCGAGCGCCCACGCAGGGCGACGGCAGCGACGAGCACGGCGGCCGTACCGGTTGCAGCCAGAAAGAGCGTACCCAGGCGCGAACCTCGGCCACTCGCTCCTTCTTGAATGCGCTCGAGATTGCGCAGGTTCACCGGTGACGAGTTCATGGTGCTAGTGCAGTTAGCCGAGCACGCGCTCTCGGGCCTAGTTTTCTACATCGAGCAGCTCGCCGAGGAAGCGCGTCTTCCACCAGGTCTCGTGCACCTCGCTGTCCGGTACGCTCTCGGCCACGATGCCGCCGCCCGCGTAATAGTGGGCCACCGTGCCGCGCAGGGTCAGCACGCGGATGGCCATCGACAGGCGCAGATGCCCGTCGTGGCCCAGCAGGCCGAGCGCGCCGGTGTAGAGGCCACGGCGCACGGGTTCTAGTTCGGCGATGAGTTCCATGGCTCTTTGCTTGGGTGCGCCGGTAACGCTTCCGCTCGGCATCGTCGCCTCCAGCAGCTCCGTGCGCGTCACGCCCGCTCGCAGCTGGGCCGTCACGGCAGCCTCACGGTGGTGGACCGTCGGATGGGTCACGACGTGTGGCGCCCGGCTGACGTGGACGCTGCCGATTTCGGCGACACGACCCAGATCATTGCGTTCCAGGTCGATGACCATGGTGAGCTCGGCCTGCTCTTTTTCGCTCTGCTCGAGCTCGATCCGCTGCGCGAGGTCGAGGGCGGGCGTGGCGCCTCGAGGCCGGGTGCCCTTGATGGGACGGGTCTCGATGCGACCGTCGGGCGTGACATCCAGAAAGAGCTCCGGCGAGCCGCTCACGACGCCGACTTCCCCGAAGGACAGCGCCAGAGAGAAAGGTGCGCGCCCCGCGAGGCCGAGTGCTTCGAGAAGCTCGATGGGATGGCTCTGGGTCGTGAACTCGAAGCGGCGCGCCAGATTCACCTGGTAGAGCTGCCCAGCATCGATCTGCTCGAGCGCCCGGCGGACGCGCTCGGCATGGGCCTCCCCGGGCTCCGCGGACGCGGCCCAGAAGAGACTCGCGGGAACTCGCGCGGCGGTCGGCGGTTGCGCTAGCAACTCGGCCAAGCGTAGGACCGCTCCTTCGTCCTCGCCCTCGACGCGGAGGGCGCCCCGGTCGTGCACGGCGACGGCCGGGT
>Ga0335394_10006579_pt1 | contig 13112 bp, 11 predicted proteins | sample MAT03_FD_205741 | JGI IMG/M metagenome (GOLD analysis project Ga0335394, IMG submission 205741) | Freshwater microbial communities from Lake Fryxell liftoff mats and glacier meltwater in Antarctica - MAT-03 (spades assembly) (version 2) ...
AGCGGTAGAAAGTCCCTCTCCCCGCCGCTTCGCTTATGGAGAGGGATTTAGGGTGAGGGCTGAGCAGTTACCCCGCGCTAGCATCGCGCGCGAAATACGTTGACCGCAGGGCTATCTCAAAAATTAAAGGCAACTCTTTGTTGTTCAATGATTATTAATAGTTATGGACGCGCCGTTTAAGAGGCAGGCAAATGAATTCGCGCGATGATCGGCAGTCGATCCGACCCGATGGTCGCCAGCACCCGCGCCTCAGCCACCTGTAAGCCCGCCCCCACCCATAGATAATCCATGCGCAGCAGCGGCGCGATCAAGCCATTGAAGGAATAGGCACCGCCAAACGGAAAAGTGAAGCCCAGTCCGCTGCCCGCCTCGCGGAAACCGTCCCGCAAGTGCGCCCGCAGTCGATCATAGGCGGGGTCAAACTCGGTCACATTGAACTCTCCCCCCACAATCATGGGCAAGGTCTCGTCTTCGATCCGTTCGAGTAGTGCCATGAGTTGGGCATTGCGCACCGTCACATCAAAACTGGTGATCAGAGACAATGGTTGCGCGATTGACCCCAATCCAAAGGGCGCAAGCAGACTCACGTTATAGACGGCGATCAGCGTCCCTTTATAGTTGATCACCACGCGCGTAAACGTGCTGTCCGGCTCAAAGCCTTCCCGCCCCTCTGCCAAAATCGCGTATGCCGATAAGGTGGTATTGCCCCGATAGCCGATCTCGGTTCTTTGGATGGCTTGGTAAGGATAGACCGCCCGCAAACTCTCAATGCCCGGTCGCAGTTGATAATTAAAGGTCTCTTGTGCCAAGACGACATCAGACGGAGCAGTATTGAGCCAACTTTCGACATCCCACATGATCTCGTGCTTTGCGCCCATATTGAAGGTGATGACGGTGAAGCCCTCAAACGGCGAAGTCGCTTTGGGCAGCAATACCATCCCCAGCCACACCAGCACGCCGATGCAGAGCGCCCCACTGACCGCCAGCGCCACGCGCGACCGCGCCAAAAACGCCAAGATCAGCGCCACCGGCAAAGCGCTGAAAAACAGCAGCGTCAAGCTGAGTCCCAAAATAAGCAGGGAAGGCAATTCGGCAGGGACGAAACGCAAGAGCAACAGCAGGATCAGAAATCCGCTGATTGCCAAACTGATGACGGCGAGCAAACGCCGCACGATCATGGGGCGCTGCTCAGATAGCGTTCTTGATACCACTGCCATGTCCGTGCCAACCCCGTCTCGATAGCCACTTTGGGGGCAAAGCCGAGCTGTTCGCGCGCGCGGGTATTGTCACAGTAGGTGATCTGCGCCTCACTCAACGGGGCATCGACCACTTGGGTGATCGCTTGCTTGCCCGTCAAGGTCTCATAAATATGGATGAAGTCGAGGAAGCTGATTGGGCTGCCGAAACCGAGGTTGAAGATTTGATACCCCAGCGGGCGTTCCAAAGCCGCTTGAATGCCATCCACGATATCCTCGATGTATGTCCAATCGCGTTGCAGCGCGCCCCCGGCATACAGTTGGATAGTTTTGCCATTGAGGATGCTGTCGAGCGCCTTAAGGGGCATCATGTCGGGGCGTCCGTGGGGACCATAAACATTGAAGAAGCGCAGCACATTGACGTTTAGCCCGAACAGGTGGTGATAGGAATGCCCGAACAACTCCGCCGAACGCTTGCTGGCGGGATACGGCGCAAAAGGCATGGCGGCGGCGTCATCCTCCACAAACGGGATGCGGGCGGCATCAGCATACACCGATGAGGTCGAGCCAAGCGCGAACACCTCCACATTGTGCTTGCGGGCGGCGTCCAACAGCGTCACCGTGCCCACCGTGTTGACATCAGCATAAACGCGCCCTTGTTCAATCGAGTAGCGCATCCCCGCCATCGCCGCCAAATGCGAAATGCGTTGGATAGGATGCTCGCGGAAGATGCGCGCCACACACACTTCATCACGGATATCGCCTTCATACACGACCGCTTGTCCATTCATCGCGGCGATGTTCGCCCGTTTGATGGCGGGATCATAATAGTCGTTGAAGTTATCGAGCAGCACGACCTGTTCCCCCTGTGCCATGAGGCGCAAGGCAAGACGACTACCAATAAATCCGGCTCCGCCGGTGATGAGGGTGGTCATGGTCTGGCTATCCTTTGGGTTGGCGTGCCACAGCAACGATCATATGAGCGGCGAAATTAAGCGCAATGCCGTTATTTTCAACCGAATCGAGGAGCGATTTGCCGATGCGCGAGTTAATTAAGCGCGCTGAGTGTATCATAAAAATCCAAGACTCCGACCACATACTTCACGGCTTTTTACGTCCACCCCGGCGTCGTCCGTCATCCTTAAAGATCGCATCGCTGGAGTTTAGGCTTTAGGGGAAGGCGTGTTGGTCTGTGCCAGTTGCCAAACCGCGTTGGCAAGGCGGCTACCCGCTTGACCATCAATAGTACCTGCCGCCGTTGCGACAATCTGTCGGCGCTCCTGCTGATGCAGGCTGCGATCCGCCAAGTAACTGCGAATGGCATCAAGGCACTCCTCTTGGGAACGCACCACCCAAACCCCGCCCGTTTTGACCAAATTGTTAAAGTGGACGGAATGATTGTAAGACCAAGCGCGCCCTTCGGGAAAATACGAGTCAGCGATGATGTCGTAACCCATTGAAATGACAGGACAATCGACAATCGCCGCATCGACCGTCAAGGTCGAAGCCGTGTTGAGGACGACGGCAGCGTGATGCAGCGTATTCACTTGTTCACGATAGAAATCGAGCGGCGGAATAAAGCCACCCGAATCCATGTGGGTTTCGGGAGAAGTCTTTTGCAAAACAACGCCGGACGCATTCAAGTTTTCGGTATACGGTTTCCAGCGGTCGCCATGATCCTTCGGATGTAAACGCACCAAAATTTGCACATCCGGCAGGTGGTGGTGCAACAAGCCGACCAATTGCGACACAATTTCCGGCTCTTGTGGCAACCAAACCGCCGTCCCCGTCCCGATGACGATCATGGGGCGCTGAGGATCAAGACCCAAGCCGCTCATGAAATGATCGCGCGATTCCAAAATCTGCGGGTCTAAATGGAAATCAAATTGCGGGCTGCCGACGACTGAAACGCGATTTTGTGGGACTCGGGGGTGGAATTCTTCTAGTTCCGCGCTCATGAAAGCGCTCCACGTCCACACCGCATCTAACCATATCGGTAGAATGCACGCCTTGCTGCTCAAGTTATCCCATGACTGCACTAGCGTTCCCACCGGAATGCACAGATCATGGGCAGCGATCACCGCCGGCAGATCGCTGGTGGGCTGGTGTTTGATCGCATGAGTGAGCATCGTTGAGACGACTACTTGCGGTCGTTTCTCAAGGAAGATAGCGCGCCATTGCTGAGTGACTTCCCATGTGCGAATATGATCTAAATAACGCTCATCCAGCCAAGCGTTCATATGAAGCATCTTGATGCCACGCCCGATGTTCAGCAAAGCACTGCGCACCAGGCGCTTTGCAACGCTACTCTCTGTACCACCATCAAATAACTTCGTCTGTAATTCTAAGCTGGCGGAGGCTTTTTCCACCTGTTTGACGCGATACATCACGGAGGGAAAATGGAACATTTCCCGTACACCCGTCGGTTTGGGAAGTCCCAGTTGTAAGTATTGGGTCAGTTCAATATTCGGATGTGTGACCACTTGGCGCAAATTGGGATCGTCGGGATTGAGGACCGCAACGGTGACCGGCACTCGGTCTGCCAAATCGGTCGCAAAGGTACCCAACAGCAAATTGCGCATGATGAAGCCTGTTTCCATCAAAATGAATACAGACTGAGAAGTGGTGGAACTCACGATGACATACTCCATAAAAAGTTCGCTGATAGGTCGAGAAAATGCCCTGACATCGTGACTATCCAGACGATTGCATCATTTCCACCCTTGTGCGCAAAACATAAAGAACCCGCGAATGCCCCACAGGGTCTTCGCGGGTTTTAATGGGGGATTAGTTCAGTTCATCCCATGCCAACAGGTGATCTTTAGGGATATCGACCTTCGCGGTTCTGCCCAAGATGGATTCCAAATGACGCGCGGGGATACCCGTGCCGGGACGTTTCGTCCAAATGTGTTCTTCGGTAATGATTGTGCCTGCCGGAATGGGCGCAATCGACACCACACTCCGCAACGCCCACGCGCGGATCACGCGCTCTTCATCGTGAATCTTCTTCTCTGTGCCCAGGGCGACTTCGATGCGGCGGGTGCCCAACACCAGTTGATACAACTCATAAGGCTCGATGGATACGCTTTGATCTGGACCCGGTTGACGACGATCCAAGATAATATGCTTCTCTAGCAGCTTCGCACCTTGTGCCACCGCGCCAAAGCATGTGTAAATATCAGGCGTGTGATCCGAATGCCCGATGGGGATTTGGTAACGGGCTTGCAGTTGTGGGATAACACCTAAATTGATGTCTTCGTAGCGTGCGGGATACTCCGACACGCAATTCATCAATGCCAACTGGTCGGTGAGCGGCTTCAATGTATTGATAGTCTCATCGATTTCGTCCCAGACCGACATTCCAGACGACAAGATGACGGGCTTGCCAAAGGCGACAATGCGCTTGAGCGTGGGCAAATCGGTCATTTCGCCCGAGCCGATCTTGAAGGCTTTGACGCCGATCTCGTTCAGCTCTTCGGCGGCTTTGCGACTAAAGGGCGTGCAAAGATAAATGATGCTCAGTTCTTCGCAATACTGCATCAATTCCACATGCTGATCCAGCGTGAGGGCGTACAACTTCAGAAAATCATACAAGGGCATATTGAAGTTTTTGGACATCGGGATGCCTTCACGCAACATCTCCTCATCCGGCAAGTGATGTTGGAACTTGATCGCATCTGCGCCGCACGCTTTCGCTTGACGCACCATCTCGCGCGCGGTGTCCATATTGCCGAGGTGGTTATCACAGCCTTCTGCGATGATAAAGCACGGCTGATCTTGCCCGATTTTGCGACCCGAAATTTCAATAATATTCGACATGGACGGATATCCTTCCTGATGACAGCGAATGCTGAGTAGCAACTGATGGGCTAGGGTGCTGGCAAGCGTCCCGCAAACTGATAGACCCCCGGACGCAGGATATGGTTGGTTACGGCGAACGCATCGAACAGACTCAGCAAGTCTGCGGTACGCATGATTTGGGCTTCATCTTCCCCCCGGATCCCACCGATGATACGGGGCAGAAAAGCGAAACCTTCGGCATAGGCAATTTCTTCAAACTGACTGCGCAATGCCGCCAACATTGCGCTCGCATGGCTGGAGTTATCATGCGGGGATTGCAAGGCTTCCCCTTTGTCCGCCGCTTCGCGATACTCCTCAAGTAGGTCACTGACGAGCGTCTGAAGATCATCTTGAGTTTGCGGCAGGGGCGCGGCTTGATACCAGCCCCCATAATTAGAAAGGAGCAGGCGGATGAGCGCGGCGAAGGTCATTTCGGTGGGTGTCAACCAATCGCGCGCCGGTTCAACAGCGATGAGAATGCCCCCCGGTTGCAAATGCTGCTTGCAACGCGCTAAAACAGCATCGAGATCATCAAAATGATGCAAGGACAGCAAGAAATAAATCGCATCATATTTTTGAGGAGAATCCCACGTCATGAAATCCGCCGACAGATATTCTAGGTTGCCAAAGCCATCGGTATAGGGGTTTTCAGCCGCGAATTGGCGAGCGACTTCCACAGAATAGGGGGATAGCTCCAAACCAGTGACTTGGAAGCCATCGCGCGCTAATTCTAAGGTCACATGCCCAGGACCAGAGCCAACTTCCAAAACGCGCGCCCCCGCAAACGGAATCTGCGCTTTCACAAAGCGATAGTATTCCCCCATCACCTTATTCACAAAATGAGGATGCCGCCATGGGTTGTTATAAAACCATGGAGTGGGCGGGGTGCGCCGCAAATCAGGAATGTGTCCGTTGGTGATGCGCTGGCGCATCCGCTCATCGAACGCCTTGCTTTCTTCATTTATAGAGTTGCCATCGCTCACGTGCTTTATCCTAGCTGATGATTTCGATCAATTAAGAGGCTGCTGATTTATGAATGGATGCGAAAATTAGCGAGTCGCAAATCTTCGGCGGTATCAATGTCCAAGAAATATTCCCATCCATTCACTACCGGCAACGTCTGTTCGCCATACAACGTCCCCGTCTTCAACAAAGAAGCAATCCGTAAGGCATAGACCAACCCGTTTTGCACATAAACCGGCGTTTGCTGCCCCCGCAGACGGCGTGTATTCATCGTGCGCCCGTCTACATAAGGGCGCAGATGATCGGTATCGATCACGACCACTTCTTCAGGATTAAACACATGGGGCACCTCACTCACCGAGACCACACTATCCGCATCAGACATGGCAAGGATCGCCACCGCTTCATCAATCTGGGCGGGGGTGCGCAGCGGCGCAGTCGGTTCCAGCAACACGAGATACTGCGCGGCGGGTGTTTGTGTGTCCACTAGCCATCTGGCACAGTGCAAAATGACATCAATGCTGGGCGTGGAATCCTGCGCTAGTTCCGCCGGACGCATCCACGGCACTTCTGCGCCATAGGTGCGCGCAACATGGGCGATTTCGGCATCATCGGTGGACACAATAACGCGGCTAATGTGTTGGGCAGCATGAGCCGCTTGGATCGCCCACGCGATCAACGGCTTCCGGCCCAGCATCGCGATGTTCTTGCGCGGCATCCGTTTGGACCCTCCACGCGCTGGGATCAACGCCACGGCTCCATAGGTTGTGGAGGCAGGCGCGGGCACGCCCACATCAAGTTCCAAAAATTCAAACCCCGTGCCGTCATCCGACGCGGTAGCGATCAACGCCCCCTGCGCATCCACAATAGGCACGAGGATGTTATAACGGGTCGCAAAGACCACCGCCGAGTCGCGATCCGACGCTTTAATCGGATCAAGATTCATGGCATCCTTGACAGGGGCGCTTAACAAAGCATCATCCAGCAAAGCGCGTCGAATATCCCCGTCCGAGATCACCCCCAGCAGGATACGCGCTTCATCACAGACGAGCAAGACGCCCTTACGATTGTCGGTCATGCGCTGCATCGCGCTTTTCAAGGTCGCCGACCCTGCAATCATCAAGTCCTGTATCGTCAGCGCCATCAGTAAGCCATCACTTTGTTCAAGAGCTTTTCATCAATGGAAATGGTGCGCAACACTTCAACGATCCGTTCCGACGCATGACCATCCCCATACGGATTGACCGCCAATTTTGCTTGTTCCCGAAACTCGCGGCTGGCAGCTTGGCGGATGGCGTCGGCAATATCGCGCCGCGCATAACCGACATTGATGACATTACACGCTTGCGGGCGTCCATTTTGGCGGATGCCGATGTTGACGGCGGGGGTGCTAAACGTGGGGGCTTCCATGATGCCACTGCTGGAATTGCCCACCATCAGCGTGGCATGTTTCATCAGCCCCAAATAATCTTGGCGCGGAACATTGCGGAACATGCGAATATTGGGGCGCTTTTGTGCGCCTAATTGGACGCGAATCAACTCGCTACCAGCATCGGCGTTGGGATAAATGAAAATCGTCTCCCAACCGATCTCGGCGAGCGCATGCAAGGTTTCGGCAATTTGTTCGCCCGCGGCTTGTTCCTCTTCGGTGACGGGATGCTGAGCCGCGAGGATGAACGGTTTATCGGGGTCGAGACGATACTGCTCATAGATCACTTCTTTGGAGGTCACCGATTCGGCGACTAATTCGTCCACCAGCGGCGCGCCACTCATGAAAATACGAAAGTCTTGTTCGCCCATCTTGCGCACGCGCTCGGCAAATTCTTCATTGGCGGCGAAATGAATATGGGCAAGTTTGGTGATGCTGTGCCGAACGACCCCATCGACGTTACCGGTGAGTTCCCCCGCTTGAATATGCGCTACCGCGATCCCCAAATGCAGTCCCGCAATCGCGCCCATCAATTGTTCACCTCGATCCCCAGCCAACAACAGGATGTCCGGTTTTAAGCGTTGCAAAATGGTCGGCAATTCCAACAAAAGAATTGCCAGCGATTTGGTCATCGTCGCGGCAGTATAGCCGTCTAAAGTCATATAGACTCGTTCGGCAACGCGGAAGCCATCACGCTCGATCTCATGCACCGTCATGCCAAATTCGGGCAACAAGTGCATGTTGGTCGCGATAATCACATAATCGAGGTCGGGGGCTTGATCGATAAACCGAAGTATCGGGCGAATGTACCCCCATTCCCCACGTGATCCTGTCAATACTGCAATCAGGCGCTTATTCGACAAATGTACGCTCATTTCTGGTGATCAAGCTTCAATTCTATCAAGGCAGACCCAAAACTATGACACAGCGCCCATGACATCAGAATACTACCCCGCCGCTGTAAAAGTCCAGTCTTGTTTGACCAACATATGACCGCTGGTTGAGGGTGGGATTTTGCCAGTGCCATAATAATCGCCTTCGGTGACCTGAATTGATTTGATGCTGGTCATATGGTCATAGAGTTCTTTGTCCACCTTACAGGTGATATCCATGCTGTACATGCCGGGCACCAAAGATAACGCTGGAACCACACAACGCATCGACCCACTGAGTGGGGGCATCTTGCCATTGTAGGCATAGCGACTAGAACAGGCAAACAAACGCTCGCCCAGCAGGGTGTTGAAGTGGATGAAGAAAAAGAGCGTGCCGATCTTCACATCGGTTTGCATTTGCTGATAGTCCAACTCAAAAACGACATCCTCGCCCGTCGTCAACACCGATATCGGTTCGTTATGCCGATTCAAAATGCGGATGGTATTAAAGCGCACGACGCCACTGCCTTCACGCGGCACCTCGCTACCGATCAGGTCTGATTCCAAATTTACTTGTGTTTGCGAGAGATAGTGCGTGATGGTGGTATCGGTATCGCCGTCAAATTCAAAATGTCCACTGCTTAACAGCAGACAACGGCTGCACAAGGCGCGGATTGCCGCCATGTTATGACTCACAAATAAGACAGTGCGCCCACTGCGCGATACATCTTCCATCTTGCCGAGACACTTGCGCTGAAACTCGCTATCCCCCACCGCCAGCACTTCGTCAACGATCAAGATATCCGGTTCGAGATGCGCCGCAACGGCAAAGCCAAGACGCAACCCCATGCCGCTGGAGTAATGTTTGACGGGCGTTTCGATAAATTTCTCGACCCCAGCAAAATCCACGATCTCTTCAAATTTACGGTCGATTTCAAACCGGCTCATGCCCAGAATAGACCCATTGAGGTAAATATTCTCGCGCCCTGTCAGCTCAGGATGAAATCCGGTGCCCGCCTCGAGCAGCGCACCGACCCTGCCATAAATATTGGCGTACCCCGTGGTGGGTTCGGTGATCTGAGAAAGAATCTTCAGCAAGGTGCTTTTGCCCGCGCCATTGCGCCCGATCACGCCGATCACTTCGCCTTGTTTGACTTCAAAATTGACGGCACGTAACGCCCAAAATGTTTCGCGATCACCCGTTGCCGCTTGCCCACGAACGACATTACGAATACGTCGAAACGGTTCACTCACGGTATCGCCGATGACTTCGCGGAAGTTTTTGGAGGCACCTTTGTGCGCACTAATGACATATTGCTTCCCAAGGTCCACCACGCTGATAGCAATATCTGACACGTTGTTTCAACCCTCAAACTACGTCGGCGAAAGACTTTTCCATGCGGCGGAAGTAAAACAAACCCGTCACGAACAACACCAGCGCGACCGCCGCCGAGATCAGGATGGTCGGACCCGGTGCGGTATCCGTGCCCAACAGCGCCCAGCGAAAGCCCTCCACCACCCCCGTCATCGGGTTAAGGGCGTAGAGCGCGCGCAAAATATCATTTTCGATGAGGCTACTTGGGTAGGCAATCGGGGTGATGAACAACCAAAATTGCGTCAAAAATGGCACCACATAGCGCACATCACGAAATTGGACGTTCATCGCCGATAACCACAGCCCCACACCCAACGAGGTGATGAATGCCAAAAGCAAAAAGAGCGGCAAAAAGATCACGTTGACGGTGGGCGTAATGCCGTAGAACAGCATCAAGCCGATCAGCACCACGAATGCCAGTACAAAATCGACCCCGCCCGAAAAAATTGTCGCGATGGGGATGACCAAGCGCGGGAAATAGATTTTTTTGATGAGGTTGGAACTGCCCACCAAACTGTTGGCAGATAACGTCAGCCCATTGGCGAAAAATGTCCATGGGACGAGGGCCGCATAGCTAAAGATCGGGTACGGCAGTCCATCTGAAGGGATCGCCGCTAAGCCGCCGAAAAACAAGGTGAAGACGACCATCGTCATGAACGGTTGAATGATCGCCCATGCCGCGCCAATCACGGTTTGTTTGTAACGCACTTTGATATCACGCAAAGTGAGGAAGTAAAGCAACTCGCGATAGCGCCATAACTCCCCTAGTTTAAGGGAGACCCATCCATGTGAGGGTTGAATACGGGTGATCGGGCGTTCTACCTCGGCGAGGGCTGTGTTTGATTTGGTTATTGCCATCTCTCAATCCCGCTACTCTGGGTCGTCTTTTGTGATAAACGAGATAAAAATTAACACGAAAGTACACTTAAATTCAGAAAAAGAGTATACCCGCTTGCGATGTTCATGTCCAGACGATCCTTAAGCGGTTGAACATGTTACAATAGACTTGATCAGCAGCACCCAAGAGGGAATCATGCCTTCCGAGCGGTTCATCAACGCCACTATCCGCATAGAACACCATCTTTTACTCCTGCTGGCACGGACGCGGAGTGTTTCGGATGACGCCTGCGCCACCGTCGTGCGCATCATCGACGAACCGACTTTCGATTGGGACTTCCTCATTGCCGCGGCGACGGAACACGGGGTCATGATCATGGTCTATGCGCAATTGCGACGCATCGTTCCCAATAAGATCACCCCTGCGTTGCGCGATAAAATTCAATTGATGGTCACGCGCTCGGCACTGCATAATCTGGAGCTGACCAGAGAATTACTCTCTTTACAAACCCAACTGAGCGCCCAAAACATCAAAATGATGCCCTACAAAGGATTATCGCTGGCGACTCTTGCCTATGGCGGTGTGGGGATGCGCCAATTTAGCGATATTGATATGCTCGTGTCGCCGGCTGATTTGCGCCGGTCGAAAGACCTGATCGTCACGACTGGATACTATCCGGTAGTCAGTGCCGAACATCGCGCGTATCAAAAAGAGGATGAGGATCGTTCCTATCAAGGCTATGACTTGGTGCGCAACGATCACCGCGTTGTGATCGATCTGCAAGAACGTTTTGGGGTGCGCTTTTCCTCCTTCAGCCTCACCTTTGATGAGATGTGGGAACGTCGCCAACAGATCACCTTGGGCGCACAGCAAGTGGCAACATTATCCTACGAAGATTATCTGTTGGTGCTGTGTGCGCACGGTACCCAACACCGCTGGCAACGCCTCAAGTGGGTGTGCGACATCTCGGAACTGGTGCAAAACGCGCCCCAGTTGGATTGGCAGGATGTTTTTCGGCGGGCACATACGATGCAAACGGAACGCATGCTGATGGTCGGCTTGCTGATCGCCCACGAATCTTTAGACCTCCCCCTCCCCGACTCCGTGTTGGCGCGCATCCAAGCGGATGACACCACTCAACGCCTTGCCCTGTACGTCTATCAATGGATGTTTCGAGAAGTCAACGGTTTCAAGGATTTGGTCATCCGCGCGATTTTTGACTATAGTTTCGATCTGAAAATGCGCCCTCAACTGAAAAACAAAGTCTCTTGCGCCCTCTTTTTGACACGGCGGCGCTTGCTCCCGCGTGAACACGATGTGGAATAATTATCGCGTTTAGCACTCCTCGTAAACTAGAGAGCGTTCAATCTGACTATGGAAAATGTCGCAAGCGAAATCCTTATCATTTTGGTGTTGATCCTCGCCAATGGCTTTTTTGCGGCTTCCGAAATCGCCATCGTCTCGGCACGACGCGGGCGGTTAGAAGCCAAAGCGCACCAAGGCAATGAAGGGGCGAAGATCGCCTTGCATCTTTCGGAAAAACCCGACCGCTTCTTGGCAACGGTGCAAGTAGGGATCACGCTCATCGGCACCTTCAGCGCGGCATTCGGTGGGGCACGCATCGCCGACTCTCTAGCGGTTCCTATCAGCACTATTCCTGCGCTCGCGCCCTATGCCGAAACCCTTGCGCTGACCTTGGTCGTCATTGTGATCACCTATTTGTCGTTGGTGCTGGGGGAGCTGGTCCCTAAGCGTTTGGCGCTGCGCAGCGCCGAACAATTCGCCAGTTTTGCTGCGCCCATTATGAATACCCTGTCATGGGTGCTGCGCCCGCTGGTCGCGTTGTTGTCGGTATCGGTCAGTTTCATCGTCCGCCTATTTGGGAAAGCTCCAGAAGAAAACAGCGGCGTGACCGAAGAAGATATCGTCTATATGGTGCGCGCGGGTGAAGTGACCGGCGGGGTCGAAACCGCCGAAGCCGAACTCATCCAGAGGGTATTTCAATTCGCCGATATGCCCATCCGCGCTATCATGACCCCGCGCCCAGATATCACCTCGATCCCCTCTACCTTGCCGCTTAACGAGATCGCCACCATCTTTCATGATTCCGGCTTCACCCGCATCCCCGTGTATGAGCATAGCCCAGACAATATCATCGGCATTTTGAACGCCAAAGATTTGCTCAAAATCCTGATCGAGCAGCACCCGTTTCAGATTAAGACGGTGATGCGCCCCCCCGAATTTGTCGTTGAGGGCGAACGAATCGGGATTGCTCTGGCGCGCTTTCGCGGGGCAGGCACCCATCTTGGCTTGGTGATCGACGAATACGGGCAAGTTGTCGGCTTGGTGACGCTTGAAGACATCCTTGAGGAATTGGTGGGCGAAATTCGCGATGAATACGACGCCGAAACCCACGAAGCGATCTTGCAACGGGCGGATGGCAGTTGGCTGGTGGAAGGCGGAGAAGCTTACGACAAGGTGGTCAGTGTCATCGGCTTGCCCAAACGCGAAGAAGACGAAGAAGGGGACTTCACTACACTGGCGGGGATGATCATCGCACGCCTTAACCGTATCCCTAGCAGTGGGGATATTGTCACGA